>LXNH01000014.1_pt1 | contig 36049 bp, 38 predicted proteins | sample 809111 | NCBI WGS metagenome assembly LXNH01 (sample SAMN04870528, study PRJNA318959) | seawater metagenome | biome: 00002010; material: water; isolation source: marine seawater | place: Greece: Milos, Mediterranean Sea | collected 2013-05-29 | depth 5-7 m
CGGTGGCTTTGTACTGCCGACCAAATTCAGTTATCACCACATTAATGTCATCGCGAGCAGCCAAGGCCGCGGAGTATGCGGGTTGGACCGACGGAAAATAGGCCTTTATAAGCATCTCAATGCGCCCCAAATTACTTACATTCACGCGATCACTATTGCTGTAGCTCTCGTCAGCTTGATCTGGCGTTAACTTGCCCGCAAATACGTGCCATTGCAGCAGATGATAGTGGGCCAGGTTCCGCTGCCAAGAGTCTACGAGTTCGTACAGGTTCTCCGCGGAAGTGCGGCGAAGTTCGCGCGCAGACTTTTCGCGCTCATTATCGAGCTGGGTCTTCAGTCGCTGGGTGTGTCCCGCGTTAGTCAGCCACACACTAAATACCGCAATGACGGCGCCAGACGCGGTCGCGATGAGATTCCCCCAAGCAGCTTCCATAGTTTTATTCCCTTCGCCGGAAAAACGGCTGTTCATTGGACCCCGCGTCATGGCATTGCTATCCGACTCAGCCAAACGCTTCATTGTGCAAGCCTTGGCATGTTACGACACGCCGTCCCAGGTGGCGGAAGCCGTGAAGGACGAATTCGGCCTGGACGTGCCGCGCATGCAGGTCGCGCAGTACGACCCGACCAAGGTGGCGGGGAAGAACCTCGCCAAGAAATGGCGGGACCTGTTCGAAGCCACGCGCAAGCGCTTCCGCGAGGAGGTGGCCGAGATCCCCATCGCTGACCAGGCGTATCGCCTGCGGCAGCTCGGCAAGATCTACGAGCGGCACGTCAGCCGCGGAAACGTGATCGGCGCGGCCGGCGTTTTGGAGCAGGCCGCCAAGGAAGTGGGCGGCGCATTCACGAATAGGCGGGAGCATACGGGCGTCGGCGGCGGTCCGATCGAACAGAAAACGGTGGTGGTCGATGAAACACAAGTCGCCGCCGCCGTCGCCAAACTCCAAAGCGACTACTGACCCGGAGGTCCTGCGCGCCACGGCCAAGGCCATGTGCGAGCGGGATCACCTGTTCTTCAGCCGGTACTTTTTCAAGCACCGCCAGGCGATCAAGTTCCGGGTCAACTGGCACCATGAGCTAATTGCCGAGAAGGTGCAGGCCGTCATCGACGGCCGAATCAAGAACCTGGTCATCAACGTGCCTCCGGGCTCGTCGAAGACCGAACTGGTCGCCATCAACCTGATGGCGCGCGGCCTGGCGCTGAACCCGCGCGCCCGGTTCCTGCACATCAGCTACTCCGACGATCTGGCGCTGCTGAACTCGCAGACGGCCAAGGAACTGGTCCAGTCGGACGAATTTCAGGAACTGTGGCCGCTGAAGGTCGCGGCGGACGCGAAGAGCAAGAAGCGCTGGAACATCGAGGTCGATGGCCGCAAGGCTGGCGGTGTCTACGCGGTATCGCTCGGCGGCCAAATCACCGGCTTTCGCGCCGGCCATATGGCGGAAGGGTGGCAGGGCGCCATCGTCATCGACGACCCGCTCAAGGTCGGCGACGCCTACAGCAAGCCGCGGCGCGCCAAAGCGAACCGCGACCTGATCGCCACGGTGAAAAGCCGTCGGGCCAACCCCGACACGCCGATCATCGTGATCATGCAGCGCCTGGCGCAGGAGGACGTGACCGGCTTTATCGAGGCCGGAAACCTCGGCCCGGACTGGGAACAGATCGTCATCCCGGCCTTGATCGACGACGCCTATGTGGCAGGCCTGCCGGCCGAGCTGCAGGCCAAGGTCGACAGCAGCGTCCGGGACGAGAAGGGGCGCTTCAGCTACTGGCCCTACAAGGAGCCGCTGGCGGATCTGCTGGCCATGGAGGCCGGTGCCGGCGCGGACCAGGAGGGCGCACGCGTCAGCCGGTACGTATTCTCGGCGCAGTACCAGCAACGTCCTGCGCCGCTGGGTGGTGATCTGATCAAGGGTGCGTGGTTCGGCCGGTACGAAGTGCCGCCCCGGATCCTCGCGCGGAAGGTGTTCGCCGACACCGCGCAGAAGACCGCCGAGCGCAACGACTACAGCGTTTTCGAATGCTGGGGGCTGGGCGACGATGGCAAGATCTACCTACTGGACCTGCTGCGCGGGAAATGGCAGGCACCCGAGCTCAAGCGGCGCGCCGTGGACTTCTGGGCCAAGAACAAGCCGTTCAATCCGAAACTGTCGGCGCCGCTGCGGCAGCTCCTCATCGAGGACAAGTCGAGCGGAACCGGCCTGATCCAAGATATCGGCGCAGACGGCAAGATCCCCGTAAAGGGGGTAGAGCGAGACAGGGACAAGCTCACCCGGCTCATGGACGTGCAGAGCTACATCGAGGCCGGCCTGGTGTGCATCCCCAAGGACGCGCCGTTCGTGGCCGATTTCGTGGCCGAATGCGAGGCCTTCACGGCGGACGACACGCACGCCCACGACGACCAGGTCGACCCGATGGTCGATGCAATCAACGACATGCTCGCCACCGCGGGCAGCAACCTAGGGCGCTTCCAGGCGCTGGCAAGCACATGATGAACCAAGACGGCTACCTGAGCGCGGTGCTGGGCCAGGCCCTGCTCGGAACTTCGATCGCAGGCCTCGGCGGGCTGGATGACCTGGCTATGTACGCCGAAGGCGGCCTACCGGCGCGCGTGGTGGACATGCTCCCGGACACGGCCGTGTCGCGCGGCGTGGAAATCGAGGGCGATGACCGCGTGGGCGGCGAGTTGGACAGGCTGAAAGCGCTGCCAGCGCTCGCCGATGCCTGGCGGTGGGCGCGCTTGACCGGCGGTGGCGCCATCGTGGTCATCGCCAGGGATGGCGGATCGTTGCGGGATCCGCTCAACCTTGAGGCCCTGGATCAGCTGCTCGAACTGAAGGTGTTCACGTTGGACGACGTGTCGGCTACCGAAAAGCGATATGCGGACCCGAACGAGGCCAACTACGGTATGCCCGAACTGTACCGGGTGCGCACGCAGGCCGCTGGCGTACCTTCCGCGGAGTTCTTCGTTCACGAAAGTCGGCTGATCGAGATTCCAGGGGACCCGGTACCGGCAAAGCTCAATCGCAAGGGCATCCCGTGGGCCGGGCGGCCGGCGGTCAGCAGGGCGTTCCACGCCATCCGTCGCTATGGCGAGGGCCTGCACTGGGCGCTGCGCTTGCTGGAGAAGAAGCAGCAGGCGGTCCACAAGATGAAAGGCTTGGCCGACGCCATCGTGGCCGAAATGGAGGCCGCCATCCGAAAGTGGGTGGAAATGGTCGACGCCGCGCGCAACGCTTTGAACGGCGTAGCCGTCGATGCTGAAGACGACTACCAGGTGCTCAGCTCCGACATGGGCGGCATCAAGGACACCCTGGCGGAGTTCCAAATCGCGGTGTCGGCCGAAGCCGGCTATCCCGCAAGCGTCCTGTTCGGGCGGTCAGCCGCCGGCCTGAATGCCACCGGCGACGGTGACCTGGAGGGGTTCTACAACACGGTGGCCATGGGGCGCGGGGTGAAGCTGAACCCCGCGCTGGAGCGTATGGTGTCGTTGATCCGGGCGCAACGGTCACTGGATGGCTCCGGCGCCGCGCGGGGCGAGGCCTGGTCTATTGTCTGGCCGCCGCTCAAGCCGGCCACGGCGAAAGAGGAAGCCGAAGTCCGCAAGGCTAACGCCGAGGCGTCGGCCCGCGAAATGGATGCCCTGAGCGCGGCCGTGGACAACGGCCTCAGCCAGGACCAGGCGGTCCGATTTATGAAACAGGAAGGGCTCTATGGCCTCACCCCCGACGCCGGCGGCGAGTCGGCGAAGTCGTACGCCGCGTCCACCTAAGCAATGGCGCTATCCGCTGGGCGCTGAGCAGGACTACGCCCGGGCGCTTCGGGCCACGGCGGATGCGGCCATTGCGGCCGTCGCCGCGCATGTCTTGCCGGCGCTGCCGCAGGTACTGCGCCAGGATGATCTGCGCAACACCCCGGCCGGTGACGACGGCTGGTTCGAGTCGCTGCGCCGGGCTTTCATGGAGGCGCTGGGCGCCGCGGTGGTGTCCGACAGCAGTGCCCAGGGCCTGGCCGCGCTCGTTGCGCGGCGTGTCGAGAAGTACAACCAGGAGCAGTACCACCGCATGCTCCGGCGCGCTTATGGCGTCGACGTGTTCAAGGCAGAGCCCGGGCTGGCTCGCGTGCTGCGCCCGTGGGAGGCCGAGAACGTCGGCCTGATCAAGTCGATCCCGGAGCAGTACCTGAGCAACCTTCACGGGCGCGTGGTTGCCGCGGTGCGCCAGGGCACTTCGTTGCGCGAAATGACCCGGGTGGTCAAGGACACCTACGACCTGCCGCGCAAGCGCGCGGAACTGATCGCCCGCGACCAGATTGGCAAGCTGAACGGCGACCTGACCGAATACCGGCAGACCAACATCGGCGTCAAGAAGTACCGATGGCGGGGCGTGCTGGATGACCGGGAGCGCGACGAGCATGTGGCGCGTGAGGGTCAAGAGTTCGAATGGGACAAGCCGCCCGCCGACGGTCATCCAGGCAAGTCCATCCGCTGCCGGTGCTGGGCCGAGGCTGTCCTGCCGGCGCTCGACGATCTGGACGCGCTGATCGTTCATTGAGGAAAAACCATGGCAATGCGATATGACCGGGCGCCACTGAAGGCGACCCGGACGGACGAGGGGTATCTCGTCGATACGCCGGTGCTGACCCGCACAGGCGTCTTCGTGTACAGCGACGGCGCTGGGCGCACCCGGCGCGAGTACCGGCCTCCGGAAGAAGTGTTCCACGCCGATTCCATGGCAAGTCTGCGCGGCAAGCCCATCACGGACGGGCACCCCGGCAAGGTCACGGCCAAGAATGTGCGCCAGCACATGATCGGCACGGCGCTGTCTGGAGGCCGCCAGGACGGCCCCGAGAACATGCTTGGGGATATCCACATCTTCGACACAGCGCCGGTCGACGCCGGCAACAAGGAATTGTCGCTGGGCTACGAGCTGGAACTGGACGAGACGCCGGGCGTCACGCCGGCCGGCGAACCCTACGACGCCATCCAGCGAAACATCCGATACAACCACCTCGCGGTGGTGAAACGCGGCCGCGCGGGCAACGCGCGGCTGAACCTTGACGCGGCAGACGCCGTAACGAAAACCGATGATGGAGATGACATGAGCATGGTCAAAATCCGCCTCGATTCCGGCCTGTCGTATGACGCGGCCCCGGAAGTGGCGAACGAACTGGAGCGCTTGCGCGCCGAGGCAAAGACCGCTGCGGCCCGAGCTGACGCCGAAGCCGCGCGCGCGGACACCGAGAAGGACCGCGCCGACAAGGCCGAGGCCGGCATCGCCAAGGCACGCGAAGACGCGCACGGCGCCGCCCTGGCCCGTGTGAAGCTGGAGGCGGTGGCGGCGCAGCACAAGGTGGAATTCAAGGCCGACACGGCCGACCGCACGTTGCGCGAGGGCGTGATCAAGGCCATCCGCGGCGATTCGTTCGACCTGGCGGGCAAGTCGGATGGCTACGTGGAAGCGGCCTTCGACCTCGCGGTCGGCGAGGACAAGTCCCGGGCGGACGCCGTCGCCGACCAGCGCCGGCAGATGGGCGGCCAGCAGCAGCCCAATGCGCAGCAACGCGCCGACGGCGCGGACGCGCCGACGTCGGCCCGCTCGGCTCGCTCGGCCTACCTCTCGAACCTGACCAAAGGAGGCGAATAATGCCCCCCGTTTATGACGACCGCATGGACGTTGCCTACGCCGGCATGAAGGCGGACCTGGGTTACGACGACGTCGAAACTTGCGCCGCGGCTGGCAACATCGCGCCGGGCGTGATCGTGGGCGACACCACGAACGACCGCATCGTTGCCGGCCCCGGCTCGCGGATCCGCGGCCTGGCCCTGCACACCCACACTATCCCCCGCGATGGTGGCTATCGCGAGTTCGATGCCGTCAGCGTGCTGCGCGTGCGCCGCGGCTGGGCGAAGGTCGCCAGCGGCGGCAGCGTGACCAAGGATGGCCCGGTCAAGTGCGGCCCCGATGGCACGGTGTCGGACGGCGGCGCCACGCCGGTGCCGAATGCGGTTTTCCGCTCTCCGGCGGTGGACGTCGCCGGCGGCAAGATCGCCTTGATCGAACTGCACGCGCCGTTCGCAACGACCCCCACGGCGCCCTGATCCCCCGGCACCCCTCAAGAACAACCTAAGGCCCCGCGAGGGGCCTTTTTCATTGGGAACACCATGAGCAAACACGAGCATTACGACGAGGCCGATCTGCCGGCTGTCAAAACCATCGTCGTGGCGCTGGCCGGCATGCGCGAGGACGAAGGCCTCTACACCGCGCGCCAGCTGGACTACGTCAAGACGCGCACCTATGACAAGAAGCTGCCGCCCATGGTCGGGCTGCAGCTGGTCCCGATCTCCACCGAAGTGCCCGAATGGGCCGAGACCTTCACGTACACCATGTTCGACGAGGTCGGTATGGCGAAGATCGTCGCCAACTATGCGGACGACCTGCCGCGCGCCGACGTCAAGGGCGAGGAAAAGGTCGCCCAGATCAAGAACATCGGCGACTCCTACGGCTACAGCGTGATGGAACTGCGCGCTGCCGCGGCCAACCGCACCGACCTGCCGACGCGCAAGTCGATGGCAGCGCGCAAGGCGGTCGAAATCAAGCTGAACCAGATGGCGCTGATCGGCGACACGAAGTTCGGCCTGTACGGCCTGGTGAACCATCCGAACGTGCCGCTGGTGGTTGGCCTGCACGGGGATTGGCTGAACCCGAGCACGACGGCGGACCAGATCCTGGCCGACCTGGACATGATCTACGACGCGGTCCCCAATCAGTCCAAGGATGTGCACAAGCCCACCCGCATCGTCATGCCGACGGAGCAGCGCAGCGTGATTTTCTCGCGGCGGGTGCCCGATACGAATGGCAAGACGGTGGGCCAGTTCTTCCAGGACAAGCACCCCGGCCTGCAGATCATGGCCGCGTCCGAGTTCAAGGGCGCGGGCGCCGGCGGCAAGGACCTGATCCTGGCCTACGAGTACAGCGAGGAAAACCTCGCCATGGAGTTGCCCATGCCGTTCAACCAATTGGCGGCGCAGGCGCGCGGCCTCGAACTGGTGGTGCCCTGCCTGGCGCGCGCCGGCGGGGTCGTCATTTACTACCCGCTGTCGATGGCGAAGGGGGAAATCTGATGAAGTACTGCGTCAACACCACGAAGGCCGTCATCAACATCGGCGGGCATACTGTGATCGCTCCGACGACGGGCGCCTGGGTCGACCCGGAGATCCGCGGGGTGCAGGACCTGATCGACCGCGAACTGCTGGTCCCGGGCGAGGCGCCGGAAGGGGACAAGGCGCCGAAAATGGGCACCGAGGCTGGCCAGGCGGCGCGAGCCGAAGGCAAGGTGCCGTCCACGGTCAAGGAACTGAAATCCTGGCTGGATGAGCAGGGTGCCCAGTATTCGCCGTCGGCGTCGAAGCCGGAGCTGCAGGGCCTGTACGAAGCCCTGAAGGCCACCGCCGCGGGCCAGGGCGGCGAGGATACGTCGGGCGCCGGCGGCTCGCAGGAGTCGTAAGCATGGCCGCCACCGTCGACGATCTGGATTTCCTGGCGCCGGCGGTGGCCGGCATGCCCCGCGAAGATAAGGAGCGGGCTCTCGCATTCGCGGCCGGCTACCGCCCGGCCTGCCTTTCAGAAAAGAAGCAGGACGAGGCCCAGCTGTGGTACGCGGCGTGGCTGCTGTATGGCATCAAGATGCAGCGGTCGGCGGAGGCCGACGGCGTGTTGGCCAGGCCGGGAGTGGTGAGCGAGAAAGAGGGCGACCTGCAGCGAACCTACGGGCGCGTGGAAGGCGCCGACGACCCCGCCGGCTTCCTCGGTCACTACCAGAAGCTGGCGCGAGTGTGCGCCGTCGGCGCGGCAACCGTCAGGAGCCATCCCCGTGTCTGTGAAGGCAATCGATAGGGGCCTGGCGTTGCACGCCCGCCTGGCCAGGTCGCTGCAAGGCCGCGGCGTGAAGTTCGGCATACAGGCCGATGCCGGCAAGGATCCCGCCACCCAGGCGGATCTGCTGGACATTGCGATCTGGAACGAGTTCGGAACCGAGACGATCGAGGCGCGGCCGGCGATGCGTGACTTTGCGGAGAAGAACGGGGAGGTGCTGGGGCAGGCCATGGATCGAATGGCGATCGCCGTCGAGGATGGCCGGTTGACCACCGACCAGGCCCTGGACCAGCTCGGCACGTTTGCCGAGAAGCACCAGAAGGCCCATATCCGCAACTCCAAGAAATGGGCCAAGCCCAATGCGGAGTCGACCATTGCCAAGAAAGGCAGCGACGTTCCCTTGATTGATGACGGCCTCCTGGTCAACGCCGTCAGATACCAGAAGGTGTAGGTCCATGAGCTTCAGAAAACCCCATGTCGTACGGACCCGCCTCCCGGGGCGGCGAGAACGCGGCCATTGGATCGAGGGCGAGCCGGGGCCGGAGAAACAGATCTCCGCGTCGGTGCAGCCGGCCAAGGCAGCCGACTACGAACAGCTGCAGGCGAACCCTGAAGGGCGGCGCGTGCGCGCGGCCGTTCGCATCTACACCACGGCGCAGTTGGCAGTGGCCGGTCAGGACTGGACCGGCGGCGACCGGCTGGTATGGCACGCCGCGCCAATGGCGGGCGAGTACCTGCTGGTGGGCGTGGCGCCCTGGCAATCCGGCGTCATCCCGCATTTCCGCTACCTGGCCGTGCTGCTGGCCGACAACGAATTGATGCAAGCCCAGGATTCCCCGGCTACCTGGAACGGGGGCGGACGGGGCTAAACGTCCGCAGGGTCTTTCCCGGGTCCGGCCGGGCATTCCAGGCCACCGGAGAGGGCAGCGCCGAGTCGGCCACGCTGTAGCGTTGGCTGATAGTCCCATCGGCGCAGAATTCTATGGAACGAGACATGGCACCAGAGGACGCGATTTTCGAGCTGATAGAGGCGGCCGCCGCCGGCGTGCCCGTGATATTTGCCAACGAGAACGGCAACCGCCCGCGGCAGCCATATATCGCCATGGCGGTGCGCTGGTCGCAAGCCGGCCCCGCGGAGCGGGGCAGCGTCGGTGACGACGGCTTGATGGCCGTTTCACACCACACGGACGCCATCGTCGAATTGCAGGGCTACGGCGCCGGCGCCTTCGAGGGCCTGGCCGGCATGCAGCTGCGGCTGCAGCACCCCCTCTTCGAAGACCGGGCCGAAGCGCTGGGCCTGGCTGTGTTCGATCTGGGCCGGCTGGAAAACGTCCCCGTGTTGCGGGATGGCGCCCGCTACGAGCAGCGCGCGGTGATCGAGCTTGGCGTCCGGTACGCCACATCCTTTGCGGGCGACACCAGCTTCATTGCCACGGTGGCCGGGGCCGGTGTCACCTCCGGCGGGCTGACGCCGCCGGCCGAGACGGCCTTTTCCATCACCGAGGGCGACGCGCCGTAGCGTCGCCGTCGCCCATTCTTTCGCTACATGGCCTCCGCCCGGAGGCCGCTTTCATTGGAGCCACATATGGCAAACCTCGATCGGATCGTCAATGTGGCGATCTCCCTGAACACCACCGCCATCAAAGAGCAGAATTTCTCCGACATCCTGGTGCTGGGCGCGCACGTTCTTTCGGTGAACCGGATCCTGGTGGTTACGGAGGCCTCCGAGCTGCAGGACCTGGGCATCAGCCAGACCGACCCGCTGTACATTGCGGTGCGCGACGCCTTCAAGCAGATTCCCACGGTGACGCGCGTCTTCGTTGGCCGTCGCCAGGTCGACACCACCCGTGTCACTGTTACGCGCGCCGGCGTCGCGGACTACGAGGTCACGCTGCGCTGGCGTGCCCAGGACGGCGCGGTGCAATCGGCCTCGCCCAAGTTCACGGGCTTGGCGGCAAGCACGCCTGACGACATCGCCGCCGGGCTGGTAGCCGCTATCACCGCGAACGGCGCTCCCGTGTCTGCCACGTCCGTCGGCGCCGAGGTTTCCATCACCGCCAGCACCGCTGGCACCGCCGTGGCTGTGTCGGTCAAGGGAAACCTGTCGGTGGGCATCCCCACCAGCACGGAAACGCCCACTGCGGCGCTCTCCGCCTGCCTGAAGGAAAGCGGCGACTGGTATGGCGTCGCGCTGGCCAGCCGCGTCGAAGCGGATATTCTGGACGCGGCCGAGTGGGTCGAATCGAACGGGCGCCTGTTCGGTGTTTCCAGCGACCAAGCCGGGATCATCGACGCGGCGGTCACGGACGACCTGGCTTCGAAGTGCCAGCGGAAGCAGTATTTCCGGACTCACGTTTGGTTCCATGGCCAGGCCGGCGCCGAGGCGCTGGAAGCGGCCGTTACCGCGAATCGCTTCACCTTCTATCCCGGCGGCGAAACGTGGGCCAATACGCGCTTGGCGGGCATCACCTATGACAGCCTCAGCGAGGGGCAGGCCCTGGCCGCCCACGCCAAGAACGCCAACACCTTCGAGCAGATGCGCAACTTCGCCGTGACGCAGAACGGCAAGGTGGCGGCGGGTGAGTGGATCGACGTGATCCGCGGGCGCGACTGGCTGGCCGAGCAGATCAAGATCGAGGTCGCCACCCAGCTGATCAACGCGAACGGCAAGGTTCCTTTCACGGACGACGGCATTCAGATCCTGGTGACCGGCGTGCGCAAGGCGCTGATGCTCGGCCAATCGCGCGGCCTGATTGCGCCCGACGAAATGGACGCCAGCGGAAAGATGATTCCGGGCTTCGTCATCACTGCTCCGCTGTCGATGAACATTTCCACCAACGACAAGGCCAACCGGATCCTGCGCGACCTCAAATTCAGCGCCCGGCTGGCCGGCGCCATCCACGTTGCCGATATCAAGGGCAACCTGACTTACCAGCAACTTTAAGCGGAGCAATCCAGCATGGCTGTGAAAACCTATGCACCCAACCGGGTGAAGATCGTGATGGGCGCCATCGCCCTGAGCGGCCTGGCCGAAGACACGTTCGTGACCGTGTCCGAGATTGGCGAGGGAATCGCCTCCGTCGCCGGCGTCGACGGCGAGGTCGCGCGTTCGATGTCGCGCGATTCGCGCCTGCGCATCACGGTGACGCTGTTGCAGACCAGCACCAGCAACGCTCTGTTGTCGGCACTGCACCAAGCTGACAAGACGACCGACGGCGATGGCGCGGTGCCGGTCGCCGTTACCGACCTGCGTGGGAAGTCGCTGCACGCGTCCGACTCTGCGTGGATCGTGAAGACGCCCGACGCGGGGTATGCCGCCAAGGTGGGAACCCGCGAGTGGGTCATCGAAACCGGCCCGGCCGTGAACATTGTGGGGGGTAACACCTGATGAGCCGCACCAAGCCTTTCCAGATCGGGACGACCACGTTCCACGTCACGAAGTTCGACGCGCTCACCCAGCTCAAGCTGCTGGGCGACCTGCAAAAGGAGGTCATCCCGTCCGCCGGTGCGCTGTTCGGCGCCGTGATCAGCGAGCCGGGCGAGGCGCGCGACGAGCAGGCCATCATGGACGCGCTGCGCCAGTTGTCCGGCCGCCTGGGCGGGGACGACCTGAAAAAGTGGTTCGGCATGTTGGTGACTCCGGAAAACGTGAGCTTCGAGCTCGACGGCCGGGAACCTCAGCCCCTGACCGACGCCCACCGCGGGCTGGCGTTCCAGGACTTCGCCGAAATTCTGGAGCTGATGTACCACGTCCTGATGCACAACTTCTCCGGCCCTTTGGTGCGCTGGGCCGGCCGCTTTGGTCCGGCCCGAGAGAAGCTGGCGAACCTGTCGGGGTCTTTGATCCCGCCTTCGAACGAGAACTGATAGTCTGGCGGCCAATCCTGGCCGGTCATGTCAGCCTTGAAGCCGTGCGCCTGGGGCACGTTGACCTCCTGGACATCATGAAGCTGAACGCGCTCATGGACGCTCGGGATGCGGCCCAGGAGCAGGCGAATAGGAAGAACAACACATGACTACTGTTCGTGAACTGGTCACCCTGCTGCGGTACCAGGTGGACGAGGCGGGCCTGAAGAAGTACGAGGACGCCTACCAGGACGCTCAGGAGGCCATGCGCAAGGCCAGCGCCAAGACGGTGCAGTCGATGCGCCAGGCCCTGACGGGGGCGGTATTCAAGCCCGGCGCATGGAGCGTGGGCGCGGGCCGGGCGACGGGCGGCGCACCCGCGCCCACGCTTTCCCGGCCCGCGCAACTTGGCTTGCCTTTGCCCGTGCGTGCGCCGGCCGCCGGCGCAGCCGGCCTGGGCGTAGCCGCCGCCTTTCCGGTGAACGTCGCTGAGACGCGCGCTCGGATCGGCCAGGTCCAGGCCGCGTACGGCACGTTGTTGGCCAGGGCGCGGTCCGGCCTTCACGTTGTGCGGGAAGTGGGGATTGGCACCTGGGAAGGCATCCGCCTGGGAATTCAAGACGCGCGGCAGGCTCAGGAGCGCATGACGCGCTCGCAGTGGCAGGGCACCCGCGCGGTGAAGGAACAGGCCGGCGCATTCGCCGGGCTGCGCGGAATTATCGGCGCGGTTCTCGGCGTCTCGATCGTCAAGAGGATTTTTGGTGATATCGACGCCTGGGGCCAGATGGAAGCTCGCATGAAGCAGGCGACCAGCTCGGCCCAGGAGTATGCCGAGGTGGACCAGGAGCTGGCGAGAGTGTCGCGCCTGACCTACAAGTCCTATTCGTCGAGCGCGGAGCTATTCGTGCGCACTCGGCGCACTATGGCGGACCTAGGCAAGACCACCCAGGACACGATCGACGTCACCGAGGGTCTCTCCCTCGGCATGGCTCTTTCCAGTACGAAGGCCCAGGACCAGGAGTCCGTGATCTCGTCGGTGACGAAGGCCATCATGCAGAACAAGCTGGGGATGGAGGAATACAGCACGCTCATGCGCGCGGCTCCCCGCCTGCAGGTTGCGCTGGCCGACGGCCTGGGCATTACCACCGACAAGCTGCTGGAACAGGTCAAGGCTGGCAAGCTGACCACCGACACCTTCCTGCCCGCGCTGCAATCGCAACTGGCCAAGATGCGCGTCGAAGCGCAGGACATGCCGGTCACAATCGCTGACGCGTTGACCGTCTGGAACGACGCGTTCCAGCGGTTTTTCGGGAAGACGCTGACCTTCGGTCGTACCGCGGTGCTGGGCGTTACCCAGTCGATCGAGTTCCTGGCGGACAACATCGCCACCGTGATCAAGCTGCTGGCGATCAGCGGCGGCGCGTGGGGGCTGGTGAAGCTGCGCGGCTGGCTTCGCCTGGCGTCGTTCCAGTCTGGGGGGCTTGTCCGGTCGTTGGTGGCCGCGACGCGCGCGGCAATCGGCCTGGATTCGGCCATGGCGCTGCGCCGCGGGCCGGCCGGCGCGGCGCGCATGCTGGCTTATTGGAATCGCACGTTGGCGCCCATGCTGCGCATGGCGGCCGTCCTGGCCACGATCTACCTGCTGGTGGACGATATCGGCGTGTGGTTCCGCGGGGGCGAATCCGTATTTGGCGACCTGATTGGACCCGTGGAGGATTGGAGGAACGAAATCGAGGCCGTGAAGGCCGTGTTGGTCCAGGTGAAGGACTTCCTGGGCGGCACGGGCCAGGCGCTGGGGCCCTGGGCGAAGAAGTGGGGCACGATTGCCGTTATGGCCTACGGCCTGTGGAGGATCCTGAGCCCCGTCCGGGGCCTGATCATGTTCCTGGCCACCAAGGCCGTGCCCTTGCTGTGGAAGGCGTTCGCGATGACGCCGATCGGGCGTGTCGTCGCAGTGATTACCGCGGCGCTGTGGCTTATCTGGTCGAACTGGGACCGCATCGTGAAGTTCTTCGTCGATTCCTGGGACAGCATCCGCAACGCGGCCAAGGGCACCTTCATGGAGCCCGTCATCGAGTACATCGAGGCCATCTGGGCGTTCTGGGAGGGTATTTTCAAGGGCGTGGTTGCGGCGTTCACGGGGGATTGGGACGGCGCTATCAAGCATTGGCACAACGCCTTCTCGGGGCTGTGGAAGTACTTCGACGAAATCGGCGATCGCATGGTGGCCAAGATCAAGGATATCGGCAAGGCCATCACCGAGTGGATTTCCAAGAAGTGGGATGAAGCGACGGAGAAGATCGAGAGCTTCCTGCCCGAAATGTTGCGCGACAAGTCGATGGCGGAATCAGCTAAGCGAAACAACGCTTGGTTGAGGGAGAACATTCCCCTGCTTACTCCGCTCATGGGCAACGCGTACCCGCAGGTCGATCCGGCTGCCGCGGTGCGCGTCGGTGGTCGGGGGCCGGTCACGGTCCAAAGCCACGCCGAGGTGACCATCAACGCACCCGGTGCCGATCCCAATGCGATCGCAGGCGCCACCCGGCGCGGCATGGAGGCGACGCAGCAGCGCAGCGCTGACGCCATGGCCAGGTTCTTTCAGTTTCCGACCGGTGTCGAAGCGCCTCGATAGGGGGATTTCATGAGCTTTGTGTCTTTGGTGTTCGGTTGGAACGGCGGCAGCAGCATCGGCGTCGTTCCGCTGGACGCGCTGTTGAGCGAGTCGACCTCACTGGAAAGCCAGGCGACAAGCTACCCGGTGGAAGATGGGCCGCCCGTCACCGACCATGTAGTGCAGGAATCCGAGCGGCTGCAGCTGGACGGCTGGGTGACGGCCGCGGAGGTTTCTCTGCTCGGCGGGCGCCTCGCAGGCCGGGCCGGCGGGGGCGGCGCCGGAGCCGGCCGTTCGAAGCTCATCAGCGCGAAGGCCGCGCTGCGGCAGATCCATGCAGACCGCCTGCCTATCACGGTGACCACGGGCCTGGACGTGTACACCGATTTCGTCATGGAGCGGTGCGAAATCGGCCGCGCCGCCGATGGCGGAGAACGCTTTTCCATCACCGCCGAGTTTAAGAAGATCCGGAAGGTCACCCTGCGGCAGGCGGATATCCCGCCGGCCAAGACCAGCGGCTCGGCGACGGGCAAGGCAGGGGCGACCAAGACCAACGCCGGCAAGGCGGCGCCGCGCGAGGTCTCGGACCTGAAGAGCGCCACCAGCGGCGCGGGCAAGAAGGCGAGCGGCATTCTCGGGGGCGGTCAATGATTCTGATTCCGGTGCTGGACGCAAACGACAGCTTGACCGAGGTCGAGCTGGACGGCGTTACGTACTTCCTGGGCCTGGGCTGGAACAGCGAGTTCGAGGCCTGGGCCATGTCGATCGAGAACGCCTACAACGAAGTTGTGGTTGCGGGAATCGCCCTGGTGCCTGACACGCCGCTGCTGGCGCAATATCGCCACCTCCAGGTGCCGGCCGGGGAGCTGATCGCGCTCGCGCCGGACAGACGCAACACGATCAGCCGCACGGCTTTGCCCAGTGGCGAGGTGGGCCTGATGTATGTGAGTGTCGAAGAGGTGCCCAATGCCGCGCTTTGACCGGGTTTACAGGCTGCTGGTGGGAAAGCCGAACCAGAAGGGCGTGGAGATCGTGCAGCCGATTCGCATCACCTTCGACGTGCGCAAGGACACGGAAGAGGAGCCGAACGACCACACGATCCGCGTCTACAACCTGGCCGCAGCTACCCGCCGCGCCCTGGAGGAGCCGGGCCTGCGCTGTGTGCTGTACGCGGGCTATGCGGACGAGGGCGGCCCGCTTCTGATGGCTTCAGGGAGCGTGGTGTTCGCCTACACCAAATTCGAGCAGCCGGATGTGGTGACCGAGTTGATCGTCAAGGACGGCTACACCGAAGTGCGAGACACAGCCATCTCGGTTGGTCTGGGGCCTGGGGCGCAGGCCAGCGCCATCATCCGGGATATTGCCCGCCAGATGGGCCTTCCGCTCGTCATGGCTGACGACGTGCCGGACCGCCGCTGGCAACAGGGTTTTTCGTTCTATGGGGCGGCTCGAACGGCGCTGCACAAGGTCACGCAGGGCACCGGCCTTGAATGGTCGATCCAGAACCAGCAGCTGCAGGTTGTACAGCGCCGCGGGACGACGCGCCGCCAGGCCGTCGTGCTGGCCGCCGACACAGGCTTACTCGGCTTCCCCGAGCGCACCAGGGAGGCGGCGCGCGAAAAGGCGAAGGTGAAGGACCAGACCACGGGCGACAACGTCAACCTGGTCAGCGCCCAGCAGCAGCGCGACGGCTGGCGCGTGCAATCGCTGCTGTTGCCGACCCTGAACCCCGGCGATCTGGTGAAGCTGGAAAGCAAGAGCGTTGAGGCCTTCCTGCGGGTGGAAGGGCTGCAGCATTCGGGCGATAGCGCGGGCGGCAACTGGCAGACCGAGCTGCAGCTGGTGGACAGGTACGCGCCGCCAAAAACCAAGGCGAAGACATGAACAACCCAATTTCCGCGTTGCGCACGCTCATCTCGTCGGAACTGGCGGACGTTTACACGACGCTGCCGGGCGAAGTCGTGTCCTACGACGGCACGACGGTCACCGCGCGGCCGGCGCTGGCCAAGCGTCTGGCCAATGGCGAAGTGCTGCAGGCGCCGTTGATCGTGCGAGTGCCCGTCCGGTGGTTCTCAGGTGATGTGAATGGCGCCCATGCGCTGATCTCTGTGCCGCTGAAGCCCGGGGATCCAGTCACGCTGTCGTTTTCGGCTCGATCGTTGGAGAACTGGCTGGCCGGCGACAACGGCCCGCCGGATGATCCGCGACAGTTCGACCTCTCGGACGCCTTTGCGTCTCCGGTGGTGCGACCTGGCGCGGGCAAGGCGGACACCGAGAACGTCAGTATCCAGTACGGGCCTGGGTCGATGAAGATCGCCCCGGATGGAGCCCTGACCATCAAGGTGCCTCGCAAGCACGTGATCGCCGACGAGACGGTTTTCGATAGCAAGGTGACCATCAACGGCCTGCTCACCTACACTCAGGGCATGAACGGCTCTGGCGGGAGCGGCGGCGGCACGATCAACATCGACGGTAACGTCAACTTCCGCAACGGCACCCTCAAGCACAACGGCAAGAACGTGGGGGACACGCATAGGCACCCCAATGGCATGGGCGGCACGACGGAGGAACCCATCTGATGAGCGTAGATCTCCTGCTGTCTCCCGATCATGACCTGGCCTTGGACCTGCTCGGTCGAGCCGCACTTGTCGACGGCGCGGAAAGAGTGGGGCAGCAGATCAAGGTCACCCTGCTGTCGTTCCTGGGCGAGTGGTTCCTGGATACGTCTTTCGGCGTGCCGTATTTCGATCAGGTCCTGGTGAAGAACCCCGACCGCGCGGCGATCGAGGCCGTGTTCCGCGCGCGGATCCTGGACGTGCCGGGCGTGTCACGCGTTCGCCGGCTGGCCCTGGCCATCGACCGGGCGCGGCGCGTGTTGAGCGTCGAGTTTGAGGCTGAATCAGCCTACGGGCTGGCCAGGGGAACCGCCGAATTTTCGGCGCCCTAAATTTCTGAATCTTGAGGTTTTTCTATGGCTTACGGCGTCACGCCGGACGGCTTCGTCCGCATGCGCCTGCCGGAAGTCCGGCAGGAGATTGTTGAGGACCTGCGCGCGCGGCTGCTGGCCGCCGGCTACAGCCAGAGCGTGGAGACGCGGCCCGATAGTGTCACGGGCCTGCTGATCGACACCTTTGCCGAGCGCGAGGCGGCCCTTTGGGAGCAAATGGAGGGGGTATACCTGTCCATGTACCCGGGCTCGGCCACCGGCGCGTCGCTGGACCGGTCGGTGTCCTTCACCGGGGTGCGGCGCTTGGCGGACGAGCGGTCCCGCGCATATGTGGTGCTGTACGGCGCGGCGGGGACGATGGTGCGCGCCGGTGCCCGTGTGCGGCATCGCGTGAGCCAAAACCTATGGGAGCTGGCCGCCGACACCACCATCTTGGCGGGTGCCGCGGCTGATATCACGTTGCAGCCGGCGCCGGCGCCAAACACCGTCTACACGGTGACCGTGGACGGCCAGCCCTATTCGTACACCTCGATGGCCACCACCAACCTTCCGGCAATTCTGGGCGGCCTGGTCGCAGCTTTGGAGCCGAGTGGCCTGGCGGTGTCCAGCGACGGGGCCATTGTTCGCGCGGCTACCGACGGGCGCGTTGCGCGCGCGTTCACCTGGTCGAGCCAGCTCGCGCTCGTCCGCCTCGGCTCGCCGGCGTTGGTGCTGTCAGATGGCGCGTCAGTGGAGGGCGCCGCCCCTGGTGACCTGAACGGTATCGTGACGGCGGTAGAAGGCTGGGACGCCGTCGATAACCTCCAAGCCGGCGTCGCCGGCAGGCTGGCGGAGAACGACGCCGCACTTCGGGCACGGTATCCCACCGGCTTGTTCCGCCTCGGGGCCGCCACGCTGCCGAGCCTGGCGCCCAACATCCGAGACAAGGTGGCGGGCGTGCGCGCGCTGCGCGTTTTCTCGAACGATGGCGATACGGTGGACGCCGCCGGCCGGCCGCCGCATTCTGTGCACGCCGTGGTGGACGGCGGCCTTGACGACGAGGTCGCGGCCGCCATTTTTCAGTGCAAGGGTGGCGGCATCGATACCCACGGCGCGGTGCTTGTGATCGTGACCGATGGTGAGGGAGCCAAGCACCCGATCAGGTTCGACCGCCCCGCAAGGGTCTATGTGTGGGTTTCCTGCGCTGTGACGCTGCTGCCGCCATCGGAACAGGCGTTTCCGCCTGACGGGTTCGAAACGATCGCGGCGAACCTCGCGGCTGCCGGTGAGGGCTTCTCCATCGGCGACGATGTGATCCGGCAGCGCCTGTTCGGCGCGATATACAGGACGGCCGGCATCTCCTCGGTCGACCTGCGGCTGGCCTTCTCGACCGACCCGGCTTTCGTTCCCGCCCCGGATGACTACGTGGACGCCAACATTGAAATCCTGGATTCGCAGGTGGCGGCCTTCGACCTATCTCGTATCAAGGTGACCTGATGGACCTACAGCAGGATCATGCCGGCATTGCCTGGTCGCATTGGCTCGGGCAGTTTCAAGGGAAGCGGCGCATCGAAGCGCTGGTCAAGGCGCTCCTGAAGCCCGCCAACGGCCTGCAGGGCGCGCTGCGCGCAATGTACGAAGAACGGTGGCTGGACACGGCCGTGGGGCAGCAGCTGGACGGCATCGGCGAGATCGTGGGGCTGCCCCGCGTCATCGACGAGGCAATCTATGTGCAGTTCTTTGGCTTCGCCGGGCAGCCGAACGTCACCGGGTTCGGCCAGGCGAGGCTTCGCCGCGCCAACGAGCGGCCTGTCTCCGGATCGACCAGATTGATGGACGCCGAATACAGAAAGCTCCTGTACTGGAAGATTGCCTTAAACAACGGGCACGGGACTACCCCCGAGATCTCCGCCTCCCTGAAGCCGATCTTCGACGTGTCGCGCGTGATCGTCCAAGACGCGGGCAACGCCAAGATCCGGATCTGGGTGAGCCGCATCCCGGGGCCGAACGACCCTCTGATGGCAAACCCATACAAATGGGTTCCCAAGGCCGCAGGGGTCGGTGTGCAAATTATCTCTGGCTCGACGGAAAAGCCCTTTGGCTTCCGTGAGCAGGGTTTCTATGGCTTTGGCGTCGGCGTGCTGGCGCGAGGAATTCACTGATGGCAGACACCAATTTCTTCGAACTGTTCACCGTCACCTGGGCGCAGGCCGGCACGGTCGATGTGATCACGGACGTCCAGTACAAGACGGGCTGGACCTACATCGGGTCGTTGCCGCCGACCGTGGAGCAGTTCAACAAGGTCCAGCAGCTCAACGATGAAAGGATGGGCTGGGTCTACCGCCAACTGGCCGCGGTCGCCGCGCTGACCGGCCGGCCGCTGTCCGCGGCAGGGGACGACGCGATTTCGTTCGCGCTGCAGAACCTCAACGCGGCCAATCTCAGCACGGGCACGGTGCCCGTGGCCAGGCTCGCCGGCACGGCGTCGTCACTGACTGCGGGGGCGGCGACGAAGCTGGCCGTCAGCCGGAGCTTTTCCGTCGAGGGTGGTGCAACCGCCGCGGCGCAAGCATTCGACGGCACCGGGGACGTGAAACTGACCGTGACCGGCCTTGATGTGGGCAAGGCGAATGCGGGGGTCCTGGCCGTGGCGCGCGGCGGCACGGGCCTCGGCGCCGTGGCCGCGGGCGATTATCTGGTAGGGACTGGCGGCGGCGCGCTAGCGACGAAGACGCCCGTCCAGGTGCTGAGCCACATTGGCGGTGCGCCACTGGACTCCCCCGGTTTGACCGGTACGCCGACCGCGCCCACGCCCGCCGCGACCGACCGCAGCACCAGGATCGCCACGACCGCATTCGTGGCCGGGAATTTCCCGCGGCTTTATTCGATCGCCGCGCTTCCTGCCCAGGACGTCGGCCCGATTATCGTCATCGAGTGCGCCGAGGTCTGGACCTGGTCGGCGAGCCAATATTTCACCGGCTACCGCTCGCCACTTTGCGGGCGACCGCTCGACGGGCACACCGCGACGCCGCTGGCCAGCGAGGTTGACGCAATCGGCGGGCTGCTGTCGAAGGTCGACTATGCGTCACTGTGGGGTTACGCCCAGGAACAAGGCCTCGTCAAGACCGAGGCCGTATGGCAGGCCAACCGGGGCGCGCATTGGTTCACGGACTACTCGGCGACCCAGTTCCGCGTGCCGGATCTGCGCGATATGTTCCGCCGTTTCACCGGAACTGACGCTGACACTGCAAATGCAAGAGCGCTGGCTAGCCGCCAGGCCGGTGCCGTGGAGCGGCATCGCCACTACGCCAGCAACTCAAACCTCTGGGGGCCTGTTGGGACGGCCTCGGGCGGCGCGGTGGCCATTTACAGCCTTGGCTCGCAAAGTGGCTTTGAGACTGGCGACGGCAGCGCGCAGGGCCTGAAATCGGAAACCAGGCCTCTGAACACCGCCTATCACCCGCGCATCCATGCGTGACGTTTTGCTCACCACAAATTTCGCATTCAAGGAGAACGCAGTATGCATAAGGACGTGTTCCAGACCGATGATGACGGCCTGTATCTATACCAGTCGGTCGCAAACGAGCTGGCGCTGACGTCCGGCGAATTCAATATCCCGTATGGCGCCTATGTGGACGCACCGCCGGCGCCGCCTGCCGGAAAGTGGCCGCGCCGCGTGGGCGATGCTTGGGTCATGGTCGAGGACTACCGCAGCACCTCTCTTTGGGTGGCCGAAACCGGTGAGCAGTACACGATCGGCAATGAACATGATGGAGTCGCCGGCAAAGTCAGCTACCCCGGGTGGGGGCCGTTGCCTGCATGGTTGGCGACGGAAGAGCCCGTGCCATCAACACCAACTTGAATGGTGTGCCCTTATACGACCCGCTTCGGCGGGCTTTTTTTCGTCCACACAACGGGAGGCAGCAATGCGGACCCAACAAGGGAGTATGCGAATGGAACCGGGTTCCACTGGATTGGGCGGCTGGGCGGCCGTGAAAATCGCCTTGGCCTTCGGGCTGCCGGCGGCGCTCGCGGCGCTGTTGGGCATGCTCATCATGCCGCCGCGGTCGCCGCAGGAGTTCATCAAGCGGACCGTATGCACAGTGTCGTGTTCGTTCTTCTTCGGACCTCTGTTGGCAATCGGCGTGCTGTCATGGCGGCCGTCGTTGATGGAGACGGCCCACTGGGTGGCGGCGCGCAGCGGGGGCGGTGAAGAAAAGCTACTTGCGCTGTTCTACGTGCTGGGGCCGTGCATGCTGCTGGCGGGGTTGCCCGCTTGGTGGGTGCTGGGGGCCTACATGCGCTGGATGGCGAGCATGCGCCAAAAGGGGCTTTTGGAGTGGTTGGCCGAAGCTCGCGCCAAGCTGCTGGGCCTGCGGTCGGGCGGGGAGGGCTGAACCATGGATCTGAAGAAGATCATCGATACGGGCATCAGCCCTGCGCTGGCGCTGCTGCCGGCCGGCATGGACACGCAGGCGGCGCGCGTCATGCTGCTGGCAATCGGCCTGCAGGAAAGTCGATTCACGCACCGCCAGCAGATCGGCGGGCCGGCGCGGGGCTTCTGGCAGTTCGAGAAGGGCACGCGGGCCAGCCGCGGCGGAGTGTGGGGCGTGTACTTGCATGCGGCCAGCAAGGACCGTCTGGCGGCGCTGTGCAAGGCCCGCAGCGTGGCATGCGATCCGGACGCGATCTACTCGGCGCTGGAGTACGACGACGTGCTGGCGGCCGGCGTCGCCCGGCTGCTGATGTGGACCGACCCGAAGGCGCTGCCGCCGGTCGGCGACGTCGAGGCCGGCTGGGCGCTGTACCTGCGCACCTGGCGGCCGGGCAAGCCGCACCCGAGCACCTGGCCGGATCTGTACCGTCAGGCCGCCGCCGAGGTGCAGCCGTGAACCCGTTCCTGCGAATGGCGTTGCCCTGGGTCGGCGGCGCGGTGGTGCTGATGGCGATCGGTGCCGGCGTCTTGCTGTACGGATCCAGCCGCTACGACGCCGGCGTGGCCAGGGCCAACACTGACCACGCCCTGGCCGAGCTGAACGAGTTCAAGACCCAGACCGGCCGCCTAGCCGGCATCGCCACCACCTTCGAGGCGAGCGTGGCCGAGCTGCGCGCCGCCGAGCCCAAGATCATCGAGAGGTACACCCGTGTCGAAGTTCAAAGCCCTTTGCCTGCTGGCTGCCGTATTGACGCTGGCCGGTTGCAGCACATCAACGAAGCCGGCCGCCTGGCCAATACTGCCGCCCAACCTGGCCCAGCCGTGCCCGCCGGTGCCCGAGGTGGCCAGCGATAGCTGGGACGACTTCGCGCGCAGCTACATGGCGCTGGCGGTCCAGTACGGGCAGTGTGCGGCGCGTCATCGGGCTACGATTGAGGCGTGGCCGAGATGAAACAGCCACCCGGAGGTGGCTTGATGGGTAGCCAGGGATGAACTTTTATCGGTTCAGCGCGGGGCCGGTTGTTTGTGCCTGGAGGGCTAGGGTAGCCTTCTGCGCGAAGCCCACGGGCAGCCCCCGATCCTTCTCTTTCTTGGCCAAGTAGCGAAGAAATGCACCCTTTGCGATATAGACTTCGCGCCGCCACCGGTGAAATTCCCCTAGTGCCATTTCCGGATAGGCCCATGCTTCCTGTGGGTTGGCAGCCGCTTGCGGGAAATGATTGGGATAGCTGTGTGGGTAGTGGATGCGCGGTCCAAACTTAAGGTCCCCTTCGATGGCTTGCCAATGAGTTGACCAAAGCTTGCCAATGCTCCCATCGGGGATGAAGGAACTATCCGTGTGGAGCCCTTGTTCGCCTAGCGATACGAAAATGTCCGCGATCGCGTGGAACACGCCGAAATATCCTGCGGGCACGGAGTTGTAGACCATCGATAAGCGATCGTGAAAATTCTTCCAGCCGCCGTTCAAACCAGATGATGGGTTGTATCCGCATTTTTCGTAGATGAAATGCTTTAACGATTTTCGGGCGAGGATCCGGAAACTGGTTTTCGCCGTTTCCGTCGTCCATTGACCCGCTTCAAAGGCGTAGTATTCGAGGAACGCCATACATGCGGTGTCAGGAAAACCATTGGCATCCCCGCCTGAGCTTCCCGTTCGAAAATACAGGGCGTCACTGGCATGACCTTGAGCTACTAGGAGGTCATAAAGCTTGCGGCCTCGCGGCTTGAACCGTTCGTCTCCCCAGTTGTTGGCGAGCCGCAGAATGGAGGTGTGTTCTACCCCGCACATGCGGGCAAGCCCGCGTGTGGTCAGGTAAGGAGTGCCGTCGTTAAGGACACCCATCTGCACGCCATCAATCTCTCGCTCAGCAACCGGGAATAGCGGCAATTGAGGGTGGTGCCCTACGGCGGGTAAAGAAGGGCCAAGTGGTTGATTTGATTGGCTGTTTTGGTGGTGCTGTCTGCGCTCTGACTCTTCCATTCCGCATACCCTTTTTGTAAATGCGGTTGACGGTCCTGCATCAGATGGGCATCATCAAGTTGCTACGCTCGGCTAGCCCATTTGTTCGCAGGGATTAGTTGATACCCAAAGGCCCTTCTTGGCGCTCCACCGCCAAGAAGGGCTTTTCCTTTTCCGGTTGGGAGAGGAAAAGGCAACACAACATTTAGTGTTGCACCCTTAGGCATGGACTAATTCTAGTGAGCGGGTGAGTGTCGAACAAGAAAAAGACAGACGTAAACCGTCAAAACATTGTTACTAAATGCGGTTGGCGTTTTTTGGCGACGTTTTATGCGACATTGTCGACAACGCCGCGCAATCTACGGCAATTCCAAGCAATAAAATGAATGGACGCATCAGTTGACCATGCGGCGGTAGAGATTCGCAGGCTGCCAACGAAAACGCCCCAACCCGTGAGGGGGCTGGGGCGAATGCTCTGCGGCGGCCGGCAAGGGCGTCGCGAGCGTGATAAATCTATCACAGTGATCTACAAGCGGCACCATCCCCTTACGCAGCTTGTCGGGCGCTTCCGTCAGATCCTGGACGTCCTGCCAGCTCTGCTACTACACAGGCGGGGGTGGGGCGGGGAGCTTCCGTCAGTCAAGGCAACAGTTCGAAGTCTCGGCCGAAGGCATGGACGCCGCTGCCGTCGACGGTGCCGGCAGGATCCCACTGGCCGTTTCTGGTCACGATGATGGCCTCGCCCATGATGGCAACGCGAAGGGCGAAGACCCAGAAGATGGCTTCCGACTGCTCGGCCACGCCATATTTAGTGTGGCCCATGGTCACGAATTGCGGGGCGGGGGCGAAGCCCAGGGTCCATCGTAGGGCGATGCCGATGGGCCAAAGGCGTGCGCGGACGCTTGTGGGCTTGAAATATAGGAGCTTTACGCGGGTTGCCATGGCAGACCTTTATCGCATGAAACGCCGATTGAGGCTATCAAAGCGGGGAGAGTTAAGTACGCGGGACAACCCTATGGCTTTGCCCCTCGAGGCCGGCTTGTTGGGCGCGCCGAACTTCTTGAGCAGCAGCTCGGCGTCCTTCAGGGTCTGGTAGTGGCTGCACATGACACCCTCCCATGGGAAGGGCCAGTATAGGGTGGGCTTGTCACGCCGGCTATCTAGCGAACCTTCGGCGGTGGCTTTCAGGCTTCCCAATACCGACGAGCATTATTTCACATTTGAATTTGCTGTTGGAAGCTTGTCCGGTACTGCTGTCGCTGTTTGTTCCGCGTTTTCCGATGTCGCCGTCGAGGAGTCAGCTCTTCGTTTCCGAATCGTTTCACAAAGGCCTTTATTCTTCTTGCCGAGCTTATGGCAGCGGTACGCAAAGTACAGACCGACTGGGATACCGGGGAATAGACTAGCGATCGCAAACAGCTTGACAGTCGGGCTATCAAATGTAGCCGTTGCAAGGGTGAAGGCAGCGGATGCCGCAACGGAAAGCAGCGCGACCGCAACAGTCAGGTCTACTCCAACACTCTCCCCATCCTGTAGCGTTCGCAATTCATGGTCGTGGACTTCAAAGGTCAGAACCAGATCGACGCGATGTCGCTGGGCGCGAATTACTCCATCCTCTTGGGCTGCCATCTGTCTCTCACAAATATTTCTTTAGCCAATCGGTATGAGTCTCGGAAATCGAATTTCGCCACGCGCCGATTCCGCCTGTGTTAAAGACGTAAATTCGGTCTGTCCGATCTGGGGCGAAAGTTCGAAGCTCATCGCGGAGTTCATTTGCCGTCTTTGTGCTTCTTACCATCCAGGCTGAATTTGTAAGCGGGCATACCGCAGGGCAATCATCTCGTAAGAAGCGTGTTATTCCATCAGATCGTTCTTTCGAAACTTCAAATACAACGCAGTAAGTACTGCCGTCAGATTTTGAGTCAGGCTGTGCCATTGAGGAGCGCTCCATTTTGGCCAGCGGCCATTGCATTCGCTTGATGAGTCGTGATTCTACAGGTTGTGATCGGTTGCAAAGTTTGCTCTTGCTAGCGCTTGAATGTGGAAATAAGCCGGCGCGCGGGTTACAACGCGGTGCGCAGTGGCGTGACGTTCCAGTCGGTGCCGCTGGCGCAGTTGCCCAGGAATGCCGCCCACAGTTCCAGCGCCATGCGGCGCTCGGGGATGTCCTCCCGGACATCGTAGATCCCCTCCATCCCCTTGAGCTTGTGGTTCAGCGCCAGTTCTGACACCTCGTTGCTGACGCCGAGGTTTCGCATGTGGCCTTTGGCCGTGCTGCGGGTGTCGTGCGGAGTAAACCGCCGGATGTCGATGTCGCCGCGCTCGAATGCGCGCTGGATGGCAGCCCATAGGGTCGTTTTGCCGACGTGGGTGTCGCCGCCCTGGTTGCGCCGGCGCCGTTCCTGGCGCGCCGGTAGCACCCATTCGGACGTGCCGGCCAGCTCCTGTAACTGCCGGAACCAGCCCACGACGGTGGGAGTCAGCGGCACCATGAAGGCGCGCCGGACCTTGACGTTTTCCTCTGGCACAATCCAGCGTCCAGTCTCAAGGTCGACATACTCCCACCGCGCCGTGGCCAGTTCGATAGATCGCACGCACGTGGCCAGGAGAATCCGCAGGGCCAGCGCATTCTCGGTGCCGATGTCCTCGATCCCGGCCAGCAGCCTGCGCAGCTCCGGCTCGGTGAGCATGACGCGCCGGCGCACCGGCGGTCGGGGGCCGCGCAGCGCGACCAGGTCAATGCCGACGACAGGGTTGACGTTGATCAGCCGCAGGCCGCAGGCGTGGGCGAACAGCATCTTGGCACTGGTGAGGATGCGCTTGGAGATCGTCCAGGTGCGGTTTGCCGTCTCGATCATGTGCACGACGTCGGCCGGCTGCACCTGGTCGACGGGCAACGATCCCATCTTGGGCAGGATGATCTTGTCCAGATCCCAGATGCGGTAGCGCACCGTGTCGACCGCCAGGCCGCCCAGCTTCTTGCCTTTGAAGTCCTCGATCAGTTGCCGCACCGTGGCGATCTTGGTGGCGCGGGCCTTTTCCTGGCGCTTCTCCACCGCTGGGTCATCGCCGCGGTCGATCGCGGCGCGCAGCTTCCTGGCGGTCTTCCTGGCCTCGGCCAGCGTGACGTCCGGGTAGTTCCCGATGGTCACCTCTTTCTGTGGGCCGCCAAGGCGATACCGCAGCACCCAGGTGGCCGTGCCGGCCGCCGAAAGGGTGAACGTCAGGCCGTCGCCATCGCTGCGCGCGACGCGCTCGCCGGCGGCGATCCACCGGCGCAACTGGATATCGTCCAGCAGGTTCGATCCACGCTTTGCCACACTGGTCTCCCACTCATTTTGAGTAGCTGGGGCCCTAGCTACTCGTCTGGCTACTCATTGAACTGTCGCCAGCAAAGTACTACATGACACGCCCAGAAACAAAACAGCCCGCGTTTATGCGGGCTGGCGGGGAGGCGGGTGTTCGGTGGGAAACGGTCTGACACCTGCATGCAGCTTGCAGGTGGCTAATTTCATGGGGAGAATGCTGTTTATGGTTTCAGAGGGTTGGGAGGGATTCTCTAGGAAATCCTGGCTTCCGGCTACTGGCTTGGCTCGATTTGGAGCCGCTGCGCATCAATGCTACGGTAACTGCCATCCTCTACGACTTGGCGAATGCCAGTGACAGATGATTGATGCTCGATAGCTCTGCGCGGTACAGGTCGAATGTGGCGCCGCCCTTTATTTCGACGGTCGTCCTGGCCGGATAGGCGCCGACAAAGAATGCGACAACTTCCTCCTTGGCATCGACGGCCTTCTTGAGTTCTGCCATTTCTGTCATGAACGACTTCTTTCTCCGGGAGTCGTCGATGACTTCTTGGGAGACATGAACCCAGATCCGATAGGGCCGTCTTTCAACCCAAACGGAATCGGCGAAGCGCAGTCCGACGCCCTTGCCGTTGTATATCTTGAGGCCGTCAATCGGACCGTAGTAGATCAGCCCGATTTCGTCTCCAAAGTACCGAACCTTCTTGAAGAATCGACCGAATGGCTTTGTCTTCCCCGCGATGGTGAGGTTTCCATTCATGCCACCTTCATCCCCGCAGAGAAAGCAGTCCACCACAAGGTCGAGATAGCGCGTACAACTATTTGTCTTTCGCTTGGCTCCTGCGCCGCCATGGCCACGACTGCTACCACCACCCGTCCTCTCGTCGTCGGCGCCCTCGCCAGGGCCGAGGCCGCCATTTCCCTTGCGCTTGCGCGGGGTCAGATCCAGTTCTGTCGGGAAGTCGGTCGGCTTGTAGTCGTCCTCGCGTTCGGACGGCTTTCGTACCTTGCTGCCGTCAACGGGTGTCAGGAAGGCGCATCCCGCATTGTGGTCTTCTTTCGTGCGAAAGTGCATCGCGCGCTTTGACTTGCGCACCATGTAGATGCCGACAGGCGTCAAACGAGTTCGACAGTCAGGGTCTTCGCAGCCGAACGTAAACTGCTTGCCACAGTGCTCGCCCTCTTCGTCGGTGTAGAGTTCGCGTGCTCGATATGGAGACAAGAGCGCTCCAAGCTCTTCGCAATAGGCACGGCCAAATTTCATCGACATGTTCTTCAGTTCCTCTCCCGCCGACTCCGCCGGGACGGCTGGGTTTCTGCGCGGCTTGGGTTTTCGATTTGACCGCGATGCTCGTCATGCGGGCCTAGGCCGGATGTTCGGCCTGGACGACAAGGCGTACGCCCAGTGCCTTGCATACCTTGGCGATGGTGTCGAAGCGCGGACTCGCGCCTGCGCGCAACACCTTGTACAGGGATTCCCCGGCCAATACCGGCAGTCTCGGCAATTTGCGTCATGCCGCGAGCGCGCGCGGCAACTCCCAATGCCTGGGCAAGCTCACCGAAGTCTCCGTCCTCGATCACCTGTGTCAAGTAGGCGGCGATGCCTTTGTCGTCGCGCAGATAACGCGCAGGGTCGAAGGTGGGCAGTTCGGAAACCTTGATCGTCTTCTTGCGCATGATTGGTCTTCCTCGTCGTTTCTCAGCAATCTAGCAAGGGGGGGCAGGAGGGCTTGGCGAGTCGACCCTTCCTTGTGTCCGAAACTGCAGGAAACGTCGAGGCGTAGCGCTTCACGAATGGTTCACTGCTTTCTGCAATTTGTGTGAACCAAAAGTGCGTTCAATCCGAATCGGAAAGTCATTGCATTCGTATAAATTGTTATCAATTTGTATAATTTTCCAAACGCCAATATCCGTCCCTGATCGGAAGTTTCGCAGTCCTGAAAGAGAATAAAACAATGGCAGAACAACAGCAGGGCCGGCAGCCTGCAACATCTCAAGCACCGCGCATATTAGGGTTCTGGCGCGCCGTCGAGGCGTGCGTTCCGCAAAAGGCCGAGAAAGCCAACCCCGCCCACCCCGCCGAGCCTGTCTACCGGTTACGCGCGGACGAGTCCTTGCCCTGGTTCGATCCGAAACACCAGTCCAAACGCATTGCGCCGCGCCTTGCCTGGCGCTACACGCTGCAGGCGGGGCTTTACGATATTGAGCGGTTTGCGGCATTGCTGGAAGTCAAGCTGGGGGCGCACGAGGATGTGTACGACGAGCGCCGCCCCAGCGGCCAAGCCCGCCTCTTTGACCTGGCTTTCGACGAAGACGGCTATCCTCTGCCGCAGAGTTTCGTCCTGTCCCTGGCGTGTTGGGCGGCGGGGCAGATCCTGCATTACCCTGACGGCATCGCGGTGCTGGAAGACGGCGGCAGGATCGTCACGACCGGCTTGCCGGAAGCCAATCCGGAGATACCGAGTCCGAACAGCGGCTATGCGGGCTTCGACATGCTGGTTCGCCGGCTTATGCAGTGGCTCGTTGACGCCACGGCTGCGGCCAGACAGGAAAAAGCGCCGCCCACCCGTGCCTGGCTCGATGCGTTGAGCGGGCGCATTGCCGCCCTGTGTCTGCTGCCCGAGGGGATGATCTCCTCGACCCACGCCGCCAAATGCGTCCAGGTCAAGAGAGCCGAAGCGGCGGGCGATCAGGGTGTCTCCGATCCCCAGCCTGGCGATGATCTGCTGAATAGTTTCTTTGTTGGCGATCTCAACGCGCTGAGCCGTGCCTGGGTCAATGGCAATGTCGGGAAAGGGCTGGCCGAATATATCCAGGCTGTGGCAAGGTCGGATCGTGCGCGCGTGGATCTGCGCGAGGAACATGGGGTGGCGACTGCCTTCGCGGCGTTAAACCCCGCGGCTTTTCCTGCGGGAAGTTGGCCCTCGGATCATCCGCTTGCGTTCAGCCAGCAACTGGCCGTCAATGAACTGTGGCGCCAGCTCGAAGCCAAACCTGGAATTTTTGCCATCAATGGCCCCCCGGGCACGGGCAAGACCACCTTGCTACGCGATGTGGTGGCGGCGGTTGTCACTGCGCGCGCGGCACACCTGGCGCGGTTGGGAGGGCAGGCCTTTGCCGGGCGGACGAAGAAGAAACTGGGTGAATTCTGGTGCAACTATCGACCGTTGCACGCTGACCTGAGCGGGTTCGCCATCGTTGTGGCGTCCGCCAACAACGGCGCGGTGGAGAACATTTCGCTGGAACTGCCGGGCGTCAAGGCCGTCCCTGCCGATGCGGTCGAGCGCAGTGCGCATCCGGATGGTTACTACAAATGCCTGGCCGGCAACGTTCTGGGCAATGCCGCCTGGGGGCTCCTGGCGGCGCGCATGGGATCGAAGGCCAACCGTGGCGCGTTCATGAACAGCTTCTGGTGGAAGAATCCACCTGGCGTCCATTCCAGGAAAAATCAGCCGGACGCGCAAGACGATCCCACCCACGCGGCGCTTCTGGCTCGGTGGGACGCCAATCCCTTTGCCGAAAGTGGGGAAGGGCTACGCTATCACCTGAGCCGGATCATCGAGGGCGGGCGCAAACCAGAGATGAGTTGGACACAGGCCGTGGCCCGGTTCGAACAGGCGCAGGAGGCCGAACGTCAATGCCGAAGCGTCTTGGAGGCGAGTGCGAAACTTCCGGAGGCTGTCCTCAAGGCGCGCGCCCAGGCCGAGGAACTAGAACGTGGCATGCACGCTATCCAGGTCGAACTCGCGGCGCGACAAGTCGCGCTGCCGACGCTACAGGAGCGCGTCGACAACCTGCAAGCGCGGATGGCCGGTGCGCTCAAACAGTGTGCTGCGGCGCAAGACGAATTGGCCGGCCACGATCGGGCCAGGCCAGGATTGCTGATCTGGCTTTCGACTTGGGGACGCTCACACCGGGAATGGTGGAACCGGCGCAACCAGATCGATGCCCAAGTCAGGCAATCCAGGGCGGATCACGATACTCTGGCCGCAGAGTGCAAGAAGGCCAAGGCTGCTCATCAGGAGGCGGCCGGTGGGGACGAGAAGCTCAGGACAGCCTTGCGGCAAAAGCAGGTCGCTCATCAGCAGGCATTGGACAGGCTCGAAGCGGCCGGACACGCGTGCCGGCAGGCAATGCAACGCTTGGGGGCGTACTGGCCGCAAACGAGCGCCGATGACGCCGTCCGCGAATTGTCTTCGCCCTGGTCCACGCCGGCTTGGCGCCGCGCGCGGCAAGATCTGTTTCTGGCCGGATTGGATGTGCATCGTGCCTTCATCGAGTCCCATCCCCAGGAGATCATCGACAACCTTGGCTTGGCCTCGAACTGGCTCCAAGGTAAGGGCATGCCCGAAGACATGGCGCGCGTGGCGCTCGGTAGCCTCGCACTCGTGGTGCCGGTGATTTCCACGACCTTCGCCTCGATTCCTCGCATGTTCCATTCGCTTGGGCGGGAGTCGATCGGCTGGCTTTTGATCGACGAAGCTGGCCAGGCATTGCCTCAACAGGCCGCCGGTGCCATCTGGCGTGCGGCGCGCACCGTCGTGGTGGGCGATCCCAACCAGCTTGAACCCGTACTGGGCATGCCGGCAGCGGTCGAGGGCGCACTGGCTCGGCACTATGATGTACCTCGGGATTGGTGGCCCAGCTTCACATCGGCGCAGTGCCTGTCGGATCAGAGCATGTCGATGGGGACCTGGCTGCCGGGCAAGGAAAACGGGAAAGTCTGGGTCGGCTCGCCTCTGCGTGTACATCGCCGCTGCGATGATCCGATGTTCTCCATCAGCAACGAGATTGCTTATGACGGGCTGATGGTGCAAGGGAAATCGCCGTCCGCCCATTCGTGGCCGCATTGCCATTGGATCGACGTACGCGCGCAAACCAGTGCGGGCAATTGGGTGCCCGAGGAAGGGGAGGCTGCCAGGAAGCTGTTGCGATCGTTACAGGCTGAGCATCAGGTCGCGCCCAAGGACATTTTCCTGATCTCGCCGTTCAAGGATGCGGCAACGCAACTGCGCGCGATGGCCAGGATGCTTGGGCTCGATCCCGCCAAGACCGGGACGGTGCACACGACCCAGGGCAAGGAGGCCGAAGTCGTTATCTTGGTGCTGGGCGGCAATCCGCAGCGCCCGGGGGCCAAGGATTGGGCTGCGCAAAGCCCCAACCTGCTCAATGTGGCGGTCAGCCGGGCCAAGGCCCGGCTGTATGTGATCGGCGATCGTGCCGCTTGGGGCCAACGCCCTTATTTCCGCGTTCTCGACCAGCGCCTTGGTGTTGGCGGCGAGGCGTGCTCGCATTGACCGCATCGGCCGGCGCGACGGCGCCGCCTCACCCCTTCACCAACCCGCCATCCACGATCAAGTTCTGCCCCGTCACCGCGCGCGCCCACGGGCTGGCGAAGAACAGCACGGCGTCGGCGAACTGTTCGGGCGTGGTCACTTCGCGCAGCGGCGTGCTGGCGGCGATCAGGTCGAACACCGCCGCGGGCGTGGCGGCCGAGGCATCGGTGGTGCGCAGCAGGCCGCCCGACACCATATTGACAGTGATGCCATCGGCGCCCAGTTCATGCGACAGCGTGCGCGTGAACGCCAGCAGCGCGGCCTTGGCGGCGGTGTAGTCGTGATAGGGCACCACCGGGTTCTGGACCAGGTTGGTGCCAACGTTGATGATGCGGCCGCCGCCGGCCGCGCGCATCGATGGCAGCGCGGCCTGGGTGGTGTTTAGGGCGGCGCGCACGCTGCCTTCGAGTTGCGCATGCATGCGCGCCCAGTCGAGCGTATCGGCGTGGGGGCGGGCATCGCCGTCGAACTGGAAGGCGGGCAGGGCGTTGTTGACCACCGTGCTCACCGGCAGGCCGAAGTGCTCGCTGGCGCGGGCCACCAGGGCGGCCACGGCCTCGGCGTCACGCACGTCCGCTTGCACGGCCAGCGCGCGGTCCGGGGTGGTGGCGGCCAGTCCGCGCGCTGCGGTTTCGCTGTTCAGGTAGTTGATGACGACCCGCGCGCCTTCGCGCAGGAAGGCGCGGGCGATGGCCGCGCCCAGGCCGCGACTGGCGCCGGTGACGATGACGAGTTGCTGGTCCAGCGGGAGGGGGTGACTAGGCATGTTGGTGCATCAGGCGGGAAATCAGGCAGTGAATCGAGTCAAAAAATGCGGCGGCGCCGGGCGGGCGGCATGAGCCGCAGCGGGGCCGCCGCGCGGGCAGGGCAATGCCGGGGGTCACTGTTCCGAGCCGCTGTTGAGCATGCGGCTGCGAGCTTTTTCGATATGGGCGCACATGATGTGGCGGGCGCCCTCGGCGTCCTGGTCGCGGATCAGGCGGTAGATCTGGCGGTGCTCGTCGATGGCGGCGCGGGTGCGCTTCCAGGGTTCGCTGTGGACCAGATGGCGCATCATGTTGACGGCATGGCTGACGTCGTACTCCAGTGATTTGAGGACCTGCACGAAGCGCTGGTTGCCGGTGGCGGCGGCAATCGCGCGGTGGAATCCGTAGTCGTGATGGTGGGCGATGGCGCCGGCGGCATCGGCGGCCTCGTAGCCGGCCAGCATGCGGTCCATCTCGCGCAGGTCGTCGTCGGTGCGGCGTAGGGCGGCCAGGTAGGCGCATTCCGGTTCGATCACCCTGCGCAGTTCCAGGCCCTCCAGGATATGGCCGACGCGGCGCGCCGGATCGACCGCGGGCATGCCGCCCATCAGGTCGGGCTTGGCGCGCACGTAGCTGCCCGAGCCGCGCACCGACTCGACCAACTGGTCTTCGCGCAGCCGGTCCAGCGCCTGGCGCACCACCGGCCGCGACACCTCGAACAGCGCGGCCAGCTCCAGTTCGGTCGGCAGCTTGGCGCCCGGCGCGATCTTGCCGGTGGCGATGGCGTAGAACAGGCTTTCGTAGACGCGCTCGGCGAAGCGTTCGGCGCGCACGTAGCCCAGGCCCGAGGCCACCTCGGCCAGCACGTCCAGTTCCGGCCGCGGCCGGCTGGCCGCGGTCAGCAGCTTGTCCAGTTGCGGGTCGCGCAGTTTGCTCATGGCCTTGCTCCTGTGGCGCTTGCGCCGGGTTTGTTCTGTGTCATGACAAATGCAACCGGGCGTCCCGTGCGAGGCAACGCGCCGGATGGGCGCGACTTCCTAGGGATAACCCGAGTCGGATGAAAGATTTCCTGAAGCTTGGGACGAAAGCTGTCAATCCAATTGACAAATTATGCGCCGCTCCCTTACCTTGAGCGGATTCGCTACACCCTATAACCACACCGCGCGCCATCGACGCCCGGGTGGCGCGATCCGGTTGCCCGGGGCGCGCCAGGAGACCCCCGCATCCGCGCGTTCCGCAACCGGCCGACCGGCCGCTACTTTACTCCGCACATCGTGACTCAGAAGAACTTTATCGCCAATCAATGGGTGCCCGCCGCCAGCGGCGAGACCATCCCCGTCCTGAACCCGTCCGATGGCAAGGCGTTCGACGCCATTGCGCGCTCGGGCGAGGCGGACGTGGACCGCGCCGTGGCCGCCGCGCGCGCGGCCTTCGAGGGCGAGTGGGGCCAGATGGCCCCGGCTGCCCGCAGCCGCCTGTTGATGCGCATCGCCTTCGCGCTGCTCGAGCGCCAGGAGGAACTGGCGCAACTGGAATCCGCGGACACCGGCAAGCCGATCAAGCAGGCGCGCGCCGATGCCGCCGCCGTGGCGCGTTATTTCGAGTTCTACGCCGGCGCGGTCGACAAGCTGCACGGCGAGACCATTCCCTATACCCCCGGCTTCACCGTGCTGACCGTGCGCGAGGCGCATGGGGTGACTGGCCACATCGTGCCGTGGAACTATCCGCTGCAGATCTTCGGCCGCAGCGTCGGCGCGGCGCTGGCCGCGGGCAACGCCTGCGTGGTCAAGCCGGCCGAGGATGCCTGCCTGTCGCTGCTCAAGCTGGCCGAGATCGCCGCCGAAGTCGGCCTGCCGGCCGGCGCGCTGAACATCTGCACCGGCTATGGCCATGAGGCCGGCGCGGCGCTGTCGGCGCATCCCGGCATCGACCACATTTCGTTCACCGGCTCGCCGCAGACCGGCAAGATGGTGGCGCACGCCGCCGCCGAGAACCACGTGCCCGTGACGCTGGAACTGGGGGGCAAGTCGCCGCAGATCGTGTTCGACGACGCCGACCTGGACGCCGCCATGCCGGTGCTGCTGGCCGCCATCATCCAGAACGCGGGGCAGACCTGCTCGGCCGGCAGCCGCGTGCTGATCCAGCGCGGCGTCTACGAACAAGTGCTGGCGCGCCTGGGTGAGGCATTCTCGGCCACCGTCACCGGCCCGGCCGCACAGGACCTGGATGTGGGGCCACTGATCAGCGCCCGCCAGCACGACCGCGTGCGCGCGTTCCTGGCCGAGGCCGAAGCCGAGGGCCTGAAGGTCGCCGCGCGCGGCAAGCTCAAGGACGGCGCGCCCGAGGCCGGCTTCTACCAGCCTCCCGTGCTGTTCCGCGACGTGCTGCCCAAGAGCCGCCTGGCGCAGGAAGAAGTGTTCGGCCCGGTGCTGGCCGCCATGGTGTTCGACACCGAGGAAGACGCGCTGGAAATCGCCAACGGCACGCTCTACGGCCTGGTGGCCGGCGTCTGGACCCGCGATGGCGGCCGCCAGCTGCGCCTGGCGCGCAAGCTGCGCGCCGGCCAGGTGTTCGTCAACAACTACGGCGCCGGCGGCGGCGTGGAACTGCCGTTCGGCGGTTCACGCCAGTCGGGCTATGGCCGTGAAAAGGGCTTCGAGGCGCTGTACGGCTTCACCACCCTGAAGACCATCGCCATCCGCCACTGATCCGGCGGCGGCCGGGCGCCCACCCCCGATGGGGGCGGGCGCCCGGTGGCAAAATATCGGTTACCTTTGACGTTTTGCCAGGGGCGCCACGCCCCGTATCCAGGATCAGCATGTTCACCGGTATTGTTCAAGGCACCGCGAAGATCGCGAAAATCGCGGACCGCGAAGGCCTGCGCACGTTCACGCTGGCGTTTCCCGAGGGCTTCTGCCAGGACCTGGCGATCGGCGCCAGCGTCTCGACCGACGGCGTCTGCCTGACGGTCACCGAAATCCTCGACCCCAACCACGCCACCTTCGATGTCAT
>LXNH01000015.1_pt1 | contig 35115 bp, 29 predicted proteins | sample 809111 | NCBI WGS metagenome assembly LXNH01 (sample SAMN04870528, study PRJNA318959) | seawater metagenome | biome: 00002010; material: water; isolation source: marine seawater | place: Greece: Milos, Mediterranean Sea | collected 2013-05-29 | depth 5-7 m
GCCGCGCCCGCCGCCGCGCCGGCCGCAGCCGGGGCGCCGGCCGCCGGCTGGCCCGGCGCCACGCCCAGACCGGCCGCCATGGTCTGGCCCAGCGCCGCGCCGGCCGCCAGGCCCGCGCCGATGCCGGCGATACCGCCTTCGTTCTGCGCCGCCAGCGGGATCGAGGTGGCCGTCTGGTACTGGGTGAACTTGCCCAGGTCGCCGGCCATGCCCATCGAGATCCGCGTGTCCAGCGCCTTCTGCAGTTCTTCCGGCAGCGACACGTTCTCGACGGTGAAGTTGTCGAGCTTGACGCCGTAGCGATCGAACACCGGCGCCAGTTGCTCGGCGATGCTCTGCGACATCAGCCCCTGGTTGCCGGCAATGTCCAGGAACGGCACCTTCGAGCCGCCCAGCGCCGTGGTCATGGCCGCGACCACCATGTTGCGCAATTGCATTTCCAGGTCGTCGACGGTGTAGACGTCGCGCGTGCCGCTGACCTCGCGGTAGAACGTGGCCGGATCGGTGATCTGATACGAATAGACGCCGAAGGCGCGCAGGCGCACCATGCCGAATTCGCTGTCGCGCAGCGTCACCGGCTGCGCCGTGCCCCAGCGCCGGCCCAGTTGCAGGCGGGTACTGAAGAAGATGACGTCCGACTTGAAAGGCGACTCGAACAGCTTGTCCCAGTTCTTCAGGTAGGTCAGCACCGGCAGGGTCTGGGTGGTCAGCTTGTACATGCCGGGGCCGAACACATCGGCCACCTTGCCTTCGTTGACGAACACCGCCATCTGCGACTCGCGCACGGTCAGGCTGGCGCCATACTGGATTTCGAAATCCTGCATCGGATGGCGCCAGGCCAGCACGCCGTCGCGATCCTCGTTCCATTGCAGGATGTCGATGAACTGCTTGCGGATAAATGAACCGAGACTCATGGCAAGTCCTCCTGTGTCGGATAGGGTCGACGCGCGCGGCCGCTCAGGTCAGGCAGGCGGCGTTGACCACGCCGGCGGCCAGCGAGATCGAACCGATCAGGCCGCCCATGGCGATGTTGTTTTCCTCGATGGCCTCGTGCAGGCCCTGGATGGCGCGCGACACGACGGCGTAGACCACCAGTTGCACCGCCATCGCCGCCAGGCCCCACACCAGGAACATGACGAAGCTGGCATGGATGGCGATGCTGGAGCAGAGCGTGAAGGAAAAGCCCACCAGCGCACCGCTGTAGGACAGCACCGCCGCGATATTGCCCTGGCGGATCAGCTCGAATTCCTTGTAGCGCGTCACGGCGGTGTAGACGGCGGTGAAAATGCCCAGCATGACCAGCGCCGAAACAATGTAGATCAGATAGGTCACCGCCGGATGCATCGCTTCTCCCATGATCGCCCCTCTCCAGGCTCTGATTGCGCGCAGTATATACGGCGCCTTCGATATACTGCGAACGCATTTTCTGAGTCGGAACCCCCATGCGCGACCGCGTTCTCATCCTGTCGGTATTGATCGTCGCATCCTGCGGCCTGGGCTACGAGCTCATCAGCAGCGCGCTGGCCAGCTATCTGCTGGGCGATTCGATCCTCCAATTCTCCTCCGTCATCGGCTGCTATCTGTTCGCGATGGGCATCGGATCGTGGTTGTCAAAATATGTAAAAGACGACGACGTTTTGAATCGGTTCATCGACGTCGAGCTGGCCGTCGCGTTATTGGGCGGGGTTTCCGCCGCGGTCCTGTTCCTGGTGTTCGCCTGGCTGTCGGCGCCGTTTCGCGCCGCCTTGTACGCCGGCGTCTTCATTATCGGACTGATGGTGGGCATGGAGATCCCGCTGGTGATGCGGGTGTTCAACCAGCGCAAGGCCGAGTTCCGCGAAATCGTCAGCCGCGTGCTGACCTTCGATTATCTCGGCGCGCTGGCGGTGTCGCTGATCTTCCCGCTGCTGTTGGCGCCCAAGCTGGGCCTGCTGCGCACCAGCTTCCTGTTCGGCATGCTCAATGCCGGGGTGGCACTGTGGACCACCTGGCTGTTCCGCGCCGAGATCCGGCGCCCGGCGGAACGGGCCATGCGCGGCTGCGTGGTGCTGGGCCTGCTGGCGCTGGGCTTCCTGTTTTCCGGTCAGATGACGGCGTGGGCCGAGAAGGGGCTGTATGGCGACGACGTGGTGCATGCCGAGACCACGCCCTACCAGCGCCTGGTGGTGACGCGCTGGCACGACGACCTGCGGCTGTACATCAACGGCAACCTGCAATTCTCGTCGCGCGACGAACACCGCTACCACGAATCGCTGGTGATCCCCGGCCTGCAGGCGCTGCCCTGGGCCCGCAACGTGCTGGTGCTGGGCGGCGGCGACGGCCTGGCGGTGCGCGAGATCCTCAAGTACAAGCATGTCGAGCATGTGACGCTGGTGGACCTGGACCCGGCAATGACCGGCCTGTTCTCGCGCTCCGAACCCCTGACCAAGCTGAACCAGGGTTCGCTGACCGATCCGCGCGTCACCGTCATCAACGACGACGCCGGCCGCTGGCTCGAAAGCCACGCCGAGGTCTACGACTTCATCGTGGTGGATTTCCCCGACCCGTCCAACTTCGGCCTGGGCCGCCTGTACTCGGTGCCGGTCTACCACCTGATGGCGCGCCACCTGGCCGAGAACGGCTATATGGTGATCCAGTCGACCTCGCCCTACTTCGCGCCGCGCTCGTTCTGGAGCGTGGACGCCACGCTCAAGGAAGCCGGCCTGAACACCTGGCCGTACCACGCCTACGTGCCATCATTCGGCGACTGGGGCTTCATCCTGGCCGGCAAGCGGCGCGACTACACCCCGCCGGACAAGGTCAGCGTGCCCACCCGCTACCTCGACCCCGCCACCCTGCGCGAGCTGTTCCACTTTCCCGCCGACATGCCGGCGCTGGCCATGCCGCCGAACCGCCTGAACGAGCAATCGCTGGTGCGCTACTTCGACGAGGACTGGCGCAAGGTCATCCGCTGATGCGCCGCCGCACCTTCCTGCTGGGCGCCGCCACCGCCGCCGCCGCGGGCACGGCGGGCTATTACCGTTCGCGCGTGGTCGAGACCACGCCCGAGGTACGCTATCCCGGCATGCAGGCCGGCCACGCACTGCGCGATGGCGCCGCGCTACCGCCGTCCTCCGGCACCCGGCGCTGCCAGGTAGCGATCCTGGGGTCCGGCGTGGCCGGCCTGTCGTGCGCCTGGAAACTGGCGCGCGAGGGCTTCACCGATTTCGTGGTGGTCGAAGGCCCCGAGTACGGCGGCAACGCCGCCGCCGGCACCCGCGATAGCCTCGACTATCCGTTGGGCGCGCATTACCTGCCGCTGCCATCGATGCAGTCCACCCACGTGCGCGAGATGCTGGCCGACTTCGGCATCGCCGAACGCGACGCCTTCGGCGCGCGGCCTTATTACGACGAAGCCATCCTGGCGCACTCGCCGCAGGAACGGCTGCTGCGCGACGGCCGCTGGGAAGACGGCCTGCTGCCGATGCACGGGCTGCCCGCGGCCGATATCGATCAGCACCGCAAGTTCCTGGCGCTGGTCGAGCGGCTGCAGGGCGCGGTCGGCAACGATGGCCGCAAGGTCTTCTGCATCCCGATCGTGCTGTCCTCGCGCGACCCGGCCTGGCGCGCGCTGGACACGCTGACCTTCCGGCAATGGCTGGAGCGCGAAGGCTACACCTCGCCCGCGTTGCACTGGTACCTGAACTACTGCTGCCGCGATGACTACGGCGCGCCCTACGACCGGGTCTCGGCCTGGGCCGGTCTGCATTACTTCGCCAGCCGCGACGGCCACGCCGCCAACGCCAACGATGGCGCGGTGCTGACCTGGCCCGGCGGCCTGGCGCCGCTGGTGCAGCGGCTGCGCGGCGCCATCGACGCGCGGCTCGGCCACCGCAACTGGCTGCTGCCCGGCACCGCCGCGCGGCTGCGCGAAAGCGCCGCCGGCCCGCGCATCGATTGCCTCGCCGCGGGCGCGGCGGCCAGCGTCTTTACGCTGCAGGCGCAACGCGCGGTCTGCGCCATGCCGCTGTTCGTGGCGCAGCGCCTCCTGCCGGACATCCGCGCCTATGGCTACGATCCGGCCACGCATACCTCGCCGCACGCTCCCTGGTTGGTGTCGAACTTCGTCATGGACGGTTATCCGCGCGAGGCGCCGGGCGAGCCGCTGTCGTGGGACAACGTGGTCTACCAGGGCCAGGCGCTGGGCTACGTGGTCTCGACCCACCAGCTGCTGCGCGTGGCGCGCTCGCCGCGTACGGTGTTCACGGCCTACCACGCCCTGAGCAACCAGACGCCGCGGGCCGCGCGCCAATGGCTCGCCGACGCCCGGCCCGATGCGCTGCGCGACGAAGCCGCCGTCGACCTGATCGCCGCGTATGGCGACGAATTCTGGCGCCGCGCCCGCCAGTTGGAGATCACGGTGCGCGGGCACGCCATGGCCTCGCCCTATTGCGGCTACCTGTCGAACGCCGGCCTGGCCGCCTTGCGCGAGGTCGACGGTCAGGTGCTGTTCGCCCATGCCGACCTGTCGGGCTATTCCGTGTTCGAGGAAGCGGCGTGGTGGGGCGTGGCGGCGGCGGAGCGTATCCTGGGACAACGGCCGGCGAGCTGACGCCGCGGGCGGCGCCGGCGCCGCAGGGCGTCAGCCGCGTCCTCATGGATATTCCTCGTCGCGCGGCGCCGGCCCCTGCCCTACAATCGGCCGCTATTTCCCTTGGACTCGCACCGATAAATCACGATGGGCAAGCAAGTCATTGTGCTGGGCGCCGGCATCGTCGGCGTCTGCTGCGCGCTGGAACTGCAGCGGCGCGGCCTGGACGTCACGCTGGTCGACCGCCAGGCGCCCGGCCAGGAAACCTCGGCCGGCAACGCCGGCGTCCTGGCCCGCAGTTCCCTGATGCCCTTCAACCATCCCGGCCTGTGGCGCCAGTTGCCGCGTCTGCTGCGCAACGACGCCGTGCAGTTCCGCTATCGCGCGTCCTATCTGGCGCGCAACCTGGGCTGGGCGGCCGGTTTCCTGGCGCGCGCCCGGCCGTCGGTGTTCCATGAAACCACGGCGGCGCTCGACGGCCTGATCCGGCTGTCCGCCGCCGAACACCTGCGCCTGCTGGACGCGGCCGGCATCCGGCATCGCCTGCGCGACAGCGGTTGGATCTTCCTGTATCGCAGCGAGCAGGCCTGGCACGGCGGCGCCCTGGCGCGCGCGGCCTACGCCCGCCACCAGGTCCCGACCCAGGCGCTGGCGCCCGCCGAGCTGGCGCAACTGGAACCCGCGCTGGCGCCGATCTTCGCGCGCGCGCTGTGGATCCAGGGCTCGTATTCCGTGGACGACCCCGGCGCCGTGACCGCCGCCTACGCTGACCTGTTCCAGCGCTCGGGCGGCACATTGCGGCGCCTGCGCGCCAGCGCGATCCGCCGCGACGGCGAACGCGGCTGGGAGGTGCAGGGCGATGCCGGCTCGGAAACACTGACCGCGCCCGCCCTGGTGGTGGCGCTGGGCCCGTGGTCCAAGGCCTTGCTCAAGACCACCGGCATCGACCTGCCGCTGGCGTTCGAGCGCGGCTACCACATGCACTACGGCGCGGCCGATGGCCCCGCGCTGGGCCGCCCCGTGTACGACACGGGCGGCGGCTACGTGCTGTCGCCCATGGCGCGCGGCCTGCGGTTGACCACCGGGGTCGAACTGGACGATTGCGAGGCGCCCCCGCGCCCGGTGCAACTGGACCTGGCCGAGGCCCGGGCACGCGAAGCGATCGGCCTGGGCCCCCGGCTCGACCCAAAGGCCTGGCTGGGCCGCCGCCCCACGCTGCCGGACAGCCGCCCGATGATCGGTCAGGCGCCGCGCCATCCAGGTCTGTGGCTCGCGCTGGGCCACCAGCACATCGGCTTCAGCACGGCGCCCGGAACCGCTCGGATACTGGCCGAGCTGATGTGCGAAGACGGCGCCTCGGCCCGCCATGCGGCATTCCGGCCCGGCCGCTTCATCTAGGCCGTATCGACATTCAAAGAAGGCGCGCGCAGGCCGGCACTCGCCCGCCGCGGTCCAGCGAAAAACAAAACGTCCGGCGCGGCCTCCGATAGAAGGCCACGCCGGACGCGGTGATGGCGCCGGCCGGTGCGGCTTCGCGCCATCAGCCCAGCAGCAACGCGTCGTCCGACAGCTTCTCGCCGCGCACGCGCTCGAACATGGCCAGCAGGTCCGGCACGTCCATGCCGCGGCGTTCGTCACCGGACACGTCCAGCACCACCTGGCCCTGGTGCAGCATCACGGTGCGGTCGCCCACGTCCAGCGCCTGGCGCATGCTGTGGGTGACCATCATGGTGGTGAGCTTGCTTTCGGCCACGATGCGCGCCGTCAGTTGCAGCACGAAGTCGGCGGTGCGCGGGTCGAGCGCAGCGGTGTGCTCGTCCAGCAGCAGGATGCGCGACGGTTGCAGCGCCGCCATCAGCAGGCTCACGGCCTGCCGCTGGCCCCCCGAAAGCAGGCCGATGCGGTCGCTCAGGCGGTTTTCCAGGCCCAGGCCGAGCGTGGCCAGGCGTTCGCGGAACCCTTCCTTCATCGAAGCCTTGACCGCGCGGCCGTAGCCGCGGCGCGCACCGCGCAATTGCGCCAGCGCCATGTTCTCTTCGATGGTCAGGTCTTCGCAGGTACCGGCCATGGGATCCTGGAACACGCGCGCCACGCGGCCGGCGCGGCCCCACACCGGCTGGCGCGTGACATCGGCGCCGTCGATCTCGATGCGGCCGGAATCGACCGGCAGGTCGCCCGAGACAGCATTCAGGAAGGTCGACTTGCCGGCGCCGTTGGAACCGATGACGGTGACGAACTGGCCCGAGGGGATCTCCAGCGACAGCCCGCGCAACGCGCGCGTTTCGATCGGCGTGCCGGCGTTGAAAGTGATCTTGAGGTCTTTTGCGGACAACATATCAGCGCCCCTTCTTGCCGACCAGCCGGCGCTTGAGCATGGGAATGACCAGGGCGATCGTGACCAGCACCGCGGTGACGAGGTTCAGGTCCTGCGCCTTCAGGCCGATGAAGTCGCTGTTCAGCGCCAGCGCGATGAAGAAGCGGTAGACAATGGCGCCGATGATGACGGCCAGCGTGGCCAGCACCAGCTTGCGCGACGGCAGGATGCTTTCGCCGACGATCACCGCGGCCAGGCCGATGACGATGGTGCCGATGCCCATGGAGATGTCGGAGCCGCCCTGGGTCTGCGCGAACAGCGCGCCGGCCATCGCGACCAGCGCGTTCGACAGCGCCATGCCGCCCAGGATCATGCGGCCGGTGTTGACGCCCTGCGCGCGGGCCATGCGGCCATTCGAGCCGGTGGCGCGCACCGCCAGGCCGGTCTGGGTGGCGAAGAACCAGTCCAGCGCCAGCTTGGCCAGGATCACGATGACCAGCAGGATCAGCGGCCGCGCCACGTAATCCGACAGCCATGCGGGCTGCAGAATAGTGAAGACGGTGGGCTCGGTGATCAGCGGCACGTTGGGCTTGCCCATGATGCGCAGGTTCACGGAATACAGCGCGATCATCATCAGGATGCTGGCCAGCAGATCCATGATCTTGAGCTTGACGTTGAGCCAACCGGTGACCAGGCCCGCCGCCGCGCCGGCGAACGTGGCGGCGATGGTGGCCAGGAACGGGTCGGTGCCCGCGGCGATCAACGTGGCACAGACGGCGCCGCCCAGCGGGAAGCTGCCGTCAACGGTCAGGTCCGGAAAGCGCAGCAGGCGAAAGGAGATATACACGCCCAAGGCCACCAGGCTGAAGATCAGGCCGATCTCCAGCGCGCCTAGCAACGAGAACAATGACATGGGACAAATCCAATCAGGTAAGAAACGAGCATATTAGAGATTCGGAACGTCCAACTTCTTGCGTTTCGGGATCAGTTTTACCCGAGCTTTCGCAATAAACGTTTCCTGCCGTGCGATTTTCTCTCGATTCCTGCCAAGGCGTTGCCGGGCTTGGCGGCCGGGGCCGCAAGCGGGCTGCTTGATGAACGCTCCGGGGAGCAAAACGCGGCGCGGCGGCCGGGGGCCGACATGCCGTTCAAGACCAACGCCTGCGCGCCGGGCCGCGCGCACCTTGTGGATGCTGCCGCCCTGGAAACCCCGCGTACCGGCGCGGGGCCAACAAGAAAACAAGATAAAACAAACCCCGCTCATGCCGGGTGGGCAGGAGCGGGGCCGGACGACTTGCGTTTTACTTTACCACCACCGCGGCCGACTTGATGATGGCGTCGGACAGCGTCACGCCCTGCTTGGCGGCGGCGCCCGGGTTCACGTACAGCTCCAGCTTGGAGATGGTTTCCGACGGGATCGCGCCGGGCTTCTCGCCCTTGAGGATGCGCACCACGATCTTGCCGGTCTGCACGCCCAGGTCACGGTAGTTGATCCCCAGGGCGGCGATGCCGCCGCGCTTGACGCTGTCGGTATCCGAGGCGATCAGCGGGATCTTGGCGTCGTTGCCGACCTTCACCAGCGACTCGTAGGCCGAGACCACGTTGTTGTCGGTGTTGGTGTAGATCACGTCGACCTTGCCGATCAGGCTGCGCGCGGCGGAAGCCACGTCAACCGAACGCGGCGCGGCGGCCTCGACCAGGCTCATGCCCGACTTGGGCAGCAGTTCCTGCAGCTTCTTGACCACCACGACCGAGTTGGCCTCGCCCGGGTTGTAGACCATGCCGACGCGCTTGGCGTTGGGCACGATCTTCTTGATCAGTTCGACCTGCTTGTCCAGCGCCAGCAGGTCCGACACGCCGGTGACGTTGGTGCCCGAGGCGTCCATGCTGGGTACCAGCTGGGCGGCGACCGGGTCGGTCACGGCGGAATACACCACCGGCACGTCCTTGGTGGCGGCCACCACGGCCTGGGCCGACGGGGTGGCGATGGCGACGATGGCGTCAGGCCGGTCGCCGACGAACTTGCGCGCGATCTGGGCCGCGGTGCCGGTGTTGCCCTGGGCGCTCTGGTACTGCCACTTCAGGTTCTTGCCCGGCTCGTAGCCGGCCTGCTTGAGGGCGTCCTGCACCCCGTCACGCACCGCATCCAGCGCCGGATGCTCGACGATGGCGGTAACCGCCACCGACTTCTGCTGCGCCGCCACCGGCGCGGCGATAGCCAGCGCCAGCGCCATCGCGCCAACCGTCAGAAAATGTTTTTTTCCGATCAGCATAGGTAAGCTCCTTGAACCCTGCGTTATTTGTTCATTGTTACGGCTGTTCCGCGGGCTTCCCCACGGGTCCGGACAGCCGTAAAGCCGTATAGTCTAACGTGTCGCAACCCAATTTCACTTGGGGGGAATCCCTGAAATGGTGCATGCGCGGCAGACGCGCCCCATGCCGGGGCGGACTGCGCCAATGCACAAAAAGCGCCACGCCCGCGCGACACGACATCCGAGACATCCAAAGGGCCACATCATGATCAAACGCGCACTCGGCCGTTCCGGCCTGCAGATCCCTCCCCTCACCTTCGGCGGCAACGTCTTCGGCTGGACCGTCGACGAGGCCGGCACGTTCTCGCTGCTGGATGCGCTGGTGGACGCCGGCCTGAACTTCATCGACACCGCCGATGTCTATTCGCGCTGGGTGCCCGGCAACCAGGGCGGCGAATCCGAAACCCTGATCGGCAAGTGGCTCAAGCGCTCGGGCAAGCGCGACCGCGTGCTGATCGCCACCAAGGTCGGCATGGAAATGGGCCCGGACGCCAAGGGCCTGGCGCCGGCCTACATCCGGCGCTCGCTGGAGGCCTCGCTGGCGCGGCTGCAGACCGACCACGTCGACCTGTACCAGTCGCACCAGGATGATCCCGCCACCCCGCTGACCGACACGCTGGGCGAATACGCCAAGCTGATCGAGGCCGGCAAGGTGCGCGCCATCGGCGCCTCCAACTACACGGCGGTGCGCCTGTCCGAAGCGCTGATCGCCAGCGAACGGCACAACCTGCCGCGCTACGAGAGCATCCAGCCCGAGTACAACCTCTACAGCCGCGAGCCGTTCGAGGCGCACCTGCAGGCGCTGGTCAAGGCGCAGGACTTGGGCACCATCAACTATTACGCGCTGGCCAGCGGCTTTCTCAGCGGCAAGTACCGCAGCCCGGCCGACGCCGGCAAGAGCGCGCGCGGCAAGAAGATCGTCGACACCTATCTGAACGAGCGCGGCGATCGCATCCTCAAGGCGCTGGACGACGTGGCCGAGGATGCCGGCTGTACGCCGGCCCAGGCCGCGCTGGCGTGGCAGATCGCGCAGCCCGGCATCACCTCGCCGATCGTCAGCGCCACCTCGCTGGCGCAGCTGGACGAACTGGTCAAGGCCGCCAGCCTGACGCTGACGCGCGACCAGTTGGCCAGGCTCAGCCTGGCCAGCGAGTGGCGTTGACGCGGGCGCGCGCCAACGCCGCGGGCGTCAATCCAGCTTGACGCCCGAATCGGACACCACCTTGGCCCAGCGCGACACTTCGCTATCGACGAACTTGCCGAAGGCCGGGCCGGTCAGGGTCGGAATGGCCGAGCCGTTGCCTTCCCAGGTTTCCTTGAGCTTGGGCGTGTTCAGGGCCTTGGTGATCTCCGCCGCCATGCGGTCCACGGCTTCCTGCGGGGTGCCGGCAGGCGCCCAGACCGCGTACCAGGTCGACACCACGTAGTTCGGCACGCCGGCCTCGGCCGCCGTCGGCACCTGCGGCAGCGACGGTGAACGCTTGTCGGCGGCCACCGCCAGGGGCTTGATCGCGCCCGCCCGGATGTGGCCGGCCGACGAGCCCAGGCCGTCGAACGCCAAGTCCACCTGCCCGCCGATCAAGGCCGACAGCATCGGGCCCGCGCCCTGATACGGCACATCGACCAGCTTGATGCCGGTCTGCATGGCGAACAGTTCGCCGGCCAGGTGGTGGGTGCTGCCCTTGCCGGCGGTGCCGAAGTTGATTTCACCGGGGTGCTTCTTGGCGTAATCGACGAATTCCTGCACCGTCTTGACCGGCAGCTTGGTGGAATTGATGACAATCACCTGCGGCGGTTGCGCCACCAACGCCACCGGCACGAAGTCCTTCTGGATGTTGTAGTTCAGGTTCTTGTACAGCGACGGCGCCAGGGCGTGGTGCGCGCCGCCCATGAAGAAGGTGTAGCCATCGGGCCTGGCCTTGGCGGCCACGCCGGCGCCGACGGTGCCGCCCGCGCCGCCCTTGTTGTCGATTACCACCGACTGGCCCAATTGCATCGTCAGTTGCTGGGCCAGGGGACGGGCAAACGTATCGGTGCCGCCTCCCGCGGGAAAGGGCACGATAAGCGTGATGGGCCGTTCCGGCCACGAGGCGGCGCCGGCGCTGCCGGCAAAACCTGCGGCCAGGGTGGCCAGCAGGGCCACGGCGAGTGTGCGGTATTTCATTGTTGTCTCCTCTCTTGCTGCAGCGTGGGGACGGCGCGTTTCCCGCGTCTCGTCTCTTGTGTTCTTGGGTTGGAATGCTGCCTGGTTCGGGAATCGTTCTGAAAGGGATCGGGCTCCTTGGAAAAAAATGGCCGGTCCTCATGGACCGGCCCGGCATGATGGCGCTACAGCGCCTGGTAGGTTTCGCGCAGCACGTTCTTCTGCACCTTGCCCATGGTGTTGCGCGGCAGTTGGTCAACGATGTGGACGCGCTTGGGCACTTTGAAATTGGCGATGCGCGCCTTCAGTTCGGCCTGCATCGCGGCGGCATCGATGTTGGCGCCGTCCTTGGGCACCACCACCGCCACCACGGCTTCGCCGAAATCGGGATGCGGCACGCCGATGACGGCCGACTCGGCCACGCCCGGCATGTCGTCGATCAGGGTCTCGATCTCCTTCGGGTAGACGTTATAGCCACCCGAGATGATCAGGTCCTTGCTGCGGCCGACGATCGACAGGTAGTCGGCCGGCACGTCGCGGCCGGCGGATTCGCCGCCCCAGCGCCCCACATCGCCGGTCTTGAACCAGCCGTCCGCGGTGAATTCCTCGCGGGTCTTCTCCGGCATGCCCCAGTAGCCCGAGAACACATTGGGCCCGCGCACCTGCACATTGCCGATCTCGCCCGGCGCCAGCGCGATGCCGGCATCGTCCACCACCCGCACCTGCACGCCCGGCAGGGCCCGGCCCACGGTGCCGGCCAGGCGCTCGCCATCGGCCGGATCGTAGGGATTGGAAGTCAGCATGACGGTCTCGCTCATGCCATAGCGTTCCAGGATGGCGTGGCCGCTGCGCTCGCGGAAGTCGTTGAAGGTTTCCGACAGCAGCGGCGCCGAGCCCGAGATGAACAGGCGCATGTTGGCGCACACCTCGCGGTTGAAGCGCTTGTCGGCCAACAGCCGCACGTAGTATGTCGGCACGCCCATCATCACCGTGCTTTGCGGCAGGTAGCGCAAGGCCTGGTCGGCGTCCAGCTTGGGCAGCCAGATCATCTTGGCGCCGGCCAGCAGCGCGCCGTGCGAGGCCACGAACAGGCCATGCACGTGGAAGATCGGCAGCATGTGCAGCAGCACGTCGTCCGAACGCCAGCCCCAGTACTTGTGCAGCACCTGCGCGTTGGACGCCAGGTTGCCGTGCGACAGCATCGCGCCCTTGCTGCGGCCGGTGGTGCCGGAGGTGTACAGGATGGCGGCCAGGTCGTCCGGCTTGCGCTTGACGGTCTTGAAGGTCTGCGACAGCCCGCCGGCCGCGTCCAGCAGGGTGCCGGTGCGGTCTTCGTCGAGCGTGTAGACGTGGGCGCAGCCGGCCTTGTCGGCGGCGCGCTGGACCCAGTCGCGGTTCTTGCTGGCGCAGACCACCACGGCGGGTTCGGCGTTGCCCAGGAAATACTCGATCTCGGCTTCGCGGTAGGCGGTATTCAGCGGCAGGTATACCAGGCCGGCGCGCAGTGTCGCCAGGTACAGCAGCAGGGCTTCGGGCGATTTCTCGACCTGCACCGCGACCCGCGCGCCTTCGGGCAGCTTGAGCGAACCCAGCAGGTTGGCCAGGCAGGCCGTGGCGCGGTCGATGTCGTCCCAGGTGTAGGCCAGCTCGGGGGTTTCGAGCGCGACCTGTTTGCGATCGGCGGGGAATCCGCCCTCCAGCACAGCGTATAGATTGGCGTTGCTCACCGTTTTCAGTCTCCGGAAAAGTGGGGGTCCACGCCGGCCAGGAAAGCGCGCACGCCCTCCTTGTGGTCCTGGCTGTCGGCGTAGGAGAAATAATCCTGGTATTCGGCTTCGGTCAAGGCCCCGCCCTGCATCAGGCGGGCGGACAGGCGTTTGTTGATGCGCGCGGCCAACGGCGCGCCCTGGCCGATGCGCTCGGCGCTGCGCAGGACCTGCGCGGCCACCTCGGCATCGGCCACGACGCGGGTCAGCAGGCCCAGTTCACGGGCCTCGGCGGCGCCGAACACGCGGCCTTCGAGCAGGATCGCCAGCGTGGCGGCGCGCCCGGCCAGCGCCAGCAGGCCGCGCATCTCGTCCGGCGCCATCGGAAAGCCCAGCCGGTTGATCGGCACGCCGAAGCGCGCCGACTGGCCGGCGATGCGCAGGTCGCATTGGCAGGCGATCTCCAGCCCGCCGCCGACGCACACGCCTTCGATCTGCGCCAGCACCGGCTGCGGGCATTGCGCCACGGCCTGCAGGGCCGGCGCCAGCACCTCGCGGTGATAGCGCTGCACGCCCGCGGCGTCGGCGCGTTCGACCGGGAACTCGCGGATGTCCGCGCCCGCGGCGAAATTGCCGCCCTCGCCGCGCACGATCACGCAGCGCAGGTCATCATCCGCGGCGATGCGCGTGAACACATCGCGCAGTTCGCGCCACATGCCCACGGTAATGGCGTTCAGGCGCCCCGGATGCGACAGCGTCACCCAGGCCAGCGGCCCGTCACGTTGCAGCAGCACACGGCCTGCCGTGTTGTCCATCATGTCCCCTCGCAAATTATCTTTTTTCTGTCCTGCGCGACGCGTCGCCGCTTCAGGCCGCGCGCCCCACGCTGCGGCTGACCTGGGGCTTGCCGTCATGCAGGCGCGCCAGGTTGCCGTCCAGTTCATCCAGGTCGTACAGGTAATTGACCATCAGCCCGCAGGACTGTTTGAGCCCCTTGGCCGAGGTGTCCGCCGCCCAGTTCAGGCGCTCGATGCGCGCGCCATTGCCCAGGTGAAAGCGCGCCACCGCATCCAGCGGCAGGCCATTCTTCATGGCCTGCAGATAGTGCGCGGCCAGGCGGAAAGCGGCGCGCTTGACCACGTCGGGCGTCTTTTTGCCTTGCGCCGCGCGCGCCAGCCGCGCTACCCAGCGCCGACCGTCGGGCACGCCGGCCCGCTGGCGCGCCTTGGCGCGCGACTTGTCCTCGCGCAGCATCGCCTCGACCGCCTCGGCGTCCAGCTTGCCGAGCCAGTCGGCGAAACCGGGAATCGGCGACAGCGTCGCGAACGACTTGAGCTTGGGCAGCTCCTCCAGCAATTGCTCGACCACGCGCTTGAGCAGGAAATTGCCAAAGCTGATGCCCTTCAGGCCCGGCTGGGTGTTCGAGATGGAATAGAAGATCGCCCAACGCGCCTTCTCCAGGTCCTGCGGCGGCGCGCTGCTGTCCAGCAGCGCCTGCACGTTGTCGGCCATGCTGCCGGCGAACGCCACCTCGACGAAGATCAATGGCACGTCCGGCAATTGCGGGTGAAAGTAGGCATAGCAGCGGCGGTCCGGCGCCACGCGGTGGCGCAGATCGTCCCACGACTGGATCTCGTGCACGGCCTCGTAAAGGATCAGCTTTTCCAGCAATGACGCGGGCGAGTCCCAGGTCAGCGGCCGCAGCTCCAGCAGGCCGACGTCGAACCAGGCCGACAGCAGGCCCTCCAGGTCCTTGTCCAACGCCTGGATGCCGGCCACCTGCTTGCGCCAGCGCAGCATGTCGGCGCGCAGTTCGACCAGGAAGCGCAGGCCCAGCGGCTGCGCGTTGAAGCGCTTGAACAGGCGCACGCCCTCGCCGCCATCGCTGGCGAAGGTGCCGCGCACCTGCGCCAGCGCGGCCAACATCAGGCGCCGGTCCTTGCCGTCGGCGGCGCCGTACTGGTCGCACCAGCGCCGCGCCAGCTTGTTGGCGGCCACGTCGGTCAGGCGCGCCTCGAACAGCCGCCGCACTTCGGATTCGCTGGGCAGGCGGCCGCGCTCCCACAGGCGCCCCAGGCGCGTGATCAGGCTGTCGCCGGCCTCGGCGGCGTCCGTGTCGATCGGTTCGGCGTCAGGCGTGCGTGCGCCGCGCGCGGGGGCGAGATTGGCGGGTGCGTTCATGGACGGATTCCTCGGCTACGGGAAGATCGGAAAGCGGCGGCGCGTCATCGTCGGCGGCGGCCAACGCGCGCAGCACCTCGAGCTGGCGCATCAGGTGATGGCGCGCCAGCGCCTCGGCGCGCTCGGGGTCGCGGGCCTGGAGGGCCTCGAATATGGCCAGGTGCTCGGCACAGGATTCCTGGATGCGGCCGGGCCAGGCCAGGCTGCGGTGGCGCGACAGGCTCAGTACCTTGCGCAGATTGCCCACCATGTCGACCAGCCACTGATTGCCGGCGAGCGCCTGCACCGCTTCGTGGATCAGGTAGTTGGTCTGGTAATAGGCATCGACGCGGCCGGCGGCGGCATGGCCCGCCAGCGCCTCGTGCAGCGGCGCCAGCGCCGCCAGCTGCGCGTCCGACGCCTTGCACGCCGCCTCATGGGCGCAGCGTCCTTCCAGCATGGCCATCAACGGGAAGATGTCTTCCAGGTCCTGCGCCGACAGCTCATTGACGAAGCAACCGCGGCGCGGCTCCAGCCGCACCAGACCCTCGGTGGCCAGCACTTTGAGCGCCTCGCGCAGCGGCGTGCGCGAGATGCCCAGCTCGCCGGCCAGGCGCAGTTCGTCGATCCACTCGCCATTGCGCAGCGCGCGCGCATGGATCATGCCGCGCAGGCGATCCGCGACTTCCAGGTACAAGGCTTGCCGGACGATGGGAGAGGTCATGGGCAGACGGCCTGACGGCGCCGTAATTCATAATTATGAATAGGCCCATCATAGCGTCGTCCGGTGAATCCGTCCTAGAGGCAGACACTAAGGAATTGCCCTACCCTGGCCAGGAAAACGGGGCCAGGGCCAGGCGCGGATCTCAGAAATGCAGGATGCCGTCGACCGCGTGCCGGGTCAGCGAACGCGCCCAGCGGCGCGCCGGCAATCCGTACTGCGATTCGACCACCTCGGCACGCGCCAGCAGCTCGGCGGGCGTGACCGCCAGGCGCGGGCCGGAAAACGCCAGCACGATCTGGTTGCCGGCGTCGATCTCGGGCAGCAGGACGACGCGGTCGTCAAAGGCCTTGGACAGGTTGTCGATGTTCTTGCCGAAGCTCTCGTGGCGGCCGAACAGGTTCACCGCCAGCACCCCGACCTCGCCCAGCACGCGGCGGCAATCGCGGTAGAACTTGACGCTGTCGCGCACCGGCCCCTGGGCCGAGGCGTCGTACAGGTCGACCATCAGCACCGGGCAGCGGCCCGCGTTGAGCGGATCGGCGGCCCATTCGGCGGCGTCGGCATGCTCCACCCGCAGGCGGTTCTCGCCCGGCAGGCGGAAGAACATGTGGCAGGCGGCGGTGACGCGCGGGTTCCACTCCACCGCCAGCAGCGGCGCGCGCGTGTGCTTGGCGCAGAAGCGCGCCAGCGAACCGGCGCCCAGGCCGAACATGCCAATGGCCTCGTCCTTGGGCGGCTCCAGGAACAGCAGCCACGCCATCATCTGGCTGGTGTATTCCAGCACCAGTTCCGACGGATTCTTGATGCGCATGGCGCCCTGGACCCATTCGGTGTTGAAGTGCAAATAACGCACGCCATCGAATTCCGACAGGGTCGGCTGGTCGAGTTCGGAGGGGAATTTGGATTTGTACATGGCGCGATTGTAGGCCGGCGCCCGCCCTGCAACGGGCGGGCCATTGCGGCCCGCCCCGGCGCGCCCCGGGGGCGCGCCTGACGCTGCGCTCAGATGCGCTCGAAGATCGCCGCGATGCCCTGCCCGCCGCCGATGCACATGGTCACCAGCGCGTAACGGCCCTGCACGCGCTGCAATTCGTGCAACGCCTTGACGGTGATGATGGCGCCGGTGGCGCCGATCGGGTGGCCCAGGCCGATGCCGCTGCCGTTGGGGTTGACCTTGGCCGGGTCCAGCTTCAATTCGCGGCTCACGGCGCACGCCTGCGCGGCGAAGGCCTCGTTGGCCTCGATCACGTCCAACTGGTCCACGCTCAGGCCGGCGCGCTTGAGCGCGGCCTGGGTCGCGGGCACCGGGCCGATGCCCATGATGGTCGGGTCGACGCCGGCGTGGGCATAAGCCACCAGGCGCGCCAGCGGCTTGATGCCGCGCTTGGCCGCGACCGAGGCGTTCATCAGCACCAGCGCGGCGGCGCCATCGTTCAGGCCCGAGGCATTGCCGGCGGTGACGGTGCCGTTTTCCTTCTGGAACACCGGCTTGAGCGCGGCCAGGCTCTCGGCCGTAACGTCGCGGCGCACGTGCTCGTCGGTGTCGAACACCACTTCGCCCTTGCGCGTCTTTTGCACGATCGGCACGATCTGGTCGCGGAAATGGCCGGCCTCGATGGCGTTGGCGGCGCGGCGGTGCGACTCGGCGGCCAGCGCGTCCTGGTCCTGACGGCTGATGCCGAACTGGGCGGCGACGTTCTCGGCGGTCACGCCCATGTGCATGCGGCCGAACGGGTCGGACAAGGCGCCGGTCATCATGTCCTGCATGATGCTGTCACCCATGCGCGCGCCCCAGCGCTGCGCCGGCGCGATGTACGGCGCGCGGCTCATGCTTTCGGCGCCGGCGCCGACGGCGATATCGGCATCGCCCAGCAGGATGGTCTGCGCCGCCGACACGATGGCCTGCAGGCCCGAGCCGCACAGGCGATTGACGTTGAAGGCCGGGGTTTCCTTGGCGATACCGGCGTTGATGGCAGCCACGCGCGACAGGTACATGTCGCGCGGCTCGGTGTTGATGACGTGACCGACGGCGACGTGGCCGACTTCGTCGCCCTTGACGGCGGCGCGTTCCAGCGCGGCCTTGATGACAGTGGCGCCCAGGTCGCAGGGCGGCACGTCTTTCAGCGCGCCGCCGAAATCGCCGATGGCGGTACGGACGGCGGATGCGACGATGACTTCGTTCATGATGTTTCCTCCTGATGATGCCTTCATCATACTCGCGCGGCCTGCGCCCCAGCCCGCCCCCGGGGCGCCGATATCCGATCCTTATCGCCAGGCAAGAATTTACTATTGGACAGTCCGCGCGCGGCTCGCCGATAGTGGCCAGCGGCGCGCCGCCTCCGGCGCCCGCCAGACCGGACCCACCCATGATCGATACGCTGGAACTGACCGCCATCCCCCCCCAGGACGAAGCCCTGCGCGCCGAGGTGCGCGCCTTTCTCGCCGCGGCCCTGGACGGACTGGAACCCGACGAACGCGCCCGCTCCTGGATGGGCTATGACGCCGGGTTCAGCCGCCAGTTGGCCGAACGCGGCTGGCTCGGCCTGACGCTGCCGCGCGCATATGGCGGGGCCGAACGCGGCCACTTCGCGCGCTTCGTGCTGTCCGAGGAACTGCTGGCAGCGGGCGCCCCGGTCTCGGCGCACTGGATCGCCGACCGCCAGAGCGCGCCGCTGATCCTCAAGCTCGGCACGCCGGCGCAGAAGGCCTTCTACCTGCCGCGCATCTGCCGCGCCGAGGCCTTCTTCTGCATCGGCATGAGCGAGCCCGGCTCGGGCTCCGACCTGGCCAGCATCCGCACCCGCGCCGAACCGGTGGCGGGCGGCTGGCGCCTGAACGGCAGCAAGGTCTGGACCACCAATGCGCACCGCTCGCACTACATGATCGCGCTGGCGCGCAGCTCGGGTACGCCGGAGGACCGCCACCAGGGCCTGTCGCAACTCATCGTCGACCTGTCGCTGCCGGGCGTGTCCATCAAGCCGATCAAGGACCTGGCCGGCGACGCGCATTTCTCCGAAGTGTTCTTCGACAACGTCGAACTGGCGCCGGACGCGCTCATCGGTCAGGAAGGCGCGGGCTGGGCCCAGGTCAACGCCGAACTGGCGTTCGAGCGCAGCGGGCCGGAACGCCTGTATTCCAGCATTGCACTGCTGCAATGCTGGCTGGCGCACGGCCGCGACGGCGCGGCGCAGGACAGCGCCGACCAAGCCTTGCTGGGCGCCATCCTGTCGCAGATGGCGGTGCTGCGCGCGCTCTCGCTGGCGATCGCCGGCAAGCTGGCGGCGGGCCAGAGTCCCGCCATCGAAGCGGCCTTGGTCAAGGACCTCGGCACCGAACTGGAACAGGACATCCCACGCCTGATCGCCGACGCGCTGGGGCGCCGTCCGGAGCAGCCGCCGCCCTTGCCGCTGCTGCGCACGCTGGCCTATCTCGAACAGGTCGCCCCCACCTTCTCGCTGCGCGGCGGCACCCGCGAAATCCTGCGCGGCATCATCGCGCGCGGCCTCGGCCTTCGATAGGAACCCCATCATGGATTCGATTTTTGGCGATGCCGCCGAACGCTTGTTCGCGCAGACCTGCACGCCCGACGTGATCCGCCAGGCCGAGCAGGGCCAGGCGCCCGCGCAAGCCTGGCGCGCCTGCGAGGACGCCGGATTCGCCGACGCGCTGGTGCCCGAACCCCAGGGCGGCGCCGGCCTGGCGCTGGCCGAGGCGCTGCCGCTGGCCACGGCCGCCGGCCGCCACCTGTGTCCCTACCCCATCATCGACACGCTGTTGGCGCGCGCCTGGCTGGCACGAGCCGGCCACGCCCCGGTCACCGGATCAATCGCGCTAGCGCCGCATGGCTGGCAGGTGTCCGCGCGCCAGGCCACGGGCGCCAACGTTCCCTGGATCCGCGGCGCCGACGCCGTGCTGGCTCGCATCGGCGAACAGATCTGGCTGCTGCCGGCCCGCGCCGCCACCATCGAACCCAGCGGCGTGCACGGCAGCCTGGACGCGCCAGCGCGCTGGTCGCTCGACGATGGCGTGCGCATCGAGGCCGGCGCCGGCCTGCCGGCCCTGGACGAATTGGCGGCCACCGCCTGCGCCGGCCTGATCGCCGGCGCCATGGAGCGCGTGCTGTCGATGACACTGGATTACGCCAATCAGCGGCGGCAGTTCGGCAAGCCGATAGGCCGCTTCCAGGCCGTGCAGCAGCAGATCAGCGTGATGGCTGAACAGGTATGGGCCGCGCGCATGGCGGCGCAGTTGGCATTCCAGGGCCGCGACGGCCTGCCGCAACCGCTGTTGGCCGCGCTCGGCAAGGCCCGCGCCAGCCTGGCGGTAGCGCGCGTGGCCGATATCGCCCACGCGGTGCACGGCGCCATCGGTGTCACCGAGGAATACGACTTGCAGCTGTACACGCGCCGGCTGCGCGAATGGCGGCTGGCCGCCGGCTCGGAATCCCACTGGCACGCGCGCATCGGCGCACACGCGCTGGCCGGCGGCGATGACGTCGTCTCCTACCTGCGCACCGCGCTGTTCGATCGCGAAGCCGCCTGAAACTCAACCGCCGGCCGCGCCGGTCAGTCCCCCTGCGCCAGCATGCTGTCGCGCAGGCGCAGCACCGCTGCGCAGGACGTGGCGCGGTGCGTCACCAGCGACAGCGACAACGCCTCGCGCGCCTCGGCGTCGGCCAGCGGCACGAATGCCACCAGCGGCGTGGAGTAGGCCCGCGTCACGCCCGGCACCAGCGCCAGCCCCATGCCGCTGGCCACCAGGCTGACCAGCGTCTGCACCTGGATCGCCTCCTGGCTGATGCGCGGCGAGAAGCCGGCCTTGCGGCACAGCGCGAGCGCCACGCCATGCAGGCCTGGCACCTTGGCCGGCGAGTACATCACGAAACTCTCGCCGCGGGCCCGCGCCAGGCTGACCGGGCCGGCGCCAGCCAGCGCATGGCCCGCCGGCACCGCCAGGATCAGATCATCGCGTTCGACCACCCAGGATTCCAGCGCCGGGTCATCCGCCAGCGGACCCCGCACCAGGCCCGCGTCGATATCGTTGGCGCGCAGCATCGCCGCCAGGCCGATGGTGCTGTCCTCGCGCAATTCCAGCTGCACGTCCGGATACTGCGCGCGAAACACCGGCAGGCAGCGCGGCAGCAAGGTGTAAGTGGCCGAACCGACAAAGCCCAGCCGCAGCGTGCCCCATTCGCCCAACGCCACGCGGCGCGCGGCCTGGCGCGCCTGCTCGCTATGGAACAGCGCGCGGCGGGCGTCGGCCATCAGTGCCTGGCCCGCCGGGGTCAGCGTCACGCCCCTGGCGCCACGCGCCAGCAGCGGCACGCCAACCGCATGCTCCAGTTTCTGGATCGACACCGACAGCGCGGGCTGCGCGATGTGCAGGGTATCGGCGGCGCGACGGTAGCTGCCCAGTTCGGCGATGGTGACGAACTGGCGCAACTGCCGTAGATCGATAGCCATAACGGATTCCATATCAAGCAATACCAAAGCCATATTAGACGGGTATAGGCCACGCCGATAGGATTCCCGCCATGACTTCCGCTTCCCTTCCCCAAGCCACCGCCCTCGGCGGCCTGCGCGTGCTGGACCTGACCTCGGTGGTGTTCGGCCCTTACGCCTCGCAGATCCTGGCCGACTACGGCGCCGACGTCGTCAAGATCGAAGCGCCCGCCGGCGACTCCACCCGCAACACCGGCCCGGCCCAGGAACCCGGGCTGGCCGCCATTTTCCTGGGACTGAACCGCAACAAGCGCAGCGTGGTGCTGGACCTGAAGCAGGCCGCCGCCCGCGACGCGCTGCTGGCGCTGGTGGACGGCGCCGACGTGCTGATGCACAGCATGCGGCCGGCCAAGATGGCCGCGCTGGGCCTGGACCCGGCCACGCTGTGCGCGCGCAATCCGCGGCTGGTGTACGCGGGCCTGTACGGCTTTGGCGCCGGCGGCGCCTACGACGGCCGGCCGGCCTACGACGACATCATCCAGGGCCTGGCGGGCTTTGCCGACCTGGCCGACCGCCAGACCGGCACGCCGCGCTACCTGCCCACGGTGGCGGCGGACAAGACCTGCGGCCTGGTCGCCGCGCACGCCATCCTGGCCGCGCTGTTCCAGCGCGAGCGCACTGGCCTGGGCCAGCAACTGGAAGTGCCGATGTTCGAAAGCATGGCCTCGTACGTGCTGGTCGAGCACTACTACGGCCGGCACCTGGCGGACACGCCCGGCGAGGCCGGCTATCCGCGTGTCCTCACGCCGTGGCGCCGGCCCTGCCGCACCGCCGACGGCTATGTCTGTCTGATGCCCTACACCGACGCTCATTGGCGCAGCTTCTTCGAAGCTGCCGGGCGCCCTGACCTGGCCGCCGATCCGCGCTTCACCGACATCGCCGCGCGCACCCGCCACATCGAGACGCTCTACGAACTGCAGGCCGGCATCGTCGCGGCGCGCGACACCACCTACTGGCTGGCCCTGTGCGAAAAACTGGAAATCCCCGCGGCCCGCGTCAACCGCCTGCAAGACCTGGAGACCGACCCGCACCTGCGCAGCGTGGATTTCTTCCAGCCACTGCAAAGCGCCGCCGGCAACCACTACCGCTTCCCGCGCAACCCTGTGCGGCTGCAGCGCTCGCAGGTGCCGCCGGCGATGCCACCGCGGCTCGGCGAACACACCCGCGACGTGCTGGCGCAAGCCGGCCTGGACTGCGCCGCCATCGACGCCCTGCTGCAAACCGGCGCTGCCCGGCAAACCGACACCCTTCCCGCCTCCCCCAAGGACTCCGCATGACCCAAGACCGCACCGCCCCCGCCCCGCTCGGCCAGGGCTACTACTGGCAGGACCTCGCCGTCGGCCAGCGCTTTCGCACGTTCCGCCGCACGGTCACCGAAACCGACATCGTCAACTTCATCAGCGTCACCGGCATGCTGGAGACGATCTTCATCGACGCCACCTACGCGCATGGCGCGATCCAGGGCCGCCCCGCCCCCGGCGCCCTGACCTACGGCCTGATCGAGGGCCTCATCATGCAGGGCATGGTGCAGGGCACCGGCCTGGCGCTGCTGGAAGTCCACAAGAAAATGCTGGCGCCGGTGGTGGCCGGCGACACCATCTGGGCCGATATCGAAGTGACCGGCGTACGCCCGACCTCGCAGCACAACCGTGCCGTGGTCAGCTCCACCATCGACGTTTTCAACCAGCACGGCAAGCCCGTGATGGCCTACACCGCGACGCGCATGCTGGCCGGCCGACCGGACTGACGCGGCGCTCGGCGGACAGGCGTCCCGCAGAGGGCGCCGCCGCCATGGGGCCTCGCCCCTTCCACCAAAGCAAGGAGACAACCATGAAGAGAATATTGCTCGCGGCCGGCCTGGCCGCGCTGGCACTCGGTAGCGCCGCCACCGCCCAGGCCGCCTGGCCCGAGCGCCCCATCACCATGGTGGTGCCCTTCCCGCCGGGCGGTCCCACCGACCTGGTGGCGCGGGTACTGGCCAAGCAGTTGACCGACCAGTTGGGCCAGACCGTGGTGGTCGAGAACAAGGGCGGCGCCAACGGCAACATCGGCATGCAGTACGCGGCAGCCGCCAAGCCGGACGGCTACACCGTGCTCTACAACACCTCGTCGATCGCGCTCAGCCCCAATCTCTATCGTTCACTGGCCTTCGATCCGGTCAAGGACTTCGCGCCAGTGTCGTCCACCGCCGTGATTCCGCTGGTACTGCTGGTGCATCCATCGGTGCCGGCGCAGGACGCGCGCGGCTTCGTTGACTACGCGCGCCAGCATCCCGGCAAGCTGTCGTATGGGTCGGCGGGCGCCGGCAACGTCACGCACCTGGGCGCGCTGCTGCTGCTGCGCTCGCTCGACATCGACGCCGTGCACGTGCCCTATCGCGGCAGCGCCCCCGCCATGACCGACCTGGTCGGCGGTCAGGTGCAGGTCATGACCAACACCTTGAACGATTCGCTGGGCTTCATCCGCGAGGGCAAGCTGCGCGCCCTGGCGGTCACCAGCCGCGAGCGCAGCGCGCAACTGCCCGACGTGCCGACGGTGGCCGAAACGGTGGTCCCAGGCTTCGAGATGGGCGCCTGGCAAGGCGTGGTGGTGCCGGCGGGCACGCCGGACGCAGTGGTCGGCAAGCTCAATGCCGAGATCCGTCGCGCCCTGCAATCGCCCGAGATGCAGAAGCAGCTCAAGGCCCAGGGCGCCCAGGCGCTGGGATCGACGCCGCAGGAATACGGCGCCTACATCAGGAACGAGATCCAGCGCTGGGGCGCGGTGATCAAGGAAGCCGGCGTCAAGCTCGACTAGGCTCGCGCCACGGCGCCGGCTGGCGCCGCGGCGTCAGCGGCCGGCGGCCTTGGCGCTCAGGCCGTTGGCCACGCCCATGTCGGTCTTGGGCACGTCGCGAATCAGCACCCGCACGTCCTCGCCCGAGATGCCGATGCTGGCGCACACGGCCTGGTTCAGCGCCGCGATCAGCGCCGACTTCTTGGCCTCGTCGCGGCCTTCGATCAGGGCCGCGTCGACGCGCGCCATGGCCTTGCCGATCTCGCCGGCCACGATCACGTGCTCGGCGGGGATTTCCTGCAACACGATGCGCACGCTGGACAGCGGCGCGGCGATGCTCTCGACCACCGCCTGCGACGCCGCTTTCAACAGCGCGGTCTTCTGGGCGGCAGAATGGCCCTGCATGATCTGGACGTTCAAGATTGGCATGACGGGTTCCGATATTCCGAATGATGGCTGGCCGGCAGTGATTGCCGGCCAGCCATCATATCCGGACTGGCCCCGGGCGCAAGTCCGCGCTCCGCGGACGCGCCGTCCGCCCTGGCCGGCGCCCTGGCAGGGCGCGAGCGCCGCCAGCCGTCAGGCGGCCTCGCCGCGCGGCTCGGGTTCCTGCGCCCCGGCCGCCTCCGGCTCGCCCTCCACGGCGGTCTGGGCGGTGTCCGCCAGCACCGGCGTCACCAGTTCGACCACTTTCTTGCGCGAGAGCATGCCGATGAACTCGTCGTTCTCGCCCGTCACGGCCACAGGCTGGTCGCTGTGCACCAGTTGGGCCAGCACCTCGCCCAGGCCGGCCGTGGCCGGCACCGAAGCCAGGTCCTCAACGAAGCGCGACACGTCGCGGCCGCCTTCGTTCACGGCCTGCTCGGCCGCCCGCAGCGTCAGCACGCCGGCCAGGCGCTTGCCATCCAGCACCGGCGCATACTCGTAGTTCAGCGCGCGCATACGGTCGACCGCGTGCGCCGGGCGCGACCGCATGGTCAGCGTCAAGCGCGCCGGATTGACGGCATGGGTGGCGTTCAGCACCTTGGTGCGATTGACGTCCTGCAGGAACGACTGCACGTAATCGTTGGCCGGGTTCAGCAGGATGTCTTCCGGCGTGCCCTCCTGCACCAGTTCGCCGTCCTTCAGGATGGCAATGCGGTTGCCCAGGCGCAGCGCCTCGTCCAGGTCGTGGGTGATGAATACGATGGTCTTGTTGAGCTTGGATTGCAACTGCAGCAACTGGTCCTGCATCTCGCGGCGGATCAGCGGATCGAGCGCCGAGAAGGCTTCGTCCATCAACAGGATCTCGGCATCGGTGGCCAGCGCCCGCGCCAGGCCCACGCGCTGCTGCATGCCGCCCGACAACTGGTGCGGATACTGCTGTTCAAAACCCGACAGGCCCACTTGTTCCAGCCAATCGCGGGCGCGCCGCTCGCGCTCGGCCCGGCCCACGCCCTGCACGGCCAGGCCGTAAGCGGCGTTGTCCAGCACGGTGCGGTGCGGGAACAGGCCGAAACGCTGGAACACCATGCTCATCTTCTTCTGGCGGAAGGTCTCCAGGTCGCGCTTGTTCAGGCTGACCACGTCGACGCCATCGACCAGGATGTGGCCGGCGCTGGGCTCGATCAGGCGGTTGAAGTGGCGGATGAGCGTCGACTTGCCGGACCCCGACAGGCCCATGATGACGTAGATGCTGCCCTCTTCGATCGACAGGCTGATGTCCCGCAGGCCCAGCGTGTGGCCGCTTTCGGCCAGCAGCGCTTCCTTGCTCATGCCGCCCTGGGCGGCTTGCAGCCACTTCTTCGGATGCGGCCCGAAGATCTTGTAGATGTTCTTGACTTCGATCTTGCTCATCGCTGGCCTCCCATGCGCATGCGCTGTCCATACGATTGCGTGATCCGGTCGAACAGCACGGCCAGCACCACGATGCCCAGGCCCGCCAGCAGGCCGCGGCCGACTTCCAGGCGGTTGATGCCGAGCAGCACTTCATACCCCAGGCCGCGCGCGCCGATCATGGAGGCGATCACCACCATCGACAGCGCCATCATGGTGGTCTGATTGATGCCGGCCATGATGTTGGGCAGGGCCAGCGGCAGCTGCACGCCGAACAACTGCTGACGCGGATTGGCGCCGAAGGCGCGCGAGGCTTCCAGCACCTCGCGGTCGACCAGGCGGATGCCCAGATCGGTCAGGCGGATCAGCGGCGGCACCGCGTAGATCACGGTGGCGATGATGGCCGGGATCTTGCCCAGGCCGAACAGCATCACGACCGGAATCAGATACACGAAACTGGGCATGGTCTGCATCACGTCCAACACCGGCAGCATGAGCGAACGCAGCCAGTTGACGCGCGCCATCAGCACGCCCAGCGGAATGCCGATGACCACCGACAACCCGGCCGCCATGATCATCAGCGCCAGCGTCTGCATGCCGGCGTCCCATAGGCCGAGCACGCCGATCACGCACAACAACGCCCCCATGGCCAGGCTCAGGCCGATGCGGCGGCTCACCAGCCAGGCAATCGCGATGGTCACGATGACCACGGCCCACCAGGGCGAACTGCGCAGCAGTTGCTCCAGCCACACCAGCGCATGCAGCACGGGCTGGGACAGCTTCTCCAGGGTGTCGGCGTAGTTGGTGACCAGGTGATCGACGAATCCATCGATGGCCCCCCGCACCTGGCGGGCAGGAATGATTTCAGGAAACATGTTTTGACTCCATTTCAGCGTGTGCGCCGCGATCCGGTGCGCGGCAGGGGCCACGGCCCGCGAATCGCCTGGCGGACATGCGCGCCAGGACCACGAAAGGCAGGGATGACGGCGACACGCTTACGGTGCGGCGCAGGCGGGAACAGCCTGCGCCTTGCCCGCGTGGCGGGCATTGCGCCTGCCGGAGGGCTTTTTCCCCTTGGGGGCATCCCAAGGGGAAAAAGTCCAAACCGGCGGCCCGCCCCGGTCGGCCGGAGCGGGCCGCCGCCGGAAAGGCGGCGGGGGTTACAGCGCGCCTTGCACGCGCCCGGCGACGTCCGCGGGAACCCATTTGGTCCAGACGTCGGGCTTGCTCTTCAGGAACCACTTGGCCACCGCGGCGGACTCATCGCCGGAGTCTTCCATGTGGGCCAGGGTCTCGTTCATCACGGGCAGCGGGACCGAGACCTTCGACAGGAACTCGGTCAGCACCGGCGCCTCCTGCGAGAACTTGGTGTTCACTGCGGTGAAGACGGGATTGTCGGGATAGGCGCTGGCCTCGGGCTTGGCGCACTTGGGCGACGTCAGGCACTTGTGCTTTTCGGCGTCGTAGGGCGGCAGTTCAAGCTTGACCAGGTCCAGGGCGCCGACCAGCGGCGTGGGCGACCAGTAATAGAACACCACGTTCTGCTTGCGCTTGTAGGCCGACATCAGGGCCGCCTTCTGCGCCGCGCCGGTGCCCGGCGAGTACAGCGTGTAGGTGTCGCCCAGCTTGAGGGCGTTGAACAGATTGGTGCTGGTGACTTCGCAGCCCCAGCCCGCCGGGCAACCGTAGAAGCGGCCCTTGCCCGGCTCTTCGGGATCCTTGAACTTGTCCTTGAACTTGGGCAGGTCGGCCGCCGACTTCAGTTCAGGCAGGCGCTCGGCCGTATAGCGCGGGATGTACCAGGCCTCGCCGCCCATGTACAGATCGCCGATCCGCTTGACGCGGCCGGTCTTCTCGGCGCGTTCCCAGGGGTCGGCAACGCTGTTCAGCCAGACTTCGGTGTTGACGTCCAGGTCGCCGCGTTCAAGCGCGGCCAGGGCCGGGAGGGTCTCGGTGGGCAGGGTTTCGGTCTTGCAACCATAGCCCTTTTCCATGATGAAACGCTCGATGTCGACCAGGACCAGATTGGATTCCCAGTTCATGCCGCCGAAATTGATCGGACGCTTGAGTTCGCATTGCGGCGCATCGGCGGCTTGGGCCGAACCGGCGAAGGCGAACAGGACGGCCGCGGCGGCCAGGGTCTTGACGGGGGTGAAACGCATTGGCTTTTGCCTCCATAGGTTCAGGGACACGGCGGCATTGGACCAACCGTGCCATGGAGCTAAGGGGGTTGTGCGGAAGACGGGCAGAACCGCCAATACAAACCGACACTAGCAACAAGAGAATCCGCAGGGTGCGGAGTCTTGCAAGACAGGAGCCTCGAAACAGGGATTTCGAGAACCCACAGATAGTGAACAAACTGAAAGAAGAAGGCAGCATCTTAACCGAAATTGATGCACACCCCAAGCCCGAGCCTGAACAAAACAGATACATTCAGCCCGAAAAACGTCCGGACAAACCCTGATTCCCAAGAGACGATTCGCTGTTTTTCCCTGCGAAAGCCCCCCTCGAAAATCAAGATACATCCCGTTAATATTTTATTCTTATAAATACACTCGCGCCGCAAAACCCCCGTCTTCAGGCGCCCTGCCCGGGCGCGTCGCGGTACATATAGTCGCGCCGCCAGGGATAGGCCAGGTCGGGCGGGTCGTCCAGTTCATCGGCGCGTCCCGTGGCCGGGTGCTGCCCCAGCACCTGATGCAACGCGATCCAGCCATGCTCGAAGCCCATGGCGCAACCGGCCAGATAGAGCCGGTAGGCGCGCAGGGACCGCGCCCCCTGCTCGCCGCTCAGGATCTGCGCGGCCTGCGGCAGACGCGCCTCGAGCGCGTCGCTCCAGGCCCAGAGCGTCCGGGCATAGTGCGGCCGCAGGTTCTCGATATCGACCTCCTCCAGGCCGCCGTTGGTCATGGCCTCCATGACCACGCTGATATGGGTCAGCTCGCCGCCCGGGAAGATGTATTTCTCGATGAACTCGCCCATGCCACTGCCCAACTCGGCGTTGTACACGCCGGCCGCCGTGATGCCGTGGTTCATCATCAACCCGCCCGGCTTGAGCAGCCGCCGCAACTTGGCGAAGTAGCCTTCCAGCTGGGCGCGGCCGACGTGCTCGAACATGCCGACCGAAGCGATCTTGTCGAACGGCGCGGCCTCATCGAGCTTGCGGTAATCCAGCAATTCCACCCGCACGCGTCCGCCCAGGCCTTTGTCCTGGATCAGCTTGCTGACATGGGCATGCTGGTTGCGCGACAGCGTAATGCCTGTGGCATCCACCCCGTAGTGTTCGGCCGCCCACAGCAGCAGCCCGCCCCAGCCCGCGCCCACGTCGAGGAAACGCTCGCCGGGACGCAACCGCAGCTTGCGGCAGATGTGATCGAGCTTGGCCTCCTGGGCCTGCGCCAGGCTCATGCCGGGTTCGCGGTAATAGGCGCAGGAATAGACCCGGCGCGGGTCCAGCCATAAGGCGTAGAAATCATCGGACAGGTCGTAATGGAATTCGATCTGGCGGGCGTCGCGCTCGACCGAGTGACGCCAGACCGACATCACTTTGCGCACCAGCTCGGTCAGCCATCCGCCGCGCGCCGCATCCACCGGCGAGCCCGGCAGCAACGCGGCCGCCGCCGCCATCACGTCACGCATCGACCCTTCGATGTCGATGCGACCTTCGACGTAATCCTGACCCAGCACGCCCACCGCGCCTTCGGCCAGATGGGCCAGGGCGGTCTTGTCGTGCGTCACGAAGCGGACCCGGGGATCCGGCGGCCCGATCACCGTGCCATCGGGCAGTACCAGTTGCACCGCCACGGGCAACGCCTGGAGCTTGCGTTCCACAACAGACAACAAAGGATTCACGGCCTCTCCTCTGGAATACGTACGGACACGACAAACTGTATCGGAAATTCCTCGCCATTTGCGTGTAAGGCGGCGCGTGATACAGTCGTTGGCTTGGCGCAAAACGCGCAATACAGCGCGCCGCGTCCTGTCCCTGCGCGATCTGCCTCGCGATCCACATGCCCCCTACACTTTCTCCACGCGGCGCGCTGCCGGGCTGGCTCATTCTCATGGGCGCCCTGACCGCGATCGGCCCCTTCGCCATCGATATGTACCTGCCGGCGTTCCCGACGATCGCCGCCAACCTCGGCGTGCCCCGTGGCGACGTCGAACGCACCCTGGCCGCCTACCTGATCGGCCTGGCGCTGGCACAGGTGTTCTACGGGCCCATGGCCGACCGCTACGGCCGCAAGCCGCCGCTGATGGCGGGCCTGACGCTGTTCATGATCGCCTCGCTCGGCTGCGCCCTGGCCGGCTCTGTCGAAGCCCTGACCGGCTGGCGCGTGGTCCAGGCGATGGGCGGTGCGGCCGGCATCGTGATTCCGCGCGCGGTCATCCGCGATCACTATGAAACCCACGAGGCGGCGCGCGCCATGTCGCTGCTGATGCTGATCATGGGCCTGGCGCCGATCCTCGCGCCGCTCGCTGGCGGGCAACTGCTGGGCATCGCCAGCTGGCGCAGCCTGTTCTGGGTCATGCTGGCCGGCGGCGCCATGCTGATGGCCGCGGTCATCCTGATCATGAAGGAATCGCTCGCGCCCGAACGCGTCGTGCCGCTGCGCCTGGGCACCATCATGCAGAACTACCGCGCCCTGTTCGCGCATCGCGGCTTCATGGCGCACAGCCTGGCGGGCGGCTTCGGCCAGGCCGGCATGTTCGCCTACATCATCGGCTCGCCGCGGGTGTTCATCGAACTGTATGGCGTCGATCCCAAGTATTACGGCCTGCTGTTCGGCACCAACGCGCTCTCGCTCATCGTCTGCTCGCAGATCAGCGCCCGCCTGCTGCGCAGCCATACCCCGCGCCAGCTGCAGCGCCGCGCGCTGACCTCGCTGGCCTGCGCCAGCCTGGCGGCGGTGGCGCTGACATTGCTGGGCTGGATGACGCTGCCCTTGCTGATGGCCTGCCTCATCTGCTACATGGGCAGCCAGGGCTTCGTGAATCCCAATTCGGCCGCCCTGGCGCTGTCCGATCAGGGCAAGCGGCTGGGCGCGGCCTCGGCGCTACTGGGGACGCTTCAACTGTCGTGCGGGGCCCTGGCGGGTTTCGCCGTCAGCGCCTGGCAGACCGACAGCGCCCTGCCGCTGACGACCACCCTGGCGACCTGCGCCTGCCTGTCGTGGCTATCGGGCCGGGTGGCCCGGTCCCATCCCGTCTGACTCCGAAGCGCGGCACGGAAACCACGCTTTGGCCGCCGGCCGCGCCTTGGCACTTGATTTACCTGGATTTTTCGTATTAGAATCTACGTCTTCACATGAAGTTTCCCGTGCTGAACTACTATGCTTTGTAGTTCAACACTCTGACCCCCAAGCGCATTTTTGCGGATGGCAGGCAGCGGGTATAAGCACTGGGCGAAATCCCGGAGTTTGAAATCAAAACTCAGGATCTTCCCCCTCATCCACTAAGACTGGGTGGCCGGCAAGATGGCAAAAACCTCGGGCAAGACCCGGCGGCAAGCCTCTCACAGCCCGGCGGCTGACACCCCGTCTACCTCCCCGGTGATGCGCAAGAATAAATGAGGTGCATCCATGGCACGCGTATGCCAAGTGACCGGCAAAGGCCCGATGGTGGGCAACAACGTTTCGCACGCGAACAACAAGACCAAGCGTCGCTTCCTGCCCAACCTGCAATCGCGCCGGTTCTGGGTTGAAAGCGAAAACCGCTGGGTGCGCCTGCGCGTCTCGGCCAAGGCCATCCGCACGATCGACAAGAACGGCATCGACGCCGTGCTGGCCGACATGCGTGCCCGCGGCGAACTGGCCTAATCGGCCCCCCGCCAATCTGACATACTAGGAGCACGACATGGCCAAAGGTATCCGCGAAAAGATCAAGCTCGAGTCGACCGCCGGCACGGGTCATTTCTACACGACCACCAAGAACAAGCGCAACATGCCCGAGAAGATGCTGATCAAGAAGTTTGATCCGGTCGCTCGCAAGCACGTCGACTACAAGGAAACCAAGCTGAAGTAATTCAGCCGGTATCCGGATAGCCAGAAAGGCCCTGCATCGCAGGGCCTTTTTCATTGGCGGAACCTGGCCGGCCGGGCATGGGGCCGACCCGCGCCCGCGCCGTTTTCCTTGGCGCAGGGCGCCGCGCATGCTTCAATTGGGCCAAAACTGCAATCGTGTCCCACATTGGCCCGGTTTCGACCGGCCGCTCCTGCCTGCGATATCCGCCCATGTTCCCTGCCTGCCTGCCCCTGCTGCGCCGCGCGCTCGCCCCCGCGCTCCTGGCCCTGGCGCTGACCCCCGCCGCATTCGCCAAAGACACTCCGGACAAGCAACCGCCGATCCGCATCGGCGAAATCAACAGCTACAAGGCCATTCCCGCCTTCCTGGGTCCATACAAGAAAGGCTGGCAACTGGCGCTGGAGGAAATCAACGGCTCGGGCGGCGTCCTGGGCCGCAAGCTGGAGGTGTTCTCGCGCGATGACAACGGCAACCCCGGCGACGCCGTACGGGCCGCGCAGGGACTACTGGCCCGCGAGAAAGTGGACCTGTTGTTCGGCGGCTTCCTGTCCAACACCGGCCTGGCGCTGACCGACTTCGCCAAGCAGCAGCAGGTGTTCTTCCTGGCCGCCGAGCCCTTGACCGACAAGATCACCTGGCAGGAAGGCAACCGCTACACCTGGCGCCTGCGCCCTTCCACCTGGATGCACGTGGCCGCCCTGGCGCCCAAGGCGCTGGCGCTGCGCAAAAAACGCTGGGCCATCGTCTATCCCAACTACGAATACGGGCAGTCCGCCGTGGCCACCTTCAAGGCCATGATGAAGTCATTCCAGTCCGATGTGGAATTCGTCGCCGAACAGGCGGTGCCGCTGGGCAAGGTGGACGCCGGCGCGGTCGTGCAGGCATTGGCGGACGCCAAGCCGGACGCCATCTTCAACGTGCTGTTCGCCGCCGACTTGACGCGCTTCGTGCGCGAAGGCAACACCCGCGGACTGTTCGAGAACCGCGCCGTGGTCTCGGTGCTGTCCGGCGAACCGGAATACCTCGAGCCGCTGGGCGCCGACACGCCCACTGGCTGGATCGTCACCGGCTACCCCTGGTACGCCATCGACACGCCGGCCAACAGGACCTTCGTCGAAGCCTACCGCAAGCGCTACAACGAGACGCCCAAGGTCGGCTCGGTGGTCGGCTACGCCTCGCTGATGTCGCTCGCCCAGGGCCTGAAAGCAGCCGGAGAGGTCGATACTGACAAGCTGATCGATGCCTTTGGCGGGTTGAAAGTGGACACGCCCTACGGGCCGATCCAGTACCGCAAGATCGACCACCAGTCGACCATGGGCGTGTACATCGGCATCACCGCGGTCGAGGACGGCAAGGGCGTCATGAAGGACTTCGCCTACATCGACGGCGCGCGCCTGCAGCCGCCCGACGAGCAAGTGCGCAAGATGCGTCCGCACTGATGAGCCTGTCCGGGCTGCTGTCGCAACTGCTCAACGGCTTGGCCGACGCCAGCGCGCTGTTCCTGGTGGCGGCGGGCCTGTCGCTGATTTTCGGCGTCACGCGGGTGGTGAACTTCGCCCACGGCTCGTTCTACATGTTGGGTATCTACCTGGCCTGGAGCTTTACCCGGTATTTCGGCGACGGCCCTGGCTATTGGGCCGGACTGCTGCTGGCGGCGCTGGCCACCGGCCTGATCGGCGCCGCCGCCGAACTGCTGGTCCTCAAGCGCCTGTACCGCGCGCCGGAACTGTTCCAGTTGCTGGCGACCTTCGCGCTGGTGCTGATCATCGGCGATGCGGTGCTGGCCTTCTGGGGCCCGGAAGACCTGTTCGCGGCGCGCGCGCCGGGCCTGTCGGGCGCGGTCGAAATCCTGGGCCGGCGCTTTCCGCAATACGACCTGCTGCTGATCGCCGCCGGCCCGCTGGTGCTGGGACTGCTGTGGCTGCTGCTGATGCGCACGCGCTGGGGCCGCCTGCTGCGCGCCGCCGCCGAGAACCGAGACATGCTGGCCGCGCTGGGCGTGAACCAGGCCTGGCTGTTCACCTCGGCCTTCACCCTGGGCGCCTTCCTGGCCGGGCTGGGCGGCGCGCTGGCCGCGCCGCGCGTGCCGGCCACGCTCGGACTCGACCTGGAAATCATCGCCAGCGCCTTCGTCGTGGTGGTGGTCGGCGGCCTGGGCTCCATCCCCGGCGCCTTCCTCGCGGCCCTGCTGATCTGCGGCGTCAAGGCGCTGTTCGTCTTCGTCGGCCAGGTGCACATCGGCCCCTGGGAATTCAATCTGTCGAAACTGACCTTGTTGGCCGAATTCGCCGTCATGGCGGTGGTGCTGGTGGCGCGCCCCTGGGGCCTGCTGGGAAAGCCACCGGCGCCCTCGTCGCAGGCGCTGGCGGCCGAGCGCCCCCTGGTCCCCGCCGGCCCGGGCCTGCGGCGCGCCTACGGCGGACTGCTGGCCCTGCTGGCCTTGGCGCCCCTGGCCGCCATGCACGCGCCATACCTGGGCATCCTGCTGATCGAGATCCTGATCGCCGCCCTGTTCGCCGCCAGCCTGCATTTCCTGACCGGCCTGGCGGGCATGACTACATTCGGCCATGCCGCCTGGTTCGGCCTGGGCGCCTATGGCGCCGCCTTGCTGCTGAAACTGGCGGCGCTGCCGATGGAAGCGGCGTTGCTGCTGGGACCGTTCGCCGCCATGTTCGGCGCCGCGGTGTTCGGCTGGTTCTGCGTGCGCCTGTCCGGCGTGTACCTGGCGATGCTGACCCTGGCGGTGGCGCAGATCCTGTGGGCGCTGGTGTATCAATGGAATGACGTGACCGGCGGCAGCAACGGCCTGATCGGACTGTGGCCGTCCACCTGGCTGGCGCGCGGCCCCTGGTTCTACTACTTGACACTGGTCCTGTGCGCCCTCGGCATCGCCTGGTTGCGGCGCCTGGCATTCTCACCGCTGGGCTACGCACTGCGCGGCGCGCGCGATTCGTCCTTGCGGGCCGAGGCGCTGGGAATGGATACGCGCCGCATCCAGTGGGCCGGCTTCGTCGCGGCGTCGCTGACGGCCGGCATGGCCGGATCGCTGTACGCCTTTTCGAAAGGCAGCATCG
>LXNH01000016.1_pt1 | contig 33317 bp, 30 predicted proteins | sample 809111 | NCBI WGS metagenome assembly LXNH01 (sample SAMN04870528, study PRJNA318959) | seawater metagenome | biome: 00002010; material: water; isolation source: marine seawater | place: Greece: Milos, Mediterranean Sea | collected 2013-05-29 | depth 5-7 m
ACATGCATGCCGGCCGCGCCCGCCCGGCGCAGCACGCCCAGGACCCGCAACCCGCGCCGCAGCACCCGCGGGCCGCCATCGTCGTTTTCCGGCTTGTTCATTTTCTGGACACCTTGCATTGATGAGGCGCTTATCAAAGCCCAATATGAAGTCGGGCAGGCATAGATCTGTCCAAATATTAGACAAACAGGACGGAGACAACCATGCAGACATTCAGCAAGCGGCTGGCCGCGAGCGTCGCGGCCCTGGCGAGCGCCCTGGCCTTCAGCACCCCCGGCCATGCCGCCGGGGCCTACCCCGACCGCCCGGTGACCCTGGTGGTCGGCTATGCCGCGGGCGGCGCAACCGACATCGTCGCGCGACTGGTGGCCAAGTCGCTGGCCGAGGAACTGGGGCAGACCTTCGTGGTCGAGAACAAGACCGGCGCCAACAGCAATATCGGCGCCGAAATCGTCTCGCGCGCCACGCCCGACGGCTACACCTTGTACGTCGGCTCGATCGCCAACACCATCAATCGCTCGCTCTACAGCAAGCTGAACTACGACTTCGTCAAAGACTTCAAGCCCATCGGCCTGCTGGCGACCATCCCGAACATCCTGGTGGTCAACCCCAAGCTGCCGGTCAAGACGGTGCAGGAGTACATCGACTACGCCAAGGCCCATCCGGGCAAGCTGACCTGCGCCTCGTCCGGCACCGGCTCATCCATCCACTTGTCGTGCGAGCTGTTCAAAATGCGCACCGGCACCGACATCCTGCATGTGCCGTATCGCGGCAGCGGCCCGGCGGTGGCGGACCTGCTGGGCGGCCAGGTGGACTCCATGTTCGACAACCTGCCCTCGTCACTGCCGCACGTGCAGGGCGGCAAGCTGCGCCCCATCGGCGTGACCTCGCCGCAGCGCCTGGCGGTGCTTCCCGATGTGCCGACGCTGGCCGAATCCGGGCTGCCCGGCTTCGACGTCGAATCCTGGTTCGGCTTGATGGCGCCCGCGGGCACGCCGCAAGCCGTCATTGACCGCCTGAACCAGGCCATGAACAAAGCGCTGGCCAGCGCCGCCTTGCAGGCGTCCTACAAACAGGCCGGCTTCTACGCGCCCAAACCGCCCAACACGCCGGCGACCTTCTCCAAGAAGATCGCCAGCGAAATCGACAAGTGGGGCGCGGTAGTCAAACGCGCCGATATCAAGGCCAACTGAGGAGCCACAGGGTGTACCCGATCGATTTCTTTTTCCGCGCCGCCGAGCAGTATCCGGACCGGGTGGCGCTGGACGCGCCCGAGGGCCAGGTCACTTATGCGCAACTGGCCGCGGACGTGCGCGCGCTGGCCGCGGCGCTGCAGGACCTGGACCCGGCGCCGCAGACCCGCGTCGCGCTCTGCGCCGGCAACACCCGCCGCCACATCCTGGCGCTGCTGGCGGTGCTGGCCAGCGGCAAGGTCTGGGTGCCGCTCAATACCCGCAGCACCGCGCGCGAGATCGGGCGCATCCTGGAGGCCACCGAGCCGTCCATCGTCATGGTGGACGGTGCCGGCGACGCGCTGGTGGCGGCGGGCGCGCCGCACCGCGTCAGCCTGTCGGCCGAGGCCGCCGGGCTGCAGATCGAGCGCCTGTTGCAGCGCGGCGCCGGACGCGAACCGGTGCGCCACGCGCTGCCGCGCGACGCCACCCAGGCCATCAAATTCACCGGCGGCACCACCGGCCTGCCCAAGGGCGTGATGCAGCCCTATCACGCCTGGAACGCCGCCATCATCAACCAAATCCACAGCTGGGGCCTGACGCACGAGGACCGCTACGTGGTCGCCGCCCCGGTGACGCATGGCACCGGCACCTACCTGCTGCCGGTACTGGCGCGCGGCGGCGCGCACGTGCTGCTCGACAGCGCCACGCCGGCCAGCATCACCGCCGCCTTCCGCGAGCGCGGCGGCACGCTCAGCTTCATGCCGCCGACCCTGATCTATATGATCATGGCCCAGCCCGGCGTGTCGCGCGCCGATTTCCCGACCCTGCGCAACCTGATCTACGGCGGCGCGCCCATGCCGCCCGAGAAGATCGACCGCGCCCGCGCCTTCTTCGGCCCGGTGCTGGGCACCACCTACGGCCAGACCGAAGCGCCGCAGATCGTCACGGTGCTGCGCCCCGGCGATCTGGAATCCCCCGAGAACCGCGCCTCGGTCGGGCGCGTCACCTGGCTGTCGGACGTCGCCATCATGGACCCGGCCGGCGCCCTGCTGCCGCGCGGCGCCATCGGCGAAGTGGTGGTGCGCGGCGACCTGGTGATGTCGGGCTACTGGCGCCTGCCCGAGAAGACCGCCGAGACCATCGTCGACGGCTGGCTGCACACCGGCGACACCGGCCTGATCGACACCCGCGGCTATCTGTTCCTGAAAGACCGGCTGCGCGACGTCATCATCACCGGCGGCTTCAACGTGTACCCCGTGGACGTCGAGAACGCGTTGTCGGCCCACCCGGCGGTGTACGAATGCTCGGTCTTCGGCCTGCCCGACGACAAATGGGGCGAGGCGGTGCACGCCGCCGTGCAACTGCATCCCGGCATGGCCGCGGATGCGGAAGCGCTCAAGGCCCATGTGCGCGGCCTGCTCGGCCCGGTCGCCACGCCCAAGCAGATCCATATCCACGACAGCCTGCCGCGCTCGCCCGTCGGCAAGGTGCTCAAGAACGCCGTGCGCGACGCGGCCCTCAAGGAATCCCCATGAACACGCCCGAAACCCGTCTCTGCGCCCATCACCTCACCGGCATGTCGTACCGCGACGTCGACCTGGTCGATGACCTGATCGGCAAGAAGACCTTCACCGAAGTCATGATCATGCAGATCCTGGGCCGCGAGGCGCGCCCGGTGGACATGCGCATCGTCGACGCCGTGCTGGTGACGCTGATGGAGCACGGCCTGACGCCCAGCGCCATCGCCACTCGCCTGATCTACATGAGCGCGCCCGAGAACCTGCAGGGCGCGGTGGCGTCCGGCCTGATGGCGGTCGGCAGCCAGTTCGTCGGCACCATGGAAAACTGCTCGCGCCTGCTGGACCGCATCCGCCAGGCCGCCGACGGCCGCGCCGAAGCGCTGGCGATCGCGCGCGAATTCCGCGCCGGCCGCCAGGCGCTGCCGGGCTTCGGCCACCACCTGCACAAGCCCGACGACCCGCGTTCGATCAAGCTGCTGGCGCTGGCCGAGGCCGAGCCCGACCTGCCCGGCGATTCACTCAAGGCGCTGCGCCTGCTGGCGGCGGCCATCGACGAAACCTACGGCAAGCACATCACCATCAACGCCACCGGCGCGGTCGCCGCGCTGCTCAGCGAGATCGGCGTGCCCACGGCGCTGATGCGCGGCTTCGCCGTCATCTCGCGCGCCGCCGGGCTGGTGTCGCACGTGGCCGAGGAACAGCAGAGCCCAAGCGGCCGCTTCATCTGGGAAACCATCGACCACGCCATTCCCTACGTCGGCAAGGGCAAATCGCACCAGCGCGACGGAGAACCGTCGTGATTCCGCCCGTGCCGGGCGCGCGGCTGGCCGGCAAGGTCGTGCTGGTGGCCGGCGCCGGCTCGTCGGCCGCCGGCTGGAGCATCGGCAAGGCCAGCTGCGTGACGCTGGCGCGCCAAGGCGCGGCCATCATCGCGCTGGACGCCGACCTGGCGGCGGCCGAGGATGCCGCGCATGAAGTCGAACGGGCCGGCGGCAAGGCGCTGCCCGTGCAGGCCGACGTCGCCGACGCCGACGCCATGCAGGCCGCCGTGGACACCGCGCGGGGCCACTACGGCCGCATCGACGTGCTGCAGGCCAATGCCGGCATCGGCAAGGTCGGCGGCCCCGAAGACATCGACCTGGCTGACTGGGACCGCATCCAGCGCGTCAACGTCACCAGCCTGCTGATCGCCACGCGCCTGCTGGCGCCGCTGATGCGCGCGCAGGGCGGCGGCGCCATCGTCACGGTGTCGTCGATCGCCGGCATCCGCTATACCGGTTATCCCCATCTGGCCTACAGCGTCAGCAAGGCCGCGGTGATCCACTTCGCGCGCATGGCGGCGCAGCAGTATGCGCCCGACGGCATCCGCGTGAACACGGTGATCCCGGGCCTGATCGACACGCCGCGCGTCGCCAGGAACGTGGCGGGCATGTTTGCCAAGGATGATCTGGAGGCGGCGCGCGCCGCGCGCGACCGGCAGGTGCCGATGGGCCGCATGGGCACGCCCTGGGAAGTGGCGAACGCGGTGGCGTTCCTGGCGTCGGATGAAGCGTCGTACATCACCGGCACGGAACTGCTGGTCGATGGCGGGCTGACGGGCAAGTATGCGTAAGGGCCTCGGCCCGGCGGTCATGGCCCCCGGGCCGTGACCGCGCCTATTACATGCCTTCCCAGTGCGGGCCGGGGACGTGGATGTCGAACAGCTCCAGCACCCGGGCCACGGTGTGGTCCACCATTTCCTCGATGCTGGCCGGCCGGTGATAGAACGCCGGCAACGGCGGAAACACAATGCCGCCCATCTCGGTGACGGCGGTCATGTTGCGCAGGTGCGCCAGATTGAAGGGCGTTTCGCGCACTAGCATGACCAGGCGGCGGCGCTCCTTGAGCGTGACGTCGGCCGCGCGCGTGATGAGATTGTCGGACAGGCCATGGGCCACCGCCGCCAGCGTGCGCATCGAGCACGGCACGATGACCATGCCGGCCGTCTGGAACGCGCCGCTGGCCAGCGTGGCGCCGACATCGCGCACGCTGTGCACGTGATCGGCCAGCGCGTAGACATCATGGCGGCCGACATCGAGCTCGTGCTTGATGTTCAGCACGCCCGAGGCCGACACCACCAAGTGCGTCTCGACATCGTCCACGCCGCGCAGCGCCTGCAGCATGCGCACCGCGTACAGGGAGCCGGTGGCGCCCGTGATGCCGATGACCAGTCGCCGCATGGAATCAGGCCGTGGCGCCGGATTGCTCCAGCAGGGTCTTCAGTTCGCCGGACTCGTTCATCTCGTTCATGATGTCCGAGCCGCCGATGAACTCGCCGGCCACGTACAGCTGCGGAATCGTCGGCCAGTTCGAGAATTCCTTGATGCCCTGGCGGACCTCGTCGTCCTCCAGCACATTCACGGTGACCAGCTTCTTGACGCCACAGCCCTTGAGGATCTGGATGGCCTTGCCGGAAAAGCCGCACTGCGGGAATTGGGCGGTGCCCTTCATGAACAGCACGACGGGGTGCTGGGTCACGGTTTCGCGGATGAATTCTTGAACGTCGCTCATGGTGGTCTCTTGGACAGGAGGCATAACGGAATACGCCAATTATAGGTACAGGCGGGATTTCGTCCCGGATTCCCCGCGGCCGTTCCGGGGAATCGGCCGGTTACAAATCGTTGACCCGGCGTCAGCCGCGCTCCGGCCAGCGCCCGCCGGAAACGCGTTCGATGCCGGCCAGATCGCGCCGGCTGTGGACGTCGGCGAAGCCCGCGGCGGCCAGCAGGCCGCGCACCGCCTCGGCCTGATCCCAGCCGTGTTCCATCCACAACGCGGCCCCCGCCTTCAGGTGGCCAGGGGCGCCGGCCACGATGCGGCGCAGGTCTTCGAGGCCGTCGGCGCCATCGGTCAGCGCGCCGCGCGGTTCGAAGCGCACGTCGCCCTGGCCCAGGTGCGGGTCGTCGCTGGCGACATACGGGGGATTGGACACGATCAGGTCGAAACCCTCGCCAGCCGGCACCGCGCCGTACCAGCTGCCTTCGACGAAGCGCACCGAAGCGGTCAAGGCCCAGGCATTGCCCGCCGCCACGGCCAGCGCCGCGGCGCTGACGTCGCTGGCCATCACGCGGGCGTCACGGCGCGCCAGGGCGATCGAAATGGCGATGGCGCCGCTGCCGGTGCCCAGGTCCAGCACCGCGGGCGCGGATTGCCCCGCCACGCATTCCAGCGCCGTTTCCACCAGCACCTCGGTGTCCGGCCGCGGAATCAGCACGTCGGGCGTCACGCGAAACACATGCCCCATGAACTCGCGCTGCCCCAGCAGATAAGCCATCGGCTCGCCGGCCAGGCGGCGCTGCGCCAGCGCCTCGTAGGCCGTGGCGACTTCCGGCGCCAGCGGGTCGGTGTCGTGCGCCAGCAGCCAGGCGCGCGGCTTGCCCAGCACGTGTTCGAGCAGCATGCGCACCTCGAGCCGCGGCAGGCGCGTATCCAGCAGCAGGTTCTTGATCTGGGCGGTCATGGGCGCGGAAAGCTCGACAATCGGATGCCTGGGAGTCGCCCGCGACTCAGACGTCGTCGCCCAGCGCCGCCAACTGCTCGGCCTGGTGCTCAGCGATCAGGGCGCCGGTCAGTTCTTCCAGATCGCCTTCCATGATCTGCTGCAACTTGTACAACGTCAGGTTGATGCGATGGTCGGTGACCCGGCCCTGCGGGAAGTTGTAGGTGCGGATGCGCTCGGAACGGTCGCCCGAACCGATCAGACTCTTGCGCTCGGCCGCCTCCTTGCTCTGGCGCTCGCGGGTTTCCTTGTCCTTCAGGCGCGCGGCCAGCACCTGCATGGCCTTGTCCTTGTTGCGGTGCTGAGAACGGTCGTCCTGGCACTCCACCACCAGTCCGGTCGGCAAGTGCGTGATGCGCACGGCCGAATCGGTCTTGTTGATGTGCTGGCCGCCCGCGCCGCTGGCGCGGAAGGTGTCGATGCGCAGGTCGCTCGGGTTGATGACGATCTCCGACATCTCGTCGGCTTCGGCCATGACGGCCACCGTGCAGGCCGAGGTGTGGATGCGCCCCTGCGCCTCGGTGGCGGGCACCCGCTGCACGCGATGCGCGCCGGATTCGAACTTCAGCCGGCCATAGGCGCCATCGCCCTCGATGCGCGCGATCACTTCCTTGTAGCCACCCAGCTCCGACGGACTCTCCGACATCAATTCGACGCGCCAGCCGCGCTGTTCGGCGTAGCGCGTGTACATGCGCAGCAGGTCGCCCGAGAACAGCGCGCTTTCGTCGCCGCCGGTGCCGGCGCGGATTTCCAGGAACACGCTGCGGCCGTCGTTGGGATCGCGCGGCAGCAGCAGCACCTGCAACGCCGCCTCCAGCGATTCCAGCCTGGCCCGGCCGGTCTTGATCTCATCCTCGGCCATCGCCTTCAGCTCGGGATCGGCCAGCATCTCCTGCGCGGTCGCCAGGTCTTCCTCGCTGCGCACGAACGCGGTGAACGCCTCCACCACCGGCTCCAGCTCGGCGCGCTCGCGCGACAGCTTGCGAAAGCGATCCATGTCGCCCGCGGTTTCCGGTTCGGCCAGCAGCGCGTCCACCTCGATCAGGCGGTGACACAGATGCTCCAGCCGGCTGCGCATGGAAGATTTCATGATGGGGATTCAGCAAAGGAAAACAGGGATGGCGGGCGCCCGGACCGAGCGCCCGCCGCAAGGCGGGGCGGAGGCAGCGCCGCTAACGGCGCGAGTCGCGGCCGGGGAACAGGCGCGGCATCCAGGCAAGCAGTTGCTTGCGGTCGTCGCCTTCGCTGCGGTTCAGCGCCGCCAGCGGGCCATGCAGGTATTTCTGGGTCAGGCCGTGCGCCAGTTGTTCGAGCACGGCTTCCGGCGATTCGCCGCGCGCCAGCAGGCGGCGGGCGCGTTCGAGTTCGGCGGCGCGGACATCCTCGGCGGCCTGGTGCAGGTCGCGGATGACGGGAACCACTTCACGCGATTGCATCCAGTGCATGAAGCCCTGGACGCGGGTCTCGATGATGGCCTCGGCCTGCACCACGGCGGCGCGGCGCGCATCGGTGCCGGTCTGGACCAGGCGGCCCAGGTCATCGACGGAATACAGGTAGACGTCGTCCAGGCGGCCGACCTCGGGTTCGATGTCGCGCGGCACGGCCAGGTCGATCATCACCATGGGGCGGTGACGGCGCAGGCGCGTGGCCCGTTCCACCATCCCCAACCCGAGGATGGGCAGGGAGCTGGCCGTACAGGAGACGACCACGTCGAATTCGGACAGGCGGTCGGTCAGGTCCGACAGCTTCATGGTGCTGGCCGAGAACCGGTTGGCCAGCAGCTCGGCGCGTTCAGCCGTGCGATTGGCCACCACCATGCTGCGCGGACGCTGCGCGGCGAAGTGGGTGGCGCACAGTTCGATCATTTCGCCCGCGCCGATGAACAGCGTGCGGGCCTGGTCCAGGTTGCCGAACACGCGTTCGGCCAGGCGCACCGCGGCGGCGGCCATCGACACCGACTGCGCGCCGATGGCGGTCTGCGAGCGGACTTCCTTGGCCACCGAGAAGGTGCGCTGGAACATCTGGTGCAGCAGCGTGCCGAGCGAACCGGCCTCGCCAGCCGCGCGCACCGCGTCTTTCATCTGGCCGACGATCTGGGTTTCGCCCAGCACCATGGAGTCGAGCCCGCTGGCCACGCGGAAGGCGTGGCGCACGGCGTCGTCCTGCTGGTGGCGGTACAGGTGCGGGTGCAGCGTGCCGGCATCCAGGCGGTTGTGTTCGGCCAGCCACGCGGGCAGCTTGTCGGCCACGTGGCCGTCGGCGGCGCAATAGATTTCGGTGCGGTTGCAGGTCGACAGGATGGCGGCTTCGCGCACCGATCCGCCGAACGCCGAACGCAGGCCTTCCAGCGCCGGCTTGACCAGATCGACGGGCATGGACACGCGTTCGCGGACCGACACCGGCGCGGACGTGTGATTCAGACCGAAGGCTAGAACAGCTACCGACATGTAAGGACAAGGCCGTGAGTATTAGAGCTGTGGTCCCCGCCAAGCACCACGTTGTACAGCGTGCATGTAACAGCGGACCGGCCATGATTATACTCCCGCGGGTTATCCCCACGCCATCCGGGACCCCGGCCGCGACCTTGCGTCGCACCCCATGCAACAGCCGTTTGCGGTAGTATGCGCGCCTTGCCCCTTGCCACATGGAAAGGCGCACCGAAAATTCTTCAGACTTTTTCGGCGCGACTGGCACAAGTCCAAAAAATTGTGTATAGTTGCGGACTTCGTTGGCCTGGTAGCTCAGTTGGTAGAGCAGCGGATTGAAAATCCGCGTGTCGGTGGTTCGATTCCGCCCCAGGCCACCAGAATTAAAAAGCCCGGCTCCTAGGAGCCGGGCTTTTGCATGGATGGGTCAGAAAGTGGGGGCCAAACCCAGGCGGTGGCTCAAGCCCACGCGCCTCAAGACCCCGGCAACGCCGCCCCCATCGCCGCGAACAATCCCCCGCACACCTTGTTGAAGCGCCGTCCCGCGCGTTCCAGCCACGGACGCACGCGGTGCGCCAGACGCGCCAGCACGTACTCCACCAGGAACTCGATGGCCACGAAGGTGGCGGCCATGATCATGAACTGCGTGAACAGGCTGCGCGCCGGATCGATGAACTGCGGCAGGAAGGCGCCGTAGAACAGCAGCGCCTTGGGATTGGCGATCGCCGACAGGAAGCCCTGGCTGAACATGCGCGTGCCGCGCAGGCGCGGCATGTCGGGCGCCGGACGCAACTGCACGCCGGGCGAGCGCCACAGCTGGACGCCGAGCCAGATCAGGTAGGCGCCGCCGGCCCATTTCAATACCGTCAGCGCCGGCCCCCAGGCCTTGAGCAGCGCGCTGATGCCCAGCATCGACAGGGCGATCAGGGCGATGAAACCGACCGCACCGCCGGCGATGGTGCACAGCGCCTTGCGATGCCCGTGCAGCGCGCCATGGGTCAACGCCAGCAAGGTGTTGGGGCCAGGCGTGATCGACAGGCCGATCACGGCAACCAGATAGATGAGCCAGCTATGCAAGGCCATGTGGTTTCCTTTCTATTCTTCGTCCGGCCGCGCCGTCGGCACGGCCAGCCCGTATTTCACGCGGTTCATCACCACCAGCGTCGAGAAGCGCTTCACATTCGGATCACCCCAGAAGTGGCGCTGCGCGAAGGCATCGTACTCCGCCATGTCGCGCACGGTCATGGTGACCACGAAATCCACTTCGCCCGTCACCGCCAGGCATTGCATGATCTCCGGCGCGCCGCGCATGGCGCGCTTGAAGCTGTCCAGCTTGTCGGCGCGCTCGCTTTCGAGCGACACCAGCACCATCATCATGATGTCGCGTCCCACCGCCGCCGGGTCCACTACCGACACGTCGCCCAGCACCGCGCCGGATTCACGCAGGCGCTTCATGCGGCGCAGGCACGATACCGGCGACAGGTTGACGCGCTCGGCCACCTCCTGGCTGGTGCGCTGGTTGTCTTCCTGCAGGCTCTGCAGGATCTGAAGATCGAAATCGTCTAGTTCCATGGGGTGTCTCGGACTGCGGCGGGCCAGGCCCGATGGGCCGGTTGAACGATTCTAAACGTCCCGCGCCGCGATCCGCCCCCCGAACTTGACGGGAAACTTCATTTGCAGCCCCCTCACCGCAGAAAATAATCAGGCGCCTTGCTTACACTGGGAAGCCGTCGCCCCTGATTTTCCTGTAGCCGCAACACCATGACCGCCACCGCCCTGCCCTCCGCACGCGACGCCTCCGTCTCCACCCTGATGCCGACCCTGTCGCTGATCGGCGCCATGGCCTCGCTGTGCATCGGCACCTCGTTCGCCAAGTCGCTGTTTCCCGAAGTGGGCGCCCAGGGTACGACGGCCTATCGCATCGTCATCGGCGCCATCATCCTGATCGCGTTCTGGCGCCCGTGGCGCTTTCCGCTGACGCGGCGCAACGCCGCCAAGATCGCGCTGTACGGCGTGACGCTGGCCTGCATGAACCTGCTGTTCTACATGGCGCTGCGCACCCTGCCGCTGGGCGTGGCCATCGCCATCGAATTCACCGGGCCGCTGACCCTGGCGGTGGCGCTGTCGCGGCGCGCCATCGACTTCGTCTGGATCGCCTGCGCCCTGGCCGGGCTGCTGCTGCTGATCCCGACCGGCCAGTCCATGCACGACCTCGACCCCGTCGGCATCGCCTACGCGCTGGGCGCGGCGGTGTGCTGGGCGCTGTACATCATCTTCGGCAAGAAGGCCGGCAACGTGCATGGCGGCCAGGCCACCTCGCTGGGGTTGCTGGCGGCCACCATGGTGGCGCTGCCGGTGGGCGCGGCCCACGCCGGCATGGCGCTGCTGGACCCGAAGCTGATCCTGGCCGGCATCGCCGTCGGCATCCTGTCCAGCGCCCTGCCCTATTCCCTGGAAATGGTCGCTCTGCGGCGCCTGCCGCAGAAGACCTTCGGCGTGTTGCTGAGCATGGAGCCCGCCATGGGCGCGCTGGCCGGCGTCATCGTGCTGCACGAGCACCTGTCCGGCACGCAGTGGCTGGCGATCTGCGGCATCATCATCGCCTCGGCCGGCTGCGCCGCCACCGCGCGCCGCCAGAACCGCGCCGCCTCGGCGTAGACCGCGCCTCCGTCACGCCAAGCCCCGCCACCGGCGGCCTTGGCCCGGCAGGCGAAGCGGCGCGCGCGGCCTCAATCCACCGAGATATTCTTCTTGCGGATGACCACGCCCCAGTTCTCGTACTCGCGGCGCGCGTAATCGTAGAAGTCGTTCGAGGAACTGCCCATCGGCTGCATGCCTTGCAGCCTGAGCTGCCGGGCCACCTCGGGTGCTCGCAGCGCCGCCTGGATCGCGCCGCTGAGCTTGTCGACCACCGCCTTCGGCGTGCCCGCCGGCGCCACCACGCCCTGCCAGGCGGTGGCCTCCAGCGGCGGCCCGCCGGCCTCGCCGAAAGTCGGCACATCCGGCAACTGTTCCGAACGCGCGTTCGCGGGCACCGCGATGGCGCGCAGCTTGCCCGCCTGGATCAAAGGCCGCGCGGCCGCCAGGTCGGCCATCATCAGCGGCACCACGCCCGCCGCCACGTCCTGCAAGGCCGGCGGCGTGCCTTTGTACGGAATCGCGGTGGCCTTGGCGCCGAACAGCGACAGGAACAGCTCCATCGCCAGGTGGTGCGGACTGCCCACGCCCAGCGAGGCGTAGCTGGCCGACTTGTCGTCCGACAGGTACGCCATCACCTCCGGCAGGTTCTTCAGATCGGAAGCCGGCGAGGCCACCAGCACGATCGGCAGTGCCACCAGCGTCGAGACCGGCCTCAGATCCTTCCAGGGGTCATAAGGCAGTTGCTTGTACAGCCACGGGTTCAAGGCCAGCGTGCTCATGCCCGCAGTCATCAGCGTATAGCCATCGGGCGCGGCGCGCGCGGTTTCCTGGGCCGCCACGATGGTGGCCGCCCCGGGCCGGTTCTCCACCACCACCGGCTGGCCCAGCGTCTGGCTCACATGTTTGGCGACGATGCGGGTGGCCAGATCGCTGCCGCCGCCGGCGCTGAATGGCACCAGCCAGCGGATCGGACGGTCGGGGAATTCGCCGGCCAGCGCGGGCGCGGCGTGCGCGGCGAATGCCGCCACGGCCGCGGCGCCCAGCACGCGGCGCATGAAGCCTCTTCTGGACATGGGGTTGTCTCCTGGTGTTCTTGATTTAATTAACATATTAACTATATTTTTGGCGCGACGCGACAGCCGCGATCACGGTCATGACGCGCCGGTACGAAAGCGGCCGGAACCCACGTGCTCAGGCGCGCGCCGCGGCCAGCCAGCCCAGGCCGGCGCGGGTGCCGGCGGCGGGACGGTACTCGCAGCCGATCCAGCCGGTGTAGTCCAGCTCGCGCAGCACCTGGAAAATCCAGCCGTAATCCAGCTCGCCCCGATCGGGTTCCTGGCGCAGCGGCACGCCGGCGATCTGCAGGTGCCCAACCCGCCCGGTGGGCAGGTACTGACGCAAGCGGGCGGTGACATCGCCCTCGACGATCTGGCAGTGGTACAGGTCCATCTGCACTTTCAGGTTGGGCGCGTTGACCGCCTGCACCACCTGGTGGGCCTCGTCCTGACGATTGAGGAAATAGCCGGGAATGTCGCGCGTGTTGATGGGTTCGATCAGCAGCGTCACGCCCGCCGGGCACGCCTGGCGCGCGGCCCAGTCCAGGTTCTCACGGTAGCAGTCCAGCATGGCCGCGCGCGCCACGCCCTCGGGCGCCACGCCGGCCATCACATGCACCTGGGCACAGGCCAGCGCGGCGGCATAGTCCAACGCCTGCTCGATGCCGGCGCGAAATTCGGCCTGGCGCCCGGGCAAGGCGGCCAGGCCCCGCTCGCCGCGCGCGGTCACGCCGGGCGGCGCGTTGAACAATACCTGCGACACCCCCGCGTCATCCATGCGCGCGCGCACGGAAGCGGCGGGCGCTTCGTAGGGAAACATGCATTCAACCGCCGCGAAGCCATCGGCGGCCGCGGCCGCATAGCGGTCCAGGAACGCATGTTCCTGGTACATCATCGACAGATTGGCGGCGAACTTCAGCATGGCGCACTCCGGGGCGGGCGGGATGGCGGGAACTTAGCACATCCCTCGGCCCGCGCAGTCCGGCCGCGCCGCCTCAATAGGTCAGGCGCATACCCAGCATCACGCTGCGCCCGGGCAGCGGCGCCACCGACGAAATGAATGAGGCGTGGTTGTAGGCCAGCTTGTTCAGCAGATTGGTGCCGCGCAGGTAGACCTCGTAGCCCGTGGCGCCATAGCGGCCGCGATAGGCCACCACCGCATTGACCATGTTGTAGCCCGGCGTGCTGCTTTCATAGGCAGCGATATCCTTCTGCGAAAACACGCGCGCATACTCGACGCCGCCCGACCACTGCTGCCACTTGACGTTGCCGCGCAGACCGGCGCGCGCCGCCGGGATGCGCGGCAGGTTGCCGTCGCCGCCGGTCAGCTTGCCGCGCACGTAGTCGCCGAACACCGCCGCCGAGAACACCGGCGTGAACTGGTGCCGCAGCTCGCCTTCGACGCCGGTGAACTCGGCGTCGCGCTGGGTGTACTCGATCAGGCGGAAGTCCTCGTAGCGGTCCAGCGTATTGGCGTAGATGTAGTTCTTGACGCGGTTGTGGAACACGCTGGCCGAGAAGGTCGTGTCGCCCGCATGCTTGCGCAGGGTCAGGTCGATATTGTGCGAGGTCTCGCGGCCCAGGCCCGAGTTGCCCAGTTCATAGGTATTGGTGGCCAAGTGCACGCCATCGGCGTACAGCTCCTGCGCGGTCGGCAGGCGCTGCGAACGCGACAGCGACAGGGCCACGGAGTACTGCGGCGCGAAGTCCCAGATGGCGGCAGCCGACAGCGAGGTGCCCGACAGGCTGCTGCGCGAGGCGCCGCCGGACGGCGCGATGCGCTGCCAGTCCTGGCGCGCACCGACCTCGAAACGCCAGTCGTTCAGCTGGTACTCCTCCAGCACGAACAGGCCGTTCGAACGCGTGCGGCTGCGCGGCAGGAAGGCTTCCTCGCCGTCGGCGCGGAAGTCGCTGTAGGCGTTCTGCAGCCCGATCACGCCGCGCCAGCCGGCCACCGGCTTGTGCTGCAATTCCACGCGCAGGTCGTAGCCCTTGTTCTTGAAGCGGGTGCCGACCTGGCCGCCCTCGATCTCGTCGTGCTGGTAGTCGGTCAGGCCGCCGCGCACGCGGATCTTCTCGAAACCGGCGAACGGGTCCTGGTATTCGGCGCGCAGGTCCAGGCGGTTGCTGCGCAGTTTGACGTAGGGCACGCCGCCATGTTCGTGATCGTGGTCATGGTCGTGGCCTTCCTCGCCTTCTTCGTCATGATCATGGTCATGGCCGCCGCAATGCAGGTGCGTGCCGTGCGGATGGCAGCCTTCGTATTCGTGATTGTGGCCGGGCAGGCCGTACTTGCTTTCCAGGTGTGTGAAGGCCAGGCCGACATAGCCGCGCGGCGTGATCCACGACATACCGACCGTGCCCTGCGAGGACTCGCTGTACGACCCCGCCAGTTTGCCGCCGGGCCAGTCCGGCACGTCGTAGTCGCTGGTGCGCCGCTTCATGCCCTCGACCCGCACCGCAAACTGTCCTTGGCCGGCGGTAATGCCGACCGCGCCCGCGCGCTCCTTGGTGCCGGTGGCGCCGCGCAGCTCGGCTTCCATCTCCACGCCCTTCTCCGGCACGGCGGTGGGAATCTTCTTGTCCACCACGTTCACCACGCCACCGATCGCGCCGCCGCCGTACAGCAGCGTGGCCGGGCCGCGCAGCACCTCGATGCGCTCGGCCAGCAGCGGCTCCACCGTCACCGCGTGGTCGGGCGAAATGCCGGACGCGTCCATCACCTCGGAACCGTCGGACAGCACCTTGACGCGCGGCGCGGTCTGGCCACGGATCACGGGCCGGCTGGCGCCGCCGCCGAAGGTATCGCTGTTCACGCCCGGCAGGCTCTTGAGGGTCTCGCCCAGCGTGCCGGCGCGGCGCTCGATCAGTTCATCGCCTTCCAGCACGGAAGCCGGCAGCATGGTGCTGTTCAGGTCCAGGCCCAGCGGATTGGCCGACACCGTGATCGGCGCCAGCGTGCGGCTGCGCGATGCATCGGCTTCGGTCTCGGCCTGCGCCACCGGCGCGGCCAGCATCAGGGAACAAACCAGGGGCTTGAGCGCCCGCGTGCCGCGCATCCCCCCTGCCCGCGCCGTGCCACGCCTTCCCCGCCACCCCTGCTTTCCCTGCATCTTGCTTGCCATTTTTTACCTCTTGGATGTTATATCATTACAAAAAACTGAAAGATGATATAACATCTCAATGACAATGCAAGCCGATCCGTGGCGGATCGGCCCTGCCGGCCGGCGTCAGTCCGCCGCCAGGCCCAGCACGGCTTGCAGCACCGCCACGCGGCTCTGCCCGAGCACCGCGCCATGCCAGTCCGGCGCGTCGCAATAGAACGCCTCCAGCGTGGCGCGCAGGATCTGGTCACGCAATGCCGGCGGGGCATCGGGATGCGCGCGCAGCCAATTGCGGCCCCGCAGCGCATCCACCACCTGCTCGGACGGCTGTGTGCCGTATTCCAGCGCCATCAGCGTCGGCACCGCGTCCGGGCAGGCCTGGTACATCAGGCCCGCCAGGTGCCCGGTGATGTCCACCGAGGCCGACGTGCCCTGGTACGGCACGGCGATGTCGGCGCCCCACCATTGGCGCGCGCGCGCCACTTCGGCCTCGTCGCGGCGGCCGGCGTAGATCTTCTCGCCATGGCCGCGCGGCCCCAACCCCGTGTGCACGTCGATCCAGCCGATCTGCCTGTATGCGGCCGCATGCTCCTGGAGGATGCGGCGCAGGTTCGACAGCGAGGCGGCCGAACGGTCGCCGCCATAGAACAGGCCATCGGCATGCGTGTATTGCCCGCGGGTGACGGCCTGCTTGAAGGCCGGCAGGCCGTTTCCGGCGATGTAGGCGGCGATCTGCTCGCGGTTGCTGTCCGACGGCGGCCACTGCTCGGGCAGCAGCAATTCGTGGATGCGCCCGTACTCCGGATTGGCCGGCAACGGCTGCCCGTCAAAGGGCTGCGCGTTGCGGTTCAGGTCGACATTGCCTTCGTCGGTGCGCGCGAGCCACGAGAAGCCATGCGGATTCACCGCATGCACCAGCAGCAGCGCCACGCCGGCCAGGCGCGCGCGCTCCAGCATCTCGGCGTCATCCAACAGCGCCAGCTGGCAACCCGAACCACAGAAGCCTTCCACGCCGTGGGTCGCGGACGTCATGATCAGCAGCCGCGTGGCATCCTGGTCGCCGATCAGCGCCACATCGGTGGCAAGATCCTCGCCCTCGCGCCCCTTGGGCGTGATCGGATAGGACTCGAACTGCGTGGCCAGCGGCCGGGCCGCGGCGGCAAAGCGCGCCCGCGCCTCGGCGTAGCTGCGGGAAAAATAGGGCGTAGCGGATTGCATCAGGCCTCCTGGTTGTCGATATCGTCGCCGGTGCGGTCGCGGATCCAGAACAGCACCACTGTGGAAAGCGCCACCGCCACCATCAGATACCAGGCGGGCGCCATGGGATTGCCGGTCACGTGCAGCAACCAGGTCACGAAGAACTGGGCAAAGCCGCCGAACACGGAAATCCCCAGGCCGTACACCACCGACATGCCGGTGGTGCGCACGGATTTCGGGAACAATTCAGGCAACATGGTGATGCCGGGCGCCGATTGCAGCGCCAGCAGGATCGACAGCAGCGCCACCACCAGCATCAGCCGCGCGCTGCTGGGCGCGGCGATCAGCCATTCGAAACACGGCAGCAGCACCGCCACCGTCGTCACCCTCGACCAGAAGATCACGCGCTTGCGTCCCACCCGGTCGGCCAGCTTGCCGACCAGCGGCGCGAACAGGAAGCCCACCGCCCCCACCACCACGCTGGCCGACAGGGTCGAGGTCGCCGGCAGCCCCAGTTCGCGGTGCGCGTACGACGGCATGTAGAAGCCGATGATCTGCGCGCACACCATGCCGCCGATCATCAGCAGGATGCCTTTGGCGACTTCGGTCTTGTGTTCGGCGAAGATGCGGCGCAGCGGCTGGTGGCCGGCGGCGCGCGGCCGGCGCGCATCCGGCTCATCGGCGTGCAGCGTCTCTTCCAGATTGCGGCGGATATAGGCGCCCACCGGCACCGTCAGGATGCCGATCACGAACGGCACGCGCCAGCCCCAGGCCTGCATCTGCTCGGCGGTCAGCGCGGCGGTCAACGTCCCCACCACGACGGCGCCCAGCGCCACGCCAAGCGACTGGCTGCCGAACTGCCAGCTGGAATAGAACCCGCGCCGCGACGGCGGCGCATGCTCGACCAACAGCGTGGTCGAGGCGCCCACCTCGCCGCCGGCGGCAAAGCCCTGGATCAGCCGCGCCAGCACCATCATCACCGGCCCCAGCGCCCCCATTTGCGCATGGGTCGGCGCCGCCGCGATCAGCGCGCAGCCCAGCCCCATCAGCCACAACGTCAAGGTCATGGCGGCGCGGCGGCCGTGGCGGTCGGCGTAGGAGCCAATCAGCATGCCGCCCACCGGCCGCATCAGGAAACCGACGCCGAAGGTGGCCGTGGTCAGCAGCAATTGCCCGTAGCTGGAGGCCGCCGGAAAGAACAGCGGCCCGATGACCAGCATCAGGAAGGTGAAGACGGTGAAGTCGAAGAACTCCAGCGCGTTGCCGATGGTGGTGCCGGCGATGACCCGCCGGCGCATGGATGGCGTATGCAGGCTGCGCGCGCTGGCGCCGGCCGCGATGGCGATGGACATGTGTTCCCCTTGATGTCGGATCTGTATGCCGGCCCGTGTTTCCGGAAGCCGTGCCAGGCCCGCCCATTCCGGAGCGGGCGCGGCCGGCGCGCCGCAGCCGGAAGCGGCGGGTGCTAGTGAATATACGGATGGCCGCCGAAACGCGAAAGACAGTATTTTTGCTGCGGTGATGACTTTTGCTTATACCCCTTGCCCGCGCCCATGAACCTGCGCCAGTTGCGCGCCTTCGTGCTGATCGCCGAACACGGCAGCATCCGCGCCGCCGCGCGCGCCCTGTGCGTGACTCAGCCGGCGGCCACGCGCAGCCTGCGCGAACTGGAACAGAGCCTGGGCGCCGAACTTGTGCGGCGCAGCGCCAAGGGCGTCGAGCTGACGTCCTACGGCCAGGCCCTGCACAAACGCGCCGTGCTGATCCTGCAGGAAGCGCGGCGCGCGCAGGAAGACATCGACCAGATGCGCGACGGCGAAGGCGGCACGCTCAACCTGGCCATCAGCTCGTCGGTGCTGCCGATCCTGCCGGCCGCGCTGGCGGCGTTCCGCGCCCGCATGCCGCGCGTCGCGGTGGCCTTCCATGAGGTCGCGCCGCCCTACAGCCACGAACAGCTGGAAACAGGCCGCTACGACCTGGTGGTGCAGACCGAATACGACGGCGACATCTACGACGGCTTTGCCCGCACCACCCTGTTCACCTTGCCGCTGGCGGTGGGCGCGCGCGCCGACCACCCCCTGCGCCATGCCACCGATCTGGCCGAACTGCGCGACCTGCTGTGGTTGATGCCCGGCAATACGCAGACGCCCACCAACCTGCTGCGCCTGGCCTACACGGAACGCGGCCTGCCGCCGCCCGCAGACGTGATCCCTTGCCAGTCCATCGCCATCGCCCTGGCGATCCTGGGGCAGAGCGACGCCGTGGGTTTTTTCGTGCGCAATGGCCTGCACCGCGTGCTCGCGCCCACGTCCTTGTGCATCCTGCCGCTGGCGCACCCGCTGCCGGCGGCGCGGGTGTCGATCCTGACGCGGGCCGATTCGCCGCCGACGCCGGCCGCGCAGTTTTTCATCGACTGCCTGAACCGCGCGCGCGCGGCGGCCGGAACCGGCGGGTTATCATGAAGCCCCTGTTCCGAGGCGGCGCCGCGCCCCGCTTTCACGGCCCCATGCCATGGCCTTTCCCCGACTCCACACCCCCCCCACGCTGACCGACACGGTGGCCAAGCAGTTGCTCGCCGAGATCGACGCGGGCCGCGTGCAGCCTGGCGAAAAACTGCCCACCGAAACCCGCCTGGCCGAGCAGTTCGGCGTCAGCCGCACCGTCATCCGCGAAGCGGTGTCACGGCTGCGCCAGGACGGCATCGTCGAGGCGCGCCAAGGCAGCGGCGTGTTCGTCACCGGCCAAGGCGGCAACCGCGCGCTGCGCATCGACGCGGCGGAACTGGACTCGCTGGACGCGGTACTGCACATCGTCGATCTGCGCCGCGCGCTGGAAACCGAAATCGCGGCGCAGGCGGCGGCGCACCGCGGCAAACGCGACATGGCGGCCATCGACCAGGCGCTGGCCGCCATCACCACGGCGGTCGACAACGGCGGCGACGGCGTCACTGAAGACGTGGCCTTCCACCGCAGCATCGCCCGCGCCACCGGCAATCCGTATTTCCTCGCCACCCTGGCCTTCGTCAGCCAGTATCTCGAAGCCGCCACCCGCGTCACGCGCGGCAACGAGGCGCGTCACGCCGACCAGATGCGCGCGGTGCTGCGTGAGCACGAAGCCATTGTCGACGCCATCCGGCGCCAGGACGCGGAAGCGGCGCGCGAAGCCGCCCGCATCCACATGGTCAACGCCGCCAAGCGACTGCGCCAGGCGCATCGCTGAACACGCCGGCCCGCGCAGGCGCGGCGTCCGGACCAGCGGTCGATCGTCAGGCGTCCTGAAGGAACGCCCGCGTGAAGAAATCGACGCCGCCGAAGTTGCCTGACTTCAAGGCGATGCTCATACGCGCTTGCACCGCCTGCGCATCGCCGGCGCACCACGGCACCCCCGGGTCGATCTGCTCGCCGATCGCCAGTTGCGTCAAGCCCAACGCCTGCACCACCGCGCCCGAGGTCTCGCCCCCGGCGACGATCAGCTGCCGCACCCCGAGCCGCGCCAGGCCCGCCGCGATCCGCGCGATGGCGTCCTCGACCAGGGCGCCGACGCGCGCCGCGCCCAGGCTGGCCTGCGCCGCCTGCACTGCGTCGGGCCGGGCCGTCGAATAGATCAGCAGCGGGCCGCCGGACAGGCGCGGCGCGGCCCAGGCCAGCGCCTGCGCCACGACGTCCTCGCCCGCGGCGATGCGCAAGGGATCGAGCGCCAGCGCCGGCCGGCCCTGCGCGATGAACGCCGCCACCTGGCCCTGGGTCGCGCTCGAGCAGCTGCCCGCCACCACCGCCTGGGCGCCCGGCTCGCGCGGCAATGCGGCGGCCGCGCCCGGCGCCAGGCCCCAGTTTCCGGGCAGGCCGATCGCCACGCCCGACCCCGCCGTCACCAGCGGCATGTCCTTGAGCGCCGGCCCCAGCGCCAGCAGGTCGTCATTGGAGATAGCGTCGACGATGGCGATCTCCACCCCCTCCCGCCGCAGCGCGTCGATGCGCCCGCGTATCGCGCGGCTGCCGCGCGCCACCACCGCGTAGTCGATCAGGCCGACCTTGCGCCGGGTCTGCGCCGCCAACACACGCACCAGGTTCGGATCGGTCATCGGCGTCAGGGGATGATGCTGCATGCCCGACTCGTTCAGCAGCACGTCGCCGGCGAACAGATAGCCCTTGAACACCGTGCGCTTGTTGTCGGGAAAGGCCGGCGTGGCAATGGTGAAATCCGTGTCCAGCGCCGTCATCAGCGCATCGGCGACCGGGCCGATATTGCCCTGCGCCGTGCTGTCGAAGGTCGAGCAATACTTGAAATAGATCTGCCCGGCGCCCTGCGCCCGCAGCCAGGCCAGCGCCGCCAGCGATTGCGCCACCGCCTCGGCGGCGGGCAGCGTGCGGGTCTTGAGCGCCACCACCACCGCGTCCGCCGGCGTCTCAAGCGCCCCGTCCGGCACGCCGATGGTCTGCACGCTACGCATGCCGGCGCGCACCAGGTTGTTGGCCAGGTCGGTGGCGCCGGTGAAGTCGTCGGCGATGCACCCCAGTTTGATCGTCATGCGGACTCCGGCAAAGTGATTCCGGGAAAGATCTTGATGACCGCGCTGTCGTCCTCGCGGCCGTGGCCGGCCGCAGATGCCTGCATGAACATCTGGTGCGCCGTGGACGCCAGTGGCAGCGGAAACTTGCTGTGGCGCGCCGTGTCCAGCACCAGCCCCAGGTCCTTCACGAAAATGTCCACCGCCGACAGCGGCGTGTAGTCGCCGGCCAGCACGTGAGCCATGCGGTTCTCGAACATCCAGCTATTGCCGGCGCTGTGGGTGATGACTTCATACAAGGCGTCGGCGTCGACCCCTTCGCGCAGGCCCAGCGCCATGGCCTCGGCGGCCACGGCGATGTGCACGCCGGCCAGCAGCTGGTTGATGATCTTGACCTTGCTGCCCGCGCCGGCTCGCTCGCCCAGCCGGTAGACCTTGCCCGCCATGGCCTCCAGCACGTTGCCGCAGGCGGCATAGGCAGCCGGGGTGCCGGCGGTCATCATGGTCATCTGGCCCGCCGCGGCCTTGGCCGCGCCGCCGGAAATGGGCGCATCCAGGTAGTGGATGCCCAGCGCCGCCAGGCGCGCCTCCAGCGCGCTCGACCAGGCTGGGTCCACCGTCGAGCACATCACGAACACGCTGCCGGGCCGCAGGGCGGCGGCAATGCCGCCCTCGCCGAACAGCACGCTCTCGGTCTGCTGCGCGTTCACCACCACGCTGACCACCACGTCGCAGGCGCCGGCCATGTCCGCCAGCGTCGCGCAGGCCACGCCGCCCTGCCCGGCGAACGCCGCCGCCACGCCCGGCCGGATGTCGTAGGCATGAACCCGGCAGCCGGCGCGCCGCAGGCTCTGCGCGATGCCCGCGCCCATCGCGCCCAGGCCGATCACCCCGACCGCGCGCGCTTCGTTGTCCTGGCTCATACCTTCCCCCGCAAGTCGTCAGCGATATAGGCGCGGATGATCTCGGCGAAATCGCCGTCGCCCGCCAGCCCCAGGCGCGCCGCGCGCGCCGTGTCCCAGCGCCCCGGCCAGCTGCCGACGATGGCCTGCACCCGCGCGTCCGCCTGCCAGCCGACACGGTCGGCCACCGCATCGCCCGCGATCTCGCGCAAGGCCTGCACCATTTCGGCCGCCGTCACCGACACCCCCGGCAAGTTGATGGGCCGGCGGTCCGCCACCGCCGCCGCGTCCAGCTCGCAGCCGGCGATCAGCGCCTGCACCGCGCGGCGCGGCGACAACAACCACAGGCGCGTATCCGCATCCACCGGGCACGCCGCCGGCTCGCCGTTGAGCGGTTCGCGGATGATGCCGCTGGCGAACGACGAAGCCGCCGCGTTGGGCCGGCCCGGCCGCACGCTGATGGTGGGCAGCCGCAGCGCGCGGCCATCGACGAAGCCGCGCCGCGTGTAGTCGGCCAGCAGCAGTTCGGCCATCGCCTTCTGCGTGCCATAGGAGGATTGCGGATTGAGCGCGGTGTCGTCGCGCACCGTTTCCGGCAGGGCGCCGCCGTACACCGCCACCGAACTGGTGAACACCACGCGCGGCCGGTGGCCGCGCTGGCGGCAGGCTTCCAGCAATGCGCGCGAAGCATCCAGGTTGATGCGCATGCCCAGGTCGAAATCGGCCTCGGCCTGGCCGCTGACGATGGCCGCCAGGTGGAAGATCACCGCCGTGTCGGCGCCGATCAGCGCTTGCAGGCAGGCCGGGTCCGCGACGTCGCCCTCGATCGACCGCACCCGCGTGTCGTTCAGGGCATCGGTCCGGGCCACATCGAGCAGGTCGATCTGGGTGATGGGCGCGGGCCCGCCCGCCAGCGCCAGGCGCCCCTGCTCCAGCAGCTTGCGCGCCAGGCGCTGTCCCAGGAAGCCGGCGCCGCCGGTGATCAGTATCTTCATCGCTCGCCTCCCGCGAGATAGGGTTTGGCCCAGCCCAGCCCCGCCGTGGTGGCGCCCCGGGGCCGGTATTCGCAGCCGATCCAGCCCGCATAACCCAGCGCGTCGATCAGCGCCAGCAGATAGGGGTAATTCAGTTCGCCCAGGTCGGGCTCGTGGCGGTCCGGCACGCCGGCGATCTGGATATGGCCGATGCCCGGCATATCGCGCCGCAGCTTCACCGCCAGGTCACCCTCGACGATCTGGCAGTGGTAGCAATCGAATTGCACTCGCAGATTGTCGGCGCCAACCTCGGCGCGGATGGCCTGCGCCTCGTCCTGGCGGGTCAGGAAATAGCCGGGCATGTCGCGTGGATTGATCGGCTCGATCACGATGGTCACGCCGGCCGTGGCGGCGGCGCGTGCCGCGCGTTCCAGGTTGCGCAGATAGACCTGGCGGTGCGCGGCGCGGTCTTGCCCGGCCGCAACCAGGCCCGCCATCACATGCAGGCTGCGGTTGCCCAGTGCCGCCGCATACGCCAGCGCCTGGTCCAGGCCGCGCTGGAACTCGTCTTCGCGGCCCGGCAATGACGCGATCCCGCGCTCGCCGCCGGCCCAGTCGCCCGGCGGCGCATTGAACAGCGCCTGCGTCAGTCCATGGCTGTCCAGGCGCGCGCGGATCTCGGCGGCCGGATGGTCGTAGGGAAACAGGAACTCCACGCCCTGGAAGCCATCGCGCGCGGCGGCAGCGAAGCGGTCCAGGAATGGGTGTTCCGCATACATCATGCTCAGGTTGGCGGCCAGGCGCGGCATGTCGGCTCCTTCAGGTTGCGCGGGGCGCGGGTCAGTAGCGCGCCCCGAACACGGCGCGCAATTCCTCGATGGCGGTCTCGGACAAGGGCGCCGGGCGCGGCTCGGACATCAGCCACAAGCGCGCGGTTTCTTCCAGTTCCTCCAGCGCGTAAGCGGCGTGCGACACCGAGCGTTCCCACACCACTGGCCCCAGGCGCTCGAACAGCACCCCGCGCACCTGGCCGGCCAGCGCCGCCACCTGCGCGGCCGCCGCGGGATCGCCGGGGCGGCGATAGGCTATCAGCGGAATGCGGCCCACCTTCATCACCTGATAGGGCGTGATCGGCGGCAGCACCTCGTCCTGGCGCCAGACACCGGCCAGCGTCAGCGCCACCAGATGCGTCGAATGCGTATGCACCACGCCGCGCGCGGCCGGATCGGCCTGGTAGATGCCCTGGTGCAGCGCCAGCGTCTTGGATGGCTTGCCGCCCGAGACCGGGTTGCCGGCCAGATCGACCTTGGCCAGCTCGGCCGGATCGAGCCGGCCCAGGCAGGCGTCGGTCGGGGTGATCAGCCAGCCGTCATCGAGCCGGGCGCTGATGTTGCCAGCCGCGCCGACGGTGTAGCCGCGCTGGTAAAGGCTGGCGCCGACGGTGCAGATTTCCTCGCGGATACGGGCTTCCGGCGTCATCGCGCACCGCCCGCGACACGCTCATGGGCAATGGAAGGAACTTGCGGCATGCGAATCTCCCTGGAAATATTCATCGGGTCATCATACAAATTTTGCCGAAATTCCCGGTAGCGGGATTACCCGGTAAGACGATGCGCCGTTCCCCCGGGACGGACGCTCATGGCGCGTAGCGGGAATCGCAGCGCAAGGACGCCTTGAGCGAGTCACTTCCCGGCCGGCGGCAGACAATGCCAGCGTTCGCATACAAGTCGTAATATGCGCCCGCCCCGCTCGGGCTAGGATGCCATCACCAATCCGTCCGCCAACCGGAGCCCGCCCATGTCCACCTTCCGATCCTTCGCATGTGCCGTCCTGCTGCTGGCCGCCGCCGCGTCCCACGCCGAAAGCGTGGCCCTGCGGGCGGAGAAGGCCACCGCCGGCGTGGACCCGCAAACGTCCACACGCTATGTCGACGTAGTGCTGCACCCCGACAGCCGCCAGGCCCTGGCCGACTTCACCCGCGATCGTGTCGGCAAACGCATCCAGCTGCGCTCCAATGGCGTGCTGCTGTCCTCGGCCACGCTGCAAAGCCCGCTCGAAGGCGATAGCTTCCGCATCGTCGCGGGCCAACACGGCTTTGCCGGCAAATCCGCCGACGAGATCGCCCGCGGCATCATGTCCGGCGGCGGCCTCACGGTGGACGACGAAAGCAGCACGCCGGGCGACATCCCCACCCGGTCCGTCAAACGGCCCGCTCGACCCTCTGGCGGTTAAGCCGGCCCGCGCCCGATCGCGGCCAGGTCGATACGACGGACCTGAAGGCCATAACCAAAGGTTATGCCCGCACCCCGACCATGCATTTGAACCCGCCCCGCCTCGCGCCCACACTCTCACCGTCCGCGCCAGGCCATCCATTGCATGCCCGGCCGCTCGGATGGCAACCGCTGGAAACCCACGCCTGCAGCAATCGCAAGGCGGGGTCACAACAATAGGCCAACACCCGCCGGACGCGCAGCGCGCCACGGCCAGGCCACAGAGACGATAGGGACGGAGAAGACATGACCTCATTGGCACAGACGGCGGCGGCGCCACGCCCGCCCGCCGGCAACCCGCTGCACCCGCGCCGACGCAATGCCGCCATCGCGGTATTCCTCGTGGGGCTGGCCATCGCGCTGTACACCCACTATGCCCTGCCCGGCCAGACCAGCCTGTGGGGCCTGACGCCAGTGCTGGTGTTCGCCATCATCGCGCTGCTGGGCGTGGACATCGTGCTGTCCACCATTGCCGCCATCGTGCTCGGCGCCATCATGACGGGCACCACGCCCATCGCCATGAGCAAGCTGCTGGCCGAATCGCTGGGCTCCTTCATCGCGGTGGTCGGCCTGATCATCGTACTGGGCGCGGGCGTGGGCGAAGTCGCCTCGCGCACCGGCGCCGCCGAACAGATGGTGCGCGCCATCGTGCGCCGCATCGGCCTGTCGAACCAGGTGCGCGTGCGCCTGGGCATCATGGTGACCTCGACCCTGATCTGCGGCGCGCTGGGCACCCTGGCCGGCGGCAACGCCATCATCGCCGCGGTGGTCATCCCCATCGCCGCCGCCGTGCGCCTGTCGCCGCCCACGGTTGCCGCCTTGTTCCAGACCGCCGGTTCCGCCGGACTGGTACTCGGCCCCTTCACGCCCAACGTGGTCACGGTCACCGGCCTGACCGGACTGAGCTACCCGCAGTACCTGATGGTGGCCGGCATTCCGATGGCCGTGGCCACGCTGCTGGCCGGCTGGTTCATGTCGGGCCGCATCCAGAAAAAGACCGAGGCCCGCCACCAATACGAGGAGGCCGGCGCCGGCGCGGCCGCCTTCGACCTCGATGCCGCGCCCTCGCGCGGCGCCCTGCGGGCGGCGTGGGCATTCTGCCTGACCATCATCCTCCTGGCGGTCGTCGGCGTGCTCGCCAAGGCGGGCTATGCCTTCGCCATCATCGTCATGGTGGCGCTGGCCACCACCACCGGGCTGGCCGGCGGCATGGGCCCGCGCGCGATACTGCAAGCCATGTACGCGGGCGCCGGCAAGCTGATCTGGATCTTCTTCCTGTTCTGGCTATTCAACCCGGTGCTGGTGCTGGTGGACCAACTCAACGCCTATCACGCCGTGCTGGACCTCGCGACGCCGTACCTGGCCGGCATCAGCGGCGCCATGCTGTGCGTCATCGTGCTGTGGTTCAACGTCATCGGCCACATCCCCGGCGCGGCGGTCGCGCAGATGACCTTTACCGCCAAGATCTTCGGCCCGCTGCTGGCGGCCGCCGGCGTCGGCCCCGCGGCCACCACGGCGGTCATTCTCGGCAGCTCGCAGATCGATTGGTTCGGCCCCTTCCCCACTTCCGACATGTTCGGCCAGATGGGCCTGGCGCGCTCCGGCGAACTCAAATACATGCTCTACAACGGCTGGGCGGTGATCCTGGTGAACCTCTGCCTGTTCTCGTCGCTGTTCTTCTTCCTGGTCTGAGGAGATCAACCATGTTCCCCTTGGGATCGCAGCCGCTGGACCACGACGCCTTGCGCCAGCATCTCGACGCGACGCTGACGCCCTTGCTCGCGGCCACGCCCGCGCGGGTCTCGCTGAGCCTGCGCGATCTGGACGGCGGCGTCGTGCTCGCGCATCACGCCGAGCGCGCGCAACCGGCAGCCAGCATCATCAAGGTGCCCATCCTGCTGACGCTGCTCGCGGCGGTGGCCGAAGGCCGCTACACGCTCGAACAACCGCTGGCCCTGCCCGCGCGCGCCGACCGCGCCGGCGGCACCGGCATTCTTGCCCAGTTGCCCGGCGTCACCGCCCTGTCGCTGGCTGAACTGGCGCGCCTGATGATCGTGCTCAGCGACAACGTCGCCACCAACGCGCTCATCGATCTGCTGGGATTCGACGCGGTCAATCAATGGAACCCGGCCGCCGGGCTCACGGCCAGCCGCCTGCAGCGCCGCATGATGGACGCCGCCGCGCGCGAAGCCGGCCGCGACAATTTCACCAGTGCCGGCGATGCCACCGCCGCGCTCTGCTGGTTGCTTCGCGACGGCGCGCTGCCCGCGCCCTTGCGCGCCTTCGCGCTCGATGTCCTGGCCGACCAGCGCGAACGCGCCCACTTCGGCGCCGCGCTCCCCGCCGCGGCCCATCTGGCCAGCAAGGCCGGCCAATTGCCCGGCCTGCGCCATGACGCCGGCATCCTCACCGTCGATGACCGCAGCGTGGTGTTGGCGGTCCTGGCCGACGGCTTCACCGACTGGCAAACCGCGCACACGCTCCACGGCGGCGCGGGCGCCGCCCTGCTGGGCCAGATCGCGCGCGCGGTCGCGCTGGGGCTGAAGGCCCAGGCGCAGGCACACTGACAAGGAACCCGCATGTCCATCCGAGTCGCAGCCATCCAGCTCGACAGCCGCCAGGATCGCGCGGCCAATCTGGCCGCGCTGGAACGCGCAATTGCCGCCGCGGCCGACGACGGCGCGCAGCTCATCGTCACGCCCGAATACAGCGACGTGCGCGGCGCCACGCCCACGCTGCGCGCCGCCGCCAGCCCGATCCCCGGCGAAGTCACCGCGCGCATTGCGGCGCTGGCGCAACGCCACGCCTGCTGGATCCACCTGGGTTCGATGCATGAGCGCTTGGCCGGCGAGGACCGGCTCGGCAACACCGGTGTCACCTTCGCGCCGGACGGCGCCATCGCCGCCACCTACCGCAAGGTGCATCTGTACGACGCGGTGGTCGATGGCACGCCCTACCGCGAGTCCGCCGACTTCGCGCCCGGCGCGCACCTGCAAACGGTCGACGCGGCCGGACTGACGCTGGGCCTGAGCATCTGCTACGACCTGCGCTTTGCCGAGCTCTACCGCGCCCTGCGCGCGCGCGGCGCCAATGTGCTGGTGGTGCCGGCAGCCTTCAACCTGCACACCGGCCGCGACCATTGGGAACCGCTGCTGCGCGCCCGCGCCATCGAGAACCAGTGCTACGTGATCGCCGCCGCGCAGATCGGTGGCGACGGACCGGGCCTGCCGTGCCTGGGCCGCAGCATGATCATCGACCCCTGGGGCACAGTGCTGGCCTGCATGCCGGACCGCGCCGGCCACATCACGGCCGACCTCGATCCGCAGCGGGTGGCCACGCTGCGCGCCGCCCTGCCGGCCTGGGAACACCGGCGCATGGATCTCTACCCCGGTTGATTCGACGCCGGCCGCCGCGCCCGCGCGCGGCGCGTCCGCTCGACGGACCGCTGGCCCCCCCGTCAGCCAACCTTGCGGCAAAAGCAATAGATATGCCGGAAAGGGTCGTCCACCATATGGCGCGACGCGTGCACCCCCTCGATGTCGGGCACGAACTCCTCGAACCCGCCATCCACCACCACCGGAAAGGGCGTGCGCTCGGGTAGATCGTTGTAGCCCAGCAGCAGCACGCCGCCGGGCTTGAGCACCGTATGGCATTGCGCCAGCAGGCGGCGTAGGCCCGCCTCGCCGTCAATGCCCGCGCCCAGCACACCGTTGGCGATCACCACGTCGAAGCGTTCCGCGCCGTAGTGCGCCGCCATCTCCAGCGCATCGCCGACCCAATGCCGCCCAGGGCGCCCGTAGACGGCGTTGCGCGGCAGGATGTCGAGCGAATGGAAGTGCGCGCGCAGCAGCCGCGGGTAGTGCCAGTTGTGCTTGTCCAGGCCGAGGAACAGCAGTTCCTGTGATCCGCCCGCGCCTTCGGCCAGCCGGTTCAGGTAGCCGAAGATGCGCTGTTCCAGAAATACCCGGTTGGGCGCATCCAGCCGGAAGTCGACCCCGCAGCGTTCGGCCAGCGCGGGCGACAGTCTGAACAGTCCCCGCTTGCCGATGTACTTCACCTTGCGTATGCCTTTCATTGCGTTCCCCCATTGATTCTCAACAGACGTGGGGGACCATGTTTGCCGACCCGGCGCGGCGAAATCAATATGTTTGACAACAATGCGCCCGACATTCCCGCTCACTCCGTCCGACATAACGCAAGCGTGCAATACGCAGCAAAAAGTGCGGCCGAAAGTTTCAATAGAGCCCGCTGCTATGGGTTCGCATCAAGATCGATTCAGTATCGGACTGATCTGCGGATTTTCCGTGCATTAATGAGCATAGACTCACTTCTGCCGAAAAATCCTGGCCGTTCTTCAGCAACGTTGAACGCGCCCGGCCATCGGCGCCAATTGCCGTTCGGCGACCTCGCCAGACAAAAACCACTTCAATGGCTGAGCGGCAAATGTCCAACCGTGGATGCTCAAATCCACCCAACCAAAAAAGATCACTTTGTCCGTCAGAAGGTGGACCGGCACATGCATCAAGCCAATAGAAAAATACCTGGATGCAACCAGGAAAAAAAAGCGGTCCCATATCGGCGTCGTGATGATGTCTCGCGCTCTGAGTCCCTGATGGATCACGCGCCGCGCCCCGCCCGGCCCCGCCGGCCTGGCGACCGGCTGTGCAAGTGGGCGTGCTGCGCGCGCATTCTGGCGGCGCTGTCCGCGTCGGCCGGCGCATGCGCCGTCCACGCCACGCAACCGGCGCCCGCGGCCCACGCCGCGACAGCCACGGCATCCAAGCCCGCCGTTACCTTGCAGGCCCTGGTCAACGCCGCCGTCACCGGCCATCCGCTGGCGCGCGCCGCCGCGCAGGAAGTGGCGGCCGCCAACGTCGATGTGGATGCCGCCCGGCGCCACTGGTGGCCGGCGGCCTCCGTGGTCATGGAATCGCACTCCACCTCGCCTAATTCCCCCGCCGCGCGCGGACTCCAGCTCGAACAGACCCTGTGGGACGGCGGCCAGCTCAACGCCAACATCGACCGCGCGCTGGCCGACGCCAGCAAGAGCGAAGCGCGCATCCTGTGGCAGCGCCAGCAACTGGCGCTGCAGGTAATCGGCGCCTGGCAGGCTCTGATCAGCGCTCGCGACAAGGTCGCGGTGGCGCGCGAAACCATCGCCCTGCTGCATGGCTACGAAGCACAGATCCGCCGCCGTGTCGCGGCCGACGCATCGCCTGCCGTGGACGTCGAACTGGCCTTGTCGCGCCTGCGGCAGACGGAAGTCGACCTGGCGGCCGCGCGCTCCAGCTTGCGCCTGGCCGCGCAACGCCTGGAACAATTGACCGGCTTGCCGGCACTGGACGAAGACGCCGACGCCTTGCCCCACTGGCCCGACCCGGCCACGGTCAAGGCGGTCGCGGCGCGCCTGCATGCCCAAGACCTCGCCACCCTGGCGCGTGACAGCGCCGCCGTGCAGATGGCGCGCAGCGACGTGGCGGCGATGCAGGCCCAGCTCGAAGCCAAACACGCGCAGCGCTGGCCCACCGCCTACCTGCGCGTCAACAAGCCCTTGGGCGATTCCTACCCCGGCGCCGGCACCGATCGCGGCACCTCGGTATTCGTGGGCATCCGCTATACACCCGGCGCGGGCTTCGCAACCGGCATCGAGGCCGATGCGATCAACGAACGCGTGGCCGCGGCCGGCCAGTCGGTCGAGGCGGCCTGGCTGGAGCAGCGCGAGGCCATGTACGGCGACGTCGACCAATACCTGTCAGCGCAACGCCAGCTGACGGCGCTGCAAAGCGCGGTCGCGGGCTCGCGCCACGTGCTGGACTCCTATTCCCGGCAATTCACCGCCGGCCGCAAATCCTGGATCGACCTGCTCAATGCCGTGCGCGAGCTGGCGCAGAACCAGTACGCCGCGGCCGACTCCCAGGCTGCGCTTGCCGCCTCGATCTATCGCCTGCAGGTGCGCCTGGGCGAAACGGAGTTGCAGCCTTGAGCCGACCCGCGCAGGTAAAAACCGCCCTCGACTCGCTCGCCTGGGCCTTGAGCCGGCTGGCCGCAATGCAGGGCACGGCGCTCGATCCCATGCGGCTGCGATCTGGCCTGCGGCTGTGCGAGGCCGCGCCGCTGGCGATCGGCCAGCTTGAACTGCTGTGCCGGCATCTCGGCGTGGACGCGCCGCAGCTGCTGGCCGCGCCCGACCCGGCGCACCTGCCGCTGCTGTGCCACCTGCAGGACGACCGCTGGGGCATCGTGACGGAACTGGCGCCCGGCGGCGATTGGACCGTCGATTGCGGCACGGGCGCCGTGATGGTCGCGGGCCCGGCCCTGGCCGACCGCTGCATGCGGCTGCGGCTGGCCGAAGCGCCGTCCGGCGCCGAGGCCGCAGGCGTGCATGCCGGCCCCGCCGGCAACGCGTCGGCGGCCTCCTTCGGCGCGCGCCGCAACGCGGCCATCCGGCCGCATCGCGGCGCGCTGATCGAGGCGTGCGCGGGGTCGGTCATGATCGGCCTGCTGGCGCTGGCTACCTCCATGTTCTCGATGCAGGTCTACGACCGGGTCATCCCCACGCGCGGCGAATACACGCTGTTCGTGCTGGCCTGCGGCGTGCTGGTCAGCGTGCTCATCGAACTGGCCGTCAAGATCGCCCGCGCCCGGGTCATGGACCACGTGGTTGTCGGCGTCGATGGCATGCTGTCGCGCGACATCTTCCATCGCCTGATGCAGGTGCGCATCGACCAGATGCCGGCCTCGGTGGGGTCGTTGGCCGCGCAGATCCGCGGCTATGAACAGGTGCGCGCCTTCTATACGGCGTCCTCGCTGTTCGCGCTGGTGGACCTGCCCATGGCGCTGGTGTTCATCGCCATCGTCATGGCGCTGGCCACGCCGCTGGTGGGCCTGGTGCTGCTGGCCTTCGCGCTGGCCGCGCTGTTCATCGGCCTGTCGTCGCAGCGCCGCGTGGCGCGCCAGGCCAAGGAAGGCGCCGGCTATGCCAACCTCAAGACCGGGCTGCTGGTGGAAGCGGTCGAAGGCGCCGAGACCATCAAGGCCGGCGCCGGCGGCTGGCGCTTCCTGTCGCGCTGGCTCGAAGTCAGCGCGCAGACCATCGTCAACGATCTCAAGATGCGCCATCTCAGCGAAAACGTCGGCTACCTCGGCGCATCGGTGCAGCAGCTCAGCTACGCCTGCCTGATCGTCGCGGGCGCCCTGGCCGTCATGCATGGCGAGATGACCACCGGCGCGCTGATCGCCTGCTCCATTCTCAGCGGCCGCATCCTGACCCCGATCCTGCAGGTGCCCGGCCTGTTGGTGCAACGCGCCCACGCGCTGGCCGCCGAAGAGGGGCTGGAACGCCTCTATCAATTGCAGACCGACAACCACGGCGTGCGGCGGCCGCTGGTGCCCGAGCGGCTCGAAGGCCGCTTCCTGCTCGAAGACGTATCGTTTGCCTATGGCGACAATCCGCCCGCGCTGCGCGTGCCGCGCCTGCTCATCACGCCCGGCGAGCGCATCGCCGTGATCGGCCCCATCGGCTCGGGCAAATCGACACTGCTGCGCCTGCTGACCGGCATGTACGTGCCGCAATCGGGCCGGGTGCTGCTGGACGACCTCGATCTGTCGCACATCAGCCGCCAGGTGCTGAGCCGCCGGATCGGCTACCTGCAACAGGATCATCGCCTGTTCCAGGGCTCGCTGCGCGAGAACCTGCTGATCGGCCTGCCCGATCCGGGCGACGAGGAAATCCTGCGCGCCATGCGCCGCACCGGTATGGATCGCATCGTCGCGGCCCACCCCAAGGGCCTGGAGCGGCCCATCGTCGAAGGCGGCCGCGGCCTGAGCGGCGGGCAGCGCCAGTTGGTCGCGTTCACCCGCCTGCTGCTGTGCAAGCCCGGCATCATCCTGCTGGACGAACCGACCGCCTCCATGGATGACGACCAGGAGCGCCGTTGCCTGGGCGTGCTGGCCGAAGAGGCGCAGGCCGGCGCCACGCTGGTGATGGTGACGCACAAACCCACCGTGCT
>LXNH01000017.1_pt1 | contig 32189 bp, 28 predicted proteins | sample 809111 | NCBI WGS metagenome assembly LXNH01 (sample SAMN04870528, study PRJNA318959) | seawater metagenome | biome: 00002010; material: water; isolation source: marine seawater | place: Greece: Milos, Mediterranean Sea | collected 2013-05-29 | depth 5-7 m
TGGCCGGTCGCTCACGATCATCCCCCGATGCCGCTGGTGTTCGCGTCGCGCCATGGCGAAACCACGCGCAACTTCGGCCTGCTGCAGGCCTTGGCGGCCGGCGAGGCGCTGTCGCCCACCGCGTTCGGCCTGTCGGTGCACAACGCCATTGCCGGGCAGTGGTCGATCATACGCCGTGAAACCACCGAATCCGTCGCGCTCTCGGCCGAGGACGACGGATTGGAACACGCCTTCATCGAAGCCGGCCTGCTGCTGGCCGAAGGCCACGACAACGTCCTGGTGGTACTGGCCGAAGAACGGCCTCCCGCGCCCTACTCGCGCTGGATCGACGACGTGCCCTTTTCCTATGCGGCGGCTTTCCGCCTGCGCGCCGGCACCGACTGGCGGCTCGAAGCCGCGCCGTGCGCCGACGCCGCCCCGCCGCCCTGGCCGCACGCGCTCAACCTGCTGCGCCACCTCCATCTGCAAACCCCCAACTGGCGGCACGCCAACCCCGCCCGCCACTGGCTCTGGACCCGCACGGCATGACGCCCACCAACCCCACCCCTGCCGCCCCCCAGGCCCGCCAGGACTTCTGGCTATGGCGCCTGGTCGCCACCGGCATGGCCTTCACCATGTTCGGTGTCGGCGGCCTGCTGCTGCGCCTGCTGGTGTTTCCGCCCCAGCGCCTGATCCCGGGTAACGCCGCCGACCGCCAGCGGCGTGCCCGCTGGGCGCTGAACGGCACCTTCCGTTTCTTCATCCGCTTCATGGTGCGCGTCGGCATCCTGACGGTGGACTTCAAGGGCGCCGAGCGCCTGGGCCGGCCCGGCCAGATGATCCTGGCCAACCACCCGTCGCTGCTGGACGTGGTGTTCCTGGTGGGCCACGTCAAGAACGCCAACTGCATCGTCAAGCACGGCCTGGCCCGCAATCCGTTCACGCGCGGGCCGGTCAGCAACGCCGGCTACATCACCAACGACGAGAGCTTCGACATGTTCGACCGCGCCGCCGACGTGCTGCGCAATGGCGAAACGCTGATCGTGTTCCCGGAAGGCACGCGCACGCCGCCCGACAGCATGCCGCGCTTTCACCGCGGCGCCTGCGCCATCGCGCTGCGCGGCGCGCGCATGGTGACCCCGGTGGTCATCCGCATGAACCCGCGCAGCCTGACCAAGGGCGAGCCCTGGTACCGCATTCCGCCCTGCCGCATGCGCTACGTCATCGAGGTCGGCGCGGACATCGACCCGGCGACGTGGTCCAATGCGCACCCGCTGCCGATCGCCGGCCGCAAGATGAACGATTACCTGCATGCCTATTTCGATGCCGAGCTGACGCGAGATGCGGCGGCCGGCGCCCCGGGGCCCGTCGCCGGGCCCGACAACGAACACGCGCGATGCGCGCCGCAAGTGGAGTCCACGCTGGATGAATCAACTGGAAACTGAGCTCAAGACGCTCGTCATCGAATCCCTGGGGCTGGAAGACATCACCCCCGACGACATCGACCGCGAGGCCAGCCTGTTCGGCGACGGACTGGGCCTGGACTCGGTCGATGCGCTTGAACTGGGGCTGGCGCTGCAAAAGCGCTACGGCATCACCATCGACCCCGAGACGCGCAACATGCGCGAGCACTTCGCCAGCATCGCCAACCTGGCCGGATTCGTCGCGGCCCAGCGCCGCAACTGAGGCAATGGAGTTGACCATGCAGACCCGCGATGAAATCTTCAACACGCTGCGCGACACCCTGAGCGAATTGTTCGAGATCGAACCCGAACGCATCACCCCCGAGGCCAACCTGTACACCGATCTGGAAATCGACAGCATCGACGCCATCGACCTGATCGACCACGTGCGCCGCCAGACCGGCCGCAAGCTCGACGCCAACGATTTCCGCAGCGTGCGCACCGTCGAGGACGTGGTGCAGGCCATGTGCCAGAAGCAGCAGGACGCCGGCGCATGAAACGCGGCCTGGCGCCCGCGCTGGCCGTGGCCGGCCTGGCCTATCCCTTCGTCGTGTACGCGACGCTGGGGCGGGTCAGCGCGGCCTGGCTGGCGCTGCCGCTGGCCGTGCTGTGGCTGGCGCGCGGGCTGGCCGGCCGCGACGGTCAGCCCGGCGCGCGCCTGCTGCCGCTGACCGCGGTAGCGTTCTGCCTGGTGCTGGCGGTGTCCAATTCGAGCGACTGGCTGCGCTGGTATCCCGTGATGGTCAACGCCATGCTGCTGGCCATCTTCGGCGCCAGCCTGTATCGCGGCCGGCCCGTCATCGAACAGTTGGCGCGCCTGCGCCATCCCGACCTGCCGGCCGCCGGCGTGCGCTATACGCGCCTCGTCACACGCGTGTGGTGCGGCTTCTTCGCCATCAACGGCGCCATCGCCGCGGCGCTGGCCGCCTGGGGCCCCTGGAACTGGTGGACCGCCTACAACGGCGCCATCAGCTACCTGTTGATGGGCGTATTGATGGCGGGCGAATGGCTGCTGCGGCCGGCCGCGGCAAAGGCGGCCTGAGCAGTGACCTGGACCGACCTGACGCACCTGCTATTGCCGCGTGCCCCCGGCGCCGACGACGCGCCCGTTGCCGTCGACCCCGCGCTCACGCACGCCGATTTCGCCGCACATTGCCTGGCCACCGCCGGCGCGCTGCAGGCGCGCGCCACGCAACGGGTCGCGCTGTGGTTCGACGACGCCGCCGCCCTCGCCATCGCCCTGTGCGCCTGCTGGCGCGCCGGCGTGACCGCGATCCTGCCGGGCGACGCGCGCCCCGACACCTGCGCCCTGCTCGACGCCGACATCGACGCCTGGCTCACCGACACCGACCTGCCACCCACCCCCCGCCCGCGCTGGCGGCTGGACGCGCTGCGCGATGCGCCGCCGCTGGCGCCCGCGACGCTCGATCCGGAACAGGCGCTGGTGCTGTGCACCTCCGGCTCCAGCGGCACGCCCAAGCACATCGCCAAGCGCTGGGGCCAACTGGCGCGCGAAGTGCAGGCGCTGCAAGCGCAATGGCCGGACGCCGCCGGCCCCGTGCTCGGCAGCGTCTCGGCCCAGCACATGTACGGCCTGCCGTTCCGGGTGCTGTGGCCGCTGTGCGCCGGGCGTCCGTTCGACCGACGCCAGCGGCTCTACCCCGAGGACCTGCAGCAGGCCAGCCTGCGCCATCCGGCCTTCACCTGGATCGCCAGCCCGGCGCTGCTGCGCCGCCTGGGCGACCGGCTCGACTGGGCGCAACTGCGCGGCAGGCTCGGCCGCGTCTTTTCATCGGGCGGCGCGCTGCCGCCCGAGGTGTCCGACGACATCGCGCGCCACCTCGGCCTGCGCCCCACCGAGATCTACGGCAGCTCCGAGACCGGCGCCGTGGCCTGGCGCAGCGGCGCTGACCTGTGGCAGCCCCTGCCCGGCGTGGTGGTCGGTCTGGACGGGCATGGCGCGCTGCGCGTGGATTCGCCCTGGGTCGAGGCCGCCGACGCGCAGACCGCCGACGGCGCCGAACTGTGCGGCGGCCGCTTCCAGTTGCTGGGCCGGCAGGACCGCATCGTCAAGATCGAGGAAAAGCGTATCGCCCTGCCCATGTTGGAACAGGCGCTGGCGCGCCATGCCTACGTGGCCGAGGCCCGCGTCGGCCGCGCCGCTGGCGCCACCCGCCTGACCGCGCTGGTGGCGCTGAATGCCACGGGCCTGCACGCGCTGCGCAACCAGGGCCGGCGCGCCGTGGTCGATGCGCTGCGCCAGCACCTGGCGGCCGGCTTCGAGTCGCTGGCGATCCCGCGCGGCTGGCGGCTGTCGCGCCAGTTGCCCTGGAACAGCCAGGGCAAGATGACCCAGGCCGATTTCGAAACGGCCGCCGGTCCGCGTCCGGTGCAGCCCATGGCCGAGCCGCTGCCGGCCGCCAGCGCCAGCGAGCGCCGCTACCGCGTGGAAATCCCCTGCGACCTGGCCTACTTCGCCGGCCATTTCCCCACTGCGCCGGTGGTACCCGGCGTGGCACAGATCGGCTGGGCGCTGGCGCTGGCGCAACGCGACCTGCTGCCGGCCCTGCGCTTTGCCGGCATGGAGGCGCTGAAGTTCCAGCGGCTGCTGCGCCCCGGCGACGTGGCCGAACTGGCGCTGCGCTGGGATGCCGGCAAGCGCAAACTGTATTTCAGCTACACCCTCGGGGACGCGCCCTGCTCGTCCGGCCGCGTGCCGCACGGAGACCACGATGGCGCCGCATAAGCTCTGCGCGGTCATCCCCGTCTACAACCACGGCGCCACCGTGGCCGCGGTGCATGCCCGGCTGGCGGCGCTGGGCCTGCCCTGCGTGCTGGTCGACGACGGCTCGGCCGCCGATTGCGCCGCCGTGCTCGACACGCTGGCCGCATTGCCGCACACGCATCTGGTGCGCCGCGCCGCCAACGGCGGCAAGGGCGCGGCGGTGCAGGATGGCCTGCGCGCCGCGCGCGGCCTGGGCTACAGCCACGCGCTGCAGATCGACGCCGACGGCCAGCACGCGCTGGACGATGCCGCCGCTTTCGCGCAGGCCTCGCGGGCGCGGCCCGAGGCGGTCATCTGCGGCGCGCCGCTATACGGCGACGACGTGCCGCGCAGCCGCCTCTACGGCCGCTGGCTGACGCGCGTGTGGGTCTGGATCAACACGCTGTCGCTCGACATCCCGGATGCCATGTGCGGCTTTCGCGTCTATCCGCTCGCACCGGTGCTGCGGGTGATCGACGCCACCCAAGTGGGCCAGCGCATGGACTTCGACATCGCCGTCCTGGTGCGCCTGCACTGGCGCGGCGTGCCCATGGCCTGGCTGCCCACGCGCGTGGTCTACCCGGAAGGCGGCGTCTCGCATTTCAAGGCGCTGCGCGACAACCTGCTGATCAGCCGCATGCACGCGCGCCTGTTCTTCGGCATGCTGGCGCGCTCGCCGGCGCTGCTGCTGCGCCGCCTCAGCGCGGGTACCCGGCCATGAGCGCGGCCGACTCGCACTGGGCCGACCAGCCCGAGCGCGGCAGCCCCCTGTTGCTGCGCCTGACCGCCTGGGCCGCGCGCCGCGTCGGCCGCCGCGCGGTGGCGCCGGTGGTCTGGCTGGTGGTGCTGTATTTCTATGTGTCCGGCCCGCGCGCCCGGCGCGCCATCGGCGCCTACCAGCGCCGGCTGGCGCGCGCCGGCGGCCTGGCCGCCCCGCTGCCGCGCTCGTTTCCGGTCTACCGCCAGTACCTGGCATTCGCGCAGGCGTTGCTGGACAAGCTCGACGTCTGGCAGGGCAAGATCACGCTGGCGGACCTGGACATCGACGACCCCGACGGCCTGCACCGGCAGATGGGCAGCGGCCGCGGCCAGATTCTGGTGGGCTCGCACCTGGGCAATATCGAGGTCTGCCGCGCCCTGGCCGAGCAATCCGGCCTGCTCAGGCTGAACGTGCTGGTGCACACCAAGCACGCCGCACAGTTCGGCCGCCTGCTCGAGGAGGCCGGCGGTGGCCTGCGCATGATCCAGGTCAGCGAACTGGATGCCGGGGTCATGCTCGACCTGGCCCAGCGCCTGGAGCGCGGCGAATGGCTGGCCATTGCCGGCGACCGCGTGCCGCTCAAGGGCGACCGCAGCACCGAAGTCGCGTTGCTGGGCGAACCCGCCCTGTTGCCGCAAGGGCCGTGGCTGCTGGCGGGCCTGCTGCGCTGCCCGGTCAACCTGCTGTTCTGCACCCGCCAGGGCGCGCGCTACCGCGTCTCGATAGCGCGCCTGAGCGACGCCATCGAATGGAGCCGCGCCACGCGCCAGGCGCAGATCGCGCTCTGGACCCAGCGCTATGCCGACCGCCTCGGCGCGCATTGCCGCCAGGCGCCGCTGCAATGGTTCAACTTCTACCCTTTCTGGAAAGACGATGCGTAAACGCGGCGCGCTTGGCGCGCAAGTCGAGATCCGCGTGCCCTTCTACGACGTCGATTCCATCAACGTCGTCTGGCACGGCCACTATGTCAAATATCTGGAGGAAGCCCGCTGCGCGCTGCTCGACAGCCTGGGCTACGGCTATGACGCGATGCGCGCCAGCGGCTACGTCTGGCCGGTGATCGACCTGCAACTGCGCTACGCGCAGGCGGCGCAGTTCGGCCAGCGCCTGCTGGTGCGGGCCGAATTGGTGGAATGGGAAAACCGCCTCAAGATCAACTACCTCATCAGCGAGGCCGCCAGCGGCCAGCGCCTGACGCGCGCCAGTTCGGTGCAGGTGGCGGTCTGCATGCAGACCCGCGAAATGCAACTGGCCTCGCCGCCCGTCCTGCTGGACGCGGTGCGGCGCAAGCTCGGCGCCGCGGAGACGGCCGCATGAAACGCCTGCTGATCTGCCTGGCCCTGGCCATCCTGCCCTGGAGCACGCGGGCCTTCGACCTCGACGACCTGCAACAGCAGCTGCGCGCCGCGCCGATCGTGCGCGGCCATTTCGTGCAGCAGAAATTCCTGCGCTCGCTGCCGCAACCGCTGACCAGCCGCGGCGATTTCACCCTGGCCGCCGGCCACGGCCTGCTGTGGCTGCTGCGCAGCCCCATCGCCCAGGATCTGCGCATCAGCGCCGACGGCATCGCCCGCCGCGGCCCCGACGGCGCCTGGCAGGCGCTGCCGCAACACACCGGCGCCGGCCGCGAGAACCGTCTGTTCCTGTCGGTGCTGGCAGGCGACACCAGCGGCCTGCGCGCGAACTTCGACCTGAGCCTGTCGGGCGGCCCCGAGGCCTGGCAACTGACCCTGCTGCCGCGTTCGGTGCTGCTGCGCCAGATCTTCGAGAACATCCAGATCAATGGCGGCAAGCTGGTCGACCGCATCGAAATGCGCGAAGTCCAGGGCGACCGCAGCGTGCTGCAGATGACCGACGCCGCCGCGGCCGACGCGCTGACGCCGGAGGAGCAACGTGCCTTCGCCGATTGAACGCTGGCTGCCGCGCTTGTTCAAGCTCGGGCTGCTGCTGTTGTTGGGCCTGGGCGCCTGGCAGTGCCGCGATGGCTGGCCGGTATCGGCCAACCTGATGGAACTGGTGCCGCAGGCGCGCGCCGACGCCACCCGGCAACTGGCCGAGGCCCGGGTCCAGGAGCCGCTCAGCCGCCAACTGATCGCACTGGTCGCGGCCCCGGCCGGCGGCGACAGCGCGGCCGCCGCGCGCCAGTTGGCGCAGCGCTGGCAGCTCAGCGGCCTGTTTGCAACGGTGCAGGTCGATATCGGCATCGACCTGGCCGATCTGCGCGCCCGCCTGCTGGCCAATCGCCTGGCCTTGCTGCCGGCGGCGCAGCGCCGGCAATTGCTGGCCGATCCCGCCGCCTACGCCCAGCGCCGCGCGCGCGAGCTGGTCGATCCATTCTCCTCGTCCGGCGTAGTGCCGGTCGACCAGGACCTGCTGGGCCTGGCCCGGCTGGCCGAGCAGGCGCTGCGTCCCGGCGGCGCCGTGCGGTATGACCTGGACAGCGGCACGCTGCTGGCCGAGCACGACGGCCGCGCCTGGGTGCTGGTGCGCGCCACCACGCGCGACGACGCATTCGACAGCGCCGCGCCGGCACGCATCGCCGCCCAGATCGCCAGCGACCGCCCCGCCCTGGCGGCCATCGGCGCCGACCTGCTGGTGGCGGGCGGCCCGCTCTACGCCGCCGCGGGCCGCAGTCAGGCGGTGGCCGAAAGCGGCTGGATCGGCGGCCTCGCGATGGCCGGCATCGTCCTGGTGTTGCTGCTGGCGCTGCGCCGCTGGCGCGCCCTGCTGGCGCTGGCGCCGGTGGCCGTCGGCCTGCTGGCCGGCACGGTCGCCTGCGTCGCGGTGTTCGGGTCCATCCATGTGTTGACGCTGGTGATCGGCGCCAGCCTGATCGGCGTCGCGGTCGACTTCCCCCTGCATTGGCTGGGCAAGAGCTACGGCATGCCGGACTGGCGTGCCTGGCCCGCCCTGCGCCGCGTGCTGCCCGGCCTGACCATCAGCCTGGCCGCCAGCCTGGTCGGCTATGTCGCGCTGGCGTTCACGCCCTTTCCCGCCCTGACGCAGACGGCGGTGTTTTCCGCCGCCGGCCTGCTCGCCGCCTATGCCTGCACCGTGTGCCAGTTGCCGGCCTGGATGGCGCGCTTCCATCCGCGCCCCTGGCCGCCGCTGCTGCGCTGCGCCGAGGCCGCGCTGCGCGCGCGCGAGCGGCTGGCAGACCGCCGCCTGGCCCTGGGCATCGGCGGCCTGCTGCTGGCGGCCATCACCGTCGGCGGCATCGGCCGGCTCAACGTCCAGGACGACCTGCGCCAATGGCTCAGCCTGCCGGCGCCGCTGCTGCAGCAGGCGCGCCAGATCGGCGAGATCACCGGCATCACGCCGACCAGCCAGTTCTTCCTGGTGCGCGCGCCCGACGCGGACGAACTGCTGCGCCGCCAGGCGCGCGTCGGCCAAGCCCTGGACACGCTGGTCGCGGCGGGCACGCTGCAAACCTATGACGCCCTGAGCCAACGCGTGACGCCGCAGGCCGACCAGCGTGACCTGGCCGCCGCGCTTGGCGACCTGGCCACGCGGCCCGCGGCCTGGCGCGCCCTCACCGACATCGGCGTGCCTTTCGACGCGCTGCGGCGCGAATTGCTGGCGCTGGCGGCGCTGCCCGCGGTCACCATCGACGCCGCCGTGCAGGGGCAGGCCGGCGAGCGCTGGCGCGGCCTGTGGCTGGGCCAGCACGACGGCGAAGCGGCCGGCATGATCACGCTGCAGGGCCTGCGCGATCCCGCTGCGTTGGCCGCCATTGCGCAAACCGCGCCCGGCGTCACGCTGGTGGATCGCAGCGGCGAATTGAACCGCATGTTTACCGCCACCCGCATCGAGGCCGCCGAACTCAAGCTGCTGTCGTACATCGTGGCCGCCGCGCTGTTGTGCCTGACATTGGGGCGCGCGGCCGCCTGGCGCATCCTGGCGGTGCCGCTGGCGGCCACCGCATGCAGCCTGGCGGCGCTGGGCTACCTGGGTCAGCCGCTGACGCTGTTCAGCCTGTTCGGTCTGCTGCTGGTGTCGGCCATCGGCGTGGACTACGCCATCTTCATGTACGAGCGGGTCGCCGGCGCGGCGGCCAGCCTGGTGGGCATCGTGCTGGGCGCGCTCACCACCCTGCTGTCTTTCGGCCTGCTGGCCGCCAGCCACACGCCGGCCATCGCCAACTTCGGCATGGCGGTGGCGCTGGGCGTGGGCTTTTCCCTGCTGTGGGCGCCCTGGATCCGGCCGCCGCGCCAGGCCTGAGTTCTTGTCTTGCGATTGATCATTCGAGGAAGTATCGAGCATGGAGTATCGGGAAGTCGTTGTCATCGGGGCAGGCCCCGCCGGGGCCGTGGCCGCCGCGTTGCTCAAGCGCCAGGGCCATGACGTGCTGGTGCTGGAGCGTCAGCAATTCCCGCGCTTCTCGATCGGCGAGAGCCTGCTGGCCCATTGCCTGGAATTCATCGAAGAGGCCGGCATGATGCCGGCGCTGCAGGCGGCCGGCTTCCAGACCAAGAATGGCGCGGCCTTCGCCCGCGGCGACCAATACACCCACTTCGACTTCCGGGACAAGTTCAGCCCCGGCCCCGGCACCACCTTCCAGGTGCAGCGCGCCCACTTTGACAAGGTGCTGGCCGACGACGCCGCGCGCCAGGGGGTGCAGGTGCGCTACCAGCAGGAAGTCATCGCCGCCGATTTCACCGGCGACGGCCCCTTGCTCACGGTGCGCGGCCCGCAGGGCCAGCCCAGCCAGGTGCGCGCCAGGTTCGTGCTGGACGCCAGCGGCTATGGCCGCGTGCTGGCGCGCCTGCTCGACCTGGAACGGCCGTCATCGATGCCGCCGCGCAAGGCCATCTTCACCCATATCGAGGACCGCATCGACGACGCCGGCTTCGACCGCGACAAGATCCTGATCAGTGTGCATCCCGAGCAACGCGGCATCTGGTACTGGCTGATCCCGTTCTCCGATGGCCGCAGCTCGTTCGGCGTGGTCGGCGGGCAGGACCTGCTCAGTGGTCCCGACGAAGACCTGATGGCCACCCTGCGCGCCCTGGCCGATGCCGCCCCCAACCTCAAGCGGATACTGCGCCACGCCATCTGGGACACGCCAGCCAACACCATCGGCGGCTACGCCGCCAGCGTCACGCGGCTGCATGGGCCGGGCTACGCGCTGCTGGGCAACGCCGCCGAGTTCCTCGACCCGGTGTTCTCGTCCGGCGTCACCATTGCGCTGCGCTCGTCCAAGCTGGCGGCCGACGCGCTGCACCGGCAACTCGGCGGCGAAGCGGTCGACTGGCAAAGCGCCTTCGCCGATCCGCTGATGGTGGGCGTGGAGACCTTCCGCGCCTACGTGCAGGGCTGGTACAGCGGCGAATTCCAGGATGTGGTTTTCTTTCAGAACGCGCAGCCGGAAATCCGCCGCATGATCAGTTCGATCCTGGCCGGCTACGCCTGGGACACCGACAACCCGTTCGTCGCCAGTCCGCAGCGCCGCCTGCGCATGCTGAGCGAACTGTGCCGCGCGCCGGGCGCCGCGCCGCAACCGGCCTGACGGATTCGCCGATGCTGCCCGCTTTCCGCCCGTTCCCTGCCCTGCGCGCCGCCGGCGCCGCACTGGCGCTGGCCCTGCTGGCCGGTTGCGTCGGCGCGCCGCCGGTGCCCGCCCAGCCCGTCGCGTTCGCGCTGCCGCGCCAATTGCACGTGATCCAGGCCAGCCCCGGCCAACCCGCGCAGGACACGCTGCTGGTCGTACAGCGCGAAGCCGCCGCCACGCGCTGGTCGCTGTTCGATCCGATGGGCGTGCCGCAGGCACGCCAGATGCTCGAGGGCGGCCGCTGGCGCAACGACGGCTTTTTGCGGCCCAACGGCCAGGCGCGTGACCTGTTTGCCGCGCTGGTATTCGCCTGGACCCCCGAAGCCGGGCTCGATGCCGCCTACGGCGCCGGCGCCTGGCGCGCCAGCCGCGCCGCCGACGGCTCGGCCGAACGCGAATTGCTGCAGGCGGGCCAGCCGCGCTGGCGCGTGCGCTGGCCCGCCGGCCAGCCGGACGGCACTCTCGAAATCCGCGACGCCCGCGGCACGCTGTGGCGCATCGCGCCACTCAAGGAACAACCATGACGACCTCCTGGCTGAGCCGCCCCGGCGTAGTCTGCGCGCTCGGCGCCGGCATCGATGCCGTCGCCGCGGCCGCCTTCGCCGGCGACACCGGCGGCATGCGCCGCCTGCCGGGCTGGGTGACGGACCGCGCGCTCACGCTGGGCGCCGTCGCCGACCCGCTGCCGGCCATCCCCGACACCCTTGCCGCGCGCCACCACAGCCGCAACAACCAACTGCTGCTGGCCGCCGCGCGCCAGATCGAACCCCTGCTGCGCGGCGCCATCGCCCGCCATGGCGCCCACCGCGTGGCGGTGGTGCTGGGCACCAGCACGTCGGGCGTGAACGACAACGCGCCGGCCTTCCGCGACCTGGCCACGCACGGCGCCTGGCCCGACGGCTACGACTACCGGCGCCAGGCCCTGTCTTCGCCGGCGGAATTCCTGGCCGACTGGCTCGGCGCGACCGGGCCGGCCTACACCCTGTCCACCGCCTGCACCTCCAGCGCCCGCGCCTTGCTGTCCGCGCGCCGCCTGCTGGCGCTGGGCCTGTGCGATGCGGTGGTCTGCGGCGGCGCCGACACGCTGTGCCGGCTCACCATCAACGGCTTTGCCACGCTGGAGGCCGTGGACGACGCGCTCTGCCTGCCATTTTCCGCCAACCGCCGCGGCATCAACATCGGCGAGGCGGGCGTACTGTTCCTGATGCAGCGCGACCGCGCCGATGGCGCCGAGGTCGCCCTGCTGGGCGGTGGCGCCAGTTCCGATGCCTGGCACATGTCCGCACCCGAACCGAGCGGCGCCGGCGCCCTGCAGGCCATGCGCGCCGCCCTGCGGTCCGCTGGCCTGGCGCCCGCCGACATCGGCTGGATCAACCTGCACGGCACCGGCACCGCGCACAACGACGCCATGGAAAGCCTGGCCGTGCACGCGCTGTTCCCACAAGGCGTGCCGTGCGCCTCGACCAAGCCGCTGACCGGCCACGCGCTGGGCGCGGCCGGCGCGCTCGAAGCCGCGCTGGCCTGGATCACCCTGGCCCCGGCCAACGCCGACGGCCGCCTGCTGCCGCACGTCTGGGACGGCCAGCCCGACCCGGCGCTGCCGGCGCTGGCTTTCAGCACCGCGGCGCACCGCTACCCGGCGGGCCGGCGCCGCATCGCCATGAGCAATTCGTTCGCGTTCGGCGGCAACAACGCCAGCCTGATCCTGGGAGCGGCAACATGACGACGCCCTGGCCCATCGCCAGCCTGCTGCCGCACGCCGGCGACATGATCCTGCTGGATGAGGTGTTGGCGCACGACGCCGACAGTCTGACCGCGCGCGCCGTGGTGCGGCCCGGCCCTTACTCCCTGCCCGACGGCGCGCTGCCGCCCTGGCTCGGCCTGGAACTGATGGCCCAGGCCATCGGCGCCTGGGCCGGCTGCCAGGCGCGCCTGGCCGGCGCCGAGGTCAAGCTCGGTTTCTTGCTGGGCACGCGCCGCTACGACTGCCAGGTCGACACACTGCCGGCCGGCGCCACCCTGACCATCCACGTGCAACGCGGGTTCATCGACGACAGCGGCATGAGCGTATTCGAATGCGAACTGCGCGATAGCGCTCGCCCATTGGCGAGCGCCCGGCTCAACGTCTACCAACCCAAGGACCCCAACGTTTTCATCCAGGAAGACTCGCCCCAATGACCGCCGCCCCCATTCTCGTCACCGGCTCGAGCCGCGGCATTGGCCGCGCCATCGCGCTGGCCCTGGCCGACGCCGGCCATGACCTGGTGCTGCACTGCCGCCGGCAGCGCGACCAGGCCGAGGCCGTGCAGGCCGCTATCGCCGCCCGCGGCCGCCAGGCCCGCGTGCTGCAGTTCGACGTGGCCGACCGCACCCAATGCGCCGCCGTGCTGCAGGCCGACGTCGATGCCCACGGCGCCTACTACGGCGTCGTGCTCAACGCCGGCCTGACCCGCGACGGCGCCTTTCCCGCCCTCACCGGCGATGACTGGGACCAGGTCCTGCGCACCAACCTGGACGGTTTCTACAACGTGCTCAGCCCGCTGGCGATGCCCATGATCCGGCGCCGCGCCCCTGGCCGCGTGGTCTGCATGGCGTCGGTCTCGGGCCTGGTCGGCAACCGCGGCCAGGTCAACTACAGCGCCTCCAAGGCCGGCCTGATCGGCGCCGCCAAGGCCCTGGCAGTGGAACTGGCCAAGCGCCAGATCACCGTCAACTGCGTGGCGCCCGGCCTGATCGACACCGACATGATCGACGAACACGTGCCGGTCGAGGAAATCCTCAAGGCCATCCCGGCCCAGCGCATGGGCCGCCCCGAGGAAGTGGCGGCCACCGTCGCCTTCCTGATGTCGCCCGGCGCCGCCTACATCACGCGCCAGGTCATCGCGGTCAACGGAGGGCTGTGCTGATGCAACGCGTCGTCATCACCGGCATGGCCGGCATCAGCGCGCTCGGCACCGACTGGGCCACCATCCGCCAGGCCTTCGAGGATGGCCGCAGCGCCATCCGCGTCATGCCCGACTGGTCGCGCTACCGGGAACTGAATACGCGCCTGGCCGGGCCGATCGAGGATTTCCGCGTACCGGCGCACTGGACCCGCAAGCAATTGCGCAGCATGGGCCGCGTCTCGCAACTGAGCGTGCGCGCCGCCGAGCTGGCGCTGCAGGATGCCGGCCTGCTGGGCGACCCCAGCATCACCGACGGCCGCATGGGCGTGGCCTGCGGTTCGTCGGTGGGCAGCACCGCCGAGATCCGCGCCTTCGGCAACATGCTGCTCAACGGCGTCACGGACGACCTCAACGCCAATTCCTACGTGTGCATGATGCCGCACACCACCGCGGCCAACGTCGGCATCTTCTTCGAGCTGAAGGGCCGCATCATCCCCACCTCCAGCGCCTGCACCTCGGGCAGCCAGGGCATCGGCTATGCCTACGAGGCCATCCGCTACGGCCGCCAGGCCCTGATGCTGGCCGGCGGCGCCGAGGAACTGTGCCCCAGCGAGGCGCTGGTGTTCGACGCCCTGTACGCCACCAGCCAGAAGAACGACACGCCTGAGCTGACGCCACGCCCGTACGACCGCGACCGCGACGGCCTGGTGATCGGCGAAGGCGGCGGCATGCTGGTGCTGGAATCGCTGGAACACGCGCAGGCGCGCGGCGCTCACATCCATGCCGAGATCGTCGGCTTCGGCAGCAATTCCGATGGCACCCACATCACCCGCCCCGAGGCGCGCACCATGCGCATCGCCATGGAAATGGCGCTGGCCGACGCCGGCCTGCCGCCCGAGGCCATCGGCTACGTCAACGGTCATGGCACCGCCACCGAGCAAGGCGACATTGCCGAAACCCAGGCCACCCACAGCCTGTTCGGCAACCGCATGCCGATCAGTTCGCAGAAGAGCTTCCTGGGCCACACGCTGGGCGCCTGCGGGGTGCTGGAGTCGTGGTTCAGCATCGAGATGCTGCGCGGCGACTGGTACGCCCCCACGCTCAACCTGCGACACGTCGATCCGCGCTGCGGTGAGCTGGACTACCTGCGCGAAGGCCGCCGCATGAGCCACGAATATGTCATGAACAACAACTTCGCCTTTGGCGGCATCAACACCTCGCTGGTGTTCCGCCGCTGGCCTTGACGCTTTCTCTCAACCCCTCACCTGGAACGCACTCCATGAACATCTCCTCCAAGCTGTTTGGCGCCCTGGCCCTGTCGCTCGCCTGCGCCACGCCGGCGCTGGCCGCGGACCGCACCGTCTTCCTGCCGCTGCAGCCGGCCATCGACGCCGCCCAGGCCGCCGGCAAGATCGACGGCAGCGTCAAGTTCTACCTGGCGGGCACCGGCCCCAAGGGCAAGGTGCTGGAAGCCGGCGCGGTCACCAACCGCAAGACCAACGCCTTCGCCAAGAAGGACGCCGACGCCTGCCTGTGGGCGGCGCAATCGGCGGTGATCGCCCTGCATGAGGCCGCCAAGAAGGCCGGCGCCAACGCGGTCACCAACATCGTCAGCTACTACCGCAAGAATGAATACCGCAGCAAGACCGACTACGAATGCCATGCCGGCGCCATGGTGGCCGGCGTGGCGCTGCGCGGCGATCTGAGCATCGTCAAATAAGCCTGGCCGCCACGGCCGCCGGCTGGCCGGCGCCACGATGGCCGCTCCCGGATTGCCGCCCCGGGACGGCCGCCCCCGGCGGGCCCTGCCACGGTTACACTGCCCGTTTGACGCAACACCACAAAGGTTCCCCCATGAGCACCACTACGCTCAAGACCCGCCTCTCCGACGCCGTCAAGGACGCCATGCGCGCCAAGGCCAGCGAGCGTCTGGCCACCCTGCGCTTCCTGCTGGCCGCCGTGAAGCAGAAGGAAGTGGACGAACGCCGCGACCTGACCGACGCCGAAATCACCGCCATCATCGAAAAACAGGTCAAGCAACGCCGCGAGTCCATCGCCGCGTTCGAACAGGCCGGCCGCACCGAGACGGCCGAGCAGGAAAAGGCCGAACTGGTCGTGCTGCAGGAATTCCTGCCGCAAGCCGCCACGCCCGAGGAAGTGGCCGCCGCCATCGACGCGGCGCTGGCCGAAGTCGCCGCCCAGGGCGTCACCGGCGCCCCCGCCATGGGCAAGGTCATGGCCCTGCTCAAGCAGTCGCTGGCCGGCCGCGCCGACATGACCGCGCTGTCGCAGCAGGTCAAGGCCAAGCTGGCCTGAGTCCGTGCCGGCCGGCGCGCCCTGCGCCGGACGGGGCTGCCGCGCTTGCGCGCGGGGCGCCCTCAGGGCGCCGCCGCGCAGGCATTCAGAACGCCCCGCCAAACAGATCCGGCTGGCGCGATTGCTCCTGCGGATCGGCGAAGTTGCTCATGCCCACGCCTGCCAGCCGGTACAGCGTCTGCGCCGGCAGGTCGACACGCTCGCACAGCAGCCTGGCCACCGCCGCCAGCTCGGCGGCCGAGGCCGGCGGATTCAGGCTGGTCTGGCTGCGCGTCAGGATGCGGAAGCGGTCGGTCTTGAGCTTGAGCACCACCGTGCGCCCCAGCGCGCCCTTCTTGAGCGCCTGGTTCCAGACCTTGTCGGCCATGCGGTCGATGGCCTCGCCGATGGCCTCCAGCCGCACATCTTCCGAAAACGTGGTCTCGGCCGACACCTGCTGCAGCGGCTGGTCGGTCTGCACCTCGCGCTCGTCGATGCCGCGCGCCAGCTCATGCAAACGCCGGCCGTAGCGGCCGAAGTAATGCTCCAGTTCCTGCGCGCTGTGCGTGGCCAGGTCGCCCACGGTCTGAATGCCCAGTTGCTCCAGCCGCGCCTGCGTCACCTTGCCCACGCCCGGCACCTTGCGCACCGGCAGCGGCTGCAGGAACTCCAGCACCCGCGACGGCCGGATCACATATTGCCCGTCGGGCTTGTTCCAGTCGGACGCGATCTTGGCCAGGAACTTGTTGGGCGCCACCCCGGCCGAGGCGGTCAGCCCGGTCTCGGCCCGGATCTGCTGACGGATCACCTGCGCCACCTCGGTGGCCGACGGCAAACCGAGCTTGTTGACGGTGACGTCCAGATAAGCCTCGTCCAGCGACAACGGCTCGATCAGGTCGGTATGGCGGGCGAATATCTGGCGGATCTGGCGCGACACCTCGCGATAGCGGTTGAAGTCGGGCGGCACATAGACTGCCTGCGGACAGAGCCGCTGCGCGCGCACCGCCGACATGGCCGAATGCACCCCGAAGCGGCGCGCCTCATAGGACGCCGCGCACACCACCGAACGCGGGCCGGTCCAGGCCACCACCACCGGCTTGCCACGCAATTCGGGGTTGTCGCGCTGCTCCACGGACGCATAGAAGGCATCCATGTCGATATGTACGATCTTGCGGCTGGCGTCGCTCATGGCGGGGGAGAAACGGGTATCCGGACAACGCGACAGGGCGTGGCAACGGACGCGAAAAGTACGGTCACCGGAAAAATGGACACTCGCGCAGGCTCCGGGCAGGCTGGCGGCATAAAAGTGGATATTATGACCGGCAAATCCACGATTTCCTTCAGTCCTCATTACCCCGCATATCGGCTTCCATGACAGCAACCGCAACCCCCGCCCCGGGCGCGTACTTCGGCCTGGCGATTCCCTTCATGAGTTTCCTGGGCCTGGTGCCCGAACAGATCGGGCCGGCCTATGCCCGCACCTCGCTGCCCTGGCGCCAGGACCTGACCAACAGCCGCGGCGACGTGCACGGCGGCACCCTGATGAGCGTGCTCGACTTCACCCTGAGCGCCGCGGCGCGCGGCTCGGCCGAGGCCACTGAAGGCATGGCCACCATCGACATGAACACCACCTTCCTGTCGCCCGGCACCGGCGACCTGGTGATCGAGGCGCGCTGCCTGCGCCGCGGCGCCTCCATCGCCTTCTGCGAAGGCGACATCCGCCGCGCCGACGGCGAACTGGTGGCGCGCGCCACCGCCACCTTCAAGATCATCCGCCGCCGTCCGGGCGGTGATTGAGCCTTGCCGCTACGCCAGCGCGGCGGCCGCTACCTCGGCAGGTCCCGCGACGGCTTGACGGGCGGCCGCGGGTCCAGCGGCATGTAGCTGGCGCATGAACTCATGCCGTAGACGATCGCATCCTGCATGGCGCGCATCGCCGCCGCGTCCCAGGTGCCCTTGCCCCACATCACGATGCGGGTGTCGGTGGTCTTGGGACCGGCCGCCTTCAGGTCGACGCGGGTCATTTCGTTGTCGCTGTACGGCGCCAGCACCCGCACCACGGCGGTCTGGGCGCGCTCGTCCAGGTTCGACACCACGCGGTAGGCGTTATCGGTGCTGCGCAGGCACGCGTTGGCCTGGCGCACCGTGGTGGCATAGGCGTCCTTGAAAGCGACCGGCGCCTTGAATTCGCTGTGCGGCGACGTGCCATCCTGCGAAATGCCCAGCGAGCAGCCTGCCAGGCCCAAGGCCAGCGCCGACGCCGCGACCAGATTCCGAACCATGTGTTTCTCCAGATTGATAGCCGCGATTATCCCGCAAACCGGCTACCGGCATAAGTGGCCCCGCCGGTTCGACACCCCGGCCACGGCTATGGCATTATCGACCAGTAGTCCGGCAGCGCCCGCGGCCGGGGCGAATCGTCGGAGGTATGCCTTGCTCTCATTCATGAAACACACCATCCTGGCCGCCGGCATCGTCGGCGCCTCGCTGGGCGCCAGCGCCGCCGCGCAGCCCCCCCGGGCTTACCCCCTGAAAGACTTTTTCCGCAATCCGGAACGCGGTTTCTTCCGCCTGGCCGACGACGGCAAGACCCTGGGCTTCATGCAGCCCACCAGCGTGGACGGCAAACCGCCGCGCATGAACATCTATGTGCAGGCCCTGGAAGGCAGCAAGCCGGTGGGCGAACCGCGCAAGCTGACCAGCGAATCGGCCCGCGACATCAGCAATTTCTTCTGGAAAGGCCCCGACGTGGTGCTCTACCAGAAGGACTTCGGCGGCGATGAGAACTTCCACGTGCTGGCGGTGGACGCCAAGACCGGCAAAGTCACCGACCTGACGCCCTATGACGGCGTGCGCGCCAGCATCGAGGACGACCTCGAAGACGATCCCGACCACATTCTCATCAGTCACAACCAGCGCGACCCGCAGGTGTTCGACGTCTACCGCGTCAACGTGCACACCGGCGCCGGCGTGCTGGTGGCGCAGAACCCCGGCAACATCGTCGGCTGGCAGACCGACCACGCCGGCAAGGTGCGCGCCGCCGTCACCAGCGACGGCCTGAACACCACCCTGCTCTATCGCGACAACGAAGCCTCGGAATTCCGTCCGCTGTTCACCACCGACTATCGCACCAGCGTCAGCCCGGCCTTCTTCACCTTCGACGACAAGAAGTTCTACGCCCTGTCCAACCGCGGCCGCGACAAGCTCGCGCTGGTGGTCATCGACCCCGCCCGCCCGGACCAGGAAGACGAGATCTTCACCCCGGACACGGTCGACCTGGACGCCGCCGGCTTCTCGCGCAAGCGCCGCGTGCTGACGGTGGCCTCGTACCAGACCGACAAGCCGCAATACAAGTTCTTCGACGCCGAGACCGAAACGCTGTTCAAGAAACTGTCGGCCCAGCTCGCGGGCTACCAGTTCGCCATCCAGGGCGCCAACCGCGACGAGGACAAATTCATTGTCGCCGCCTACAACGACCGCACGCCGGGCTCGCGCTACATCTACGACGCGCGCGCCGACACGCTCACCAAGCTGGCCGACATCAACCCGGCCATCCCCGAGGCCGACATGTCGCGGGTGCAGCCGATCAGCTACCAGAGCCGCGATGGCCTGACCATCCACGGCTACCTGACGCTGCCGGCCGGGCGCGATCCCAAGAACCTGGCGTGCATCGTCAACCCGCACGGCGGCCCGTGGGCGCGCGATGGCTGGGGCTACAACCCCGAGGTGCAGTTCCTGGCCAACCGCGGCTTCTGCGTGCTGCAGATGAACTTCCGCGGCTCCACCGGCTACGGCCGCGCCTTCTGGGAAGCCAGCTTCGGCCAATGGGGCCTGAAGATGCAGGACGACATCACCGACGGCGTCCAATGGCTGGTCAAGCAGGGCATCGCCGACCCCAAGCGCATCGGCATCTACGGCGCCAGCTACGGCGGCTACGCCACGCTGGCCGGCGTGACTTTCACCCCCGATCTGTACGCGGCCGCCGTCGACTACGTCGGCGTGTCCAACCTGTTCACCTTCATGAAGTCGATTCCGCCCTACTGGAAGCCGATGCTGGACAAGATGCAGGACATGGTGGGCGATCCGGTGCGCGACAAGGACCGCCTGGCCGCCACCTCGCCGGCGCTGCACGCCGACCGGATCAAGACGCCGCTGTTCATCGCCCAGGGCGCCAAGGACCCGCGCGTCAACAAGGACGAGAGCGACCAGATGGTCAAGGCGCTCAAGGCGCGCGGCGTCGACGTGGAATACATGGTCAAGGACAACGAAGGCCACGGCTTCCACAACGACGAGAACAAGTTCGAGTTCTACGCGGCCATGGAAAAGTTCTTCGTCGAGCACCTCAAGCCGTAGAATCCGAGGCCTTGGGCGCCGCCAGTACGGCGTCCTGCGCCGGTTGCCGGGCCGTCTGCGGGCGGCCTGGCGGCCGTGCGCTCCAGGCCATCTCGACGCGGTCGCGGCCCAGTTCCTTCGCCTTGTACAAGGCCAGGTCGGCGCGGGCCAGGATGCCATCGGCGCTGTCGCCGGGCTGGAAGGTGGCGACACCGCCGCTGGTGGTCATGCGCAACTCCTGCCCCTGCACATAGAGCGGCGAATCGCGCAGGGCGTCGCATACCCGCTGCGCCTGCACCAGGGCGCGGGCGGCATCGCAGTCGTACATCAGCAGCACGAATTCCTCGCCGCCCAGGCGGCCAAAGCGGTCGCTGGCGCGCACGGCCTTGGGCACGACATGGGCGAAGTGGCGCAGCGCGGCATCGCCCGTGGCATGACCATGGCGGTCGTTGATCGACTTGAAGTGATCGATGTCCAGCACCAGCACCGCCAGCCGTCCCTGGCTGCGCGCGCAGCGCAGCAGCTCGCGCTCCAACTCGTCGAGGATGCTGCGGCGCGAATAAGCCCCCGTCAGGCTGTCGAAAGTGAGCGCGACCTGCATCTGCTCGGACAACCAGGTCTGGATCAGCAACAGCAACGCCAGGAACAACGCCGGCACCGTCACCGACCCGCAGACAATGAAGAATAGGCCCCACGGCGCCGGATCCAGCAGCGAAGCCGCCTGCGCCCAGCCGCCGCCATAGACGACCGCGCGCAAGGCATGCAACCCGGCCAGCCCCGCCATCGATAGCAGCACGTACAGCACCACGCCCGGCGTCTGGATGCGCCGGCGTTGGCGGTACACCACGATGCCCGTCGCCACCATCAGCACGCAGGTATAGATCGAGAACAGGATGATGCGCCCCACCAGGTCGTCCTCGCGGTAGAGCATCAGCGCCATCGCCGCGGCCGCACAGCAGGCCGCCGCGGCCACGCGGCGGGCCTGGGGCCGCAGGCCGAAGAACTGCCGCACGCCCACGTACACCAGGCCGACCGCCGCCAGCCAGGCCGCGTTGGACACCATGACATAGGCGGCCGGCGGCATGATCCCGGACGAGGCATAGGCCAGCAGCGACAGCACCGCCAGGGCGTTGGCGGCCGTGAAGGCCTGCACGCCCGGCACGCCGCGCGCGTGAAACGGCAGCAACAAAGGCAGCGCCAGGGCCGTTGCCAGGCCCCACACCAGGAAAAATAAATCAGTCGTCATGTATTTGCCGGCTCGCGCCCTCGCGGGTGGTCGCCGCCGTGGAACATCCGTTGCACCGTATGCAGCGTCGGAGATACGTTACAGAGCTGCACTTTTGACGTTTTTTGTTACTTGCACGGCGGACCATGCCGCCCTTTCCGTCGCGGGCAAAACGTTTCTCGCGGGGAGCCCCGCCAGCGGCCATACCGCCACGACGGTTCCGCGGTATGCGACAGAGAATACGCCAGCCACGCGCGCCGTAGTCCTTCCTTTGCACTAATTGACAGTTGGATTGGCCGAAAACCCATAAAGTTCGGCCTGTTGCCGGTGCCGCCAGAAGCGCCGCAACCACGCCCCACGGGCGTGGCGCGTACTAGCCATGCACTCCCTTGCGCGAGTGCGAAGGTCCCCGTAGCGGGCGCCGCGCAGTCACTACCCAACGCTCTGCCCTTCGCCGCCGGCGCCACGCTTTCCAGCGCTGCGCAATCTCGCGTCCGGCTGGCGGAGCCATGAGCGCCCTTGTCGCAACTGCGGAAGTACTACAGATGCTGAAAAGAAATACGCCCTACGAGGGCCAGGCGGACTGCCATGTGGGACAGACGATGCGGCGAACGCCGCGGCGGCCCGCCGCCGGATCGAGACTACAGGCGCTGACGGCTTGCGCGCTGCTGGCCCCCGCCCTGGCGCTGGCGGCGCCGGGCTACGATGCGCTGATCGCGCGCGCCCGCGCCGGCGACTACGAGCCCGCCCTGGCGATGCTGCGCCAGCAGGGGCCGGACGCCGGCCGGCAAGCGGTGTACGACCATATCGTCATCGCTGGCTGGGCCGGCCGGCCGGCCGAAGCCGTCGCCGCCTACGAAACCCTGCCGCCCGCGGCGGCCGTACCCGCCGACATCCAACTGGCGGCGGCGCGCGCCTACCGCGACCTGCGCCGCTGGCCCGAGGCACTGGCGGCCTACCGCGCCGGACTGCGGCGCCATCCTGGCCAAACCGCCTTCGCCGCGGGCGAGATCATGACGCTGGCCGACGCCGGCCAGACTGAGGCCGCGCGCGCCGCCGGCCAGGCCTGGGTCAATCGCGCCCCGCGCCAGGTCGATGCGCGCCTGGCGCTGGGCTATGTCCATGTGCGCTTGCGCCAGCCCTACGAAGCCCTGTACCAGGCTGACCAGGCGCTGGCGATCGCGCCTGGCACGCCCTATGTGCTGCGCGAATACATCGACGCGCTCAGCCGCGCGCGACTGGCGCAACCGGCGCTGGCCCTGGCGCGCCAGCATCCAGATCTGTTCGACGCCGCGCAACTGCGCCGCCTGGAAGGCGACGCGCTGGCCCAGCAAGTGCGGCTGGCCGCCATGCCCACGCGCGGCGAAGCCGATCGTTTCGCCATCGCCGATCGCGTGCTGGCGCGTTATGACGCAGTGATCCCCGCCTGGCAGGCCCTGGGCGAGGCAGCGCGCGCCGACGTGCGGCGCGCGCGTATCGACCGGCTGCACGCGCTGCATGCCCGGGTCCGCATGGCCGACCTGGTGCGCGAGTACGAAGCGCTGCTGGCCGAGGGCGTCAGCGTGCCGCGCTATGCCCTGAACGACGTGGCCGCGGCCTATCTGTATCTGCGCCAACCGGAAAAGGCTCGCGACCTCTACCGCCAGGTCGGCGCCAACGGCGCCAATCGCGACGACGATGCCGAAGACCGCCTCAGCACCGAGACCGGCCTGTACTACGCGCTGGCCGAGGCCGAGGAATTCGACCAGACCGGCGCCGTCACCGACGCCCTTGGCGCGGGCTACGCCCCCTGGCTCTACTACAAGGGCCAGGCCACCCGCAATCCCAACGATCTCAAGCTGGAAAGCGAGCAGACCGTGGCCGCGGCGCGTCTGCAGGCCGACGACACCGTGGCCGCCGAGCAGCGCCTGGCGGACATGGTGGCCAACGCGCCCAATAATTCCAGCCTGCGCGCCGACCTGGCCGCGGTGATGCGCCGACGCGACCAGCCGCGCGCCTCCGAGCGCCAGCTGAAACTGGCCGAGACCCTGGCGCCGCGCGCCCTGTCGGTCGAGAATGGTCAGGGCTTCACCGCGCTGGACCTGCAGGAATGGCGCCAGGCCGAGGCGCTGTCGGCCGACACCCTGACGCGCGCGCCCGAAAACCTGACCAGCCGCCGCCTGGCGCGCGAGTGGGAAGTCCACAACAAGGCCGAATTGCGCATCAGCGGCTATCGCGGCCTGGCGTCGGACAGCCCGGTCAACGGCAACGGCGACTTCGGCATCGACGCGGTGCTGTACTCCCCGCCTATCGACTACAACTGGCGCGCCTTCGGCGGCGGCGGCTACGCCAGCGGCGACTTCGAGGAAGGCCGCGGCACCTACCGCTGGCTGCGCACCGGCGTCCAATGGCGCGGCCGCGATCTGACGGTTGAAGGCGAGGTGTCGACCCACAGCTATGGCCACGGCGTCAAACCCGGTCTGCGCCTGTCGGCCGCCTACGACATCGACGACCACTGGCAGGTGGGCGGCTCGGGCGAGGTGCTGTCGCGCGACACGCCGCTGCGCGCCTTGACCAATGACATCAAGGCCAACCGCTTGAGCGGCTTCGTGCGCTGGCGCGCCAACGAGCGGCGCGAATGGACCCTGTCGCTGGCGCCGTCGCGCTTTAGCGACGGCAACCAGCGCTGGGAGCTGGGCCTGGACGGACGTGAGCGCGTCTATACCGCGCCGCACCTGAAGGCAGACCTGGAACTGGAACTGTCGTCGCAGCGCAATACGCGCGACGACGCGCCGTACTACAACCCGCGCTCGGACCTGATGATCCTGCCGGGCGCGCGCGTCACGCATACGCTGTACCGCCGCTATGAAACCGCCTGGGAACAGATCGGCACGGTTGGCGCCGGCACCTACACCCAGCAGGGCTACGGCACCGGCGGCGTCATCGCCCTGGGCTACGGCCAGCGCTACCGCGCCAACGACGTGCTCGACATGGGCGCGATGATCACCGGCATCAGCCGCCCCTATGACGGCCAGCGCGAGCGCGAACTGCGCATCGTGTTCGACCTTGCCTACCGCTTCTGAGACCGCCATGCTGCTCAAGCTCCCCATCCGACTCCTGCTGGCGGCCCTGCTGCTGCTGATCATCCTGGCGCTGACCGCCTGCGCCAAGGACATCCCGGTCTACACCCCGCCGTCGGCGCGGCCCGTGGCCGCCGCCGAAAAACCCTGGGTGCCCGGGAATTTCCTGGCCCTGGCCTATCACGACGTCGAGGACGAAGACCCCGACCAGGCCTTTCTGAGCGTGCGCACCGACCGCCTGGTCGACCAGTTGGCCTGGCTGCGCGAGAACGGCTACCAGGCCGTCTCGGTCGACCAGATCCTGGCCGCGCGTCAGGGCGGCCAGGCCCTGCCCGAACGCGCCGTGCTGCTGTCGTTCGACGACGGCTACCGCAGCTTCTACACCCGCGTGCTGCCGATCCTGAAAGCCTATCGCTGGCCGGCGCTGCTGGCCCCGGTCGGCACCTGGATGGACACCCCGGCGGACAAACGGGTCGATTTCGGCGGCAGCCTGGAACCGCGCCAGCGCTTCCTGAACTGGGACGAAGTGCGCGCCATATCGCAATCCGGCCTGGTCGAGATCGCCGCGCATACCGACGCCTCGCACTATGGCGCGCTGGCCAATCCGCAGGGCAATACCGAACCGGCCGCGGCGATCCGCACCTATGACGCCAAGACCGGCCGCTACGAGTCCGAGGCCGAATTCCAGGCCCGCATGGGTAGCGACGTGCGCGCCATCAGCCGCAAGATCGAACAGGTCACCGGCAAAAAGCCGCGCGTCTGGGTCTGGCCCTACGGCGCCGAAGGCGGCAGCACGCTGCGCATCGCCGCCGACAACGGCTACCAATTGGCGCTGACGCTGGAGGACGGCCCCGCCCGGCTGGCGCGCCTGATGTCCACGCCGCGCATGCTGCTGGCCAGCGACCCCGCGCTCAAACCCTTCGCCAACAGCGTTGTCGGCATGGAAGCCACGCCAGTCATGCGGGTGGCCCACGTCGACCTGGACTATGTCTACGACCCCGACCCGGCGCAGACCGAGCGCAACCTGGGCGAGTTGGTGCAGCGCATCCTCGACATGCAGATCAACACCGTGTTCCTGCAGGCATATTCCGATCCCGTCGGCGACGGCCTGGTGCGTTCGGTGTACTTCCCCAACCGCTGGCTGCCGGTGCGCGCCGACCTGTTCAACCGCGTCGCGTGGCAGTTGCACAACCGCGCCGACGTCACCGTGTACGCCTGGATGCCGGTGCTGGCCTTCGACCTGGACGCGTCGATCCCGCGCGTCACCCGCTGGCAGCCTGACGGCGCCGCGGCGCGCCCCGATCCCGACCAGTACCGTCGCCTGTCGCCGTTCGACGCCACCGCGCGGGCGCGCATCGGCGACCTGTATGAAGACCTGGCGCGCCACGCCATCTTCGACGGCATCCTGTTTCACGACGATGCCGTGCTGTCCGACTTCGAGGACGCCAGCCCCGCCGCGCTGGACGCTTACCGCGCCGCCGGCCTGCCCGGCGACATCGCCCGATTGCGCGCCGACCCGGACACACTGCAGCGCTGGACCCGCTTGAAGAGCCGCGCCCTGATCGACTTCACGGCCGAACTGACCGCACGCGTGCGCGCCGTGCGCGGCCCACAGATCAAGACCGCCCGCAACCTCTTCGCGATGCCGATCCTGGAGCCGCATTCGGAAACCTGGTTCGCGCAAAACCTGGACGACTTCCTGGGCGCCTATGACTGGACCGCGCCCATGGCCATGCCGTTGATGGAGAACGTGCCCAAGGGCCAGGAAAACGCCTGGCTCGACCGGCTGGTCGACACCGTCGCCCAACGCCCCGGCGCGCTCGACCGTACCGTGTTCGAGCTGCAGGCGCGCGACTGGCGCACCGGCCCCGGCCGCCCCGAGGCCACGCCCGTCGACACCGCCGTGCTGGCCGGCTGGATGCAGCGTCTGCAACTGCGCGGCGCCCGCAGCTTCGGCTACTACCCCGATGACTTCTCGCAGGACCAGCCCCGGTTGCAAGGCATCCGGCCCGCCCTCTCCAATGCGTGGTATCCCATCCGATGATCGACCGTCTGATTGCCCTGATTATCCTGCTGGCGGTGCTCGGCGCGCCGTTCGGCTTCACCCTGATGCTGACCAGCCAGGCGCTGCTGGGCTTCGTCTTCTTCTACCCGCTGTTCATGTCCGGCATGTGGATGGCCGGCGGCCTGTACTTCTGGTGGCACTGGGAACGGCGCTGGCAGTGGGGCCCCGATTCAACGCCGCCGGCCCTGGCCGGCAACCCGCTGGTGTCGATTCTGGTGCCCTGCTACAACGAGGCCGACAACGGCGAGGAAACCTTGCTGGCGGCGTTGAACCAGCGCTATCCGCACGTCGAAGTCATCGCCATCAACGATGGCTCCAGCGACGGCACCGGGCCGATGCTGGACCGCCTGGCCGCCGATCACCCGCGCCTGCGGGTGGTACACCTGGCGCAGAACCAGGGCAAGGCCATGGCGCTACGCATGGGCGCATTGGCCGCGCGCAGCGAATACCTGGTCTGCATCGACGGCGACGCGGTGCTCGATCCGGACGCGGCCGCCTACCTGGTGGCGCCGCTGATCGACAACCCGCGCGTCGGCGCAGTCACCGGCAACCCGCGCATCCGCACCCGCTCGACCCTGATCGGGCATGTCCAGGTGGGCGAATTCTCGTCCATCATCGGCCTTATCAAACGCACCCAGCGGGTCTACGGCCAGGTCTTCACCGTCTCGGGCGTGGTCGCGGCCTTCCGCCGCGCGGCGCTGGACCGGGTCGGCTACTGGAGCCTGGACATGATCACCGAGGACATCGACATCAGCTGGAAGCTGCAGCGCGACCACTGGTCGATCTTCTACGAGCCGCGCGGCCTGTGCTGGATTCTGATGCCGGAAACGCTGCGGGGGCTGTGGAAACAGCGCCTGCGCTGGGCCCAGGGCGGCGCCGAGGTATTTCTGAAGAACCTGCGCTCGATCTGGAACTGGCGCCATCGCCGCCTGTGGCCGCTGATGGCGGAATTCTGCCTGTCGACCGCCTGGGCGTTCGCCTTCGGCATCTCGGTGCTGCTGTGGCTGGTCAGCCAGTTCGTGGCCCTGCCCAACAACATGCACATCGCCAGCCTGATGCCTCCCGCCTTCACCGGCATGATGCTGGCGGTGGTCTGCCTGCTGCAGTTCGCCATCAGCATCCTGATCGATCGCCGCTATGAACCCGGCCTGGGGCGCGCGCTGTACTGGGTCATCTGGTATCCGCTGGCCTACTGGATGGTGAGCCTTTTCACCACGCTGGTCAGTTTCCCCAAAGTCATGCTGCGCAAGCAGGCCGAGCGCGCGCGCTGGACCAGCCCCGACCGCGGCATCAAATCACCGGACGCATCATGATCATCACCACCAAACGCTCGCGCGCGGGCTATCTGTTCGACCTGCTGCTGACCGCCCTTGGCTGGATCGCGTTCATCTACCTGTTTGGCGCCGGCATCGCCGCGATCCTGCGCGGCGCCGCCAGTGGTCCCCAGGCGCCACTGTGGCCGACCTTCCTGCCCACGCTGCACACGCTGGGCAGCTACGCCGCGCTGGCCCTGCTCAACGCCGCCGTGCTGGTGGCCTGGGCGGTCTACAACCATCTGCGCTTTGCCGGCAAGGACCGGCGCCAGCCGATCGCGCCGCTGGATGATCGGCGGCTGGCCACGAGCTTCGCTGTCACGCCGCGCCAGATCACGCAACTGCGGGCCGCGCGGATCGCCGTCATCCACCATGGCGGCGATGGCCAGATCCAGGCGATCGAAATGGGCCGCCCGCACTTGGCCACGGTGCCCGCAACCGCCCACCCGGCGGCCTGAGCGGCCGGGCCGCGCTCCGCCCCCCCGGCCTCAGGCGCGCTTGCGCTCGATGTCCGGCAGCAACACCGCGACGATGCCCAGCAGCGGCAGATACGCGCACACCTGGTACACATGGCCGATGCTGGTGGCATCGGCCAGCTTGCCCAGCGCCGCCGCGCCCAACCCGCCCATGCCGAAAGCGAAGCCGAAGAACAGCCCGGCGATCATGCCGACCTTGCCCGGCACCAATTCCTGCGCATACACGACGATGGCCGAAAAGGCCGACGCCAGCACCACGCCGATGATCGCCACCAGCACCCCGGTCCAGAACAGATTGGCGTGCGGCAGCATCAGCGTGAACGGCGCCACGCCCAGGATCGACACCCAGATCACGATCTTGCGGCCGATGCGGTCGCCCACCGGCCCGCCCACCACCGTGCCCACCGCCACCGCCGCCAGGAACAGGAACAGGTACAGTTGCGCCTCGCGCACCGACAGCGCGAATTTGTCGATCAGGTAGAACGTGAAATAGCTGTTCAGGCTGGCCAGGTAAAAGTACTTGGAGAACACCAGCAGTCCCAGCACGCCCAGCGCGCCCAGCACCTGGTTGCGCGTCAGGCCATTGCCCGCGCCCTCGCGCCGCGGGCGCGGCGCGAGGCGCACCCGATTGGCGCCGTACCAGCGTCCAATGCCGGTCAGCACCACGATGCCCAACAACGCCGCCAGCGAGAACCAGGCCACGCTGCGCTGGCCATGCGGGATGATGAACAACGCCGCCAGCAGCGGCCCCATTGCCGAACCGACATTGCCGCCCACCTGGAACAGCGACTGCGCCAGCCCATGGCGCCCCCCCGAAGCCATGCGCGCCACCCGCGACGATTCCGGATGAAACACCGACGAGCCCGTGCCCACCAGCACCGCCGCCACCAGCAGCCAGCCGAACGACGGCGCCACCGACAGCAGCAGCAGACCCGCCAGCGTGAAGCCCATGCCCACCGGCAGCGAGTACGGCTTGGGATTGCGGTCGGTGTAGAAACCGATGAACGGCTGCAGCAGCGATGCCGCCAACTGGTACACCAGCGTAATCAGGCCGATCTGCGCGAACGACAGGCTGAACGAGTCCTTCAGCATCGGATAGATGGCCAACAGGATCGACTGGATCATGTCGTTCATCAGGTGCGCCACGCTGATGGCGCCCAGCACCGTGAAGGCGGTGGCAGGGTCGCCGACCGCCGGCTGTGGCGCCGGAGCGGCGGCATCGGGCAAGGCGGTGGCGGAGGTCTGGGGTGGATTCATGGTGGATAAACCGGCGGGAGGAAAAACAAGGCCCGGCACCGCACCGGACCTTGCCAGTGTAGGAAGGATGCCCCGGCCCCGACTGACAATTTTCGTCGGGAAAGTGACAAAATAGCGCCATGACAACCTTGAGTCCGACACCCGATCCCTGTCGGAAGTGACACCATGCCCACCCGTCCCGCGCGCCTCGACCCGGCCCGCAGCATCGACGCCCAGGACTATCAACATCGCCCCCGCAGCGTGACGGCGATGGCCAAGGAATTCCCCGCCGGCGCCCGCACCGGCGCCCATTCGCACCCGCGCGCCCAGCTCATCTATGCCGTCGAGGGCGTGATGCGCGTCACCACCCCCAGCGGCTTCTGGGCACTGCCGCCGCTGCGCGCCCTGTGGGTGCCGGCTGGCGTGCCGCACGGCGTCGACATGGTCGGCGCGGTCTCGATGCGGTCGCTCTACATCCAGGCCGACGCGGCGCGGGCCTACTGGCCGCAATGCCAGGTGATCGAGGTCAGCGGGCTGCTGCGCGAACTGATCCTCGCCCTGACCGCCGAGCCCATCGACTACCCGCTGGGCGGCCGGGCCGAACAGGTGGCCGCGTTGATCCTGTCCGAGCTGGCCGCCGCCCGGGTCGTGCCGTTCCAGATCCCGTGGCCGCGCGACCGGCGTCTGCAGATCATCTGCGAAGCCATCCTCGACCGGCCCGGGCTGCAACGCGGCATCGAGGACTGGGGCAGCGAGGTCGGCGCCAGCGCGCGCACCTTGATCCGGTTGTTCCAGGCTGAATTGGGGCTGAATTACCGACAGTGGGTGCAACAGGTGCGCCTGGCCGACGCGGTCTGCCGCCTGTCGCTGGGGGTGCCGGTGGCGCGCATCGCCACCGACCTGGGCTACCGCAGCGCCAGCGCCTTCAGCGCCATGTTCCATCGCGCCCTGGGCGCGCCGCCGCAACGCTACCTGCGGGCGGCCGCCGCATGACAGCTGCAACCGGCCTTGCCGTTTGTCACGGCGCGCAATACATTTCAGCGCGCGCTTGCCGCGTGGCGCCGCGCAAAACCCGCGCCGCGCGTAGGCGCTGCCCTGTCCCCATATGCTTTGCCCGAGGCCAGAACCGTCCCCCCGGGCAATTTTGGTTACCGAAACCTTCTGGCCGGGTCGCCGGTCTATAGCGTTCTGCCCTAGAATCGCCAGCAATGAGCACCCCCCAGCACTCCTCCGCCACCCCGGGCGGCAAATCGGGCTTTCCCTGGAAACGACTCCTGATCAAGGCCGGCGCCGCCGCCGCCGGCCTCGGCGTCTGCGGGGCGCTGTTGTTCGGCCTGGCGCTGGCGCTGGCCTGGCCCAGCCTGCCCGACCTGCACGCCATGACCGACTACCGGCCACGCGTGCCCCTGCGCATCTATACCGCCGACAAGGTCCTGATCGGCGAATATGGCGAAGAGCACCGCAACGTGCTGCGCTTCGACGAAATCCCGGCGGTGATGCGCCAGGCGGTGCTGGCGGCCGAGGACGACCGCTTCTACCAGCACGGCGGCGTCGACTGGATGGGCATGGCGCGCGCCGTGCTCGTCAACCTGGTCAAGCAATCCAAAACCCAGGGCGGCAGCACCATCACCATGCAGGTGGCGCGCAATTTCTACCTGTCGTCCGAGAAAACCTACTCGCGCAAGTTCTATGAACTGCTGCTGACCTACAAGATCGAGTCGGAGCTGACCAAGGACCAGATCCTGGAGCTCTACATGAACCAGATCTACCTGGGCCACCGCGCCTACGGCTTCGCCGCCGCCGCGCGCACTTACTTCGGCAAGCCGCTGGCGGACGTCACGCCGGCCGAGGCCGCGATGCTGGCCGGCATTCCCAAGGCCCCCTCGCGCTTCAATCCCATCACCAACTTCCCGCGCGCCGAGATCCGCCAGCACTACGTGCTGGGCCGCATGAAAGCGCTGGGCTACCTGACGCCGGAGCAGGCCGACGAGGCGCTCAAGCAGCATCTGGTCATCCGCGGCGCCGATGGCGCCAGCACCCGCGGCTTCGCCATCCATGGCGAATACCCCGCCGAACTGGCGCGCCAGCTGATGTACGGGGTGTTCCAGGAGCAGACCTACTCCAAGGGCATCGACGTCTACACCACGATCAACGCCAAGGACCAGGAAGCCGCCTACCGCGCCGTGCGCGAGGGCGTGCTGGACTACACCCGGCGCGCGCCCTATCCCGGACCGGAAGACCGCATCGACCTGCCCGATGGCATCGAAAAAGACGCCACCGCGTTCGACGACCTCCTCGACGGCGTGCAGGAAAAGACGCCCGACAGCGAAGACCTGCTCACCGCCGTGGTGCTGGCCGCCAGCCCGCAGGAAGTGACCGTGGCGCGCAGCGCGCGCGAGATCATCACCATCTCCGACAAGAAGGCGCTGGCGGTGGTGGCGCGTGCCCTCAGCCCCAAGGCCAGCGACAGCCTGCGCCTGCAGCGCGGCTCGGTGGTCTACATCCACAAGAACGGCGACGGCTGGGAAATCATCAACATGCCGGCGCTGCAGGCGGCGCTGGTGTCGATGGTGCCGCAGGACGGCGCCATCCGCGCCATGATCGGCGGCTTCGACTACAACCGCGGCACCTTCAACCGCGTCACGCAGGCCTGGCGCCAGCCTGGCTCGAACATCAAGCCATTCGTGTACGCGGCGGCGCTGGAACGCGGCCTGACGCCCGCCACCCAGGTCTCCGACCAGCCCTTCATGCTGACCGCCGCCCAGACCGGCTCGAAAGCCTGGCAG
>LXNH01000018.1_pt1 | contig 32060 bp, 21 predicted proteins | sample 809111 | NCBI WGS metagenome assembly LXNH01 (sample SAMN04870528, study PRJNA318959) | seawater metagenome | biome: 00002010; material: water; isolation source: marine seawater | place: Greece: Milos, Mediterranean Sea | collected 2013-05-29 | depth 5-7 m
TTCATCGCGCTCGGCCAGGATCTGCATGACGATGGCGGTGGAGGACAACACGAACCCCATTGCCGCCATGAAGGCCGCCGGCCCTGACAAGCCGGCGGCCAGGCCGACCGCCGTCAGCAGCGCGCCGCAGGCCAGCACCTGGGCCACGCCCAGGCCGAAGATTTCGCCACGCAGCTTCCATAGCCGCGACGGCTGCATTTCCAGGCCGATGATGAACAGGAACATCACCACGCCCAGCTCGGCCACGTGCAGGATGGCGCCCGGATCGGAGAACCAGCCGATGCCGAACGGGCCGATAGCCAGCCCGGCGGCCAGGTAGCCCAGGACGGATCCCAGTCCGAGGCGCTTGAACAGGGGCACCGCCACCACCGCGGCCCCCAGCAGAACGACGACGTTGACGAGCTGGTTGCCTTCTGCGGGCAGGGACATGGGCGGGCTCCTGGATGGCCTGTCGCGGCGCGCTATCAGTCTTCGCGGAACTGCATGTTGTAGAGCGAGGCGTACAGGCCGTTGGCGGCCAGCAATTCGGCGTGGGGGCCCTGCTCGACGATCTTGCCGGCGTCCAGCACGATGATGCGGTCGGCGTTCTGCACCGTCGACAGGCGGTGCGCGATGACCAGCGTGGTGCGGCCCTTCATCAGGCGTTCGAGCGAGGCCTGCACCTGGCGTTCGGACTCGTTGTCGAGCGCCGAGGTGGCCTCGTCCAGGATCAGGATGGGTGCGTTCTTGATCAGGGCGCGGGCGATCGCCAGGCGCTGGCGCTGGCCGCCGGACAGGCGCGCGGCGTTTTCGCCGACCAGGGTGTTGATGCCCTGCGGCAGGCCTTCGACGAAATCCAGCAGGTTGGCGGCGGCCAGGGCATCGCGCACCTGCTGCTCGCTGGCCTCGCCCAGCGCGCCATAGCCGACGTTGGCGGCAATGGTGTCGTCGAACAGCACCACGTCCTGGCTGACCAGCGACAGGTGCGAACGCAGGCTGCGCAGCTTCAGGTCGTTGATCGGCACGTCGTCGACATAGATGGCGCCGCTGTCGGCCAGCACGAAGCGCGGCAGCATATTGACCAGCGTGGTCTTGCCGCTGCCGGAGCGGCCCACCAGGGCCACGGTCTGGCCGGGCTCGACCACGAACGACACGTCGTTGACGGTGTCGCGGTCGGCGTCGGAAAAGCGGTGGGTGACGTTGCGGAATTCGACCTTGCCGCGCACCGGCTCGGGCAGCTCGCGCGTGCCAGTGTCGCTCTCGGGCACCTGGTCGATGAGCGTGAACACGCTTTCGGCCGACACCAGCATCTTCTGCATGCGGGCGGCCAGATTGGTCAGGCGCTTGATGGGATCGAAGATCTGGGCCAGCGCGGCCATGAAGGAAGCGAAGCTGCCGACCGTGAGCGAGCCGTTGTTGGCCTGGCCCAGGGCCACGGCGATGACCGCGCCCACCGAGATCGAGATGCACACCTGGGTCAGGGGCGTCAGGGCGGCGTCGGCGGTGGCGGTGCGCATGGCGAAGCGGCGCAGGCGGCTGCTGACGAAATCGAAGCGGCCGCGCTCGACCTCGTAACCGTCGAACAGCTTGATGACGCGCTGGCCATCGATGCCCTCGCTGACCACGCGGGTCAGTTCGGCGTTCATGTTGACGGTATCGCGGTTGATGCGGCGCAGACGCTTGATGAAGGTGCGCGCGATCAGCACCGAGACCGGCAGCATGATCAGGATGATCAGGGTCAGTACCCAAGAGGTGTACAGCAGCACACAGATCAGGGCGATGACCACCAGGGTTTCCCGCACCAGCACCGTGATGACGTCGGTGGCGTAGCCGGTGACGTTGCCGGCGTCGATGGTGAAGCGGTTCAACAGGCGGCCTGTGTCGCCGCGCTTGAAATCGGCGTCGGGCAGGCCCAGCAGGCGCTCGAACATGTCGCGCCGCATGCCCAGCAAGACGTTGTTGGCCACCCAGGCCAGCAGGTAGTCACTGAAGAAATTGCAGACGCCGCGCACGAAGATCAGGCCGATCACCGCCAGCGGCAGGGCCCAGACATAGTAGGGTTTGGCGCCCGAGAAGCCATCGTCCAGCAAGGGCTTCATGATGACGGCCAACGTGGGTTGCGTGGCGGCGGCGCCGGCCATCAGCAGCGTCGCCAGCACCAGCCCCTTCCAGTAGGAGCCGACCCGGCTATAGATACGGCTCCAGAGTTCAGCTCGGACGGGCTGGGAGCCCGCGGGCGCGTTGCGTGCGGCAGAATTCAATGGAATCACTCGCTTTTATACAATTGTGCCCCGGATTGTACTGGCTACGCGTTGTCACGCGAGGCCGGGCGTCCCCCTTTCAGCCCCTATCGCACGCCGCGCCCGCCCATGTCCGAAATCAGTTGCCTCTACGTCCGCTTGCCGAATTGGGTCGGTGATGTCTGCATGAGCCTGCCCAGCCTGCGCGCCTTGCAGGCCGCCGGCCTGCCCCTGGTGATCTGTGCCCGCCCCTGGGCCCGGGATCTTCTGGAGGGCATCGAAAAACAGCAGTTCCTGCCGATGTTGGGAAAATTAGGGCCAGATAGAGCCACCGTCGCCGCGCATCGCCGCACCCTGGGCGCGGGTGCCCGCCATGTCCGCGGCCTGCTGCTGCCGGATTCGCTCTCCAGCGCCCTGGTGTTCCGCCTGGCGGGCGTGCCCTCGGCCGGCTACCGCGACGACGGCCGCAGTTTCCTGCTGCGCTGGCCGGTAACCAAGCCAGAGGCGGCGCTGCACGCGGTACAGGCCTGGCATCATCTGACGCGCGCGGCGCTGGGCCGCTGGGGATTGCCGGCCGGCCCCGCCGAACCGGGCCCGACGCTGGACCTGCCGCTGACGCCGGCCCACCAGGACGCGGCGGCGCTGGCGCTGGAAGCGGCCGGCCTGGCCGGCCAGCGTTTCGTGCTGATCGCCCCGACCGCGACCGGCCTGCACAAGGGCAAGGTCAAGGTATGGCCAGGATTCGATACACTTACCCGGGCACTGCAGGCACGGGGCCATACCGTGGTAATGTGCCCCCCTCCGGCGGAGACCGACGAAGCCCGGCGCAATGCGCCCACGGCGCAGTTGTTGGCCCCGCTCTCGCTGGGCGCGTTTGCCGCACTGACGGCGCGCGCGGCGTTGGTGATTTGCAACGACTCGGGCGTCTCGCACGTCGCCGCGGCGGCAGGCGCCCGGGAGCTGACCTTGTTCGGCGTCACCCGTCCCGGCCGCACCGGCCCATGGTCGCCCCGGGCGGTATGCGTCGGCTCGGAGACGGCCTGGCCGTCCAACGCGCTGGTCGAGCAGCAGGCCTGTCAGTTGCTCGATCGCTTGCCGTAAACGGATTGTTTTGACATGACCCTTTCGAGCTATCTCACGAACCTGATCATTCCGTTCAACCTGTGCCTGACCCTGGTGGTGCTAGGCCTGGTGCTGGGCCTGTTCCGGCTGCGCAAGACCGGCGGCGCCCTGATCGTCGCCGGCCTGCTATGGGCGCTGGCGTGGTCGCTGCCCGTCACTTCGTTGTGGCTGGGCGGCGCGCTGGAAGGCCGCTATCCGCACCTGCCGCCGGCCGAATCCCCCACGGCCGACGCCATCGTGGTGCTGGGCGGCAACACTGCCAACGGCCGGGCCAACTGGTTTCTGCCCTACGACAAGGACACCGCCGTGGTGCGCGTGGACACGGCGGCGCAGCTGTACCTGGCCGGCCGCGCGCCCAAGGTGGTGCTGTCCGGCGGTGCGCTCGAAGGCGACGTCAGCGAGGCCCGCGGCATGGCCCACGCGATCCGCCAGCAAGGCGTGCCGGAATCCGCACTGATCCTGGAGAACGCCAGCCGCACGACTTACGAGAACGCGGCCCTGACCGAGGACCAGCTCAAGGCGCGCGGCATCGGAAAGGTGCTGCTGGTGACCTCGGCTCTGCATATGCCGCGCGCCATGGCGGCGTTTTCCAAGCAGGGCGTGGTGGCCATCGCCGCCCCCGCCCCGCCACAGATCGTGCCGCCCGCCGACGGTTCGCTGAACCGCTGGCTGCCCGACCAGCGCACCTTCGACGCCAGCCGCTCCATCATCAAGGAATACGCCGGCCTGTTCGTCTACTGGCTGCGCGGGTGGGTCTGACCATGACGGCGGCGCTGGCCTGCCGGCCGGGTTGCGGCGCCTGTTGCATCGCGCCATCGATCACCCGGCCAATACCGGGCATGCCGGATGGCAAGCCCGCGGGCGTGCCCTGTATCCAGCTGCTGCCGGACATGCGTTGCGCCCTCTTCGGGCACCCCTCGCGGCCGGATTTCTGCGGCGGGCTGCAGGCCCAGGCCGAGATGTGCGGCGCCGACCGGGAGTACGCGATCCACTGGCTGGACGCGCTGGAGCGGGCCACCGCGCCGGCCAGCCACTGAGCACAAACGGGACCTCGCGGTCCCGTTTCTGCTTTACCGACCCGGCACGGCACCTTAGCCGCGCTCGGCCAGCACCGCCCGGTACAGGTCCTCGTAGCGCGCCGCCACCGTTTCCCAGCTCTGGTCGCGGGCGATGGCCAGGCCGCGTTCGGACAGGGCCGCGCGCAACTCGGGTTCGTCGCCCAGGCGTTGCAGGGCCTGGGCCAGTTGGGCGCCATCACGCGGATCCTGCAAGATCAGCGCATCCTTGCCCGCCGACAGGTACTGGGCGAAGCCGCAATAGGCGGGCGAGCTGACCACCACCGGCAACCCGTGCGACATGGCTTCCAGCGGCGCCATGGCGTAGCTGTCGTTGAGCGTGGGGTGGGCATAGATATCGGCGGCCGCGAAATAGCGCGCGACGTCCGGCGTGGGGTCGATCAGCGCGACGCGGCTGGCGACCGCGCCGGCGTTGCGCACCCGGTCACGGGTGGCCGCGTCGGCGCCCACCACCAGCAGGCGGTACTGCGCCGGCAGCAGCGCCAGCGCGTCGAGCAGCGCCGGCAGGCCCTTGCGCAGCGGGTTGCGCGCCACCAGCAGGCAGCCGATGGTCGCGGCGTCCCAGCCGACCTGCGCCCGGGTGGCGGCGCGGGCCGCCGCAGCGTCGGGCCCTGGCAGCTTGACGCCGGGCGCGATGATGTCGACCGGCAACTGCGGGCCGTAGCTGCGATGCAGCTGGTCCATGATGAGGCCCGACACCGCCACCACGCGACGCGCGGGCGCGCGGCGCACGCGGAATTTCTCGAGCAGCAGATAGGTGGCCAGGCGCGGGCTGAGCCAGGCGAGCACGCGCTTGAGCGGCTTGACCCGGGTCAGGCGGTTGTAGCGCACCGGCGTGACGTGCATGACCTGGATTTCGCCGGCCCAGCCGTTCATGTGCGAATGCACGATGTCGAAGCGGCCGCGCGTGAGACGGTCGGCCCGCCAGGCGAAATACAGCACCCGCATCCAGCTCGGCAGCCAGCCGGGAAAGCGCACCGGCAGGAAGGGAAACGGCAGGTCGCTGTCGAAGTCGCGTGCCACCACGGATACATCGTGGCGCTGGCCAAGCACGCGCATCAGCTCGACGCCGTAGGCTTCGGCGCCGCCGAAGCGGTTGCCGAAGCGGTCGACCAGCAGTGCGATGCGCAGCCGCCGTTCAGCCGCGCCCGCGCTTGTCTTCATAGCGGGTCAGGCATTTCTGCAGGAAACGGAAGATGCCGGTCGAGCGCGACACCGTCACGCGCGGCAAGCCGAAGGGATCGTCGCTGGCGTTGGCCAGGCCGCGCCGGGTGAGCGTGGCGTTGTCATAGCCCGCCTCGCGCGCCATGACCAGGTGTTCCGGGCCATGATCGCCGTAGGGATAACAGAAGGCGGTGACGGGCGCGCCCAGCGCCTGTTCCAGCACGTCCTTGGACTCGACCATCTGGCGGCGCGCCTCGTCGGGCGTCATCTCGGGCAGATGAACGTGGTCCAGGGTATGCGACCCGACTTCGTGGCCGGACGCGGCCCATTGGCGCATTTCGTCGATCGTCATGAGCGGCGAGAACGGAATGCCGATCTTGGCGTCCCAGACGTTGCCGCCGTCGAACTGATTGGCCACCAGGTAGTTGGTGGCCGTGAACCCCAGCTCGTCCAGCACCGGCATGGCGTTCTGGACCACATTGCGGTAGCCGTCATCGAAGGTCACGCCAAACACCTTGCCGCGGCGTTCGCCCCGCACGTAGGGCATGACGTCGCGCATCGACAGGCCTCGGTAGCCCAGGCGGCGCATCCAGCGCATCTGGCGTGCGAAATCGTCCGGATGCACCGTCAGGCCGCGGAACGGCGTGCCCTTGGGATTGGGCTCGCCGATCTGGTGGTACATGAGAATTGGGATAGACATGGCGCGATTATAAGGGCTCAGTGTCCGCCCAATGTACGCTGGTAGACGTCGACCGTGGCTTGCGCGAACCGCGCCAGGTTGAAGTCGCGCTCGGCGGTCTGGCGGGCATTCGCGCCCATGGCACGGACCCGCGCGGGATCGTCGAGCATGAGGCGCAGGCGCGCGGTCATGGCGGCCACGTCGCGCACCGGCACGATCCAGCCATCGACGCCGTCGGTGACGTTTTCGGGCAGGCCGCCGGCGTCGGTCACCAGCGCGGGCAGGCCCAGGCCCATGATCTCGCGGCAGGCGAACGACAGGGCCTCGCGGTACGACAGCACGAAGCCGGCGTGGCACGCGGCCAGGGCCGCGCGCACATCGTCGAGCAAGCCGGGAAAGCGCACCTGGTCGATCATGCCCAGTTCGCGCACGCGGTCGAGCTTGGCTTCGGACGGCGGGTCGCCGGCCACCAGCAGCAGCACGCGTTGCTTGTCGCCCGGCGGCAGCGCCGCCACCGCAGCCACCAGGTCGAGCCAGCCCTTGTCGTAGTCGGTGCCGCCGGCGCTGCCCAGCAGCAACTTGCCGTGCCAATCCGGGCCGAAAAAGATCTCGCGCAGCTTGTCCAAGCTGTCAGGCGCCGGCGGCGCGAAAAAGCGCGTGTCGATGCCGTGGCGAATGGTGGTGATCGGCCGCTTGCGGTAAGGCGAATCGGACAGCAGGCGGTGGATGTAGTCGCTGACGGCGATGCTGTGGTCGGTGGCCAGCGCCACCCGCAGCTTGTGGCCGACGCTGGTGACCGGGTGATCGTTGTGCTTGGTGAACACGATGCGCGGGCGGCGCGCCAGGGCCAGCGTGGCCAGCATGACCTGCTTGTGATCGGCCGAGCCGTTGGCGTGGATGATATCGAAGCGGCCGTCCTTGATCAGGCGGCGCAGCCGGGCGCGGTCCTTGAACCAGGACGAGGGCCGCGTCGTGTAGCGCATATCGACCACCGTCACGCCCGGGATGGCCTTGGCGTAGCGGTGCAGGCGGCTGGTGGCGGGCGCGGCGACCGTGATCTGGTGTTCCGCAGCCAGGGCGCGGGCCAGATTGATGATATAGGTGACGTGCCCACCGCCATTGCCGGCGTGGAAGTTGGTATAGAGGATTCTCACTTGTTCTTCTCGGCCAGGAACATCAGCTTCGAATAACGGAAGAAACTGCCCGCCGCGGCCGTCACCGCCAGCACCAGGCCATGGCGGCCGTCCAGGAAGCCGCGCCGGATCAGGTAGATGCGCACGAAAGTCCAGAAGCTGTGTCCCAGCGCGCCGAAGACGCCGGTGCGCTTGCCCTTGGCGTACATCATGGCGGCGGCATCGGAGGAATAGCGGTTGATCTTGGTGACCAGCGCATCGAGATTGTCGTACGGGTAATGCTGGAAGTAGCCCTTGAGCTGCAGCGGCGGCTGGCCGTTGGCCGGGACCACGCGTTCGTGCACGGCGGCATCGTTGAAGCGCGCCGTACCCCGCTTGAACAGGCGCAGCACGTAGTCCGGCCACCAGCCGCTGTGGCGGATGTCGCGGCCGCAGAAGTTCGACAGGCGGGCGATTTCGTAGGCATCGGCGCGCGGCGCGGCCAGCGTGTCCTGGATTTCACGCGCCAGTTCGGGCGTGACGCGCTCGTCGGCGTCGATCGACAGCACCCAATCGCCGGTGGCCAGGTCGAGCGCGCGGTTCTTCTGCGGACCGAAGCCGGGCCAGTCGGACGTCACCTCGACGCGCGCGCCGAGCGCCCGCGCCAGCTCCACCGTGCCGTCGGTGCTGCCCGAATCCACCACGATGAATTCGTCGGCGAAGGCGACCGACTTGAGACACTCGGCGATATTGGCCGCTTCGTTCTTGGTGATGACTATGACAGATAACTTCATCCGCGATTCCTAAGACGCTTTTTCCAGGCCTTCCAGGCGTGATAGCGCGGTCCCCAGAAGGGATCGCGCGACAGCCAGATGCGCCGGTTCAACCAGGTGCCGCCCTGGTTGCGCACCGCGAAGCGGTAGATGTGGCCGGGGTCGGCGCCTGGGGTGTTCTGGCCGAAAGGGTCGGTAGTGTACAAGTGGTGAAAGCCTGCCTGCCTGGCGGCTGCCACGTAGTCGGCGTCGAAATAGCCCTGCGGCCAGCACAGATGATCGCTGACCGCGCCCAGGCGCCGCGCCAGCGTCTCGCGCGAATCAGACAGCTCCTGGACGATATGGGCCCGCTTGGCTTCGGTATCGGCGCCGCAGACCTTGTCCCAGCGCGTATGCGTGTGGGTGTGCGAATGGAATTCGAAGGTGCCGGCGGCCCGCATCGCCTCGATCTCGCTCCAGCGCAGCATGACATCGTCGCCACGGCCCTGGGCGATCAGCTCTTTGCTGGCGCCGTGGTCGGGCGTGGCCGGCAGCGGCAAGCCCTGCCCCGCGTGCGGACGCACCGGGCCGTCGCCGATCCAGCCGGTGATGGTGAACAGCACGGCGCGCATGCCGTAACGCGCCAGCACCGGATGGGCGTGGACCCAGTTGTTGAGATAGCCGTCGTCGAAGGTGATCAGCACCGAACGCTCGGGGGCCGGCGCGCCGGCCAGGTAGGCGGCGAACTGCTCGGTGGACAGCGACTGGTAGCCAGCCCGCGCCAGGCGCGCAATCTGGGCCTCGAACACGTCGGGCATGGCGTTGATCATGCCGCCGGCCGGCGTGACGTGGTGGTACATCAGCACCGGAACATTGGGCGCGTTCATCCGCGCCGCTCCGCCAGCCAGCGGGCGTAGACGGCCTCAGTGGTCTCGGCCAGGCGGGCGGGCGAGAACACGCCCTCTTCCCAGACCATCTTGCGGCCGGCCTCGCCCATGCGCTGGCGCAGCCCGGCGTCATCGATCAATTGTTCAAGCGCAGCGGTGAGCGCGGCCGGGTCCTTGGGCGGCACCAGGATGCCGGTTTCGCCGTCGCGGAACATCTCGGAGACGCCGCCGACGTCGGTGCCGATGACCGGCAGGCCACTGGCCTGCGCTTCGACGTAGACGGTGCCGGAGGCCTCCTGCTGGGTCGCCAGCGCGAACAGGTCACAGCCGGCCAGCAGGTTGGGCACGTCGCGGCGCATGCCCATCAGGTGGATGCGGTCGGCCAGGCCGCGTTCGGTCACATAGGCCTGGGTCTGCTCGAACACCGGCGACCCGCCGCCCACGAACACCAGGTGCAGCTTGGGCCGGGTGGCCATCAGCGGCGCGATGGCGTCGATCAGGTCCTTGTGGCCCTTGGTGGCGCGCATCACGGCGACACAGCCGACCACCACGTCATCCGGCGCCAGCCCGAGCTCTTCGCGCAAGGTCGAGTGTTCGACCGGCGGCGGCAACACGATGGGCGAGTAGACGGTGGCAATGTGGCTGGCCGGCACGCCGCGCGCGATCAGGTGCTCGCGCACGTGGTCGCTGACAGTGGTGACGCGGTGCGGCAGGCGCGTGTACGACCAGAGCGAGCCGACCTTGTTGGACAGGTGGCGGGTGCGCACGATCAGCGGCGTGCCCGCCAGGCGGCCGGCGGCCGCGGCGATGACGGTGTCGCGCCGGCTGTGGGTATTGAGCACGTCGAAGCGGCCTTCGCGCAGGATCTGGCGGATGGCGACGACGCCCTTGAGGTAGTTGAGCGGCCCGTCCATCTCCAGCGTGTGGACGGTGAAGCCGGCGTCCGACAGGCGCTCGGCCAGCAGCGCGCTGGGCTGACAGATGGCTTCGAGGTGATGGCCACGCGCGCGCATGGCGTTCATTTCCTTGAAGATGCGGCCTTCCTGGCCGCCGAAGCTGGTGGCCGCTTCCGAGTGGACGATGCGCATCAGTAGGTGACCTCCACGCCGTTCGGCTTGGTCCAGGCGTTCAAGTTCTCGAGCAGCGTGTCGGCCATGCGCACGCGCCATTCCTCACCCAGCCGCACGGTGCAGAGGAAGTTGTTCTTGGTGTAGACGATGTCCACCGGCACGCCAGGGATGCCGTTCTCGGGTTCGGCGCGGAACGGGTTGAGCATCTGGCGCAGGCGCGCGGCGTCGGCACCGCCATTGAGCTTGACGCGCAGCGACTTGGCGCGCGCCTCGCGCGCCAGCTGCAGGTCGTACAACTGCTCGGCAACAATGCGCATGCCGCCGGAGTATTCGTCGTTGCTGACCTTGCCCTGGACGATGACCAATTGGTCTTCACGCAACCGGCCGCGGTGCTTTTCGTAAAGCTCGTTGAACACCGAGATCTCGACTTGCGCGGTGCCGTCGTCGAGTACCGCGAACACCATCTTGCCGCGCCGCGTCATCATGACGCGCACGCTGGCCAGCACGCCGCACATCCATTGCAGGTCGCGCTGCGGCTCGACCCGCGCCAGTTGCATCGGCACGATCTGGCGCACTTCGTCGCGCCAGGCGTCGAACAGGTGACCGCTGTAGTAGTAGCCCAGCGCCGATTTTTCCTCGGTCAGCTTCTTGTGCAGGTCCCAGGGCGCGACCTTGGCCAGTTCGCCGGCCACCACATCGCTGCTGTCGTCGCCGAACAGCGAGGACTGGTTGGCGCTGCGCGCGGCCTGCTCGGCCGCTTCCATGGCGGTGGGCACCGAGGCCAGCATGGCGGCGCGGTTCGGTTCGATGGTGTCGAACGCGCCGGCCTTGATCAGGGCCTCGATGGTGCGGCGGTTGACCGCGTGCTTGCTGACGCGACGGCAGAAATCGAACAGGTTCTGGAACGGGCCGCCTTCCTTGCGGGCGCGCAGGATATCCTCGACCGCGCCCTGGCCGGTGCCCTTGACCGCCCCCAGGCCGTAACGCATGGTGCGCGGCGGCTTGCCCTTTTCGGTGTACTTGTCGGCCACCGGCTCGAAGCGGTAGCCCGAGAAATTGACGTCGGGCGGCAGCACCTCGACGCCGTTGTCCTGGGCGTCGCGGCAGAAGATCTGGACCTTGTCGGTGTCGTCCATGTCGGAGGACATGGTGGCGGCCAGGAATTCGGTCGGGTGATAGGCCTTGAGCCAGGCGGTCTGGTACGAGATCAGCGCGTACGCGGCCGAGTGCGACTTGTTGAAGCCGTAGCCCGCGAACTTCTCCATCAGGTCGAACAGCTTGACCGCGAGGTCCGGATCGTGGCCCTTTTCCTTGGCGCCCTTCTCGAACAGCTCGCGGTGCTTGGCCATTTCCTCGGGCTTTTTCTTGCCCATGGCGCGGCGCAGCAGGTCGGCGCCGCCCAGCGAGTAGCCGCCGATGATCTGCGAGATCAGCATCACCTGTTCCTGGTAGACGATGACCCCGTAGGTGCTTTTTAGCGTGCTCTCCAGGTCGTTGTGGAAGTAGTCCACCGCGGCGCGGCCATGCTTGCGGTTGACGAAGTCGTCCACCATGCCCGATTCCAGCGGCCCCGGACGGTACAGGGCCAGCATGGCGATGATGTCTTCGAAGGTGTTGGGCCGCAGCTTCTTGAGCAGTTCCTTCATGCCGCGCGATTCCAGCTGGAACACCGCGGTGGTGTTGGCATCGCACAGGATCTTGTAGGCGGCCGGATCGTCCAGGCTGAGCGCCATGACGTCGAAGTCGCGCTTGTCCGCGTTGAACTGGCGCACGTAGCGCACCGCCCAGTCCAGGATGGTCAGGTTGCGCAGGCCCAGAAAGTCGAACTTGACCAGGCCGGCGGCTTCGACGTCGTCCTTGTCGAACTGCGAGACGGCGCTGTTCTCCTGTCCCGGCTGGCAATACAGCGGGCAGAAGTCGGTGAGCTTGCCGGGCGCGATCAGCACGCCGCCGGCGTGCATGCCGATGTTGCGGGTCAGCCCTTCGAGCGGCTTGGCCAGGTCGACCAGCGCGCGCACTTCCTCTTCCTGCTCGTAGCGGTCCTTGAAGGCCGGCTCATCCTTCAGGGTGCGTTCGAGCGTCCAGGGATCCATCGGGTTGAACGGGATCAGCTTGGACAGGCCGTCGCAGAACATGTAGGGCATGTCCAGCACCCGGCCGGCGTCGCGCACCACCGCCTTGGCGCCGAGCGTGCCGAAGGTGGCGATCTGGCTGACGGCGGCGCGGCCGTACTTTTCCTTGACGTAGTCGATGACGCGTTCGCGGTTGTCCTGGCAGAAGTCGATATCGAAGTCGGGCATCGAGACCCGCTCGGGATTCAGGAAGCGCTCGAACAGCAAGTCGTAGCGGATCGGGTCCAGGTCGGTGATGCCCAGCGCGTACGCCACCAGCGAACCGGCGCCCGAGCCCCGGCCCGGGCCGACCGGCACGCCATTGTTCTTGCCCCAGTTGATGAAGTCCTGCACGATCAGGAAGTAGCCCGGGAAACCCATCTGGATGATGGTCTTGCATTCCCAGCGCAGGCGCTCGTAGTACTGCTCGCGCTTGGACTCGCGCTCGGCCTCGTCCGGGAACAGGAACGCCAGGCGTTTTTCCAGGCCCTCTTCGGACAACTGCACCAGGTAGTCGTCCAGCGACACGCCGTCGGGCGTGGGGAAGTTGGGCAGGCGCGGCTTGCCCAGCACCAGGCTGAGGTTGCAGCGCTTGGCGATCTCGACCGTGTTGGCCAACGCCGAGGGCACGTCGGCGAAGCGGCGCGCCATTTCCTCGGAGCTGAGCAGGTACTGTTCCTTGGTGAAACGGCGCACGCGGCGCGGGTTCGCCAGGATCTCGCCTTCGGCGATGCAGACGCGGGCCTCATGCGCCTGGAATTCGTATTCGTCCAGGAACTGCACCGGATGCGTGGCCACCACCGGCAGGCCGGCCTCGGCCGCCAGGCGCATGGCGGCCTGGGTGTAGGCTTCGTCGCCGTCCATGCCGGCGCGCTGCAGTTCGATGTAATAGCTGCCCGGGAACAGGTGCGCCCACTGGCGCGCCAGCGCCAGCGCCGACACCGCGTTGCCGGCATCCAGCGCCTGGCCGACGTCGCCGCCGCGGCCGCCGGACAGCACGATCAGGCCGTCCTGGCCCTGCAGCCATTCGCGGCGGATTTCGGCGCGGCCCTTGCCCTGGTTGGTCAGGAACGCACGCGACAGCAGTTCGCACAGGTTCAGGTAGCCCTGGTGGTTGCGCACCAGCAGCAGGATGCGGAACGGCTTGGCGGGATCCTCGTCGTTGCTCAACCAGACGTCACAGCCGGCGATGGGCTTGATGCCGGCGCCGCGCGCGCCCTTGTAGAACTTGATCAGGCCGAACAGATTCGACAGATCGGTCAGGGCGACGGCCGGCTGGCCGTGCTTGGCGACGCGCTTGATGAGGTCAGGGATGCGCACGATGCCGTCCACCACCGAGAACTCGGAGTGAACGCGCAGGTGGACAAATGGGGACGGGTTTGTTACGGCTTCGGACATAGCAGGAATTGTACCTAGTCGGAGGGCCGAAAAGCGCCCGTTGGCCGATTGCGCCGACACCCGCCGGGCGACCCTGTGTAACAATAGACGATTGCCCCTGATCATCCGTCGCAGGACGAGATTTACGTATGAAATGGCTGATACCCGGGATCTGGCTCGCCGCCATCCTGTTCGCGCACTTCCGCGGCCGCGTCAAGCTGCCGCTGGGCCGGCAATTGCTGGACCACTCGGTGCTGCTCGCGCCGGTCAATGCCTTCATGGTGCTGACCTCGCGGGTGCCGTCCACGCCCTACCTGACCACCAGCGAGATCGCCGAACTCAAGGTGCTGGACGACAACTGGGAAACGATCCGCGACGAGGCCCTGCAGATGGCCGAGATGCGCCGCATCAAGGCGGCCGACAGCCACAACGACATCGGCTTCAATTCGTTCTTCAAGTACGGCTGGAAGCGCTTCTACCTGAAATGGTATGACGCCCGCCACCCGTCGGCCGAGGAGCTCTGCCCCAAGACGGTGGCCATCCTGAAGACGCTGCCCAAGGTCAAGGCGGCCATGTTCGCCGAGCTGCCGCCGGGCGGCAAGCTCAACCCCCACCGCGACCCGTTCGCCGGCTCGCTGCGCTACCACCTGGGACTGGCCACGCCCAACGACGACCGCTGCCACATCATCGTCGACGGCGAATCGTACAGCTGGCGCGACGGCGAAAGCGTGGTGTTCGACGAGACCTACGTGCACGAAGCCTACAACCACACCGAGCAGAACCGCATCATCCTGTTCTGCGACGTCGAGCGGCCGCTCAAGTGGGGCTGGGCCGAAGCCTTCAACCGTTGGTTCGGCCGCGTGGTGATGTCGGCGGCCAGCTCGCCCAACGACGGCGGCGACCAGACCGGCGCCATCAACAAGCTGACCCACGCGCACTGGGTCATCGACCAGAAGCGCAAGGCCTTCAAGGCCTGGAACCGCACCGCCTACAAGGCCACCAAGTACGGCCTGATCATCCTGGTGATCGCGGGCTTCATCGCCCTGTAAGCGCTTGCGGCGGCGGGCCGGGCGAAACCGGCCCCGCCGCCCTAGCCGGCATCGCGCGGCGGCAGGCTCAACAGGCCGGTGTGGTAGTCGTAACCATAGATATCGCCATAGCGGCCCCATTCCACCGCGATCTTCAGGACCCGCTCGGCCTCGTCGGGCTTGAGGAATTCCTCCATCGAATCCAGGAAGTCCTTTTCCGGCAGCGTACCGGTGGGCTCCTGTTCCAGGCTGTGGCGGATGTGCGCGGCCAGCGGCACGTGCGCCAGCAACTGGCGGCCGAAGATGGCCTGCTTCTGCCCCTGGTCGGCTTGCACGTAGCGCTGGCCCAGCGGTGTCAGGAAAATATCGCCCTTGTCGATCTGCGCCAGGCCGAACAGCCCCAGCGCCTCGCACGCCGGCAGCAGGTCATCGTCGGCGATCTCGGCTTCCTGGGCCAGCTTGGGCAGGTCGGCGCGGCCATGGAATGGCGCCTCGGCCAGCACGTCCAGCACGCCCTCCATGCGTTCGACCTCGGTGTGCGGAAAGCGGTAGCCCAGGCCCTGCTGGCGCGGGGTCGGCATGTCGTGCGCCGGCCGCTGCGTCATCAGGGCGTAGACCTCGTCGATCAGCGCCCGCACCTGCGGCGAATCGGGGTTGCGCGGCCGCGGCAGGCCGATCTGGACCTGGCTGCGGATGCGGCCGGGGTCGCTGGAAAAGATGATGATGCGATCGGCCATCATCACCGCTTCCTCGATATTGTGCGACACGATCAGGATGCCCTTGGTCGAGATACGGCTCTCGTCCCACAATTCGAGCATGTCGTCGCGCAGCGTTTCGCCGGTCAGCACGTCCAGGGCCGAGAAGGCCTCGTCCATCAACAGCACATCGGGATTCATGACCAGAGCGCGGGCGATGCCGACACGCTGGCGCATGCCGCCGGACAGCTCGCGCGGCAACGCCCCGCCGAACCCCCCCAGGCCCATCAGGTCCAGCACGGCATCGGCGCGGCTGGCGCGCTCGGCCGGCGCCACGCCCTGCGCCTCCAGCCCCAGCTCGACGTTCTGCTGCGCGGTCAGCCAGGGAAACAGCGCGAACGACTGGAACACCATGGTGATGCCGGCGGCCGGGCCATACACCGGCTGGCCGCGATACGTGACCGTACCCTGGTCGGCGTTGACCAGCCCCGCCATGATGCGCAGCAGGGTCGACTTGCCCGAGCCGGACTTGCCCAGCAGCGCCACGATCTCACCCTCGCGCAGGGTGAAATCGACCTGTTCCAGCACATTGCGCGCGGTGCCGTCGGCGGCGCGGAACGACTTGCCGACGCCGTGCAGTTCGATCAGGACATTGGAATGCATGAAGACTCCTACCGGCCGCGGTCTTCGGCCAGCACATACAGTTTGCGCCAGAAAAACCGGTTCAACAGCATGACAAAGACGCACATGACGCCGATGCCGAGCGCGATGCGGTGGAAATCGCCCAGTTCGGTCATGCGCTTGATATAGCTGCCCAGGCCGTCGGCCACCAGCGAGGTATTGCCCCAGGACACGTACTCGGCCACGATGCTGGCGTTCCAGGAGCCGCCACTGGCGGTGATGGCGCCGGTGATGAAACTGGGAAACACAGCCGGCAGGTACACCCGGCGCCACAGCAGCCAGCCTTTCAGTCCCAGGTTGCTGGCGGCCAGGCGCAATTCATTGGGGATGGTCGAGGCCCCCGCCACCACGTTGAACAGGATGTACCACTGCGTGCCGAAGATGATCAGCGGGCTGAGCCAGATGTTGGGATTGAGTTTCAACGCCACCATCACGAACACCACGGCCGGGAACAGCAGGTTGACCGGGAATGCCGCCAGGAACTGCGCCACCGCCTGCACCCGCTGCGAATACTTGGGCCGCAGGCCGATCCAGACCGCGACCGGCACCCAGATGGCCGACGCCAGGCCGATCAGCACCATCACCCGCACCAGGGTGATACCGCCCAGCCCGACCACGTGCAGCACCTCGCTCCAACCCACCTGCGCGTGCACGAACACCACCAGCCTGTAGGTGCCCAGCAACGCGGCCGCCGCCAGCAGCGCATCCCAGATGCGGGTCCAACGCGGGTCCGGCGCCTTGGCGCGGGCGCGGATCGAGGTGCCGTCATAGGGCACGCTGAACCAGCCCAGCGCGCGCCGCATGCACGCCCAGAACAGATTCGACAGGGCCTGCATCCAGCGGCTGCGGCGGGTCCAGTCCAGCAGCCAGGACTGCTGCGCGACGTCGGCCTGCGATTCCTCGAAGCGGAATTTGTCTGCCCAGGCCAGCAGCGGCCGGAAAAACAGTTGGTCGTAGAGCAGGATGCCGGCCATCATGGCGCCGATGGCCCAGGCGATGGCGCGGCCGTTCTCGGCGTCGATGGCCACCGCGATGTACGAGCCGATGCCGGGCAGCTTGATGTCCTGGCCGGCTACCGAGATGGCCTCGGCCGCCACCAGGAAGAACCAGCCGCCGGACATCGACATCATCATGTTCCACAGCAGCCCTGGCGTCGCGTACGGCAGTTCCAACCGCCAGAAGCGCTGCCAGCCCGACAGCCGGAATACGCGCGCGGCCTCGTTCAATTCGGCCGGCACGGTGCGCATCGACTGGTACAGGCTGAACGCCATGTTCCAGGCCTGCGAGGTGAAGATGGCGAAGACCGCCGCGCACTCGACCCCCAGCAGGTTGCCGGGAAACAGCGCGATGAAGGGCGCGATGGCGATGGCCTGGAATCCCAGGATGGGCACCGATTGCAGGATATCCAGCATCGGGATCATGGCCTTTTCGGCGGTGCGGAACTTGGCCGCGATGGCGGCAAAGACGAAGCTGAACAGCAGCGAGAAGGCCAGCGCCGTGAACATGCGCAGGATGGTGCGCAGCAGGTAGTACGGTAGATAGATCGGGTCGAGCGAGATCGGCAGCGATTCGCCGACGGCGAAAGGCCGGCTCATCTGCGAGGCGCCATAGGCCATGGCCGCCAGCACCCCCAGCACCAGGGGCAGCAGCGCCCAGTCCCAGCGGTTGGGCGAGGAGCGGGACGACGAGGACGGGCGCGTCCGGGGGCTGAAGAGCTCGAACATGTCGGCGATGCTCCAGGGAGCGGGGTGAAGGCCCGCGCATTGGAGCATAACCAGATGACGCGTCACTGAACAGAAAACGACTGAAATCCGGCGGTAATACGGGACGGCTCGCGCCGCCCCGCCGCCGGGCGCCAGCAGCGGGGCGAAAAGCCCTATGTGGCCGCCGCCCCTAGCGTTGCAGCGATTCCCAGGACTTCATCAGGCGCTTGACCGACACCGGCATCGGCGTGCGCAGTTCCTGCGCAAACAAGGCCACCCGCAGTTCCTCCAGCAGCCAGCGGAACTCGTCCAGGCGTGGGTCGGACGCCCCCTTCAGCGCCGAGCGGGCCCGCTGGTACTGGGTCAGGAGCGGCGCCATCTCGGCCACCAGCTTGGCATCGCGGGCCGGATCGGCGCGCAGTTTGTCGATGCGCGCCACTGCCGCCTTGAGATAGCGCGGGAAATGCGAAAGCTGGGCGTAGGGGGTGTCGCGGATGAACCATTTGGGCATCAGCGCCCCCAGCTGCTGTTGCAGGTCGGCATAGGCCGCCGCATGCGGCTTGGCCTGCGGCAGCTTGCGCTGCAGGGCGGCGTATTCCGTCAGGACCGCGCCCGCCAGGCGCGCCACTTCCTGCGCCAGCAGGCCCAGCCGCCCCTTGCCTTCGGCCCGGCGCGCCTCGAACTGCTGCGCGTTGACCGGCCAGGGCTCGGCCAGGCAGGCCTGTCCCAGGGCGCAGTCGATGATCTGGTCGCGCAGTTCCTCCTGCGTGCCCAGCGTCATGTAGAGCATGCTGATTTTGGTCAGGTCGGCCAGGTTCTTTTCCAGGAACTTGACCTGCTCGCGCAGGCCCAGCCGGAACAGCTTGAGCAGGCCGGCGCGGTGCGCCTTGCGGGCCTCGTCCGGATCGTCGAACACGTCCAGGTCGCAATGCGCGCCGCGGTCGACCAGCGCCGGGTAGCCGATGACCGACTGGCCGCGGCGCTTGATCTCCATGATTTCCGGCAGCGGGCCAAAGGTCCAGGAGGTCAGGTTCTCGTGCGCCAGCGCCTGCGCCACCTGGGTGTCGCTGGCGGCCAGTTGCTGGAAGGTCGCCTGGGCCTGCTTGCCGAACTCGGCGCGCAACTGCGCCAGGTTGCGGCCGGCAGCCAGCATGCGGCCGTGCTCGTCGACCACGCGGAAGTTCATGAACAGGTGCGCGGGCAGCGTCTCGAGCTTGAAGTCGGCGGCGGCCGGGCGCACTTGCACCTGATCCCACATGTCGGCGATGAGCGCGTCCACCAGGCCGGTCTGGGGATCGCCCAGGCGCTCGAACCAGCGGTCGTAGAAGCCGGCCGCGTAGTCGGGCAGCGGCACGCAGTGGCGGCGCAGCTTCTGCGGCAGCGACTTGAGCAGCAGGTGCACCTTTTCCTTGAGCATGCCGGGCACCAGCCATTCGCAGCGCGCCGGATCGATCTGGTTCAGGGCGAACAATGGCACCGCCAGGGTCACGCCGTCGCGCGGCGAACCGGGCTCGAAGTGGTAGTCCAGCGCCATCGACACGCCCTGCCACTCGACCTTCTTGGGAAAGACGTCGGTGGTGACGCCGGCGGCCTCGTGCCGCATCAGTTCGTCGCGCGTCAGCAGCAGCCGGGCGGCGGCGGCCTTGTCGAGCCCGTTGACCCATTTTTCCAGGGTCGCGGTCTGCGAGATGTCGGCCGGCAACTGGCGGTCGTAGAAGGCGTAGATCAACTCGTCATCGACCAGGATGTCGGGGCGACGGGTCTGGTGCTCCAGCTTTTCGATGCCGGCGATCAGCTTGCGGTTGTGGGCCACGAAGGCCAGCCGCGTGTCGATTTCGCCCGGCACCAGTGCCTGGCGGATGAAGAGTTCGCGCGCCTCGCGCGGATGCACCCGGCCGTACTGGATGCGGCGGCCGCTATAAATGGTCAGGCCGTAGAGCGTGGCGCGTTCGTTGGCCACCACCTGGCCGGCCTTCTTTTCCCAGCGCGGGTCCGACCAGTTCTTGCGGATCAGGTGGGCGCCGACCTTTTCCAGCCAGACCGGGTCGATGCGCGCCACGCAACGCGCGTACAGGCGGGTGGTCTCGACCAGCTCGGCGGCGACGATCCAGCGTCCGGCCTTCTTCACCAGGCGCGAGCCCGGATGGATGTGGAAGCGGATCTCGCGCGCGCCCTGGTAGTGGCCGCCCTCGTCGCTCTTGAAGCCGATGTTGCCCAGCAGGCCCGACAGCAGCGCCATGTGCAGCTGTTCGTAGGTGGCCTCGACCTGGTTGACACGCCAGCCCTGCTCGCCGACCAGCGCGGCCAGCTGGGTGTGGACGTCGTGCCACTCGCGCAGCCGGATGGGCGACAGGAAGTTCTGCCGCAACAGGCTCACCAGCTTGCGCTGCGAGGCCTTGTGCTGCACCTGTTCGCCGTACCAGCGCCACAGTTTGAGGAAGGAGATGAATTCGGACTTGTCGTCGGCGAACTTGGCATGCGCGGCTTCGGCCGCCTCGCGCTCCTGCATGGGGCGGTCGCGCGCGTCCTGCACCGACAGCGCCGAGGCGATGATCAGCATTTCCGCCAGGCACTGGTGTTCGCGCGCGGCCAGGATCATGCGGCCGATGCGCGGATCCACCGGCAGCTTGGCCAGCTCTTGGCCGGTCTGCGTCAGGACGAACGAAGCGCCGGTACGGGCGCTGTCGTCGCCGTCGTCGGCCGCGGCCAGTTCGATCGCGCCCAGCTCCTGCAGCAGGTGGTAGCCATCGGCCACGGCGCGCCCGGGCGGCGCTTCGACGAAGGGGAACTGCTCGATGTCGTCGAGCTTGAGCGACTTCATCCGCAGAATCACGGACGCCAGCGAGGATCGCAGCACCTCGGGGTCGGTGAACGGCGCGCGGGCGTTGAAATCGGCCTCGTCATAGAGGCGGATGCAGACGCCCGGACCGACCCGGCCGCAACGGCCGGCGCGCTGGTTGGCCGAGGCGCGGCTGATCGGCTCGATGCGCAGCTGCTCGACCTTGTTGCGCCAGGAATAGCGCTTGATGCGCGCCAGGCCGCTGTCGACCACGAAGCGGATGCCGGGCACGGTCAGCGAGGTTTCCGCCACGTTGGTGGCCAGCACGATGCGGCGCGCGTTGCCGCGCGGATGGAAGATCTGTTCCTGCTCGGCCTGCGACAGGCGCGCGTACAGCGGCAGCACCTCGGTGCCCGCCGGATGGCGCTTGCGCAGCGCTTCGGCCGATTCGCGGATCTCGCGTTCGCCGGGCAGGAACACCAGCACGTCGCCGGGGCCGTGGCGGGCGCATTCGTCGACCGCGTCGACGATGGCGTCGATCAGGTCGCGCTCTTCGTCGCCCGACATGCGTTCGCGGTCGCGGCCGGGCCTGGCGGGCGCCTCGTCCTCGGCGGCTTCCTCGCGCACCGGGCGGTAGCGCACCTCGACCGGGTAGAGCCGGCCCGAAACCTCGATCACCGGCGCCGGCTTGTCCTCGGACGCGGCGAAATGGCGGGCGAAGCGCTCGGCGTCGATGGTGGCCGAGGTGATGATGACCTTCAGGTCGGGCCGGCGCGGCAGCAGCTGCTTCAGATAGCCCAGCAGGAAATCGATGTTCAGGCTGCGTTCGTGCGCCTCGTCGATGATGATGGTGTCATAGCGGCGCAGAAGCGGATCGCGCTGCGACTCGGCCAGCAGGATGCCGTCGGTCATCAGCTTGATCGACGCATTGGGGCCGGTGCGGTCGTTGAAACGCACCTGGTAGCCCACCACCTCGCCCATGGGCGTATTCAGCTCCTCGGCGATGCGCTTGGCCACGGACGTGGCGGCCAGCCGCCGCGGCTGGGTGTGGCCGATCATCTTCTGGCGGCCGCGGCCCAGCTCCAGGCAGATCTTGGGCAATTGGGTGGTCTTGCCCGAGCCGGTCTCGCCGCTCACGATAACCACTTGGTGGCCGGCGATGGCGCGCGCGATCTCCTGGCGCCGCGCGCTGACGGGCAGGTCTTCGGGGTAGGTCACGACGGGAATGGGCCGCTCGGGGCGGGGCGCCTGGCGCGCCGCAGGGGCCGCGGCGCCGGCGCGCGGCTTGCCCGAGGCCCGGGTCGGCCCGTCGGCCGGCACGGGCGGCCGCGGGCGGGAGGATTCTGGCATGTACGATTTATCCGGTTAGCTGCCTATTATATAAACGCCCCGCCGCCATATAATTTCGCCACGCCGTCGCGCGACGGCGCGTTGACGCGGCCTGGCGCCGCGTTGTTGCCGACCCTCAGGAATTGCCCCTGCCATCATGCCCGACCTGGAACCAGACACCGTCTCCGCCCTTGAAGCCCCCGAATTCGCCGCTGCCCAGTTCGTCCGATGGTTCCGAGATGTCGCTCCCTATGTGCACGCCTTCCGCGGCAAGACGTTCGTGGTGGCGTTCGGCGGTGAACTGGTGCAGGCCGGGGCGCTGAACGCGCTGGTCCAGGATCTGTCGCTGCTGTCCTCGCTGGGGGTCCGGCTGGTGCTGGTGCACGGCTCGCGCCCCCAGGTCAATGAACAACTGCGCCTGAAGGGTTTCACCCAGCAGTTCGACCGCGGCCTGGCGCCAACCGACGCCGCCGCGCTCGAATGCGCCAAGGAAGCCGCCGGCGAAATCCGCCTGGATATCGAGGCCGCGTTCAGCCAGGGCCTGCCCAACACGCCGATGTCGCACGCGCACATCCGCGTCATTTCGGGCAACTTCGTCACCGCGCGTCCCACCGGCGTGTTGGACGGGATCGATTACAAACACACCGGCCAGGTGCGCAAGATCGACGTCGATGCGCTCAAGTTCGCCATCGAAAAAGGCTCATCGGTGGTGTTGCTGTCGCCGCTGGGCTTCTCGCCCACGGGCGATGCCTTCAACCTGGCCATGGAAGACCTGGCCACCAGCGTGGCCGTGGCGCTGCGCGCCGAAAAGCTGATCTTCCTGTCCAGCGGCCAGGGCGTGCTGAACGACGACGGCTCGGTCGATACCGAACTGGCGCGGGTGGATGCCGACGCGCTGCTGGCCGCGGGGTCGCTCGACGAGGAAACCGGCGCCTACCTGCAATATGCCTCGCTGGCGGTCAAGCGCGGCGTGGCCCGCGCCCACCTGGTGCCGTTCGCGCTGGACGGCAGCGTGCTGCTGGAAATCTTCACCCATGACGGCGTCGGCACCATGGTGGTGGAAGACACGCTGGACGATCTGCGCCCCGCCACGCTGGATGACGTCGGCGCCATCCTCAGCCTGATCGAGCCGCTGGAGGCCGACGGCACGCTGGTGCCGCGCCCGCGCAGCGTGATCGAGCGCGACGTCGAGAACTTCACCGTGCTGGAACACGATGGCGTGATCTACGGTTGCGCCACGCTGCACAACTTCCCCGGGGAAAACATGGCCGAGATGGCCTGCCTGATCGTGCATCCGGAATGGCAGGGCTCGGGCGAAGGCGAGATCCTGCTGCGCCACATGGAATCGCGCGCCCGCGCCAGCGGCGCCAAGCGCCTGTTCGTGCTGACCACCCGCACGTCGCACTGGTTCATGAAGCGCGGCTTCGTGCCGGGCGGCATCACCGACCTGCCGCGCGAAAAGCAGAACAACTACAACCGCTCTCGCAACAGCCTGGTGTTCATCAAGAAGCTGTGACGCGCCCACGCCCCAGGCCTGGCCGGGCGGCTACCCGCAGTGCCCGCAGGGGCTTGGCGGCCTTGCGCCGCCAAGCCCGCTAAAATGGCCCATTACCCATTCTTTCCGGCAGCGAACCATGGCCCGTACCATCAACTGTGTGAAATTGAAGCGTGAAGCCGAAGGGCTGGATTTTCCGCCCTACCCCGGCGAACTCGGCACCCGCATCTGGCAGAGCATTTCCAAGGAAGCTTGGGAAGAGTGGAAGCAGGTGCAGACCCGCCTGGTCAACGAAAACCGCCTGAACCTGGCCGACGCCCGCGCCCGCAAGTACCTGCAGCAGCAGATGGAGCGCTTCCTGTTCGAGGACGGCAGTGTCGAAGCCCAGGGCTACGTTCCGCCCTCGGCCTGATTGCGCCACGGCGCGCGACACGCCTCTGCGAAGCCCCTCGCCCGCGAGGGGCTTCGCACTTTCCGGCGGGCTGCCCGAGGGCCGCGCCCAACTTAAGATTCCGCTATTGCAGGCCGTATTAACGCTGTCATGACAGAAGATCCGAGTTCCGTTTCGTCCGCCGACTTTCCCGGAACCATCCGGCGCGCGCTCGCGATCGCCCCCGACCGCAAGCACGGCACGCTGGACGATGTGCGGCACGTCGTCATCCTGATGCAGGAGAACCGGTCTTTCGACCATTACTTCGGCGCCCTGCCAGGCGTGCGCGGCTTTGCCGATCCGCACCGCGTGCCCACCCCGGACGGCGACGTGCTGACCCAGCGCGATGGCAACACGCAGGTCCGCCCCTATGCCCTGCAAGACGAATTCGCCAGCCACGTGCCGGTGGGCTACATCACGCCGCACACCTGGGACGATGCCCAGCGCGCCTGGAACGATGGCCGCATGGACCAATGGTTGGCGGCCAAGCGACGCCTGGGCATGGGCGCCTACCGCCCCGCCGAGCTGCCCTTCCAGACGGCGCTGGCCAATGCCTTCACGCTGTGCGAGGCCTATCACTGCTCGATCCAGGCAGGCACCAATCCGAACCGGCTGTTCCTGTGGACCGGCACCAATGACCCGCAGGGGCGCGCCGGCGGCCCGGCCCTGGTCAACACCCATGACCGCCTCGGCCCGGCCGACCAGGGCTATGGCTGGACCACCTATCCCGAGCGCCTGCACGCCGCCGGCATCGACTGGCGCATCTACCAGGACATGGCGGACAACTTCCATGACAATCCTCTCGCCGGCTTTCGCCAGTACCGCCGCCAGCATGGCGCCGGCCTTGCCGACGCGCCGCTGCGCGACCGAGCCTTGTCCACCCGGACCCTGGACGATCTGGCGCGCGACGTCGACCAGGGCACGCTGCCGCAGGTGTCATGGATCATCGCCCCCGCCGCCGATTCCGAACACCCGGAGGTCTCGTCGCCGCGCCAGGGCGGCGCCTACACCGAACGCGTGCTGGACATCCTGACGCGCAACCCCGCCGTCTGGAGCGGCTGCGTGTTCCTGGTCACCTACGACGAGAACGACTGCTTCTTCGACCACATGCCGCCGCCGGCGCCCCCCGCCCGCAATGCCGCCGGCCAGCCGGGCGGCCTGTCGACAGTGGAACTGGACGGTGAATACCACGACACCCGCCACGGCCCCAGCGCCGCCACTCCGGACGATCCGCCGGCCCTGCATGGGCGCGCCTTCGGCATGGGTCCGCGGGTGCCGATGCTGGTGGTCTCGCCCTGGAGCCGAGGCGGCTGGGTCAATTCGCAGGTGTTCGACCACACCTCGGTGATCCGCTTCCTCGAAGCCCGCTTCGGCGTGATGGAACCCAATATCAGCGCCTGGCGCCGCGCCGTGGCCGGCGACCTGACCTCCGCCTTCGACTTCGCCGGCGATCGCACCGTGCGGCACGCCGACAGCGTGCGCCACGCCTGCGCGCTGCCCTATGCCCTGGAGGCCGTGGGCCGCATGAGCGCCGACGGCGAACACTACCGCCTGACCTTCCGCAACCCCGGCTCGGCAGGCGCGGTGCTGCATGTGTACGACCGCCTGGCGCTGGAACACGCGCCGCGCCGCTACACCGTCGGCGCGGGTGCGCGGCTGGACGACGGCTGGCGCGTGGACGGCGACGGCGCCTATGACCTCTGGTTGCTGGGGCCGGACGGCTTTCACCGCCAGTTCCGCGGCGACCGGCGCGATGCCGGCCAGCTCGAAACGCAGTTGGTGCCGGTCAGCTCCGGCCTGCGCCTGCGCCTGATCAACCACGGCGACGCGCACCTGCCGGTGCAGATCGAATCGCGCCTGGGCGACCGTTGGCGCGCCGTGGCGCAGGTGCCGGCCGGCGGCGCGCTGGAACTGAAATACGCCGGCTGCGAAGACTGGTACGACCTGGAGATCAGCGCGCAGGACCTGCCGGCCTTCGGGCGGCGCCTGGCCGGCCGCATCAGCACGGGCAAGTCGGGCGTGCCGGACCCGCGGCTGTGCCAGGGCGCCGAGTTGCCGCCGCGCTGACGCCGCGCGCAGCTCGAACCGGCGGCGGCACAAAAAACCCCAGGCGCGGAGTAGCGTCCTGGGGTTTTTCTGCGCCCGGCAAGGGCAAGCGCGGCGGCCGGGCCGCCGCGGCGCTCACTCGTCCTGCGACGCGGGCGTGTCTTCTTCACCGCGCGCCAGGCGCTCGGTGTTCTTGACGCCGGTGTGGCGCACGTCGGCACCCTTGACCATGTAGATCACGCGCTCGGACATGTTCTTGGCATGATCGCCGATGCGTTCGAGCGCGCGGGCGATGAAGATCATGTCGATGGCGCGCGAAATCGTGCGCGGGTCTTCGATCATGTAGGTGATCAGGTGACGCAGCGCCCCCTTCCATTCCTTGTCCACTTCCTTGTCGCTGCGCACCACGGCGGCGGCCAGGATCGGGTCGAGGCGGGCGAAGGCGTCCAGGGCCTGATGCAGCATGGTGCGCACGTTCGCGGCCATGTGGCGCAGTTCGATCACCGGAATGTGGCGCAGTTCCGATTCATGGATGCGACGCGCCACGGTGGCCACTTTCTCGGCCTCGTCGCCCGAGCGCTCCATGTCGGTCAGCATCTTCGACACAGCCATCAACATGCGCAGGTCAATGGCGGTGGGCTGGTGGCGGGCCAGGATGCGGCTGATGCTCTCGTCGATCTCCACTTCGTGGCGATTGACTTCCTTTTCACGCTCGCGCACCTTTTCAACCAGCGCCAGGTCGCCGCTGGCCAGCGCGTCTATGGCCTCCTGGATCATGGCCTCGACCACGCCGCCCATCTGCAAGAATTGCGAACGGACGCTTTCCAGATCAGCGTCGAACTGCTTGTTTGTGTGCTCCGTCATCCGGGCTCCCTGCGTGGTTGGTCTCATTGCATTGCCCCGATATGAAAGCGTTTCAATCAAGAATGGGCCTGCACAACCCGCAAGGTTATGACCCAAGTGTGACAGGATTATGAATCGCGGCCGCAGGCCCCGCAAGCGCGCGATCCCGCTCCTGTCCGCGCTCAGGCGCGGCGATCCAGGCGGCGGATGCCGTTCTGGGTGGCCAACAGCGCCACGTCGGCGCCGGCGATGGCGAACAGGCCGCAGGTGACCACGCCGGGCAGGTTGTTGACACGGGCTTCCAGGCCGGGCGCGTCGGTGATCGACAGGCCCGACACGTCCAGGATGATATTGCCGTTGTCCGTCACGAAACCATCGCGCAGGCGCGGCTGGCCGCCCATGGCCACCATGGCGCGGGCCACCGACTCGCGCGCCATGGGGATGACCTCGATCGGCAGGGGAAACTTGCCCATGACCTCGACCAGTTTGGATTCATCGGCGATGCAGACGAAGCGGTCGGCCACCGAGGCCACGATCTTCTCGCGCGTCAGCGCGCCGCCGCCGCCCTTGATCATATGCAGGTTGGCGTCGATCTCGTCGGCGCCATCGACGTAGATCGGCATCGACGCCACATCGTTCAGGTCCAGCACCTTCAAGCCGTGGCCGGCCAGGCGCGCGGCGCTGCGCTCGGAACTGGCCACGGTGCCACCGATCCGCCCCTTGAAACGCGCCAGGCCGTCGATGAAGAGATCGGCCGTGGAACCGGTGCCGACGCCGATGATGACATCGGGACCGGCGACCTGTTCAACCAGTTCCAGGGCCGCGTCGGCGGCTTGTTGCTTGAGTTCTTGTTGCGAGAGCATGGCGGGAATGCGCAAAAAAGGTGAGTGAAGCGGAGAAATTTAGCACGCGGCCGCGGCCGGCCAGGCCCGCGCCAGCACCGCGGCCACATCAGTGCCGGCCGCCAGTTCGCCGAACACGCCGCCCGCCGCCCCCAGTCGGCTGCCGACGAAGCCCCGCGCCACGGGCTCGGGGGCATGCCGGATCAACAGCGCCGCCTGCCACAGCCGCGCCAGCCCACAAGCGATGCGGCGGGCCTGGAACTCGGCCTGGGCCGGATCGGCCAACAGCGCGCGCCACCGCGCCAGCGCCGCATCGAATTCCGGATAGCGCCCGGTGGCGGGCGCGAACTCGCCGTCCAGCGCCGGCAGCGCCTCGGGCTCGCGCTGCAAGGCCCGCAGCACGTCCAGCGCCATGACGTTGCCCGAGCCCTCCCAGATGGAATTGACGGGCGTTTCCCGGTACAGGCGCGGCATCGGCCCTTCCTCCACATATCCGTTGCCGCCCCAGGCCTCCATGCATTCGGCCACCGCCGCGATCGCGCGCTTGCAGACCCACAGCTTGGCGGCCGGCGTGCCGACCCGCGCCAGGGCGCGCGCGGCGGGATCGGCGCGTTCATCCACCGCGCGCGCCAGGCGCAGCGCCAGCGCCTGGGCGGCTTCCGATTCCAGCGCCAGGTCGCCCAGCACATTGCGCATCAGCGGCTGCGCCAGCAATGGCTTGCCGAAAGCGTGACGGTGGCAGGCGTGGTGCAGCGACTGCGCCAGCGCCTGGCGCAACAACGCGGCGCTGCCCAGCACGCAATCGAGCCGGGTGGTGGCGGCCATCTCCAGCAGCACCGCGAGGCCGCGCCCGGGCTCGCCGAGCATGACACCCCAGGCGTCCTCGAACTCGACCTCGGCGCTGGCATTGCTGTGATTGCCCAGTTTGTCCTTCAGGCGCCGGATGCGGACCGCGTTGCGTGGCCCTTCCGGAATCCAGCGCGGCACCAGGAAGCAGCTGAGCCCCTCGTCGGTCTGCGCCAGCACCAGATGGGCGTCGGCCTGAGGCACCGAAAAGAACCACTTGTGGCCCACCAGCAGATAGGCGCAACCACGCCCGACCGTGCTCAGCGGCGTGGCGCGCGTGGTGACCGCGCGCAGGTCGGAACCGCCTTGCTTTTCGGTCAGGCCCATGCCGATCAGCGCGCCGCGTTTGCCGGCCAGCGGCGCGTCGGCGCCGTCGAACTCACGCGAATACAACGCGGGCAGCCAATCGCCGGTGTAGTCGATCACGCCCGCCGGTTCGCGTTGCAGCAGGGGCACGGCGGCAAAGGTCATGGTGGTGGGACACAGCGTGCCGGCCTCGACCTGGCCCTGCATCAGGTACGCCGCCGCCCGCGCCACCTGCGCGCCCGGCACCGGCTGGGCCCAGGCGCGGCTGTGCAGGCCGCGCGCGACGATGCCGCTCATCAACAGTTGCCAGGCGGGATGGAAGTCGACATGGTCAATGCGATGACCGGCCCGGTCATAGGCCTGCAGCCGCGGCGGATAGCGGTTGGCGTCGACGCCGGCGGCCAGGGTCTGGGCGCGTCCCAGCCACGCGCCATGCGCGCCCAGGTCGCCGAGCCAGGCGCCGGCGCCCTCGCGCACGGCCGCCTCGCGCAGCGCCGGGTCGGTGTCGAACAGGGAATAGTCCTCCAGGGGCGGGACCTGGTTAAGTACGGTGTGGGTCACGAACGACGGCATGCTGGCTCCTCTTCGTTGATGCGCCGCGTCCCGGCGCGCCCCGCCCGCGGGCCTATCTGGCGATGGGCGCCACCCGCTGCCAGGGCCGCAGGGCCTCGACCTGGGCGGCCATTTCCAGCAGCCAGGCCTCGCTGCCCAGCGGGCCCATGACCTGGATGCCGATCGGCAGGCCGTCGGCCGACAGGCCGAACGGAATGGAAATGGCGGGCATGCCCGTCAGGTTGGCCAGCGGCGCGAACGGCGAATAGCCGATCACGCCCTTCTTGCCGAGACGGTAGGCCAGGTAGTCGGCATTGTCCATCGCATAGCGGCCGATGGGTGCCGGCGGTTGCGCCAGCACCGGCGACAGGAACAGGTCATAGCCCTGCGTACCCTCGCGATGCAGGAAGCGGCCGATACGGCGCGTGATCTCGTGGCAGGTATCGACGCAAGCCACATACTGGGCGCCGGAAATCGCCCGGGCGTACTCGCGCGCGCCCAGCGTGGTCGGCTGCAACTCATCGGCCGCCAGACGGCGATTGCGCGCGCCGACGAAGCTGTCGATGGCGTTGGCGGCGGCGCTGGCGATCAGCGGCAGCATCGGCGACAGCACTTCCTCGGAACCGACCGGCGGCGCGGCCACAGTCAATTCGTGGCCCAGCCCGGCGAACAGGCGTGCGGCCTCGTCGAGTACGGCCGCGACTTCGGGATGGATGGCCTCGCCTTCGTAGGTGGTGTTGATATAGGCAATGCGGCGGCGCGGCGACGACCGCGGATCGGCCGACACCCGCGCCACGATGTCGCGATAGGAGTCGCCCGGCCTGGCCGGCGCGGCGTACGGCGCGCCCACGTCGGCGCCAGCGCTGATATCCAGCGCCGCCGCGCAATCGCGCACCGACAACGTCATCATGTGTTCCGTGGCCAGGCCGCCCCAGCCCTCGCCCTTGAGCGGGCCCAGCGGCATCATGCCGCGCGAGGGCTTCAGGCCCAGCACGCCGCAGCATGAGGCCGGAATCCGGATCGAGCCGCCGCCGTCGCTGCCGTGGGCAATGCGCACCATGCCGCTGGCCAGCGCCGCCCCGGCGCCGCCACTGGAGCCCCCGGCACTGTGGCCGGCCTTCCAAGGGTTCTGGGTCGGCGCGCCATAGACCGGCGATTCGCTGGTGGGACTCAGGCCCAGTTCAGCGCTGGTGCTGCGGCCGAACGGAATCAGGCCGGCGCGGCGGTAGCGCCTGACGATCTCGGCATCGACGTTCCATTCCACCTGGCCGTACAGCACCGAACCCATGGTGCTGGGCAGGCCGAGCGCGGCGGTGCCCAGGTCCTTGAGCAGCGTCGGCACGCCCAGGAACGGCTGCTCGCGCAGCAGCGCCAGGCGTTGTCCGGAGGACAGCGCCGCCAGCGCGTCGTCCTGCGCGCGCGCCAGCTCCAGGCCGAGTTCGGCCCGCACGCCACAGGCTGCATTGATCGACGGATTGCGTGCCGCCACCCGTTCCAGCGCCTGCTCCATGGCGGCTAGCGCCGTCGTGGCCCCCTGGGCGATATCGGCGCCCAGCGCCATCGCGTCGAAGGAAGAGGAATCAACTCGGTCAGCGGTGGCCATGCGTGCGATGCTCCTGATATCGACGGCGGAATGCCGCAAGTATGAGGATATCGACAGAGCGCCCCGGTCACAAGCCGGGTCCGACGGCGGCCGCGCGAATCAGGCGCCGGGCCCTGGCGCAGCGGGCGTATCGCCAGCGGCGGGATCGTCCGCGCCATCGTCGGCCGCCGCGCCCCCGGCGCCCAGCAGGCGCACCGCCTCGGCCTCGGGCAAAGCCTCGACGCTCTTCAGGTTGCGCAGCATGGCGCGGGTGCGCACCTCGGTCTGGCCGATCTTGCTGCTGGCGGTGTCCAGCGTCTTCTTGACGCCGGCGAGCGCATCACCGAATTTGCCGAACTCGGTCTTGACCGCGCGCAGCACCTGCCAGACCTCGGACGAACGCTGCTCGATGGCCAGCGTGCGGAACCCCATCTGCAGGCTGTTGAGCAACGCCGCCAGGTTGCTGGGCCCGGCCACGTTGATGCGCAGATCGTGCAGGCGGTCCAGCAGCCCCGGACGCCGCAGCACTTCCGCATACAGGCTCTCGGTGGGCAGGAACATGATGGCGAAATCGGTCGTGTGCGGCGGCGCGATGTACTTGCCGGCGATCGACCGGGCCTGCACCTCGACCGCCTTGCCCAGTGCGATGCCGGCCGCCTTCACGCCCTCGGCGTCGGCGGCTTCCTGTGCGTCCATCAGGCGCTCGTACTCTTCCTTGGGAAACTTGGCGTCGATCGGCAGCCAGACCGGGGCGCCGCCATCGCCGCGTCCCGGCAGGCGGATGGCGAACTCGACCACCGCATCGCTGCCCGGCACCGGTTTGATGTTGCTGGCGTATTGCTCCGGCGTCATGTTGTCTTCGATCAGCCGGGCCAGTTGCACCTCGCCCCAGGTGCCGCGCGACTTGACGTTGGTCAGCACGCGCTTGAGATCGCCCACGCCGGCCGCCAGCACCTGCATCTCGCCCAACCCTTTGTGCACGGCTTCGAGACGCTCGGACACCTGTTTGAAGGACTCGCCCAGGCGCTGCTCGAGGGTGGCATGCAGCTTCTCGTCGACCGTGCGGCGCATATCGTCGAGCTTGGCGCTGTTGTCATTCTGCAACGCCTGCAGCCGCTGATCGACCGTCGTGCGCACCTCCATCAGGCGCCGCTCGCTGATCTGGATCAGCCCCTGCAACTGGTCACCGAAGCCGGCCGCAAAGCGCGCCAGCGACTCGGCCGATTAGATCTTGAGCAGCTTTTTCAACAAGAGAAACAATATCTCCCATGCCAAGAATTCTGTTAGCTATTCTGTCGGGATGAAAAACTTCGAGATTATCAATTTTTTCTCCT
>LXNH01000019.1_pt1 | contig 31926 bp, 28 predicted proteins | sample 809111 | NCBI WGS metagenome assembly LXNH01 (sample SAMN04870528, study PRJNA318959) | seawater metagenome | biome: 00002010; material: water; isolation source: marine seawater | place: Greece: Milos, Mediterranean Sea | collected 2013-05-29 | depth 5-7 m
GGAACCACCCGCGCCGGTGGAAGTGGTCAAAGTGCCCGAGCCGCTGGCGCTGCCGGCGCAGTTGAAGCCAATGCCCGAGGCAGAAGACGCCAAGCCCGCGCCGGAACCGACCGACGAGAAGGTGCGCGTCTCGCGGGCCAATACGGAGGCCCGCGTTGCGCCCACGCGCGAGGGCTACGTCAACGCGATTCAGGTGTGGCCTTTCACGGATGGCGCGCTGTATCAGGTCTATGCGGCCGTGGGCCGCGTAACCGTGATCGCGCTCCAGCCGGGCGAGGAACTGGTGACGGTGGCCGCCGGCGATACCGTGCGCTGGATCGTCGGAGACACATCGAGCGGCAGCGGCGATGCGTTGCGGGTCAATGTGATGGTGAAGCCGATCCGCTCGGGCCTGAAGACCAATCTGGTCATCACGACCAGTCGGCGCACTTACCTGCTGGAACTGACCTCGACCGAGAAGACGTGGATGGCATCGGTGTCCTGGGAGTACCCGAAGGACAAGATGCTGGCCTTGCAGCGCCAGGCGCAGGCGGCGAGTGCCGCTGCGCCAGTCGATGCCGGGCTGTCGCTGGAGAAGATCCGCTTTCGCTACGCCGTCAGCGGCAGCAATCCGCCGTGGAAGCCGCTGCGCGCCTTCGATGACGGCGAGAAGGTCTATATCCAGTTTCCCGCTGGCATCGCGCAAGGCGAGCTGCCGCCGCTGTTCGTCATCGGCGCGCAGGGCGATGGGCAACTGGTGAACTACCGCTTCCGCTCGCCGTACTACATCGTGGATCGCCTGTTCGGCGCGGCCGAACTGCGCCTGGGAGGCGACAAGGGCGACGTGGTGCGGATCGAGCGCACGGACGGCGTGGCGCGGAGGAACTGACATGAGCCAGGACGACACTCCAGACCATGCCGCGCCACAGGCGGGCAAGGTGGCGCCCGAGGCGGTTGCGCTGCGCGCCCAGCCGCGCCCGGTCACGCGGCTGAACCGGCGCACGCTGGCCATGCTTACCGGCGGCCTGTCGGTCGCTGTGCTCGGGGCTACGATCTGGTCATTGCAGCCGCATCGACGCGGCGCGGGCGAGCAGACCGAGCTTTACAACGTCGATCGCGTCTCGAAGTCCGAAGGGCTGGATGGCCTGCCGACCGACTACTCGAAGCTGCCGCCGAAGGTGCCAGAGCTGGGGCCGCCGCTGCCGGGCGATCTTGGCCCGGCCATCGTGAAGTCGCAGCAGCCGGTGACGCCAACCTATGCGCCGCCGGGGCACGACCCGGAGGATGCGCGACGCAAAGAAGCGGATGCGGCGGCGGCTTCGTCAGTGTTCTTCCGCTCGGATGGCCAAGGCCAGAGCGCCGCCACCGTGGCGCAGGCCGCGCCGGGTGCGCCTGGCGGCGCAAGCACGCTCGCGGCCTTCGACCATCTCGCCGCCGGGCCGGCCTCGACGGCGGCCCAGCCTGCCGACCCGACCACCATGCAGAACCGGCAAGACCAGAAAGAGGCGTTCCTGAAAGGCGGTTCTACGGAAACCCGCAATTCCGGCAATTTGGCGCTGCCAGCATCGCCGTATCAGGTAATGGCCGGAACGGTGATCGCCGGTGCGCTGGTGACAGGCATCAAGTCCGACTTGCCGGGCGACGTGATCGCCACGGTGACGGAGCCGGTCTACGACACGGCGACGGGCAAGTTCCTGTTGATCCCGCAGGGCTCGCGCATCCTGGGCAAATACAACAGCCAGGTGAGCTACGGGCAGAGTCGCGTGCAGGTAGTGTGGAACCGGGTCATCCTGCCGGACACGTCCTCGCTGAAGCTCGACAACCTTGCGGGCACTGACCCGGCCGGATATTCCGGCCTTGAAGATGGCGTCGATTGGCATTGGGATCGGGTCTTTGCTGGCGCGGCGCTGACGACGCTGCTGGGCGTAGGCGCCGAGCTGGCCGCGCCGGAGAACCGGCAGGGCGGCAACCGCATCGTGATCGCCGGGCGCGACAGCGCGCAGGACAGCATCAATCAGGTCGGTCAGGAGATGACCCGGCGCAACATGAACATCCAGCCGACGCTGACCGAGCGGCCGGGCCTGCCGGTGAGGATCATCGTCAACCGCGATCTGGTGTTGCGACCGTACCAACCGATGTTCTTCCAGCGGGGGGCAATGCAATGAGCACGACCAAGAAGCTGCGGCTTGGGCCGCTGCCAAAACTGGAGTCCACGAAGCTGACCTTTGCGTGCCCGGCCAGCCTGAAAGCCGACCTCGACCGCTATGCCGCGCTACACGCGCAGACCTACGGCGAAGCAGTCGATGCGACAACACTCATCCCGCACATGCTGGAGGCATTCATGGCGGGAGATCGTGGATTCAGGAAGGACACGGCAACATGGAGCGCGCCATCGAAGCCGACGTGATGGCGTCGCTCACACCCTGCGGCATTCATCGAACGCGCAGCCTTGGAGCTGCGCGTTCTTCATTCTGGATGCCACCAATCCACTGGACTATGATGGTGAAACAAGCCCGCCGCCCCTCGGCAATCCAGCACGATCAGGTGCGATCCGGCTTTCTCTCCCGACGCTCCTATGTGGCTCCTAGCCAATCAAGCCGCAGTCCTGCGACGCGGCCCCAAAAAGAGCTAACCTACTGTCCCATATACGGTTTCAATCCTTGCGTGCTTTGCACGAAAGACTTGACACCAGAACTTTTTTGTTGGCCGGGTGTGTCGACCATATCCGGCCAGCGGGCCTGCGGGCAGGGGCGCCCATGCCTCAGCCCTGCGCCTGGGGCACCGCCCCGGCATCGAGCATGGCGAGTGCGCCCATGATCAGCGCATGCATGCCCTGCGCGAATTCCGCCTCCATCTCGGCCTCTTCCGCGGCGCGCTCGGCCTCGACCAGCGGCTCGCGGCCCGCCACCGAATACACCGTGTCCGCCACCGCGATGCAATGGAACGCCACCGTGGCCAGCAGCCAGCGCGCCTGCTCTTTCGGAATGCCGTAGATGCGCGCGATGCGGCTCTGGTGCTCATCGATCTTGACGAGCATGGGCGGCGTCGCGGCCAACCGGCGCAGCACGTAGGGTGTCAGTCCGAGATTCTGCTTGACCAATTGCTGGGCCGACGCCGAGAACGCGAGCAGGTATTCCTTCAACCCGCTGCGTCCGTCATCACAGGGCAGCGGGATTCGCCAGCGGCTGAAGATCTCCTCGGCCACCAGGTGCTTGAGCGCCTCCAGGCTGGGCACATGCTTGTAGAGCGCCATGTGGCTGACCCCCAGCGCCGCGGCAACGCCGACGAAGGTGATGTTCGGCAGGCCGATGGCGATGCCCGCGTCCGCGATCCGTTCGCGCGTGATGGAGGGTGGACGCCCGCGCGCCGCGGACCGGGGTGACGATTTCATATGGCAATTCCCGCTGATGGCGACGGACCCGCAATAACTTTGATCCGCCTGTCCATTTAGTTTAGTTGGATGCAAGTAACTCTTATTTAGTTTATAGTCATGCAACTAATTATTCAGACGCCTAATTTTTTGCATGAGCACGCGCGATACGGCTGCGGCCCCGCCCCAGAAATCCGGCCCGATCAGCCTGTTGTTGCGACCCATCCGCGCACGCCTGGCTCTCGCCGCCCTCTGCGCCGCCATCGGCACGATGCTGACGCTCGCGCCTTTGGCGGGCATCGCGCATATCGCGCAACTCGCCCTGGGCGAGCACGCCGCGGCGGCGTCGACGCGGGATGAAATCTGGCGGGTCGCCATCGCCAGCGCCGTATGCCTGCTGGCCGGCATGACGCTGGTCTTGGCCGGTGAGCTGCTCGCCCACCTGGCCGACAACCGGCTCACTGCCCAACTGCGCCTGGCTGTCACGCACCGGCTGGCGCGGGTTCCGCTGGGGTGGTTCACCAGCCGCGCCTCGGGCGAGGTCAAGCAGGCCATGCAGGACGACATCGCCACCCTGCACAGCCTGACCGCGCACTTCTACACCGCGGTGGGACGCGCGGGCGGTGCGATCCTGATCTCCGTGCTCTACCTGTTCGCCATGGATTGGCGCCTTGCGATCGTCGCGCTGTTGCCGTTTCCCGGCTTCTTCCTGTTCCTGCGCCGCGCCATGCGGGCCAGCGGCGCCAACATGCAGGCCTTCGTCACCCGCCTTGGACGGGTCAACAGCGCGACGATCGAATTCGTCAGCGGCATTCCGGTGGTCAAGGCATTCGGCGCGGACGGCCGCGCACATGACGGGTATCGCAAGGCCGTTGACGCCTTTGCCGAGGCATTCGCGGATTTCACCCGCCCGCTGGTCGTGGCCATGGCGCATGCCCATGCCATGATCGCGCCGGTAACCGTGCTGGGCCTGGTGCTGGCCTGCGGCGCATTGTTCGTGGGGCTGGGCTGGATGACGCCGCTCGAGCTGCTGCCGTTCGCCCTGGTGGCGCCGGGCATCTGCGCCCCGGTCCTGCTGCTCCACACGCTGCTGCACGACCTGGGTAATGCCGCTGGCGCCGCCCAGCGCGTCCAGGCGCTGCTGCGAACGCCGATGCTGGCGGCGCCTTCGCCCGATCGGCACAGCCCGCCGACGGGCCACGAGGTCCGTTTCGAAAACGTCAGCTACGCCTATGACGCCGAACAGCCGGCGCTGACGAATCTCGGTTTCACCCTGGAACCGGGCTCGGTGACGGCGATCGTCGGTCCCTCCGGTTCGGGCAAATCGACATTGGCGCGATTGCTGCTGCGCTTTTTCGACCCGACCGATGGGCGCATCACGCTCGGCGGCGTCGACCTGCGGCAAATCGAGACGTCGCGGCTGTACCGCCATATCGGCTTCGTGCTGCAAGAGGTGCGCCTGATCCACGCCAGTCTCCACGACAACATCGCCTTGGGACGGCCTTCGGCAAGCCGACGCGAAGTCGAGGACGCGGCGCGCGCGGCCAACATCCATGAACGTATCCTGGCCCTGCCACGAGGCTACGACTCGGTGGTGGGCGAGGATGCGCAGTTGTCCGGCGGCGAACGCCAGCGCGTGAGCATTGCCCGCGCAGTGTTGCTGGACGCACCGGTGCTGGTTCTGGACGAAGCCACCGCGGCCGCGGATGCCGGCAACGAGGTGGCGATCCAGGACGCGCTGTCGCGCTTCGCGCGCGGCCGCACCGTGCTGGTCATCGCCCATCGCCTCGATACCGTCATGCACGCCGATCGCATCCTGGTGCTCGACCGCGGCGTGATCGTCGAGCAAGGCACGCACCAACAACTGCTGGCTCGCCAGGGCCACTATGCGCGGATGTGGCGGCTGGGCGGCCACGCGGGCGCCCCTTTGCAGGAGGCGTCATGCTGAGAACATTGCTGCAATTGCTGGGCCCGGATGCCGTCCTCTTGCACCGCTATGCCTGCAAGGCCGTGGCCTACAGCCTGCTGTGCGGCCTGACCATCAGCGCGCAGGTACCCGTGCTCAGCCATCTGCTGGCGGGCGATGCGCGCGCGGCGCTGCCTTGGCTGGCGTTGCTGCTGGCCGGGGTCGCGCTCTGCTGGATCGGCCGGCGCTATGTGGAACAGGCCGGTGTGCGCGTTGGCGTCTGCGTGCTGCAAAGCGGGCGCCAGCGACTGGGTGACCACGTCGCGCGTTTGCCCGTGGGCTGGTTCACTGCCGACAACACTGCCTGGTTGGGGCACCTGATCACCCAAGGCATGATGGCGGTGGCTCAATTGCCGGCGCATGTCTTCACGCCCGTGATCGGCGGTCTGGTGACGCCGGTGGTCATCGTGGCCGTCCTGCTCGCGCTGCACTGGCAACTGGGCCTGATCGCGCTGGCGGCCCTGCCCTTGCTGGCCGGCGTGCTCGCGCTGAGTGGACGGCTGTCGGGGCGCGCGGACCGGGCCTTCCATCGCCACTTCGCCGATACCAGCCAGCGCATGGTCGAGTTCGCGCAGGCCCAGTCGGTGCTGCGCGCCTTCAACGGCGACGGCGCCGGCGCCCGCTTCGTCGAGCAGGCCGTGGCGCGGCAACAGCGCTCCGGCACGCGGCTGATCCTGCTGTCATCCCTGTCCTCGGTTCTCAATGCCTGGGCCGTGCAGGCGGTGTTCGCCGCGCTGCTGGTCGCGGCGACCCTATGGCTCAATGTCCAACTGGCAAACCCGCTGGCAGCCGCCGAGATCGTCGCGCTTGTCGTCTCACTGCTGCTGGTGGGCCGCTACATCGAACCGCTGCTGGAAGTCGCCGCCTACGGCGAAGCGCTGCGCGGCGCGCGCGGCCAGCTCGACGCCATACGCGAACTGCTGGCGGTCCCGCCGTTGCCGGCGGCGCAAGCGCCGCGGCCGCCGCGGGACGCCGGTGTGGAACTACGCGACGTTTGCTTCCGCTACGCGCCCGGCGAGCCCGATGTGCTGCGCGGCGTGAACCTGTGTGTCGCCCCCGGCAGCATGACGGCACTGATCGGCGCGTCCGGCTCGGGCAAGACCACGCTGGTCCGCCTGATCGCGCGCTTCTTCGACGCCGACCGGGGCAGCGTGCGGGTCGGCGGGGTCGACGTGCGCGACATGTCGCAGACGCAGCTGGCGGGCCAGATCAGCCAGATTTTCCAGGACAGCTATCTGTTCACCGGCAGCATTGCCGACAACATCCGCCTCGGCCGGCCCGACGCGTGCGACGCCGACATCATGGAAGCCGCGCGCCTGGCCGGCGTGGCCGAAATCATCGAGCGCCTGCCGCAAGGGCTGGAGACGCCGGTCGGCGAAGGCGGCGCGCGGTTGTCCGGCGGAGAACGGCAGCGCATCGCCATTGCGCGCGCCTTGATCAAGAATGCGCCCATCCTGCTGGTGGACGAAGCCACTGCCGCGCTCGACGCCGAGAACCAGGCGGCCATCGCCGACACGTTGGCGCGATTGCGTGGCCGGCGCACCCTCATCGTGATCGCGCACCAGCTATCCACCGTGTCCATGGCCGACCAGATCGTGGTACTGGAAGACGGCCTGATCGTCGAATCGGGAACGCCCGCGCAGTTGCGCGCAAGCGCAGGGCACTACGCCCGTTTCCTGGCCCAGCGCCAGGCCGCCAAGGGCTGGCGCATCGCGCCGGCGGCGCCCGGTCGGAAACGCTGATGCCCGCGCGCCTGTGCTGCCTGCTGGCCATCCTGTGCGGCGTCTCCCTGCTGGTCGGCTCCAGCCCGGTGGCGTGGTCGCAGGCGCTTGCCGGATCGAGCGACGCCTGGCTGACGCTGACGGCCAGCCGCCTGCCACGCCTGGCGGCCGTGGTGCTGACCGGCGTAGGCCTGTCGGTCTGCGGCGTCATCCTGCAGCACATCGTGCGCAATCGCTTCGTCGAGCCCGGCACTTCCGGTGGGTTGGATGCCGCCAAGCTCGGCATCCTGGTGTCGCTGACGCTGGCGCCGGCGGCCGGCACGACGAGCCGCATGCTGTTCGCGCTGGTGTTCTGCCTGGCCTCCAGTCTGCTCTACGTAGGCATCATTCGCCGCATTCGCTGGCGCAATACGGTACTGGTGCCGGTCATCGGCCTGATGTACGGCAGCGTGCTCAGCGCCGTGGCCGAGTTCTACGCCTATCGCCACAACATCCTGCAAAGCATGCAGGGCTGGCTGCTGGGCGATTTCTCGCGCGTCGTTCAGGGCCATTACGAGATCATCTATCTGGTCCTGCCCATCGTCGCCCTGGCCTATCTGTACGCGCATCGCTTCACTGTGCTCGGCATGGGCGAGGACATGGCATCCAGCCTGGGGCTCGGTTATGCGGCTACCGCGGCGCTGGGCCTTGTGCTGGTCGCGGTGACGGTATCCGTAACGGTCATCATCGTCGGGGCGATTCCATTCGTCGGACTGGTCGTGCCCAACCTGGTGGCACTGCGCTACGGGGAGAACCTCGGCCGCACGCTTCCCATCGTCGCGCTGGGCGGCGCATCGCTGCTGCTTGCCTGCGACATCATCGGCCGCCTGCTCATCCACCCGTTCGAAGTGCCCATTGGCCTGACGGCCGGCGGCGTGGGCGGCGTCATGTTCCTGGTCCTGATCCTGCGGGGGTTGCGGTGAAGCGCGCCCCCCGGTTCTGGATGATCGGATTGACATTGGCCGCCCTGGCAATCGCCTTCGTATTCGCGGGCGCCGGGTGGGACTTCGGCTACGTGATTCCCAAGCGCCTGATCCGCCTGGCGGCCATCGTCGTCGGCGGCATCTGCGTCGCGCTCTCGGCCATCGTCTTTCAGACGCTTGCCGGCAACCGCATCCTGACGCCCGCCGTGATGGGCTACGAGGCGGTGTATCTGCTGTGGCAGTCGCTGCTGCTTCTGCTGATGGGCACGCACGGCATGGCGATGCTCGGCGTGGCCGGAAACTTCCTGGTTTCGGTGGGGCTGATGCTGGCCTATTCCTGGGTGGTGCATCGCTGGCTGCTGCGCGGCGGCAACGATGTGTACCGGATGCTGCTGCTCGGCCTGGTGCTGACGATGGTGATCACGACTTTCACGCAGTTCGTTCAGCTGCGCATCAGCCCGGGCGAATTCGCCGTGTTCCAGGGACTGGGCTACGCCTCGTTCAATCGAGCGACGACCGAAACTCTGCTCTACGCAACGGTGGCGCTGGCGGCGGTGTGCTTCGCAGCGCGCGGCGGCCCGCCCGCGCTCGACGTGCTGGCGCTCGGCCGCGACCAGGCGATGTCGCTGGGCGTGCACCATGCCCGATATGTCTGCCGCTACCTGGCGCTGATCGCCATTCTGGTGGCGATATCGACCAGCCTCATCGGGCCCACGGCCTTCATGGGCATCTTTGTCGCCAACATCGCCTATGCGCTGGCGGGCAGCAACCGACACCGGATCACGCTGCCCCTGGGCTGCGGCGTCGCGATTGCCGTATTCATCGTCGCCCAGTTGCTGGTCGAACACGCCTTCAACTACAAGACCTCGGTCAGCATTCTCGTCAACCTGGTGTGCGGCGCGTACTTCCTTGCCCTGACGTTCCGAGGCCGAGCCACGCCATGATCACCGTCCGCAATCTTCGCAAGAACTACGGCGCCAGAACCGTCCTGGACGGCATCGACGCCGAATTCCCGGCGCGGCGCGTGACCTCGCTGATCGGGCCCAACGGCGCCGGCAAATCCACGCTGCTGATGCTGATGGCGCGGCTGCTGGAACCCAGCGGCGGCGAGATCCTGCTCGATGGGCAGCCGGTGACGAACTTGCGGATCGCCGAGTACGCGCGGCGCGTCGCCACCCTGCGCCAGGCGCCGGGGTTCGACCTGCGCCTGACGGTGCAGGATCTGGTCGCCTTCGGCCGCTTCCCCTACAGCCGCGGCACGCTGACGGCCGCCGACCGCCGCGCGGTCGACGCGGCCATCGACTTCCTGAGCCTGACGCCGCTGCGCGAGGCCTACCTCGATGAACTCAGCGGCGGCCAGCGCCAGATGGCGTTCCTGGCGATGACGATCGCGCAGCAGACGGATGTGCTGCTGCTGGACGAACCGCTGAACAACCTCGACATGAAGCATGCCGTGCAGATCATGCGGGCGCTGCGTCGCCTGTGCGACGAGCAACGCCGCACCGTGATCCTGGTGATCCACGACATCAACTTCGCCGCCAACTATTCCGACCATATCGTCGCGCTCAAGGACGGCACCCTGCATGGCAGCGGCCCGTCGGCGCAGGTGGTGACCGAGCCGCGCCTGCGCGCGCTGTACGAGCTGGATTTCGAGGTCTTGCGCAACGAACGCGGCTGTCTCTGCAACTACTTCAATCCATCCGGAGTTCCGATATGAGCTGGAAAAGCACCTGCCGCGCCCTGGGCCTGGCAATGATCGCGATGGTCGTCCTGCAGGCTTGCGGCGACAAGCCCGCCCAGCCGCCCCAGGCGGCGCAGGCCTCGCCGGCATTCGACTCGCCCATCAGCATCACCCACAAGCTGGGCACGACCACGATCACGCGCCCACCCCGGCGCGTCGCGGTGCTGGACATGAACGAAGCCGATACGCTCGACCAGTTGGGCGTGCCGATCGTGGGCATGACCAAGGACTATGTGCCGCACTTTCTCGCGCGCTACAAGGAAGACGCCAGCGTGCTGGACCTGGGCGCCATCGTCCAGCCCAACCTGGAACGGGTGCACGCGCTCAAGCCCGACCTGATCCTGATCTCGCCGATCCAGGCCAACCATTACCGTGAGCTGAGCGAAATCGCCCCGACGCTGCATTTCGATGTGGACTTCGGCAACAGCAAGGGCCAGCACCTCGCCGTCATCAAAGATCACCTGATGACGCTGGGACGTCTTTTCGGCAAAGAGGACGTGGCCCGCCGCAAGGCTGCTGAACTCGACGCCAAGGTGGCAGCCGCCCGCCGCGTGACGGAAGGCCGCCCCGAGAAGGCCATGATCGTGATGTTCAACAACGGGGCCTTCAGCTCCTTCGGCGTGCAGTCGCGCTACGCCTTCGTCTTCGACGCGCTGGGCGTCAAGCCCGCCAGCACCCTCGTCGATTCCAGCCTGCACGGCCAGCCGATTTCCAGCGAGTTCATTCAGCAAGCCAATCCCGACATCCTGTACGTGGTCGACCGTACCGCGGTCATGGAACGGCGCCCGGTCATGGATGCCGAGCGCATGAGCAACCCGCTGCTGCGGCAGACCAATGCCTGGAAGAACGGCCGCGTGGTGTTCGTCGACGCCGACGCCTGGTACACCACCGCCGCCAGCGTGACTTCGTTGCAGCTGGTGATAGACGACGTCATCAAGGGCTACCAGGACTGAAACCCGGCCGTTTTTCCTGGCGGGTTCTTTCATAAACGATTCTCGATCTCACTCTTTTTCTTATTTCTCAAACCGCAGCAATTCTTCAACCTCCATTGAAAGGAATCGGCATGAACGCACTGTGCCGTCAGAACCGTATCGTCCTCCCCGCGCCGCAGGCTATCGGCCGCACAACCTCCTTCGAGCTGAACCGCACCGCGGTCGCCGTGCAGGCGGCAATCTGGCTGGGCGTGATGCTCACCGCGGCGGCGGTTCCATCCGCGCGGGCGCAGACCGCCGGCTTGGCCGCGGACTCCCCTGAAAACTCGCGCGCGGCCGCCACGGCGGAGGGCGTGACCACCCTGCAGGCCGTCACCGTCCATGGGCAGGTTGAAACCGTGCAGCCCTACGCCGGCGGGCAGGTGGCCACCGGCGGCCGTGTCGGCATGCTGGGCGACAAGGATTTCATGGAAACGCCCTTCAGCACCGTCAGCTACACCGACAAATTCGTCGCGGACCGGCAGGCGCGCGACATCACCGATGTGATTTCCGCCACCGATCCCTCGGTGTTCTCCACCGGCGTGCAAGGCACCATCGCCGAGAACTATTCGATCCGCGGCTTCAGTTCCAACATCAACGATGTCTCGTTCGGCGGGCTGTACGGCATCTCCCCCTACTACCGCGCCTCGCCCGAGATGTTCGAGCGCATCGAGGTCCTGAAAGGGCCCTCGGCCCTGCTCAACGGCATGCCGCCGGGCGGCTCGGTCGGCGGCGCCGTCAACCTCGTGCCCAAGCGAGCCGGCGACGCGCCCGTGGCGAGCCTGACCGCGACCTACATGTCGGACTCGCAGTTCGGCGGCCATATCGACCTGGGTCGGCGTTTCGGCGAAAACCAGCAGTTCGGCATCCGTTTCAATGGCGTCTACCGGGATGGCGGTACGGCGGTCAAGCAGCAGGACCAGAAGGCCCAGCTGGCCGCGCTGGGACTGGACCTGCGCGCCGACCGGGCCCGCATTTCCATCGACGTCTACAGCAGCCAGGACCGCGTGGATGGTCCAACCCGGGGCATCAACCTGGCGCGCGGCGTGAGCGTGCCCAAGCCGCCGAAACCCGATACCCTGCTCAACCCGACCTGGGCCTTTTTCGACACCCGCGACGAAGGCTTGATGGCCCGTGGCGAGATCGACCTGAGCGACCAACTGACGGCCTACGCCGCGGTAGGCACCAGCGACACCAAGTACAAGACGACCAGCGTGCAGACGGTGGAAGTCTTCAACAACGCCGGGGACTATCGCACCAACGCCAGCGACCTGCGATTCGAAGTCGAGAAGCAGTCGGCGGAAGTGGGATTGCGCGGCAAGTTCAAGACCGGCGCCGTCGGCCACGAATGGGCGCTGAACGCCACCTACTACGCCCACACCGACGAGCAGTTCGGCCGGCGCAACGTGCTGGGACCGGACTGGATCACCAACATCTACCACCCGGTGTGGGGCCCCGCGCCCGACAGGTTCATCGCGCCGCAGATCATGAAGACCAAGCTGCGCCTGAGCAGCTATGGCCTGGCCGACACCTTGTCCTTCGCCGATGGTCGGGTGCAACTGACCCTGGGCGCACGGCACCAGCAGGTGGTGGCCGATTCGTACAACGTCGCCACCGGCGCGCGCACGTCGCGCTACGACGAGAGCGCCGTCACCCCCGCGGCCGCCATTCTGTTCAAGGCCACCGACTCGATCTCGCTCTATGCGAACTACATCGAAGGCCTGAGCCAGGGCGCCACCGCGCCGATCACCGCCGCCAACGCGGGAGAAGTGTTCGCGCCCTACAAGAGCAAGCAGAAGGAGGTCGGCCTCAAACTCGACCTGGGCGATTTCGCGCACACCCTGAGCCTGTATGAAATCACGCGGCCCAGCAGCTACACCGACCCGGCCACCAACACCTTTTCCTTCGGCGGAGAACAGCGCAACCGCGGCATCGAATGGACCTTCTTCGGCTCGCCGCTGGAGGGCGTGCGCCTGATGGGCGGCATCGCCTACATGGATCCCAAGCTGACCAAGACGGCCGGCGGCATCAACCAGGGCAACACGGCGACCGGCGTACCCAAACTGCAAGGCAAACTGGGCGCGGAATGGGATGTTCCGCAACTGCGCGGCCTGACGCTGACCGCCAACGCGACGTCGGCATCCAAGCAGTACATCGATACCTCCAATTCGCTGTCGGTGGCGGGACGCACGATCTACGATGTCGGCGCGCGCTATGCCACCAAGGTGGCGGGCCGACCGCTGACCTTGCGCGCCACCGTCCACAACCTGACCAACAAGGCCTATTGGTCGATGCCGCAATGGACCAGCCTGGCCATGGGCGCGCCGCGCACGGTCATGCTGTCGGCAACCGTGGATTTCTGATCCCGGCCGCCGGCTTCAACCTTCCGCCACGATCTTCGCGTCCTGGATGGTCTTGGCGTACTTGCGCTGCTCGGCGCGCATGAAATCGGCGAACCGCTGCGCGCTGCCGCCGCCGTCTTCCGCGCCCACCTGCGCCAGCTTTTCCTGCACGTCGGCCATGGCCAGCACGCGGTCGATGTCCCGGTTCATGCGCGCGACCATGTCGGCCGGCATTCTGGCCGGGCCGACCATGCCGAACCAGATGCTGGCCTCGAAGCCCGGGTAGCCCTGCTCGGCCACCGTCGGCACGTCGGGCTGGCTCCTGGAGCGCTGCTGCAGGGTCTGCGCAAGCGCCATCACCTTGCCGGACTGGATCAGCGGCGTGGCCGTGGTCATGCCCTCGAAGCAATATTGCACGTGGCCGCCCAGCAGATCGTTCATCAGCGGCGCCGAGCCCTTGTAGGGCACGTGCAGCACGTCGATGCCGGCGCGGGCCTTGAAGATCTCCAGCGCCAGGTGCTGGGCCGATCCGCTGCCGGCCGACCCGAAGATGATCTTGCCGGGTTGCGCGCGACACAGCGCCACCAGGTCGGGCAGGGTCCTGGCGGGCTGCGCCGCGCCGCCGATCAGCAGCGTGGGAGTCTTGCCCACCAGCGCGATGGGGGAGAAATCGCGTTCGGCCGAATAGGTCAGCTTGGGCTGCAGGCCCGGCGCGATGCCGTGGCTGTTGACGTGCGCCATCAACAGGGTGTTGCCGTCGCCCGGCTGGCGCGCGACCTGTTCGGCGGCGATGATGCCGGCCGCGCCGGCGCGGTTCTCGACGATCACCGGGATGTTCCACATCACGCCCAGCTTCTGTCCCAGCAGCCGCGCCAGCACATCCGTGCCGCCCCCGGCCGGAAAGCCGACCACGATCTTGACCGGCCCCGGTGGCAGCTCCTGCGCCCGGGCTGACGGCAGGACGAGCGCCGCCCCCAGCGCCGCGGCGCCGGTAATGAAGTCCCTACGTTGCATGCGTGTCTCCTCGCGCGCCGGGTTCGTGCCCGGCGACTGTTGGTAAACCTTGCCCGCCCTCGCCTTCCATCGGCCACTCAAGGTGGCCGGCCGATGACGCGGCGTCCTGCGATGCGGCTCAGGCCGCGGGTACTGCCAGCCGCTGGGCCAGTTGCGCCGCCTGCGCGGCGGTCAGCTCCACCAGCGGCGGCCGCACCGTGGCCCAGACCGGATCATTGCGTCGTTGCGCGATGGCCGCCTTCATGGCCGGGATCATCGGATAGGCCTGGAAAATGGCGCGGGTGTCGTTCAGGGCGCGCTGCCGCGATTCGGCGTCGGGTTCGCGCCAGGCGCGGTAGAGCGCGACGATGGGCGCGGCGTTGACGTTGCCTGTGGCGGTGATGCAGCCCGCGCCGCCGGCCCGCATGGTTTCGAGCAGGACGGTCTCGGTGCCGGCGAACACGTCGAAGCCGCGCGGCTGGAAGTCCCGCAGCATCGCCGCCGTGTTGTCCCAGTCGCCAGAACTGTCCTTGATGCCGGCGACGATACCGGGGAACTCGCCCAGCAGGCGGTCGATGAGGCCCAGGCTGATGGGCACGCCCGACACCGGCGGGATGTGATACAGGTAGATCCGCAGGCGTTCGTCGCCGACTCGCTCGATCACGTGGGCGTAGGCGCGAAACAGGCCCTCGTCGCTGACGCCCTTGTAGTAGAACGGCGGCAGCATGAGCACCCCGCCGCAGCCCGCGTTGACGGCATGACGGGTCAGCTCCACGGCGTCCGGCAACGCGCAGGCGCCGGTGCCCGACATCATGCGCGCGGCCGGCAGCCCGGCTTCCAGCAAAGCATCCAGCAATTGGCGCTTTTCGGCGACGCTGAGCGAATTGGCCTCGGAGTTGGTGCCGAAGATCGCCAGGCCCGCGCCCTGCTCCAGCAGGGCGCGGCAATGCCCGACGAAGCGCGGCACGCTGGGCGACAGGTCCGCGTTGAAGGGCGTGAGGACCGGGGAATAGACGCCTTGCGGCCGGTCCGCGGCGCGTGTGCTCATGAAGACTCTCCTGTCAGCGGCCGATGCGGGTCCACTTGCCGTAGCGCTCGACCATGCGTTCATCGAAACCGAATCCCAACCCCGGCTCCTGGTGCAGCACCACACGGCCCTGTTTGTGGCTCAGTTGGCGGTCCACCAGTTTGCGGAAATTCAGGACCTGATCGTCCCAGAAAAACTCAACATAGCGCGCATTGGGCGTGGCGGCCACCAGCGGCGCGTGCACGTCGTGGAACCAGTGCGGGCACACCACCACGCCATGGCTGGCGGCGGTGGCGGCGATGCGCTTCCACTCGGTGATGCCGCCACATACCGCGGCGTCGGTCTGCAGGATGCCGGCCGCCCCCTTGTCGAGCAATTCCTTGTGATACCAGCGGCCATAGCCGATCTCGGCGGTGGCGATGGGCAAATGCGTCAGGCGCGCCAGCTTGGCATGGCTGTCGATGTCGTCAGGACCGAACGGCTCCTCGATGAAGTACGGTTCGTACTGTTCGAAGCGGCGGATGTACTGCATGGCCTGGGTGACGTCCTGCCAGGCGTTGTTGCAGTCCATCATCAGCTCGACGTCCGGCCCGACGGCCTCGCGCGCCGCCTTCAGCCGCGCCTCCTCCTCACGCGGCGAGAGGCGGCCGGTCTTCATCTTGACGGCGGAAAAGCCCTTGGCGACATAGCTGGCCATTTCCTCGCCCAGGTGCTGCGGCGTCTTGCCGTCCAGGTAGTAGCCGCCGCTGGCATAGGCCGGCACCGACTCCAGCTCGACCGCGCCGAGGAACTTGTGCAAAGGCAGGCCGGCGGTCTTGGCATTCAGGTCCCAAAGCGCAATGTCCAGCGCACTGAGCGCGCGCATCACCGTGCCCTGGCGTCCCTGCAGCAGGGCTTCCTGGTACATAGCCTGCCACAGTCCCTCGACCGCGTGCGAGTCCTTGCCCAGCAGCACCGGCGCCAGCAGGCTCTGCACCGCCGCCTCGAAGATCGCGCCACCGGCGCTGCCGACGTAGCAGAAACCGATACCTTCGACGCCGTCGGCGCTACGGACCTTCACCAGTCCGTAGTGGCGGGTGGAGACGGTACGGTTCGAAAACGAAGTGACCTTGTCCAAGGGCACCGCGGCGGCGCAAACGTCGATGGATTCAATGATGGGCACGGCTGGCTCCTGATAACGGGAATAGTGCGCGTTGCGCTGCCGGCGCGCCTTGCGCCGGCGCAACGCTCAGACGCATTCTTGCTGGCCCCAAAGAAACAAACAATTATGCTGAACTATATTTAGAATATGTAAAAAACATCTTTTGAGTGTCGCGACATGGATTCGAGATTTCTGCAGACCTATGTGCATGTGGTGGAACTGGGCTCCATCGCGCAGGCCGCGCGCCACCAGGGATTGACGCCGGCGACCGTGCAGCAGCGGCTGCGCGCGCTGGAGGCGGACATGGGCAGCGCGCTGATCGCCCGCTCGGGCCGCACGGTCAAGCCTACCGCCGCCGGCACCCGCATCCTGGAACGGGCCCGCAACCTGCTGCGCGACCTGCGCGATCTGCGCTCGGCCGCCACCGAGTCCGACCTGCCCGCCGGCCCGCTGCGCCTGGGCGCCACGCCCACCGCGCTGACCGGCATCATGCCGCCGGTGCTGCGCGCGTGGGCGGCGCGCCATCCCCACATCGAGATCTATATCGAGCCGGCGCCCACCACCCTGCTCTACGGCAAGGTGCTGGCGGGAGAACTGGACGGCGCGCTGCTGGTGCATCCGCTGTTCGCGATTCCCAAATCCTGTGTCTGGCGCGATCTGCGGCGCGAGCCGCTGGTCCTGGTGACCCCGGCAGACATGATCGTGCGCGACCCGTTGGCGGTGATCAGGCGCGAACCCTACATCCGCTACGACCGCAGCGTGGTGGGCGGCCGCATGGCCGATGATTACCTGCGCGCCCGTGACCTGCGGCCGCAAGTGCGCTTCGAGCTGGACGGCATCGACTCGATCGCCAAGCTGGTCTCGGAAGGGCTGGGGGTTGCGCTGCTGCCTGACTGGGCCACCACCGGGGTCTCGGCGCCGGTCAAGCGCTGGCCGCTGCCGGCGCCATGCCCGGTGCGCACGGTGGGCGCGATCTGGCCGCGCTCGGGCGTGCGCTCGGAGTTGATGCGGGTGTTCGTGGCGCTGGCGGAAAGCGACACCGCGGCGCGCTGACGGCGGCGCCAGCGATGGCGACGCCGTCGGTCCCGGCTACGCCGGCCGTTCCGCTGACGCCCCCGGCGCCGCAGGCTCGGCCAGGTTGCCCAGCAGACGGCCCTCGCGCGCCACCCGTGTGCCGCCGGAGATCACCAGGCGGCGCGGCGCGCGCTGCGCCACGGCCTCGGCCACGCCGCTGGCCGCCACCAGCACCAGATCGGCGCGGGCACCGGGCGCCAGCCCATAATCCGCGAAACCACAGGCACGGGCCGCGGCGGTCGTGACGCAGTCGAAGACCCAGCCGATTTCGTCATCACGCCGCAAGTCATTGCGCAAGCCGATCATCATGGCGCGCGCCAGCATGTCGGGACTGCCGTACGGGGTCCAGGTGTCGCGGATGCCATCGTTGCCGCCGAACAGCGTCACGCCGGCCTCGCGACAGGCCCGCAACGGCGGCACCGGCCGCGACGGCGGCGCGGTGGTCAGCAGCGCCACGTCCAGCGCGGCCAGGCGCTGAAGCAGCCCATCCAGCCGTTTGGCATCCACGCCGCCCAGGCAGAAGGCGTGGCTGACGACGACACGGCCGCGCATGCCCAAGGCCTGGACCCGATCCAGGATCAGGTCGAGTGAAAACGCGCCCAGCTCGCCCGGTTCGTGCAGATGGATATCGATGGGTTTGCCGTGCTTGTCGGCCAGGCCGAACAGCAGGTCCAGCGATTGCGCCGGGTCGCGGTCGATGGCACAGGGATCGAGCCCGCCCAGCACATCCGCGCCCTGCGCCAACGCCTGGTCCAGCAGCGCGGCGGTGCCCGGCCGCACCAGCAGGCCCGACTGCGGGAACGCCACCGTCTGAATCTCGACCAGGCCAGCCAGGGCCTCGCGCGTGCGGTGCACGCCTTCGAGATGGCGCAGGCCAGCCTCGGTATCGATATCGACATGGCTGCGGATGCGCGTCGTGCCTTCACGCAGGAAAGCCAGCGCCAGCGCGCGTGAATGCGCGGCTGCGTCATGGCCGCTGGCGGCGCGCCAGGCGCGCTCGTTATTGATCCGGTCGGTCAGCGCCGGACCCACCTGGTTCACGTACCAAGGGGAATCCCAGGTGGTTTTGTCAAGATGGGTATGCCCTTCCACCAGGCCGGGCAGCAGCAGCGCCCCGTCACCCGCCTCGCGCGCCACGCCGGCGGGCGCGCCCAGGCCAGGACCGATGCGCTCGATGCGGCCACGGGAGATCAGCACGTCGGCCACCTCGCCGTCGGGCAGACGAACGTTGTTCAACAACAGGTCGGTCATGGGCTTCCTCGGGCGCGGGCCGGCGGCGTCTCGGGCCCCGGCAGCGCCAGATCAGGCTTGCTGGGGCGGTTCGATCCAGAAGAAACGCTCGCCTTGGCGGATCATGTCCGCCACGCCTTCGGCGCTCAGGCGATAGTCGGTGCCCATCAAGGTGGCGCCGCCGTCGTCGTGGATATGGATGACGGCCAGCGGGTCATTGGCCATGGTGTACCAGTAGTAGCCGGGCTTGAGATCGTGCAGGTCAGTATTCATGTTCCGAGTATACAAACAACGCCGCGCCGTATTCAAAAAGACACACTGGTAACCCTTAGCCTGACATGACGGGAGTCACACGTCATACTGTTTCTTGGGAGCTTCCAGTAGCCCGCCACATGTTGGCACGCGTCGACCCGGCCGCAACACCATAGGGATGCAAGGGTCGAACGTGAGGGGAATAACACCGCCATGAAAAGGCAAGCACTCCAATTCAGCGAGCCGCTCAAGCAAGCCATCCTGGATGGCCGAAAAGTGCAGACGCGGCGTATCGTCAAGCCTCAACCCACCAAGCCGACCACCGCCTGGTACGCCGACGCGGCCGATTCCGGCAAATGGGTGGCCATGGGGCCGGCCCAGGACGGCGCCGGTGAATTGCGCAAAACCTCCCCCTGGATCAGTTGCCCATACGGAAAATCGGGTGAAAGCATCGTGCTTGAGGATGAAAACGGCCAGCCTTTCGCCACGGCGGTCATCGTCGGGGTGCGCATCCAGCGGCTGCAGAAGCTGTCCGAGGCCGATGCCCGCGCCGAGGGCACGCAGGCGCTCTACCATGCCTCCGCGCTGCTGCCCGGCGTGCCCTTGCAGACCGCGTTTGCCTTGACCTGGTGCGAACGCTACGGCGCGCATGCGTGGGCCGCCAACCCCTGGGTATGGGTGGTCGAATTCCGCTGCCAGCAGCCGGACGAGACTTAGGTAAACGGGGCGGCCATGGCCGTCCCAGCCTCGCGCCTGGCGCAGGCGTACCGGTATGGCTGACAGAGAAATCGGGCGGCGTGATGGTGACCAGCTGTAACCCTGCGTCCCCACGCCATGCCATCGCACCCTATTTCAGTCGATTTCAGTATGGGGGACGCCAGGGTGGAATTCAGGTTGCGGCGCCGCAGCATGGTATCGACGCCCGGCTGCGCGACCGTTGCGGATTGTCGCTATTGGACGGCCCCCGCTTACGCCTGCCCCGCCGAAAAGACCGAAAATAGCGTCAACGAATACTCAACTTGGCCGCGTCACGCGGCAGGCAGGTGCAAAATGAAAAAATGGCTCATCGCAGGAGCGGGTGTCGCGGGTCTGCTGCTCTCCAGCGTCGCGCTGGCCCGGGTGGATGTCGGTATCTCCATCGGCCTGCCCGGCGTGGTGTACCCGGCGCCGGTCTATGCGGCGCCCGCGCCCGTCTATGTGGCGCCGGCCCCGGTCTACGCGCCCCCGCCCCCGGTCTACTACCGCCCGGCTCCCGTCTACGTGGCGCCTCCGGTGGTGTATCCGGCGCCGGTATATATCCGCGGCGGCGGATATTGGGGCAATCGTGGCCACTGGCGCGGTCCGGACCGCGGTTACCACCACGGCCGTGGCGGCTGGCACCGCTGAGCCGCGCCGGCGCCACTACCCCTCGAAAAAAAGAAGGCCACTCCTGGGAGTGGCCTTTTTTTTCTGCGGGGCAAGTTCCGGTACCCCGTTGAAAACGAATCAGGCCGCGGGGCCCTGGACGGATTTTTCCGTCGCAACGGCGGGCGGCTGCTGCGGCGCCGGGACGGGTTTACCCGCAGCCCAACGCGACGATTCCTGGACCAGATCAATCCAGCGGCGGGGAGCACTCGACGCCCGCCACCAACCATTATGCGGACGCATGTGCAAACTCCGGTTCACCGTTGAAACGAACACCATTTATTTCTTCAAACAATTGACGGCTTTCCTGTTCCGCTTCATGCAAGCTGGTGAACGGCGCCTGTCCGGGCACGGTCCAGCATTTTTCCGGTGCGGTTCCGCCAACCCGGCGGGTCCATATTTGCACGCGGAAGCCCTGTTCATCGTCCTGAGCCACAGAGCATCTCACACGAAAATCTCCAATCATTCTTGAAGTCATGGACAACTCCTTGTTATATAAGTGAATGAAGCGTGTAGAACGCAGGCGTATTGTGCCGAACTATCCGGCCCTTTTATTGAAAATACACAATTGCTCACATCAAAATCAAGCACTCACGTCGTCAAGATAATGCGGGCAGACGACAGAATTATGTCTCGATCATAAATAAGCCGGGCGTGCCGCCCCATCCGCCGTATGGCGGACTTGCGCGATCAGCAAGCAGCGTGCCCGGACCGGACGATGTATGAAAAACGGAGCCCGCGGGCTCCGTTTTTCATTGCCGAACGCCGCCAGGCGTCAGGGTTTCAAGACCGTCAGGCCGCCCATGTAGGGGCGCAGCGCTTCGGGCACCAGGATGCTGCCATCGGCCTGCTGATGGTTTTCCAGTACGGCCACCAGCGCGCGGCCCACGGCCAGGCCGGAACCGTTCAGCGTGTGCACGTATTCCGGCTTGCCCTGGGCGTTACGGAAACGCGCCTGCATGCGGCGGGCCTGGAAGGTTTCGCAGTTGGACACCGACGAGATCTCACGCCAGGTGTTCTGCGCCGGCAGCCAGACCTCCAGATCGTAGGTCTTGGCCGAGCCAAAGCCCATGTCGCCGGTGCACAGCAACACCACGCGGTACGGCAGCTGCAGCAACTGCAGCACGCGCTCGGCGTGGCCGACCATGTCTTCCAGGGCCTCGTAGGATTGGTCGGGCTGCGTGATCTGCACCATTTCGACCTTGTCGAACTGATGCTGGCGAATCATGCCGCGCGTATCGCGCCCGCCGCTGCCGGCTTCGGAACGGAAGCACGGCGTGTGCGCGGTGAGCTTGAGCGGCAGGTCGGCGGCGGCCTGGATGGTGTCGCGGGCCACGCTGGTCAGCGTGATTTCCGAGGTGGAGATCAGGTACTGGTCTTCGCGCACGAACGGCTTGCCGTGCTCGTCGAGCTTGGGATCGTCATCGCCGCCGCCCTTGGAGACGGCGAACATGTCGTCCTTGAACTTGGGCAATTGGCCGGTGCCGTAGAGCGTCGAGGCATTGACGATATACGGGGTGTAGCACTCGGTGTAGCCATGCGTGCCGGTCTGCAGGTCCAGCATGAACTGCGCCAGCGCGCGGTGCAGGCGGGCAATGGGGCCGCGCATGAACGAGAAGCGCGCGCCCGACAGCTTGGCGGCCGTGTCGAAATCCAGGCCCAGCGGTTCGCCCAAGGCGACGTGGTCGCGGGCCTCGAACGGCAGCGGCGGCGGGTTGCCGTCGGCGCCGGCCGCGGCGGGCAGCCAGCGGCGCACTTCGACGTTGTCGTCGGCGGATTCGCCCAGCGGCACGCTGGCGTGCGGCAGATTCGGCACCGACATCAGCAGTTCGTTGAGCGGCTGCTGCAGGGCGGCCAGCTCTTCTTCCAGTTGCTTCAGGCGCTCGGGCACGGCCTGCGATTCGGCCATGACGGCGCTGGCGTCCTCGCCCTTGGCCTTGAGTTGACCGATCTGCTTGGCCAGCGCGTTGCGGCGGGCTTGCAGGGATTCGGTTTCGGTCTGGACCGCCTTGCGGCGAGACTCCAGCTCGTTGAACCGTTCCGTGTCGAAGGACACGCCACGGCTTTTGAGGCGGTCGACGACGGTTTGCAGGTCTTTGCGCAGCAGTATCGGGTCTAGCATGGTGATATCGGTGAGATTGCGGGGAGCAACGGGCGGCGCCCGTTACCGATTCTTGGCACGTTCCTGCGCGTCCAGCTCGCGCAGGAATGCCAGCTTCTGCTGGATTTTAGCCTCCAGGCCGCGATCGGTCGGCCGGTAGAAGGAAGGCTTGAGTCCATCGGGGAAATATTGCTCGTCCGCGGCGTAGCCATGCGGCTCATCGTGGGCATAGCGGTAGGCCTTGCCGTGCCCCAGTTGCTTCATCAACTTGGTGGGCGCGTTGCGCAAGTGGATGGGCACGGGCGCGCTGCCGTGTTCGGCGGCGAACTTTCGCGCCTGGTTGTAGGCGTTGTAGACGGCGTTGGACTTGGCCGCGCAGGCCATGTAGACCACTGCCTGGGCCAGCGCCAGCTCGCCCTCGGGCGAACCGAGCCGCTCGTAGATGTCGGCGCCGTTGACCGCCAGGTCGGTGGCGCGGGGGTCGGCCAGGCCGATGTCCTCGACCGCCATGCGCACCAGCCGGCGCGACAGGTACTTGGGATCGGCGCCGCCGTCGATCATGCGGCAGAACCAGTACAGGGCAGCGTCCGGGTTGGAGCCGCGAACCGACTTGTGCAACGCGCTGATCTGGTCGTAGAAGGCGTCGCCGCCCTTGTCGAAACGCCGCAGGTTCTGCGACAACGAGATCTCGAGCCAGGCCGCGTCCACGGTATCGCGGCCGGCGGCCTGGGCCGATTCGGCCACCACCTCGACCGCGCTGATCAGGCGGCGCGCGTCGCCATCGGCCCAGGCCGCCAGTTGTTCGCGCGCGTCGGCGTCGATGTGGATGCGCGCGCCCTCTTCGTGGCCGTCGTTGAACGCCGCGATGGCGCGGTCGACCAGTTGCTGCAGTTCCTCGGGCGTGAGCGATTGCAGCACGTAGACCCGGGCGCGCGACAATAGCGCCGAATTGACCTCGAACGACGGGTTCTCGGTGGTGGCGCCGATGAAGGTGAACAGCCCGCTTTCGACGTAGGGCAGGAAGGCGTCCTGCTGCGCCTTGTTGAAGCGATGCACCTCGTCGACGAACAGGATGGTGCGGCGGCCCTGGCCCTGCGCCACCTGCGCCACGGTGACGGCATCGCGGATGTCCTTGACGCCGCCCAGGACGGCGGAAATAGCGATGAACTGGGCATCGAAGCCGTCGGCCATGAGGCGCGCCAGCGTGGTCTTGCCCACGCCCGGCGGCCCCCAGAAGATCATGGAATGCGGGCGGCCCGACTCGAACGCCACGCGCAGCGGCTTGTCCGGCCCCAGCAGGTGCGACTGGCCGACCACGTCGGCCAGCGTACGCGGACGCAGGCGCTCGGCCAGGGGCACGTAAGGCCGATGGGCGGGATCGGCCGCGAAGAGATCATTGCTCATTGGCAGCAGATGAGGGAAGACGGCGAGGAAATCAAGCCAGTATTACAACATGTCCGGCCGCCCTTCGCGCCCGCAGCCCCGGCTGGCAACGGGCGTCCGTGCCCCGCCCGGCGGGCCGGGGCGCAACCCGCGCCTCAGGCCAGTTCCGGCTTGGAAAAACGGCGGTTGGCCAGCACCGGCAGCACCTTGCGGGCATGCGCCAGGCGCTCGGGGTCGATGTCGGCGAACACCAGCGCCGGCGCCTCGCCGGCCTGCGCCGTGACCACGCCCAACGGATCGACCACCATGCTGCAACCGATATTGCGTTCGCCGCACTCGCCGGTGGCGGCGACGTAGCACGTGTTTTCCAGCGCGCGCGCCGTCACCAGCACTTCCCAGTGCCTTTCCTTCAACGGGCCACGCACCCAGGCCGCCGGCAACGCCAGCAGATCGGCCCCGTCCAGCGCCAGGCGCCGGGCCAGCTCGGGGAAACGCACGTCGTAGCAGGTCATCAGGCCGACCTTCAGGCCACCGATCTCCAGTAGCGGCGGGATGTCGTTGCCGGGCGTGACGTTGGTCGATTCCTTCATGGTGAAGGCGTCGTACAGGTGCAGTTTGCGGTACTGGGACACAATGCGGCCATCCTGCAACGTGACCAGGGTGTTCCAGACCCGGCCGTCGCCGGCCGGCACGTGCACGCACATCATGGTGGCCAGCGACGAGCCCCGGCTGGCCTCGAGCAGACGCGTCATGAAAGGGCCGTCCAGCGGCTGCGCGGCCTTCAGCACGATCTGGGGATCGGTGATGTCGCGCGCCAGGATGCCCTCGGGCAACACCAGCAGGCCCGCGCCCCCCGCGCTGGCGCGCGCCATGAGGTCGACACAGACCTGGGCGTTTTCTTCCCAGACGCGGCTGACGGCGAACTGGCCCAAAGCAACTTTCAGCATGAATCTTCCTTGTGTGTGGGGCGACGGACGGGCTGCACCGCGCGGTTTCCTATTGTCGCGCCAACCCGCGGCCGGCAGCGACTACGGGTAACTCCCAACTCCCGATTGTAAATTTCTTTCAGGATAATTAAAAAAAACGGATTTACCGTAAATATTTTCCAAAAACGAACCGCCGCCATGCCCCACTCCTCGACCACCGCAGCCCTCCTGGATGCCAACGGCAAAGGCCTGGGCGCCTTTCCCGCCGCCTGTACCAACGCCGACGTGGCCGCGCTGAACTGGAATCTGCTGACCGAGGACGTCAGCCTGCCGGCGGCCGTGCTGTACGAGGCGCGTGTGCGCCACAACCTGCAATGGATGCAGCGTTTCATGGAAGCCTACCGCGTCAAGCTGGCGCCGCACGGCAAGACCACCATGAGCCCGGCGCTGTTCCAGCGCCAGATCGACAACGGCGCCTGGGGCATCACCCTGGCGACCGCGCCGCAGGTGGTGGCGGCCTACCACCACGGCATCCGCCGGGTGCTGATGGCCAACCAGTTGGTCGGCCGCGCCAACATGGCGCTGATCGCCACGTTGCTGCGCGACCCGGCGTTCACCTATTTCTGTATCGTCGACTCGGCCGCCAATGCCGCCCAGTTGGGCCGCTACTTCGGCGAGCAGGGCCTGGTGCTGCCGGTACTGATCGAACTGGGCCCGGCCGGCGGCCGCACCGGGGTGCGCGACGACGCGCAATTGCACGCCGTGGTCGAGGAAATCGGCCGCTGGCCCAGCCTGGCGCTGGCAGGCATCGAGGTCTACGAAGGCGTGCTGCAGGAGGAAAGCGCGATCCGCGCCTTCCTGCGCCGCGCCACCGACGCGCTGCGCCGCCTGGCGACGGCCGGCCGCCTGCGCAAGAACGGCCCCGCCCTGATCTCCGGCGCCGGTTCGGCCTGGTTCGACGTGGTGGCCGAGGAATTCTCGCAACTGGACATCGGCGCGCCGCTGGAAATCGTGCTGCGCCCGGGCTGCTACCTGTCGCACGACGTCGGCGTGTACCGCACCGCGGCCGAACGCATCAACGCCCACAATCCGGTGGCCCACGACATGGAACCGGGCCTGCAGCCGGCCCTGCAGGTCTGGGCTTATGTGCAGTCGCTGCCCGAATCCGGCCGCGCCATCGTGGCCCTGGGCAAACGCGATGCCGCCTTCGACGCCGGCCTGCCGGTGCCGTCGCTGCATTTCCGCCCCGGGCAACGCGCGCCCGGCACCGCGCCGGCGCACTGGAAGCTGACCGCCATGATGGACCAGCACGCCTTCATGCAGATCGGCGACGCCGACGACATCCAGGTCGGCGACATGATCGCCTTCGACATCTCCCACCCCTGCCTGACGTTCGACAAGTGGCGCCAGGTCCTGCTGGTGGACGAGCAGTACCGCGTCATCGACGTGGCCGACACCTTCTTCTGATTCCGGCGGCGCGGCCTGCCGCGCGGTCCGTTGCAACACCGACAAGCCTCACGCCCGGGGGGCAAGAAAGTACTCGGGCCTCCGGCGCCTTACCCGCATTCACCGAATCACGCGACACCCTGTTTTTGACCCTCTGGAGAGAGAATCATGAACTTCCGTACCTCCCGGCAAGGCGGCGGGCTGAAAAGCCTGCTCGTGGCCGGCGCGATTGGCTTGACCGCATTGTCGTCCCCCGCCCTCTGTGCCACGCCGGTCAAGGGAGGCACGATTTCGGTGGCCACCATCGGCGAGCCGCCCACCCTCGATCCGATGAGCAGCACCGCCGATCTGGTCGGGATCCTGACGCAGCACTTCTTCGAAACGCTGTACACCTTCGACGCCAAGTGGAACCTGACGCCGCTGCTGGCCGACAAGATGCCCGAGGTGACGCCGGACGGCCTGGTCTACACCATCGCCCTGCGCCAGGGCATCACCTTCCATGACGGTTCCAAGATGGATTCGTCGGACGTGCTGGCCTCGCTCAAGCGCTGGACCGAGACCGCCACGCGCGGCAAGATGGCCGCCAAGGTCATCGCCAGCATCGAAGCGCCCGACGCCAACACCATCCGCATCACCCTCAAGCAGCCCTATGCGCCATTGACCGCACTGCTGGCCATGAACAATGCCGCCGCCGTGATCATGCCCAAGAGCAAGATCGCCCCGGTCCTGACCGAGATCGTCGGCACCGGCCCCTACCAGCTCAAGGCGCGCGTGCCGGACCAGTACATCCAGCTGACCCGCTTCGAAGGCTACAAGCAGCGCGCAGGCGAGCCCGACGGCTACGGCGGCGCACGCAAGCAATACCTGGACGAGATCCGTTTCGTGCCGGTGGCCAACGCCAACACCCGGTCCGAAGCCGCCGCCGCGGGCCAGTTCGACTACGTCGATTCGCTGCCGGTGGAAGCGCTGGACAAGCTCAAGGGCGGCCGCTCCGACCCGATCATGCTCAAGCCGTTCGGCTGGCCGCGCCTGGTGCTCAACACCAAGCAGGGCATCATGTCCAACCTGGCGGTGCGCCAGGCGGTGCAACTGGCCCTGAACGAAGAAGACATGCTGTACGCCGCCTTCGGCAACAAGGACTTCTACAAGCTCAATGGCGACCTCTATCCGGAAGGCTATCCGTGGGCCACGTCGCTGGGCGGCAAGGTCTACAACAAGGGGGATGCCGCGGCGGCCAGGAAACTGCTCGACAGCGCCAACGTGGCCGACAAGAAGGTGCGCATCCTGACCAGCCAGCAATACGAATTCCACTACAAGATGGCGCTGGTGGCGGCGGAATACCTCAAGGCCGCCGGCTTCACCGTCGACATGCAGGTGGTGGACTGGGCCACGCTGACGCAGCGCCGCCAGGACCCAGCCGTGTGGGACATCTTCATCACCCACAGCGTGTTCCTGCCCGAGCCCGCGTTGATCGACTTTCCGTCCAAGGATGCGCCGGGCTGGTGGGACACGCCGCGCCGCGCGCAAGTGATGGACGCCTTCAACCAGGCCCGCACGCAGGAAGAACGCGTCAAGCGCTGGGCCGACGTGCAGCAGGCCGTGTATGACGAAGTGCCGTTCGTGAAGGTCGGCGACTTCAACGCCCAGGCCGCCCGTTCGCCGTCGCTGCAAGGCGTCAAGCCGGCGCCGTGGCCGTTCTTCTGGAACGCCTGGAAAACGCCGAAGTAAGCCGGGGCGCGGGGCCGGGCCGCCTCGGGCCCGCCCCGCCCGAACCAGCGCGCCAGCACTGGCGCGCCCATCCTAGGATGCCACTGTGTTGCGTTATCTCTTGAACCGGCTGGTCGGGCTGGTGGCCGTGATGTTCATCGTCGCGACCATCGTGTTCGTCATCATCCGCGTCACGCCCGGCAATCCCGCCGCCGTGATGCTCGGTCCCCAGGCCAGCCAGGCCGACATCGCCGCGCTGGAACACCAGTTGGGTCTGGACCGGCCCCTGCCCGTGCAGTACCTCTCATGGCTGGGCAAGCTGGCGCAGGGCGACCTGGGCCAGTCCATCTTCATGAACAAGCCGGTGCTGTCGGCCCTGGCCGACCGCGCCGAACCGACCCTGCTGCTGACGCTGATGTCGCTGTGCATCGCGACGCTGATTGCGCTGCCGGTGGGCATCCTGTCGGCGGTCAAGCGCGGCACCACGCTGGACCAGTCGGTGTTGTCGTTTTCCATGTTCACCTCCAGCGTGCCGAGCTTCTGGCTCGGGCTGCTGCTGATGCAGGTGTTCTCGGTCAAGCTGGGCTGGCTGCCGGTGTCGGGCTATGGCGGCCCGGATGCCTCGTTCGCCACGCGGGTATCGCACCTGGTGCTGCCGGCGGTGGTGCTGGGACTGGTGAATTCGGCGCTGATCACCCGCTTCATCCGCGCCAGCATGCTGGACGTGCTGCGCGACGACTACGTGCGCACCGCCCGGGCCAAAGGCCTGCCGGAAAGCCGCGTGATCCTCAAGCATGCCGTGCGCAACGCGCTGATCCCGATCCTGACGGTGCTGGGCCTGACCACCGCCCTGCTGATCAGCGGCGCCGTGGTCACCGAGACCGTGTTCGGCCTGCCCGGCGTGGGCAGCCTGGTGGTGTCGGCGGTGCTGCGCCGCGACTACCCCGTCATCCAGGGTGCGCTGCTGATCATCGCGGCCATCTACGTGCTCATCAACCTGTTCATCGACCTGTTGTATCTGCTGGTCGATCCGCGCGTACGCTATTGATGATGAACCCACCCCCGACGCGCCTTCTGCGCCTCCCCCTCAAGGGGACGCCACCGGCGGCCCGGCAAAGCCGGCTCCGCGGTGGCCCCGCTTGGAAGTGTTGCGAACGAAACGACCGAAATGACTAATCCGACTACAGTTGACGCCGGCACGGACCGCTGGCAGGTGCTGCGCCTGCTGGTGGCGCGCAAGACCGTGCTGGTCAGCCTGATCGTGCTGGTCGTGCTGGTGGTCGCGGCGCTGCTGGCGCCGTGGCTCAGCCCTTATGACCCATTCAAGCTTTCCATCATGAACCGGCTCAAGGCGCCCGGCGCCGCGCACTGGTTCGGCACCGATGACTTCGGCCGCGACGTGTTCAGCCGCGTCATCTACGGCGGCCGGCTGTCGCTGATGGTGGGCTTCTCGGTGGTGATCCTGTCCAGCGTGCTGGGCATCGCGTTGGGGCTGATCGCCGGCTTCTTCCGCTCGGCCGACAAGTTCGTCTCGCGCTTGATCGACGCCATGATGGCCTTTCCCGACATCCTGCTGGCGATCTCGCTGGTGGCGGCGCTGGGGCCGTCGCTGGTGAACGTGGTGATCGCGCTGGGCATTGTCTATACGCCGCGTCTGGCCCGCATCGTGCGCGCCTCGACCCTGGTGATCCGCGAGCTGCCGTTCGTCGAAGCCGCCCGCGCGCTGGGCGTATCGACCTGGCGCATCGTCACCGTGCACGTGCTGCGCAACCTGCTGTCGCCGATCCTGGTGCAAGGCACCTTCATCTTCGCCTACGCGATCCTGGCCGAAGCCGGCCTGTCGTTCCTGGGCGTGGGTGTCTCGCCCGACATTCCCACCTGGGGCACCATGATCAACGCCGGCCAGCAGTACATGGGCTCGGCCGACTGGATCATGATCTTCCCCGGCATCGCCATCGTCCTCTCGGTGCTCTCGCTGCAACTGGTCGGCGACGGCCTGCGCGACGTGCTCGATCCGCGCCTGCGCAAGGAGCTGTAATCATGACCGCAAGCACCCGTGACATCGTGCTGTCGGTGGAAGGCCTGAAGACCTGGTTCCACAGCCGCGACGGCATCGCCAAATCGGTGGACGGCGTCACCTTCGACCTGGCGCGCGGCGAAACGCTGGCCATCGTCGGCGAATCCGGTTCGGGCAAATCCGTCACCAGCCTGTCCATCATGGGCCTGCTGCCCAAGCCGGCCGGCCGCATCGAAGCGGGCCAGATCCGCTTTCGCGACCGCCGCGGGCAGGAACACGACCTGGCCCATGCCTCGCCGGCCACGCTGCGCCGCATCCGCGGCGCCGAGATCGCCATGATCTTTCAGGAGCCCATGACCAGCCTGAACCCGCTGTACACGGTGGGCGACCAGATCGCCGAGGCCGTGCTGCAGCACGAGGGCGGCTCGCGCGCGGCGGCCATGAAGCGCGCCCGCGACATGCTCGACCGGGTCGAGATCCCGGCGGCCGACCGGCGCGTCAACGAATACCCGCACCAGATGTCCGGCGGCATGCGCCAGCGCGTCATGATCGCCCTGGCGCTGGCCTGCAACCCGGCCGTGCTGATCGCCGACGAACCCACCACGGCGCTGGACGTGACGGTACAGGCGCAGATCCTGGACCTGCTGCGCCGGCTGCAGGCCGAGATGAACATGAGCATCCTGTTCATCACCCACAACCTGGGCGTGGTGGCCGAGATCGCGCATCGCGTGGCCGTGATGTATGCCGGCCGCGTGGTCGAGGACGCCGGCGTCTACGACCTGTTCGAAAAGCCCACCCATCCGTACACGCGCGGCCTGCTGTCCTGCCTGCCGACCGCCGCGCTGCTGGCCGCCGGCGAGCGCCTGCGCGCCATTCCCGGCAACGTGCCGAGCGTGCTGTCGCTGCCCGCCGGCTGTACCTTCGCGCCGCGCTGCGCGCTGGCCGACGACAACTGCCGCCGCGACGTGCCCGAACTGGTGGCGGTGCAGGACCGGCACCACGCCCGCTGCATCAAGGTGACCCCGCTATGACCGCAAGCCCCCAACCCGCGCGCGCCGCCGAACCCCTGGTGCGCATCGAGGACCTGAAGGTCCACTTCCCCACCTCGCAGGCGCGCAACGCGCCGGTGGTGCGGGCGGTCGACGGCGTCAGCTTCGACGTGCCGCGCAACACCATCGTCGGCCTGGTGGGCGAGTCCGGCTCGGGCAAAACCACCACCGGGCGCGCCCTGCTGCGCCTGTTCGCGCCCACCGCCGGCCGCCTGGTGTTCGACGGCCACGACCTCACCCGCCTGTCTGAAAAAGAGATGCTGCCGTGGCGCCGCCGCATGCAGATCGTGTTCCAGGACCCCTACGCCAGCCTCAACCCGCGCATGACCGTGGCCGAGATCCTGGGCGAGGCGCTCGACACCCATAAGCTGGCCCAGCACCGCCGCGCGGCCCGCATCGGCGAACTGCTCGAGCGCGTCGGGTTGAACGCCGATCACCGCCGCCGCTATCCGCACGAGTTCTCCGGCGGCCAGCGCCAGCGCATCGGCATCGCCCGCGCCCTGGCGGTGGAGCCGGACTTCATCGTGGCGGACGAACCGGTGTCGGCGCTGGACGTGTCGGTGCAGGCGCAGGTGCTGAACCTGCTGCAGGACCTGCAACGCGACCTGGGCCTGACCATGCTGTTCGTGGCCCACGACCTGGCGGTGGTCGACTATCTTTGCGACGAAGTGGTGGTGATGTACCTGGGCCGCGTGATGGAACGCGGCCCCACCCGCGAGGTCTACGCGCGGCCGCGCCATCCCTACACCCGCGCCCTGCTGTCGGCCGCGCCGGTGCCCGATCCGCGCGCGCCGCGTTCGCGTATCCTGCTCAAGGGCGATATTCCCAGCCCGGTCAATCCGCCTTCCGGCTGCGTCTTCCGCACCCGTTGCCCGCACGCCATCGAGGCCTGCGCCATCACCGAAGCGCGCGACGTCAGTGTCGGACCTGGCCACTTCGCGGCCTGTTCGCGCCTCGGCGATCCCGAACTGGCCGTGTAAAGGGCTCCGCCCGCTTCGACCCAGGAATACCACATGAACATCATCCGCGACATCGTCTTCCAGATCCGCAGCCGCCGCGACGACCTGAGCGTCACTGAACGCAAGGTCGCCGACGCCATCCTGGACAACATCATCTGGAGCGCC
>LXNH01000020.1_pt1 | contig 31793 bp, 27 predicted proteins | sample 809111 | NCBI WGS metagenome assembly LXNH01 (sample SAMN04870528, study PRJNA318959) | seawater metagenome | biome: 00002010; material: water; isolation source: marine seawater | place: Greece: Milos, Mediterranean Sea | collected 2013-05-29 | depth 5-7 m
AACCCCGACCAGGCCCGCCAACTGGTGACGCGTTACATCCAGCGCGACAAGGTCGATTTCTTCACCGGCCCGATCGGCTCGAACGTGGCCCTGGCCGTCGGCCCCGCCTTGTTCGCGGCCAAGGTGCCGTACCTGTCGAACAACCCCGGCCCCAGCCAGTTCGCCGGCGCCCAGTGCAACCACTATTGGTTCGGCACCTCGTACCAGAATGACGCTTTCCACGAAGCCGCCGGCAAGGTGGCGGCCGACCGCGGCTTCAAGAAGATGTTCATCATGGCGCCGGACTACCCCGCCGGCAAGGACGCGCTGACCGGCTTCAAGCGCGGCTACAAGATCGCGCCGGGCGACGAGGTCTACACCAAGCTGGGCCAGATCGACTATGCCGCCGAAATCGCCCAGATCCGCGCCGCCAAGCCGGACGCGGTCTATATCTTCCTGCCGGGCGGCATGGGCATCAACTTCGTCAAGCAGTTCGTGTCCGCCGGCCTGTCGCAAAGCGTCAAGCTGATCGGTCCGGGCTTCTCGGCCGACGAGGACGTGATCCAGGCCGTGGGCGAGCCGATGCTGGGCATGTACAACACGGCGCAGTGGGCGCATGACCTGGACGTGCCGCAGAACAAGGCCTTCGTCGAAGCCTTCCGCAAGGAATACAACGGCCGCTACCCGTCGGTGTACGCCGCCCAGGCCTACGACGTCATCATGGCCATGGACGCCGCCGTCAAGCAGGCCGGCGGCAAGGCCTCCGACCGCGAGGCCATCATCAAGGCGCTGGCCAAGGCCGACTACCCCTCGGTGCGCGGCAGCTTCACCTACGGCAAGAACCACTATCCGATCCAGGCCTACTACCTGCGCGTGGTCGACAAGGATGCCAGCGGCCGCATCACCAACAAGCTGGTGGGCAAGGTGTTCGACAAGTACCAGGACGTCTACGTCGGCGACTGCAAGCTGTAAGAACCAAGAACGGCTACATGCAATGTGGCCCCGCCCGCGGGGTCGCACGGATCCGGCTTGGCCGGTCCGTCGCGGCGCCCCCTTGAGGGGGCAAGCGCGCAGCGCTTCGGGGGTGGGGCTGCAGCAGAGGGGATTTTCATGACGTTCACGCTCATCATCGAGCAATTGCTGAACGGTCTGCAGTTTGGGTTGATGTTGTTTCTGATTGCGGCCGGGCTGACCCTGGTGTTCGGCATCATGGACATCATGAATCTGGCGCACGGCTCGCTCTATATGGCAGGCGCTTATGTCGCCGCCGAAACCATGCAGCGCACGGGATCGTTCACGGCCGCCGTGCTGGTCGCCGCCGTCGCCACCGGGCTGGTCGGGGTGGTGCTGGAACTGACGCTGATCCGCCGTCTGGCGCTGCGCGACCACCTGGCCCAGGTGCTGGGCACCTACGCGGTCATCCTCATCGCCAATGATTTGGTCAAGATGATCTGGGGCCCGGCCCCGGTCATGCTGAACATGCCGGCGCTGCTGTCCGGGCCGGTGCGCCTGTTGCCCGATCTGCTGTATCCCGCCTACCGCCTGATGATCATCGTCTTCGGCGTGGCCTCGGCCGTGGGGCTGTACTGGTTCGTGACGCGCACCCGCGCCGGCGTGCTGGTGCGGGCCGGCGCCTCGAACCGCCAGATGGCCACCCTGATGGGGGTGCGCGTGCCGCTGTTGTTCCTGGGCGTGTTCGTGCTGGGCGCCATGCTGGCGGCCGTGGCCGGCGCGCTGCTGGGGCCGATCACCTCGGTGCAGGTCGGCATGGGCGAGGAAATCCTGATCCTGGTGCTGGTGTGCATCGTCATCGGCGGCATCGGCTCGATCCGCGGCGCTTTCGTCGGCGCGCTGCTGGTGGGCATGGTCGACACCGCCGGGCGCGCCTTCCTGCCGATGTTGCTGCGCCAGGTGTTTTCGCCGGCGGTCGCCTCCAGCGTCGGCCCGACGCTGGCGGCCATCGCCATCTACGTGCTGATGGCGGCGGTCCTGGTGTTCCGGCCTTCCGGCCTGTTTCCGGCGCGAGGCTGATGATGCGGACTTCTTCGATGCTCTGGACCCTGGCCCTGCTGGCCGCGCTGGCGGCGTTCCCGCTGGTGGCGCCGGCGCTTGGCCTGGACTTCTATATTTCCTTCGTGCGGCGCGTGCTGATCTACGCACTGGCCGCCACCAGCCTGAACCTGATCCTGGGCTATGGCGGCATGGTGGCGCTGGGCCACGCGGCATTCTTTGGCGCCGGCGCCTACGCGGTCGGCATCCTGGCGATGGCGGGCGTGACCTCGGCCCTGGTGTCGTGGCCGGTTGCGATGCTGCTGGCGGCGCTGTTGGCCTGCCTCACGGGCGCGGTGTCGCTGCGCACCCGCGGCGTGTACTTCATCATGATCACCCTGGCCTTCGCGCAGATGCTGTTCTACATCTTCATCTCGCTGCGCCAGTACGGCGGCGAGGACGGGCTGAACCTGCCGGGCTACTCGTCGTTGCCGGGTATCGATTTGGCCGACGACCGGTCGTTCTACTATCTGGTGCTGGTGATTTTCGTTGTCATGATGTGGCTGTTCGGGCGGGTGACGCAATCGCGCTTCGGCACCGCGCTGCAGGGCATCCGGGAAAACGAGTCGCGCATGGAATCGATGGGGTATCCGGTCTACCGCATCAAGTTGACCGCCTTCACGCTGAGTGGCGCCGCGGCCGGACTGGCCGGCGCGCTGCTGGCCAACCACAACCTGTTCATCTCGCCCAGCCTGATGCACTGGACCCAGTCGGCCAATCTGCTGATCATGGTGCTGGTGGGCGGCATCGGCCTGCGCTACGGCGGCGTGGCCGGCGCGGTGGTGATGCTGGTGCTGGAGGAAGTGCTGCGCCAGTGGACCGAATACTGGCACCTGCCCCTGGGCGTGCTGCTGCTGTGCGTGGTGTTCGGCGCGCCGCGCGGCCTGGTGGGCCTGTTCGGCCCGCTGTTCGGCGGCCGTGCCGCGCAAACCGGCAAGGCGGGATCATGAACCAGACGCACACCTCATCGCAGGCGCCCGCGCTGCGGGCCAGCAACCTGGTGCGCCGTTTCGGCGCGTTGGTGGCCACCGACAATGTCTCGATCTCCTTGAATCCGGGGGAGATCCATGCCCTGATCGGCCCCAACGGCGCCGGCAAATCGACCCTGATCCACCTGCTGTCCGGCACGTTGGCGGCCGATTCGGGCTCGCTGGCCGTGGACGGCCGCGACGTCACCGCCATGAACGCCCACCAGCGCGTGGCGGCGGGGCTGTCGCGCTCGTACCAGATCACCAACATCTTCAAGCAATCCAGTGTGCTGGACAATCTGGTGCTGGCGGCGCAGGCCCACGCCGGCAGCAGCTTCCGCTTCTGGAAGCCGCGCGCCGCCGAAGCGGCGCTGTACGAGCAGGCGCGCGAACTGGCGCGCGAGTGCGCCATCGACGCCAGCCTGCTGGACCGTGCCGCCGGCACGCTGCCGCACGGCGAACAGCGCAAGGTGGAGTTCGCGCTGGCGCTGGCCGCGCGGCCGCGCGTGCTGCTGCTGGATGAGCCCATGGCCGGCATGGGGCCCGACGAAACCCTGCGCCTGACCGAACTGATCGAGTCGCTGCGCGGCCGCGCCGCCATGTTGCTGGTCGAGCACGACATGCAGGCGGTGTTCCGGCTGGCCGACCGCATTTCGGTGCTGGTGTATGGCCGTGTGATCGCCACCGGCACGCCCGATGAGATCCGCGCCAATCCGGATGTGCGCCAGGCCTACCTGGGTGACGATGAAACGGCGCCCGCGCGCCAGGAGACTGCCTGATGCTCAGCATTGAATCGGCCCAGAGCGGCTACGGCGCCAGCCAGGTGCTGTTCGGCGTGGACCTGGAAATCGGCGCCGGCCAGGTGGTGACGCTCCTGGGCCGCAACGGCATGGGCAAGACCACGCTGCTGCGCACGCTGTTCGGCCAGTTGCCGCTGCGCGGCGGCAAGATCCATTTTGCCGGCCAGGACATCAGCGGCTGGAGCCCGGACCGTATCGCCCGCAGCGGCATGGCCATCGTGCCGGAAGGGCGCCAGTGCTTTCCCAACCTGACGGTGCGCGAACACCTGACCGCCTTCGTGGCCGCGCGCAATCCCGCCATCGGCGAGCCCTGGACGCCCGAGCGCGTCTTCGGGCTGTTCCCGCGCCTGGGGGAACGCGCCCGCAACATGGGCAACCAGTTGTCGGGCGGCGAGCAGCAGATGCTGGCCATCGGCCGCGCGCTGGTGACCAACCCGCGCCTCTTGATCCTGGACGAAGCCACCGAGGGCCTGGCGCCCAAGATCCGCGAGGAGATCTGGCACTGCCTGGCGCGCCTGCGGCAGGCCGGGCAGACCATCCTGGTGATCGACAAGTACGTCGAGCGCCTGCTGAGCCTGGCCGACCGCCACGTCATCCTCGAACGCGGCAAGGTGGTCTGGAGCGGCGACTCCGCAGCCCTGGATGCCGACCGCGGCCTCTGGGAACGTTACCTGGGTGTGTAGCGTGAAAGCCGCAGTTTCGGCGCGGCAGTCAGCCATTTTTTCGATATAAAACGCAATAAACGCGCGGTTCGCCCGAAATAGGCCAGCCTTTGGCAAATTCGCGCGTTTACGCCTGTTTCCATTCATCCGATGGTTCTCTACACTTAGCGCGCCGTGCGTACCGCGTGGATGCGTCACGTCTTATCAAGCTGTCAGGGAAGACTTCGCATGGCGAAATGGGGTTTGCGCAAAAAATCATTGATGGCATTGCTGCTGGCGTGCGTGGTCGCGCTGGCGCCGGCCGCGCTGATCGGCTGGCAGGTGCTGGACGGGGTGCGCGACCACTTCGGCCGCGCCTTCGCCGACAACTTCACGCAATTGAACCGCCAGCGCATCCTGGCGCCGGTCTCGCGCGAGCTGGCGCTGTCGCAGCGCCTGGCCGACAGCGAGGTGACGCGCCGCTGGCTGCGCAATGAAAGCGATCCGGCCGCGCGCGAGCTGTTCTTCCGCGAGGCCGACGGCTACCGCCGCGACCTGCTGGGCCGCGCCTATTTCATTGCCAGCGCCGCCACCGGCCACTACTACTTCAACGATGACCAGCCGTTGTCGGAAGCGCCGCGCTATACGCTCAGCCGCGCGGCGGCCGACGATAGCTGGTTCTACAACTCGCTCAAGGCGAGCGCGCGCTACAACATCAACGTCAATCCCGACCTCAAGCTCAAGACCACGCGGGTCTGGATCAACGTGCAGGTGCGCGATGGTGACCAGGTCATCGGCCTGACCGGCGCCGGGCTGGACGTGGGCGGCTTCCTGCGTGACTTCGTCAACAGCGGCCAGCCGGGCGTCACGCCCATCATCGTCGACGAGGAGGGCGCGATCCAGGCGCATATGGACCCCGCCCTGATCGCCTACAACTCGGGGGCCGGGGGCGCCAACGGCCGCGGCATGGTGTTCAACCTGCTCGACCCCGGCAGCAGCCGCGATGAGCTGCGCTCGGCGCTGCACGCGGCCCAGGCCGACCCGCAGTCGGTGCAGTCGGCCTGGGTTTCGATCGACGGCGTGCGCCAGCTGGTGTCGGTGGCCTACATGCCCGAGTTGCACTGGCATGTGCTGACCGTGGTCGACCTGGGCGCGGCCCGGGTGCTGGATACCGACTGGCTGTGGCCGGCGGCGATCGGCCTGGTACTGCTGTTCGCGGCCTTGTTGCTGTGCTTCGGCTACGCCATCGAACGCCTGATGCTGCGGCCCTTGCGCCGCCTGCAGCAGTCGGCCCGGGCCATCGCCGACGGCAGCTACGACGTGCGCCTGCCGCCCGGCGGGCAGGATGAGATCGGCGACCTGAGCCGCGCTTTCGGCGTGATGGCCGACAAGGTGCGCCAGCACACCGCCGAACTCGAGAGCAAGGTGCGCGAACGCACCTCCGAGCTGGAGGACGCCAACCGCGCCATGGCGGCCGCGCACAAGAAGATCGGCGATTCCATCGACTACGCCAGCCTGATCCAGCGCGCCATCCTGCCTGACCGCCAGTTGACCCAGTCGCTCGGCGCCCATCATTTCGTGCTGTGGAAGCCCCGTGATGTGGTGGGCGGCGATTTCTACGTGTTCCGCTCCGATGGCGCCAATTGTCTGCTGGGCATCATGGACTGCGCCGGCCATGGCGTGCCGGGCGCGCTGATGACCATGCTGGCGCGCGCCGCCATCGACCTGGCGATCACCGAGGCCGGTCCGTCCGATCCCGCGGGCATCCTGACGCGCACCGACAGCGCCATCCGCGCCATGCTTGCGGATGCGCAACTGCCGCGGGCGCTGGCCACCAATACCGACGCGGGGCTGGTATATATTGACCGGCAGGCCGGCAGCTTGCGGTATGCCGGCGCCAAGATCAGCCTGTACGCCAGCGACGGCGAAACCCTGCGCGAAGTGCCTGGAGGCAAGCGCGCGCTGGGCGACAAGCGGACCGGGACTTACCAGAACGTCGAATTGCGCCTGGAGCCGGGCTGGACGTACTACCTGGCGACCGACGGCTTCCTGGACCAGGCCGGTGGCGAGCATGGCTTCGGCTTCGGCAACACGCGTTTCGCCGAAATGCTCAAGAGACACGCGCGCCAGCCGTTAACCGAGCAGGCGGCCGCCTTTACCGACGTCCTGGCCCGGTACCAGGGCGGCCGGCCCCAGCGCGACGACATTACCTTGCTGTCTTTCCGTTTCGAATAATCGTTATCAGGGCGGTAACTCCCATGAATGCCTCGGATCTCTACGCATTGGGCGAGCGTTTCGACCAGAACCGCACCTTGTTGTGCTTCAACGGGCCGATCTCGCGCAGCCTGATCGAGGAAATCGGCAATGCGCTGAAGAACTACCTGAATGCCGAGCACGCGCGTCCGGCGGAAGCGATGGATGTGTTCTCGGTCTACATCGAGATGATCCAGAACATCCGCCAGTATGCCGCCCAGAACGGCGACGCCGACGCCTGCGCCACGGTGGTGATCGGGCGCCGCGACGAAAGCCGCTATGTGGTGTCGGCCGGCAACCTGGTCAAGGCCGAGGACGGGCAAAGCCTGGTGGCGCGCATCCAGCAACTGGCCACGCTGGACAAGGCCGCCTTGAAGGCGGAATACAAGACGCAGCTGCACAAGCCGCGCACGCCCGGCGCCGCGTCGGGGGCCGGCCTGGGCCTGATCGATATCGCGCGCCGGGCCGGCGCGCCGCTGGAAGCCAGCCTGACGCCCGCGGCGGGCGAGGGCCGGGCCTTCTTCAGCTTGAGCGTCGTGATCTGACCGGCGCGCCAAAGCCCAAGAAAATTTTCGGAGTCATTGATGAAAGACCTAGAAATTCCCGGGACCCAGTCCACGCCCGCCATCACCGCCGATGCCGCCGCCGGCGTGCTGGCGATGCGCGGCGACTCGTATCCCGAGAACTCCTTCGAGCTGTTCGGCCCCGTGATCGAATGGGTCGAAGCCTATCTGCTCGGCTCGGCCGCGCCGTTGAAGCTCGAACTGGAACTGCTCTACCTGAACACCAGCAGCATCAAGTCGGTCATGGACATCTTCGACCTGCTGGAGGCCGCCCACGCCAACGGCCGCGAGGTCAGCGTGACGTGGTTCTACGACATGCGCAACGAGCGCGTCGGCGAGTTGGCCGAGGAATTCAAGGAAGATTGCACCTTCCCGTTCTCGGTCGTTGGCCGGCAATGAAGCACGGCAACGCCGAACTGGACGAACGCATCGCCACGCTGCTGGCCGACCCGGCATACGCCGGGCATCCGCTGCGCGAGGCCCTGCAGGACCTGTGGCGGCATACCGCCGAGCAGATGGCGCGGATCGAGCGCGTCACCCACCTGTCGGACGCCTATCAGTCGATGGCGCACCAGCGCGAAATGGGGCTGTGCGAACAGTTCGACCGGCAGTTGCAGCGGCTGGCGCGTATTGCGCGTATCTCCGATCATTACCAGAGCATGATGCGCGACCTGAACAAGACGCTGGAAGAGACGTCGCGCCGGGATCCGCTGACCGGCCTGCTGAACCGCCGCGCGCTGATGGAGATGATCAAGCAGGAGGTGCAGCGCGCCACCCGCGGCGGGCAGGCCTTCGTGGTCGCCATGCTCGACGTCGACCATTTCAAGGCGGTCAATGACCGTTATGGCCATGAAATCGGCGATCGCGCCCTGGTGGAATTGGCTGGCGCCATGCGCAACAGCCTGCGCGAGTACGACCTGTGCGGCCGCTGGGGCGGCGAGGAATTCCTGGTGCTGTTGCCCGCGACCCCGCCCGAAACGGCGCAGGGGGTGATGGACCGGCTGGTGGGCGCGGTGCGCAGTCTGGCCATCGACGTCGGGCCTGACGTGTTGCGCCTGACCGTCAGCATCGGCATGGCCTGCCACCAACTCGGAGAGACCTTTTCAGAAACGCTCAGCCGGGCGGACCAGGCGCTGTACCTGGCCAAGCAGGATGGACGCGATCGCGTCGCACTTGGCTTCCCCCGGCGCTGAATGAACCCGGAACCGCAGTCTTCCGGTATGGAGCCCCTTATGCTTGATTCTCATCCCGGCGGTTCGAGCGTGGCCCCGCAGGGGACCGCGTGGCAGACGAGCAACTATCTGGCGACGATCGACCGGGCACTGCTGCTGTTCGATTTCGATACCGCCGGCTCCCTGCTGCACGCGAATGACAATTTCCTGGCCACGCTGGATTATCCGCGCGCCGACATCGCCTGCCTGCGCCACGACCTGCTGTGCGACAGCATGGACGAAGGCAAGGGCATTGCCGGCGCCGAACAGATCTGGGCGCGGCTGCGCCGCGGCGAGTTCTTTTCGGGCACCTGCCGCTATCGCAAGCGCTGCGGCGCATCGGTGTGGATCGAAGCCACCTATATGCCGATGCGCGACGCCAGCGGCGAGGTGCGCCGCATCGCGGTCATTTCGCGCAAATCCATCGCCGACGCCGAGCGCCAGGAGGAAGTCCGCCTGTTGTTGCTGGGTATCAACGAAACCGGCAATGCCGTGGCGGTGTCCGGCCGTGATGGCCGCATTGTCTATGTCAACGAGGGTTTCCAGCGCATGCTGGGATTCTCGCGCGCCGACGCCCGCGACCAGGAACTGGGCGAACTGTTGGCCGGCGGCCGTCCCGACGGCGGCACCCGCGAGGAACTGGACCGCCGCATCGCCTGCCGCGAGGGCTATCACAAGGACGTGCTGGTCTATGACCGCGGCGGCAAGCCGCTGTGGGTGTCGGTCATGGCCAATTCGGTGTTCGACGAGCGTGGGTCGCTGGTCAATATCGTCGATGTGCTGACCGACATCACGCCCACCAAGGTGCACGAGGTGCTGCAGCGCCGTGTGCTGCAGGCGATGGTGAACGAGGCCTCGGTGGTCGAGGTGATGAACATGGTCTGCCGCGAGGTCGAGCGCCTGGCGCCGGAAGTGGCGGCCACCGTCCTGCGGGTGGACGATGACGGCAAGTTGCGGCCCCTGGCGGCGCCGAGCATGCCCCCCGCCTACAGCGAGGCGCTCGACGGCGAGGCCATCGGTCCGCAAGTGGGCGCCTGCGGCACAGCGGCGTTCCTGGGCCGGCCAGTGATCGTGCCGGATATCGCCACCGATCCGTTGTGGGAAAACTATCGCCATCTGCCGCTGCCGGAGGACATCAAGGCCTGCTGGTCTTCGCCCATCAAATCGAGCGATGGCCGCGTGATCGGCACATTCGGCTTCTATTTCCGCGAACGCCGCCTGCCGGACGACTTCCACCATCGGCTGGTGGATGTGTGCGTGTATCTGTGCGCGCTGGCGCTGGAGCGCGAGGAGGCCCGTGCCCGTATCCGCCAGCTGGCGTTTTACGACGAACTGACCGGCCTGCCGAACCGCAACCTGCTGCTCGCCCAGGCCGAGCAGGCCATCGCCCGCGCCGAGCCGGAGCGCAAGCGCGTGGCGGTGCTGTTCCTGGACCTGGACCGCTTCAAGCAGGTCAACGACACGCTGGGACATCCCATCGGCGATGCGCTGCTGCGCGACATTGCCCAGCGCCTGCGGCGTCTGGCGCGCGCCTCCGACATCGTCGGCCGCCTTTCGGGCGACGAGTTCGTGGTGCTGATGCCCGATTTCGAGCATGGCCGCCTGACGGCGGCGGCCGAGCACATCCTGGTGTCGCTGGCGCAACCGTTCGTGGTGGGCGGCATCACGCTCAACCCGTCGGTGAGCATCGGCATCAGCGTGTTCCCCGAGAACGGCCGCGACATGGACACGCTGCTGCGTCACGCCGACATGGCCATGTACCAGGCCAAGACCGCGGGCCGCAACCGCATCTCGTTCTTCAGCGCCGAGATGAACCGCCAGGCCCAGGAGCGTCTGGCGCTGGAAGCGGCGCTGCGCGATGCGCTGGAGGGCCGCGCGTTGCGCCTGCATTACCAGCCGCAGGTGGGGCTGAATAACGGCACCCTGTATGGGGTGGAGGCGCTGGCGCGCTGGCGCCATCCGACGCTGGGGGATATATCGCCGGCGCGTTTCGTGCCGCTGGCCGAGGAATGCGGGCTGATCGGCGACCTGGGCGACTGGGCGGTGCGCGAGGCTTGCTCGCAATTGTCGATTTGGCGCCATGGCGGGCTGCAGGTGCCGTCGGTGTCGGTGAATCTGTCGGCGACCAATTTCCACAACCTGAACCTGCCGCGCATGATCGCCGCGACGCTGGCCGAATTCGGCCTGGCGGCGTCGGACCTGATGCTGGAGATCACCGAGGGCGTGGTGCTGGACGCCACGGCGGGCACGCTGCGCACGATCGCGGAACTGCATCGCCTGGGGGTGCGCCTGTCGATGGACGACTTCGGCACCGGCTATTCAAGCCTGGGGCATTTGCGGCGCCTGATCGTGGATGAGCTGAAGCTGGACCGCAGTTTCGTTCAGGGGTTGGAGAGCGATGACGCGGCCCGCGCGTTGACGAGCGCGGTGATCCGGATCGGCGAGAGCCTGAGCCTGCCGGTGGTGGCCGAGGGGATCGAGAATGAAGAGCAGCGGCGCTTCCTGATCGAACAGGGGTGCGCGGCCGGGCAGGGATTCCTGTTTTCGCCGCCGTTGCCGGCGGATGATCTTGAGGAGTGGTTGCGGGCGCGGGGGTGAGCGGTCTGCTTTTCTTGCGGCGCCTGAGTGCTTAAGGCGCCTCCGCTGCCCCCCACCGGCACCTCCCCTCCCTGCACCCCACGGGCGAACCCCAAGCCCGTCCCCAGAATCCCAGCCCCTCCACGTTTCCCCCATTTGCGATCCTCTCATTCCAGGTATATATTTCAAGCCTAAACTATCAAGGCCTAAAAATAGCAGCGACCCGCCCCAAGCTTCCGGGCCGCACTTCTTGGAGCGTTACGGCAATGAAAATCGTATGCATTGGTGGTGGCCCCGCCGGCCTGTATTTCGGTCTGCTCATGAAGTTGCAGGACCCGGCCAACGAAGTCACCGTGATCGAGCGCAACCGACCCTATGACACCTTCGGCTGGGGCGTGGTGTTTTCGGATGCCACCATGCAGAATCTGCGCGAAGCCGATCCGGTTTCCGCCCAGACCATCGGCGATGCCTTCAACCACTGGGACGACATCGACATCCACTTCAAGGGCCGCAGCCTCCGCAGCGGCGGCCACGGCTTCATCGGCATCGGCCGCAAGAAGCTGCTCAACATCCTGCAGGCGCGCTGCGAAGATGTCGGCGTCAAGCTGGTGTTCGAGAACTTCGTGCAAGACGACCAGGCCATCGCCCGCGAATACGACGCCGATCTGGTCATTGCCTCGGACGGCATCAACAGCCAGATCCGCACCCGCTACGCCGACACCTTCCATCCCGATATCGACCAGCGCCGCTGCCGCTTCGTCTGGCTCGGCACCAAGAAGACCTTCGACGCCTTTACCTTCGCCTTCGTGCAGACCGAGCACGGCTGGTTCCAGGCGCATGCCTACCGCTACGAAGACGGCATGTCGACCTTCATCGTCGAGACGCCCGAAGAGACCTGGCAGGCCGCCGGCATCGAGCAGATGAGCCAGGAAGACGGCATCGCCTATTGCGAGAAGCTGTTCGCGCCGTGGCTCGACGGCAACCCGCTGGTCAGCAATGCCTCGCACCTGCGTGGCTCGGCCATCTGGATCCGCTTCCCGCGCGTCATCTGCAACACCTGGGTGCACTGGAACTCGCTGGACACGCCGCGCGGTAAGCGCGCCGTGCCGGTGGTGCTGATGGGCGACGCGGCGCACACCGCGCACTTCTCCATCGGCTCGGGCACCAAGCTGGCGCTGGAAGACGCGATCGAGCTGGCGCGCTGCCTGAGCGGCGCCGAAGGCAGCGTCGAACGCGGCCTGAAGCACTACGAGGAAGTGCGCAGCGTCGAGGTACTGAAGATCCAGAACGCCGCCCGCAACTCCACCGAGTGGTTCGAGAACGTGGCGCGCTACGCCGAACTCGAACCCGAGCAGTTCGCCTATTCCCTGCTGACCCGCTCGCAGCGCATCTCGCACGAAAACCTGCGGCTGCGCGATCCGGCCTGGCTGGAAGGCTTCGAGCGCTGGATCGCCGAGCATGCCGGCGCGCCGGCGCCGGCCGGCCAGCGGCCCGCGCTGCCGATGCTGACGCCGTACCGGGCGCGCGGCGTGACGCTGAAGAACCGCATCATGGTGTCGCCGATGGCCATGTATTCCTGCACCGACGGCGTGCCGGGCGATTTCCACCTGGTCCACCTGGGCGCGCGCGCCATGGGCGGCGCCGGGCTGGTGATGGTGGAAATGACCTGCGTTTCGCCCGATGGCCGCATCACCCCGGGGTGCCCGGGCCTGTGGAATGACGCGCAGCAACAGGCCTTTGCCCGCATCGTCGGTTTCGTGCATGGCAACAGCGACGCCCGCATCGGCGTGCAGCTGGGCCACGCCGGCCGCAAGGGTTCGACCCAATTGGGCTGGCAGAAGATCGATCACCCGCTGGCCGAAGGCAACTGGCCGCTGCTGTCGGCCTCGGCGCTGCCGTACATCGAGGGCGTGTCACAGACGCCGCGCGCCATGACGCGCGCCGACATGGACGACGTGCGCGACAACTTCGTGGCCGCCGCGCGCCGCGCCCAGGCCGCCGGTTTCGATTGGCTCGAACTGCACTGCGCCCACGGCTATCTGCTGTCCAGCTTCATCTCGCCGCTGACCAACCACCGCGACGACGAATACGGCGGCAGCCTGGAGAACCGCTTGCGCTTCCCGCTGGAAGTGTTCCGCGCGGTGCGCGCCGTCTGGCCCGAGGACAAGCCGATGTCGGTGCGGATCTCGGCCAGCGACTGGGTCGAGGGCGGCATCACCCCCGATGATGCCGTCGAGATCGCGCGCCACTTCAAGGCCGCCGGGGCCGACATGATCGACTGCTCGTCGGGCCAGGTCAGCAAGGAAGAAAAGCCGGTCTACGGCCGCATGTTCCAGACCCCGTTCGCCGACCGCGTGCGCAACGAGGCCGGCATCCCCACCATCGCGGTGGGGGCGATCTTCGAGGCCGACCACGCCAACGCCATCATCGCCTCGGGCCGCGCCGACCTGTGCGCGCTGGCCCGTCCCCATCTGGCGGATGCCTCCTGGACGCTGCGCGAAGCGGCCCGCGTGGGCTATCGCGATGTGGCCTGGCCGAGCCAGTACTTCGCCGGCAAGCGCCAGCTGGAAACCAATTTCGAGCGCGCCGCCGCCATGGCGCAACTGGATATCAAATGAGCGCTTCCTCCCTTCCCCTGGCGGGGCGCCACGCGCTGGTGACGGGCGGCGCCCGCGGCATCGGCCTGGCCAGCGCCCGCGCGCTGCTGGCGCGCGGCGCCCGCGTCACGCTGCTGGGCCGCGACGGCGGCGCGCTGGACGCGGCGGTCGACAGCCTGGCCAGCCTGGGCCAGGTGCAGGCGGTCAGCGCCGACATCGCCGATGAGGCTTCGGTGCGCCAGGCCTTCGCCCAGGCCGAGGCCGAGCTCGGCCCGGTGCTGGTGCTGGTGAACAACGCCGGCCAGGCGGTCAGCCAGCGCTTCGACCGCACCGACGCCGCGCTGTGGCAGTCGATGCTGGCGGTCAACCTGACCGGCACCTTCCACTGCATCCAGGCGGCCTTGCCTGGCATGCTGGCGGCCCGGTGGGGCCGCGTCATCAACGTGGCCAGCACCGCCGGCCTGATCGGCTACGCCTACGTCAGCGCCTACTGCGCGGCCAAGCACGGCGTGATCGGCCTGACCCGCTCGCTGGCGCTGGAAACGGCGCAGAAGGGCGTCACCATCAACGCCGTCTGCCCGGGCTATACCGAGACCGACATCGTGCGCGGCGCGGTCACCAATATCGTCGAGAAGACCGGCATGACGCCGCAAGCCGCCCGCGCCAAGCTGGCCGAGCGCAATCCGCAGGGCCGCCTGGTGCAGCCCGAAGAAGTGGCCGAAACGGTCGCCTGGCTGGCGCTGCCGGCCTCGTCGTCCATCAATGGCCAGGCCATCGCCGTCGACGGCGGCGAAGTGATGACCGGCTGAGCCGGCACGTCCCCACTCCATCCCACGATTCCACCACGGAGACAGCATGAGCACGCAGCCCGAAGAGCACACCATGAAGCACCACAAGCGCCCGCTGGCCGGCTACCAGGCGCGGACGTTCCTGTGGCAGGTGTCGGCCGACGGCAAGGTCGCCACCATCACGCTCAACCGCCCCGAGCGCAAGAACCCGCTGACCTTCGATTCCTACGCCGAACTGCGCGACCTGTTCCGCGCGCTGGTGTACGCGACCGACATCAAGGTGGTGGTGGTGGCCGGCGCCGGCGGCAACTTCTGCTCGGGCGGCGACGTGCATGAAATCATCGGCCCGCTGACGAAGATGAGCATGCCCGAGCTGCTGGACTTCACCCGCATGACGGGCGACCTGGTCAAGGCCATGCGCGCCTGCCCGCAGCCCATCGTGGCGGCCGTGGACGGCGTTTGCGCCGGCGCCGGCGCGATGGTGGCGCTGGCCGCCGACATGCGCCTGGGCACGCCGGCCGCGCGTACCGCCTTCCTGTTCACGCGGGTGGGCCTGGCGGGCGCCGACATGGGCGCGTGCACGCTGCTGCCGCGCATGATCGGCCAGGGGCGCGCCTCCGAGCTGCTGTACACCGGCCGCGCCATGACCGCCGAGGAAGGCGCCAGCTGGGGCTTTTTCAACGCCCTGCACGCATCGGATGCGCTGATGGACGCGGCGGCCAAGCTGGCCGCGCAGCTGGCCGCGGGCCCGACCTTCGCCCACGGCGTGACCAAGAAGCTGCTGCACCAGGAATGGAACATGGGCGTGGATGAGGCCATCGAAGCCGAAGCCGAGGCGCAGGCCATCTGCATGCAGACGCGCGACTTCCACCGCGCCTACGAGGCGTTCGTCGCCAAACAAAAACCCGTCTTCGAGGGGAACTGATGATGCGCGACGCAAGCTGGCTGGACTGGCCCTTTTTCGACGACGCCCACCGCAAGCTGGCGCACGAGGTGGACAGTTGGTGCGAAGGCGCCCTGGGGGACGTCGATCACCACGATGCCGACGCCGCCTGCCGCAAGCTGGTCAAGGCCATGGGCCAGGCCGGCTGGCTGCGCTACGCGGTCGCCGGCGGTCCCGGCGGCGCCTGGGGCGGGGCGCTGCCCGAAGTCGACTCGCGCTCGGTCTGCGTCCTGCGCGAAACTTTCGCGCGCCACGAGGGCCTGGCGGATTTCGCCTTCGCCATGCAGGGCCTGGGCAGCGGCGCGATCTCGCTGATGGGGTCGGACGCGCTGCGCCAACGCTACCTGCCGCGGGTGGCGGCCGGCGAGGCCATCGCGGCCTTCGCGCTGTCGGAACCGGATGCCGGCTCGGACGTGGCCGCGCTGGCCTGCGAGGCGCGGCGGGACGGCGACCACTACGTGCTCAACGGCGCCAAGACCTGGATTTCCAACGGCGGCATCGCCGACTTCTATTGCGTGTTCGCGCGCACCGGCGAGGCGCCGGGCGCGCGCGGTATCAGCGCCTTCGTGGTGGATGCCGACACGCCGGGGTTCGAGGTCTCGGAGCGCATCGAACTGATCGCGCCGCATCCGCTGGCCACCATCACCTTCGACAACTGCCGCATCCCGGTGGCGCAGCGGCTGGGCGAGGCGGGACAGGGGTTCAAGCTGGCCATGATGACGCTGGACATCTTCCGCGCCTCGGTGGCGGCCGCCGCGCTGGGCTTTGCCCGCCGCGCGCTGGACGAAGGGCTGGCGCGCGCCAAGTCGCGCCGCATGTTCGGCCAGACGCTGGCCGACCTGCAACTGACGCAGGCCGCGCTCGGCGACATGGCCACGGCCATCGACGCCTCGGCGCTGCTGACCTACCGCGCCGCGTGGATGCGCGACGTGCAGAAACAACGCACCACGCGCGAGGCGGCCATGGCCAAGATGACGGCCACCGAATCGGCGCAGAGCGTGATCGACCGCGCGCTGCAGATGTTCGGCGGCGCCGGCGTGGTCTCGGGGATGCCGGTGGAGAAGCTTTACAGGGAAATCAGAGCGCTGCGTATCTACGAAGGCGCCACGGAAGTGCAGAAGTTGATCATCGCCCGCGAGTTGCTGAAAGCCTGAACGAGCCATCGAGCTTGCGCTTTCGGCACTGTCAACCACATCGCAGCAGCAAGGGGAATTGCATGGAAGTATCCGCCCACATCGACACCTTCACCCGGGACAATCTGCCCCCGGGCGAACAATGGCCAGAATTCCTGCTGGACGGCCCGGACGTGGCCTACCCAAAACGTTTCAATTGCGCCGTCGAACTGGTGGATGCCATGGTCGGGCGCGGCCATGGCGAGCGCATCGCGTTGCGCTGGGCGCAGGATGGCAAGCCGGCCAGCATGACCTACCGCGAGCTGGCCGCGCTGACCAACCGCATCGCCCGCGTGCTGGTCGAGGACATGAAGCTGGTGCCGGGCAACCGGCTGCTGCTGCGCGGCCCCAACAACCCGATGATGGCCGCTTCGTGGCTGGCCGCCATCAAGGCCGGCCTGGTGACGGTGCCAACCATGCCGCTGCTGCGCGCCAAGGAGCTCAAGCAGATCATCGACAAGGCGCAGATCCAGGCGGTGCTGTGCGATGTCCGCCTGAAGGACGAGGCGCAGTTCTGCGCCCAGCCGGATCATGAGCAGCATTGTCCGGGCCTGGCGCAGATTGTGTATTTCAACGATACGGCGCCCGATGCGCTGGACACGCTGGCCGCCGCCAAGCCGGACGACTTCGCCGCCTGCGATACCGCCGCCGACGACGTCTGCCTGATCGCGTTCACCAGCGGCACCACGGGCGCGCCCAAGGGCTGCATGCACTTCCATCGCGACGTGCTGGCGATGTGCGATCTGTTTCCCAAGCATGTCATCAAGCCGGGGCCGGACGATATCTTTTGCGGCACGCCGCCGCTGGCGTTCACTTTCGGGCTGGGCGGGCTGCTGTGCTTCCCGCTGCGGGTCGGCGCCAGCACGGTGCTGGCCGAGCGCCTGACGCCGGAGAGCCTGTTGCAGCTGATCCAGGATTTCCGCGCCACCATTGTCTTCACCGCGCCCACGTTCTACCGCCAGATGGCGGCGCTGGTGGGCAAGTTCGACCTGTCCTCGCTCAAGAAGAGCGTGTCGGCCGGCGAGGCGCTGCCCGATGCGACCCGGCAGTTGTGGAAGCAGGCCAGCGGCATCGAGATGATCGATGGCATTGGCGGCACGGAGATGATCCACGTGTTCGTGTCGAGCCCGCCCGAGTCGGTGCGCCGCGGCGCCATCGGCCGGGTCGTGCCGGGTTATATCGCCCAGATCGTGGACGACGAGATGAACCCGGTGCCCAATGGCACGGTGGGCCGCCTGGCGATCAAGGGGCCGACCGGCTGCCGCTACCTGGCCGACGAGCGCCAGCGGCGCTTCGTGCAGAAGGGCTGGAACCTGCCGGGCGACACCTTCGTGCAGGACGACGACGGCTATCTGTTCTACCAGGCGCGCAACGACGACATGATCGTCTCGGCCGGCTACAACATCGCCGGCCCTGAGGTCGAGGACGCGCTGCTGCGCCACGAGGCGGTGGCCGAATGCGGCGTGGTCGGCGCGCCCGACGAGGAGCGCGGCCAGCTGGTCAAGGCCTTCGTGGTGCTCAAGCCGGGTTTTGCGCCCAGCGAGGCGCTGGTGGCGGCGTTGCAGCAGTTCGTCAAGGCCAGCATCGCACCTTACAAGTATCCCCGCGCCATCGAGTTCGTATCGGCGCTGCCGCGCACCGAGACGGGCAAGCTGCAGCGTTTCGCGTTGCGCAAGATGGCGTGATTTTTTGCATCAAGGAAATTCCATGGCAGCACCTTTCATCAGCCAGGTCGAAGTCCGCTTCCGTCATTGTGATCCGGCGGGCATCGTTTTCTATCCTCGCTACTTCGAGATGATCAATGACTTTGTCGAGGAATGGTTCGACAAGGGCATGGGGTTGCCATTCCACGCGCTGCATGTGGAGCGCCACATCGGCACGCCGATGGCGTCGGTGACGTGCGATTTCAGTGCGCCGAGCCGCTGGCATGAGAGGCTGCGCCAGACGCTGCAGGTGCAGCGCATCGGCGGCGCGTCGTTCAAGGCGCTGGTGCGGTTCGAGGGGCCGGACGGGCAGTTGCGGTTGTCGGCGACGCTGACGATCGTGACGGTGGATCTGCGCACGATGAAGTCGATGCCGTTGCCGGCGGATCTGCGCGAGCGCATGCAGGATTATCTGGTCCCCGCCGAGTGAGTGCGGTGGTGGTCACCCTGGTGTTTGTTTTTTGATAATAGGATGAGACGTTATGAAGATTCTGCAACCGCCGGATTGGATGGCGCCGAGGGGCTATTCGAATGGGATCCTGACCGAGATGACGGTGGGGAGCAAGCTGGTGTTCGTGGGCGGGCAGGTGGGCTGGAACGGGCAGCAGCAGTTCGAGTCGGATGACCTGGCCGATCAGGTTCGGCAGACGTTGGCGAATATCGTGGCGATTCTTGCCGAAGGCGGAGCCAGGCCTGAGCATATCGTGCGGATGACGTGGTATGTGACGGACAAGGATGCCTATGTGGCGGCGTATCCGGAGATCGGCAAGCACTATCGTGAATTGATCGGGCGGCATTTTCCGGCGATGACGGCGGTGGAGGTGGCGGATCTGGTTGAGGATCGGGCCAAGGTGGAGATTGAAGTGACGGCTGTTGTGCCGGCTTGAATGTGGGGCCTGCCTGGCGTGTGATGCGCGCTGGGTTGGGTTCTTTAGCCGCGGGTGACGGGGCAGGCGGGGGATGGCGGGGCTACGATTGCGGTCCGGAGCCTTCGCTCCGGACTGCCCCGTTGTCATCCTCGTCCGCCTTCGGCTCCCTACGGATTCCCTCGGGCGCATCTACACGCCCCGCCATCCCCCGCCTGCCCCGTCACCCGCTCACGATGAGAATTAATGGCGGATGCCGGGGAGGGCGCGTTTCTTGGCGTTCTTGGCGGCGGTAATTCTTGTTCAGAGCGGCTTGCGGGGCCCGCTTCAAGGCGGCCGCGCGGGCGGCCTTTTGACGCTTACGTGGTGTCTTGCGGGGGGCGGGGGGCGGATGACGCTGCGCGCTTGCGGGGGTCGCGTTATCACGTATGTGTTGATTTAACTACGTTAGTAGTTATGTGCCCGTGGCTGCGGGTTTGGCGCATGGCGCCAGGTGGCTGGCTATTTGCCGGCTTGGAAAGTTTCGCGGGGGAGTTCGCCGAAGCGGTCGCGGTAGTACTCGGAGAATCTGCCCAGGTGGCTGATGCCGACGGAGACGGCCACCTCGGTCACGCTTTCGCAGGCGCCTTGTTGCAGCTTTTCGCGGGCGGCATCCAGCCGCAGGACGCGCAGCGCCTGCATGGGGGTGGTCTCGCGGTGCTGTTGGAACAGGCGCGTGAGCGCGCTGGGGCTGGCGCCGGCGCCGCGGGCGATGTCGGTGAGGGTCAGCGGGGCGGCCAGGTGAGCGCGCATGTAGGCTTCGGCCTGGGCGATGCGGCGCGGCAGGGCGGGGGCCAGGCCGGCGTGGCGTTGCCAGGTGTTGGGCTGGTTGTAGAGCAGGTGCAGGACCAGTGTGTCTTCCAGGTGTTCGAGCCAGGCGGCCGGGGGCCTTGGGGCGCCGTCGTCCAGGGTGGGCAGCAGGTGGATCAGGCTGGTCATCATGCTGCGCCAGGCGGCGCCCACGGGGGTGTCCAGGCGCAGGGCGGGGCTGAAGTCCAGGGGGCGGGCGGCGGCGTCGCCGAAGACGCGGTGACCGATGGCTTCGAGCTTGCCGCGCGGGATCTTCAGCAGTAGTTGTTCGCAGCCGGCTTCCCAGTGCAGCTTCAGGGCGCGGTTGGGGGCGATGACGGCGGCGCAGTCGGGATGGGCATCGACGCAGTCGGCGCCGTATTCGATGCGGGCGCGGCCGCGCAGCGGCACCTGCACCAGCATGAAGTCCTGCAGCCGGTCGGGTTCGATGTGGACTTCGGCGCCGTAGCGCAGCGTACAGACGCTCAGGGCGCCGAAGCGGGCGCGGTTCAGTTCGGCGTCGACGCGGCCACCTTTCCAGGTCAGGCGATGGTCCTTGAGCGCCTCGGAGACGCGCTCGCGGGTTTCGGCGGGCTGGGTGGAACTGAAGACGCGTTGTTTGAGCAATGGCGCCAGCTCGATGCGGGACCAGCCGTGCATGGATGCCTCCGGGACGGGAACGCTCCCGTATCGCCGTCGAGCGTAATGCAATCGTCAAGCCTTTGGAATTAAGTGAATCCCGGATAGGCGTGGGCCGAATCGGATAGAGCGGGGCGCGCGCCGGCCCTAAGCTGGGGGTTGTTGGAAGGCGGCGCCGTGGCGCGTAAGCTGGCAGTTTTCATCGGTGGCAGGGTGTACCGACGGCAGACGGATTCTGTCAGCATTGCGCCGGCGGCGCCGGCGGCTATCTGGGGAATGTCTCATGAACGGAAAACGGTGGCGCCGCGGTGCGCTGGGGGCGTTGGTGGCGGCGGCCTGTATGGCGGTGGCGACGGGCGCGGCGGCGGCGGACAGGATCAAGGTGGGCCTGCTGACCACGCTGTCCGGGCCGGGCGCGGCGCTGGGCAATGAGATCCGCGACGGCTTCAATCTCGCGCTGCAACATACCGGCGGCAAGCTGGGCGGGCTGCCGGCCGAGGTGGTGGTGGCCGATGACCAGCAGAAGGCCGACGCCGGGCGTCAGGCGGTCGAGCGGCTGCTCAAGCGCGACAAGGTCGATGTCATGACCGGCATCGTGTTCTCCAATGTGCTGCTGCCGGTGATGCCGGCCATCCTGCAGTCGGGCACGATCTATCTCAGCACCAATACCGGACCCGAGAACTATGCGGGCGCCGGCTGCAACCCGAATTTCTTCGCGGTGGCCTGGCAAAACGAGGACATCCCGGCGGCCATGGGCAAGTACGCCGCCGACCAGGGCTTCAAGCGGGTGGCGCTGATCGCGCCGGACTATCCGGGCGGGCGCGAGTCGCTCAATGGCTTCAAGCGCCTGTACAAGGGCGGGCTGTCCGAGGAGATCTACACCCAGTTGGGCCAGCTCGATTATGGCGTGGAGATCACGCGCCTGCGCGCCAGCAAGCCGGACGCCGTGTTCTTCTTCCTGCCGGGCGGCATGGGCGTGAATTTCATCAAGCAGTTCAACGGCGCCGGCCTGGGCAAGGACATCGCGCTGCTGGCGCCGGGCTTTTCGGGCGACGAGGACACCATCGCCGCGGTGGGCGCGCCGATCGAGGGCCTGCACAATTCTTCGCAGTGGGCCGCCGACCTGGACAACCCCGCCAACCGCAAGTTCGTCGAGGATTTCAAGAAGGCCTACAACCGCACCCCCACGCTCTATGCCTCGCAGGGTTACGACGCGGCCATGCTGCTGGACAGCGCGGTCCGGCAGACCGGCGGCAAGCTGGGCGCCGACGCGTTGCGGCCGGCGCTGCGCCGCGCCGATTTCAAGTCGGTGCGCGGCGATTTCAAGTTCAATCGCAACCAGTATCCGATCCAGAACTACTACCTGCGCACCATCGTCAAGGGCGCGGACGGCAAGCTGGCCAACAAGCTGTCGGGCACGCTGCTGACGCAATATCACGATCCGTTCGCCGCCGCTTGCCAGATGAAGTAGGCCGGGCGACGCAAGCATCAAGGAGAGACGCATGACCGCAACCATCACGACGCGCGAGGTGACCGTCGCCTCGCACGACGGCAAGTCCTTTGGCGCCTACCTGGCCGTGCCCGCCTCGGGCCACGGGCCGGGGCTGGTGCTGTGCCAGGAGATCTTCGGCATCAACGATTTCATGCGCCGCGCCGCGCAGGCGTTGGCCGAGGAAGGCTATGTGGTGCTGGCGCCGGACCTGTTCTGGCGCCAGCAACCCGGCATCCAGCTGACCGACGGACCAGCCGACATGCCGCGGGCCTTCGAGCTGTACCAGCGTTTCGATGTCGATCTGGGCGTCAAGGATGTCGCCTCGACCCTGGCGGCGCTGCGGGCGCTGCCCGAGCAGGAAGGCGGCGCCGGCGTGCTGGGTTACTGCCTGGGCGGCAAGCTGGCCTACCTGGCCGCCTGCCGCACCGATGCCGACGTGGCCATCGGCTATTACGGCGTGGGCATCGAGGACAGCCTGGACGAGGCCGCCAACCTGCGCGGCCGGCTGGTGCTGCACATTGCCGAGCAGGACGGCTTCTGCCCGCCGCCGGCGCGCCAGCGAATTCTGGAGGCGCTGGGCGGCAAGCCGAACGTCGAGCTGTACGTCTATCCGGGCATGGACCATGCTTTTGCCCGCACCGGCGGCGAGCACTACGACAAGCCGTCGGCGCTGATGGCGCACCAGCGCAGCATGGCCGCGCTGCAACGGGTGATCGGCCCGCAGTTCGATTATTCGTATCTGTGGGACAAGCACTGCGAGTACGAATTCGGCACCCGCGACGTGGCCGCGACCATGGCCACGATGGTGGCCGAGCCCTACGTCAACCACATCCCCACCATGACGGGCGGCGTCGGCTATCGCGAGCTGTCGCGCTTCTACCAGCACCACTTCGTCAACAGCAATCCGCCGGACACGAAGCTGGTGCCGTTGTCGCGCACTGTGGGCGCGACGCAGATTGTCGACGAGCTGCTGTTCTGCTTCACCCACACCACCGAGATCGACTGGCTGCTGCCTGGCATCGCGCCCACCGGCAAGTACGTCGAGATCCCGCTGGTGGCCATCGTCAAGTTCCGCGGCGACAAGCTCTGCCACGAGCATATCTATTGGGACCAGGCCAGCGTGCTGGTGCAGATCGGCGTGCTCGATCCCAAGGGCCTGCCGGTGGCGGGCCGCGAGACCGCGCAGAAGCTGCTCGACGAAACCCTGCCCTCGAATACCTTGATGGCGCGCTGGAAAGACAGCGAGAACAAGTAGGAGACCGCCATGCCGTATAGCGATCAACAATTGGGCGAGATGGTGCGTGGCGACAGTGTGCACCGCGCCCTGTACACCGATCCGGCGATTTTCGAGCTGGAGATGCAGCGCATCTACGGCCGCGCCTGGGTCTACGTCGGCCACGAAAGCCAGGTGCCCAGGACCGGCGACTATCACACCACGCGTCTGGGCGACCAGGACGTGCTGATGGTGCGCGCCAGCGACGGCCGCGTGCACGTGCTGTACAACCGCTGCCCGCACAAGGGCGCGAAGGTGGTGGCGGACGGCGACGGCTGTGTCGGCAAGTTTTTCCGCTGCCCCTATCACGCCTGGACCTTCAAGCTGGATGGGAGCCATCTTGGGGTGCCGCTCAAGCAGGGGCTGGAAGGCACTTCGTACGATCCCACCGATCCGACCTTTTCGATGCGCCGCCTGCCGCGCGTCGAAAGCTATCGTGGCTTCGTCTTCGCCAGTCAGGCGCGCGACGGCCAGGGCCTGGCGGAATTCCTGGGCGGCGTGCGCTCGTCGATCGACAACCTCTGCGACCGCTCGCCGGTGGGCGAGGTGGAAGTGGCCGGCGGCATCTTCCGCGTGATGCAGCGCTCGAACTGGAAGGTGTTCTACGAGAATCTGCACGACACCATGCACGCCCGCGTGACGCACGAATCGTCCTTTGCCGCCGCCCGCGACGAGGCCAAGGAGATCGGCGAGATGCCGTTCGAGCTGCACATCATGGACGGCAACGGCGAACCCTACGAGTTCTGGGAAAAGCTGGAGCTGCGCGCCTACGACAACGGCCACGGCTACATGGAAGGCATCTTCAACCCGGGCGCGGCCGAACGCGATCCGGTGTCGCGCGCCCACTTCGAGTCGCTGACCGCGGCCTATGGCGCCGAGCGCGCCCGCGAGATCCTGGGCATGAACCGCCACAATACCGTTATCTACGGCAGCGGTTCGCCGCATACGGTGTTCCAGCAGTTTCGCGTGATCCGCCCGATCGCCGTCGACCGCACCCTGATCGAGATCCAGACCTTCCGCTGCAAGGGCGCGCCCGAGGGCGTGTTCAAGCGCGCCATGCTGTACGCCAACGTGATCAATTCGCCGTCGTCCAACGTCATGCCGGACGATATCGAACTCTACAACCGCTGCCAGGAAGGCAACGCCACCCGGGGCGGCGAGTGGGTCAGCATGCACCGTTACCACGGCACCGACCGCCGCGACGCCGACGGCATGGTGTCGGTCAACGGCACCAGCGAGTTGCCGATGCGCAACCAGTTTCGCGCCTGGAAGAACTACATGGAGGCCGGTCCCGTGGCGCCCGCCCACGGCCAAGGAGAAGGCGCATGCTGCTAGACCTGGAATTCGACGTATCCACCGCCAACCTGGCGCCGGCCGACGTGCCGGCCGAGGCCTACCACCGCATCGCCCAGTTCCTGTACCGCGAGGCGCGGCTGCTGGACGAGCGCCGCTACGACGACTGGCAGTCGCTGTGGACCGACGACGGCATGTACTGGATGCCGCGCGAGCCGGGCCAGGCCAGCCCTTACGACCATATCTCGTTGTTCTGGGAGGACCGCATGCTGCGCGACGTGCGCATCCGCCGGCTGCAGCATCCGCGCAATTGGTCGCAGCAGCCGCCCACGCGCAGCGCGCGGCTGGTGGGCGGGGTGCAGGTCGAGGGCGTGGATGCCGGCGGCAACCTGGTGGTGCACTCGGCATTCCAGATGACCGAGTGGCGCAAGCGCCAGCCGCGCCAATTGGCCGGCCGCTATACCCACAAACTGGCGGCCGCCGGCGACAGCTGGCGTATCCGCATGAAGCGCGTCGACCTGGTCAACTGCGATGATGCGCACGACGTGTTCGAGGTGTTTGTGTGAGCGCGAGCGATACCGCGGTGCTGGCGCTGCACTACCAGAACGACGTGCTGCATCCCGCCGGCAAGATCCGCGTCGGGCTGGACGCCGACGGCGAGGTGCGCCAGCGCGTGCTGCGCGGCGCCGCGGCGTTGCTCGACGGCGCGCGTGGTCATGGCCTGCCGATCGTGCATGTGCGTATCGCATTCCGTCCCGACTATGCCGACCTGCTGCCCAACTGCGCGATCTTCCGCAACGTCGCCAGCATCGGCGCGGTGGCCGAAGGCCAGTGGGGCAGCGCCTTCTACGACGGCCTGCAGCCGCTGGCGGGCAGTACGCGCGAGTTCGTGGTCAAACACACCCGGATCAGCGCCTTTTACGGCACGCCGCTGGAGGAAACCCTGCGGCTGCTGGGCGCGCGCCGGCTGGTGGTGGCCGGCGTGGCCACGCATTCGGTAGTTGAAGGCACCGTGCGCCACGCCGCCGATATCGGCTTCCATGTCATGGTGGCCGAAGACGCCTGCGCTGCGGCGGACCCGGCGGTACACGATGCCTCGCTGGCCAGCATGCGCCTGATCGCGCAGACCGGCTCGGTGGCGCAGGCGGTAAGCTGGGCAGCCACGCCCCATTGATCTAGGACCCCATCATGGATTTTTCAGGCTTTCCCGGCTTGGCCGGCAAGACCGCCATCGTCACCGGCGGCACCCAGGGACTGGGCGCGGACATCGCCCGCGGCCTGGCGGCGGCTGGCGCCAATGTGGTGCTGGTGGGGCGCAACGCCCAGGCCGGACAGGCGCTGGCCGGCGAAATCGGCGCGGCCGCGCTGTTCCAGGAAACCGACATCGGCCGCGACGAGCAGATCCGGCAATGTCTGGACGCGGCGCTGGCGCGCTTCGGCCGGGTCGACATCCTGGTGAACAACGCCTGCCAGTACAACGATCGCGGGCTGGCCTCCAGCCGCGAGGAATGGCACGCCACGCTCGACACCAACCTGGTGTCGGCCGCCATTTTCACGCAGATGGCGGCGCCGCTGCTGCCGCGCGGCGGGGTGGTGGTCAACCTGGGCAGCACCGGCGGCAAGTTCGGCGCCGCGGGGCGGGCGCTGTATCCGGCGTCCAAGGCGGCGTTGCTGCAGATCACCAAGAACTTCGCGGTGGAACTGGCGCCGGCCGGCGTGCGCGTGCTGGCGGTGTCGCCGGCCTGGACCTGGTCGCCCTCGGTCGAGCAACTGGCGGGCGGCTCGCGCGCCGCGGCCGACGCGGTGGGCGCGCACTTCCATCCGCTGGGCCGGGTCGGCTCGGGCGAAGAGATCGCGGCGGCGGTGTGTTTCGCCTGCTCGGATGCGGCCTCGTGGATGACGGGCGTGGATATCCCGGTGGACGGCGGCTTCTCGATCCTGGGGCCGGATCGCGGGATTTCCCCGCGCGCCTGGTTCAAGCAGCTGGCGCCCTGAGCCCCTCGCCGGCCGGGGCGAGGGCGGGGCGGCGCGCCGCGCGCAAAGATACCGGCGGCAGGCCGGCGCGCGTCAGCGGATGACGATCTCGCCTTCTTCCAGGCCGGCCTTGCCGCCGACCTGATCCTCCATGAATTCCTGCATGCGGTTGCCCACCTGGATCCGGGTGCCGCCACAGAAGCGCCGCGCGGCGATGATGGTGGCGGTATGCAGCGGCTGCAGATCGCGGATCAGCTGGGCCTCTTCCTCGTCCAGCTCGATCAGGTCGCGGCCCAACTTGGTGTGGGTATTGCGGGCGCGGTCGACCACGTCGCCAGCGGCGCGTCCCGGGTTGGCCTGCAGGAACAGCAGCAACTGCTCCAGCTTGGCCTTTTCCTCGTTCATTTTCAGGCGTTTGCGTGTCAGCGCCGAGCGCTTGATGTCGGCGTGCGGATCCAGTCCGGCCTGCACCAGCGTGGGCACGCCCGCCGGTGACCCGATGGTGCCCGCGCGCACCGATTGCAGCGCGCGGGTCTGGCCGCCGGTGATCGCGGTCTGCTGGGCGCTGGGCGGGCCGACATTGACGCTGCCGCCGGCCGCGATGCTGCTCTGGCGGATCTCGCGCTCGACCTCGACGTTCTGGCCGGCGCTGATGATGGCGTTGGTGATGAAGCGGGCACGCACTTCGCCGCCACAGACGATGTGGGCGGTGCGCGCGGCCGCGTTGGCGCCGCCGCTGGCGTCCGACATGGCCTCGGCCATGCCGATGATGCCGCCCTTGACCGTGACGTTGCCGCCGGCCTCGACCAGCGCGGCTTCCATGGTGCCGTTGACGACCACGTCGCCCGTCACCCGCACTTCCATGGTGGCGCTGATGTCGCCGCGCACCTGCAGCGAGCCCTGGAAGTTGATGTTGCCGGTGGACAGGTCGACCGCGTCCACCTCGACCACCGGATTGACCTGCGCGCCCTGGTGGATCAGCTTGGGCGAGCCGGCGATGGCGGCGCGCAGCAGGTTGGGGTCCTCGGGGTCGATTTCAACGCCGGACATTTCGGCGTTGAACGGCGTGTCCGGCAGTTCTTCCGGCAGCACCGGCTGGCCCAGCACGTTGCGGCCATCGATGCCGGGCAGCGGCGGAATGCGGCGCATCAGCGGCATGCCGGGCGTCACCAGCAGCAGACTGCCCAGGTCGCGGTAGTCGATCTGCGCCAGGTCATCCAATTCCTGCGCGCGCGGCTTGAGGCGATCCAGCAGGCTCTCGAAGCGGGTGGGGGTGCCGCGCGTGGGCGGTGTACCCTGCGCGATCAGCACGGTTTGCGGGCCGCCGCGTTCGACGGCCTCGGCCAGTTCCTGTTCCAGCACGCCGTGGATGATGCCCTGGTCGGCGATGGCCTGGCGCAGTGCCGCCAGGCTCACCGGCTTGCCGCCCTTGGGCGGGTGCAGCGTGACCAGGGCCGACATGCAGGTGGCGTCCACTTCCAGGTCGAACGAGCCGTCGACCAGCTTGCCCACCGGAACCTGTACCCTTTCGGTGGCCTGGCGGGCCAGATCGATGAAGGCGATGACGGCGTGGTTATCCAACGCCTCGGTCGACCAGCCTTGGGCGCTGGCCAGGGCGGCCAGGGCGTCCCAGCTCGGCAGGGCGGCAGGTGGCGTGGCGTCGGGGGCATCCTGGGACGCGACATCCTGGGCCGTGCCGTCGTGGACGGTGCTGTCCTGGGCCGCGGCGTCCTGCGGCGCGGCATCGCCGGCCGGGGCATCCCCGGGCGTGCCGGCGGCGCTGTCCGGCACGGATGGCGGCGTGTATATCGCCGTCAGGACGTTGGTATTGGCATCCAGCACCAGCTGGAGCGTGTTGTCTGCGCCCATCTCCGCCTCCCGCCCGGCGGCTTTTCGCCGGGGTTCATTCATTTAGTAATTAAACGAAATATTGCGACATATGTTAACCCAGGAAGCGGGGGCTACTGCGCAGTAATCGTCCTGGAACGGGCACAAATGGTCTAGATGCGGCCCTTATTTCAGACCGATTGCCCCCCTCGGCGGGGCGCGTGGCCGCGATCGCGCCTCCCGCCCTGGCTGCCATTCGCCCTGGGGATGAACAAGCTCTAGGCCATCGGCAGGAGCGACAAAGCGCGCGCGGCGGCTCAGCATAAGTGTCCGATGTCATCTCCCCTTTGCTGCCGCCGGAGCGTCGACGCCATGTCCCGATCCCTTTCTTTCCTGTCGTCCCTGCCGCGCCGCGGGCGCGCGGCCACGGCCGGCCTGGCCATCGTCACCCTGGTGGCCGCCGCGGCGCTCCTGGCGCCGGCGGGCAGCGCCCGCGCCGACGAGATTTACCGCTACCGCGATCCGTTCGGCGTCTGGCGCGCCATGAAAGTGCCCAACGGCTATGCCAAGTACTACAAGCGCGCCCAGGCCCGCGTCGCCGTGCGCGGCAACCGCGTCAAGGTCTGTCTGGAATGCGAGCCGCGCGCCGGCGACGGCGCCAGCCTGCTGGGGGTGCGCCAGCGCGCCGCGCGCTGGGGGCCGACGCCGCCGCCCACCGCGCACGACGAACTGATCGCGCAGGCGGCCAGGGATTCGGGGGTGGACCGGGCGCTGATTACCGCGGTCATCGCGGTGGAGTCCGGCTTTCGCAGCGATGCGCGCTCGCCCAAGGGGGCGCTGGGCTTGATGCAGCTGATGCCGGCCACGGCAGCCACGCTGCTGGTGTCGGACGACATCGAAAGGGCGCTGGTCGATCCCGCCACCAACGTGAAGGCGGGGTCGAACCTGCTGCGCCGCCTGATCGACCAGTATCCCGGCCGGCTGGACCTGGCGCTGGCGGCATACAACGCGGGCGAGGGCGCGGTGCGCAAGTACGACGCGGTTCCGCCCTACGCCGAGACGCAGCAGTACGTGCGCGACGTCACCGCGCTGTATCGGCAGTACAAGACCCCCTAGGACAACGGCCCGTGGCGGATGCCGGCGGGCCGTCGGGTAGCAAGGGGCGGGCGCGGGCCGCGCCCGGCGTGCCGGTCAGAGGGTTGCGAACACTTTCGCGGCGATATCCAGCGTGGCCTGGATCACGGCGTCGTCATGGGTGGCCGAGACGAAGCCGGCCTCGAACGCCGACGGCGCGAAATGCACGCCGTGGTCCAGCATGGCATGGAAGAAGCGGTTGAAGCGCGCGGTGTCGCAGGCCGAGACCTCGGCGAAGGTGGCCGGCACCTTGTCGCTGAAATAGATGCCGAACATGCCGCCCACCGAGTCGGCCGAGAACGGCAGGCCGGCGGCGCGGGCGCGCTCCTGCAGGCCCTGGGCCAGCTTGGCGGTCTGCGCCGTCAGCTTGTCGTAGAAGCCGGGCGCGGCGATCAGGCGCAGCGTGGCCAGGCCGGCGGCCACGGCCACCGGATTGCCCGACAGCGTGCCCGCCTGGTAGACGCCGCCCAGCGGCGCGATGTGCTTCATGATCTCGGCGCTGCCGCCGAAGGCGCCCACCGGCATGCCGCCGCCGATCACCTTGGCCAGCGTGGTCAGGTCGGGCTTGACGCCCGACAGGCCCTGCACCCCCTGCGGGCCGACGCGGAAACCGGTCATGACCTCGTCGAAGATCAGCAGCGCGCCATGCTGCGTGCAGACCTCGCGCAGCCCTTCCAGAAAGCCGGCGGCCGGCTTGATCAGGTTCATATTGCCGGCGATCGGCTCGACGATGATGCAGGCGATGTCGGCGCCGTGCTGGGCGAAGGCCGCGCGCACCGCGTCCAGGTTGTTGTATTCCAGGGTCAGCGTGTGCGAGACGAACTCGGGCGGCACGCCGGCCGAGCTGGGGTTGCCGAAGGTCAGCAGGCCCGAGCCGGCCTTGACCAGCAAGCTGTCGGAATGGCCGTGGTAGCAGCCCTCGAACTTGACGATCTTGTTGCGGCCGGTGGCGCCGCGCGCCAGGCGGATGGCGGTCATGGTGGCCTCGGTGCCGGAGCTGACCAGGCGCACCTGTTCCAGCGACGGCAGGCGCGCGATCAGCACTTCGGCCAGCTCGATCTCGGCCTCAGTGGGGGCGCCGAACGACAGGCCGTTGACGGCCGCTTCCTGTACCGCGCGCACCACTTCCGGATGGGAGTGGCCCAGGATGGCCGGGCCCCACGAACCGACGTAGTCGATGTACTGCTTGTCTTCCGCGTCCCAGACGTAAGGACCCTGCGCGCGCTTGATGAAGCGCGGCGTGCCGCCCACGGAGCGGAAGGCGCGCACGGGCGAGTTGACGCCGCCGGGGATGCTGCGGCAGGCGCGTTCGAAAAGCTGGGCGTTACGGGACATGGCGGTCAGGGCTTCTGGTTGCGGTTGATGGAGTAGGGCGCGGCGCAGGCCGCGGCGGCGGCGCGGATGGCGGGCGCCTCGAACAGGCCGGTGATGACGGCGACCGAATCGGCGCCGGCGGCGGCCACCAGCGCGGCGTTGTCGGGCGTGATGCCGCCGATGGCGACCACGGCCGGACGCGGCGCGTCGCGCTCCTCGACCAGCGCGCGGGCCTCGGTCAGCACCGACAGCGGCGCGCGCACGGTGTCCGGCTTGACGCGCGAGGGGAACATGGCGCCGAAGGCGATGTAGTCGGCCCCGGCGTCGAGCAGCTCGCGGGCGCGGGCCAGGTCATCGTAGCTGGAACCGCCCAGGATCAGGTCGGGGCCGGCTTCGGCGCGGATGCGCGCCAGGCTGTCGTCGTCGCGGCCGACGTGGGCGCCGTCGGCGCCGACTTCGAGCGCCAGGCGCCAGTCGTCATTGATCAGGAACACCACGCCCAGTTCGCGGCACAGCGGCGCCAGGGCGCGCGCCTGTTCGGCGCGCACGGCGTCGGGCACATCCTTGCGGCGCAGTTGCAGCGCGCGCATGCCGCCCTCGGCGGCCTGGCGCACCGCGCGCATCAGGCGCTCGGTGTCGTCCCATTCGGGGGTGACGCCGTACAGGCCGGTGGGAAAACGCAGGGCTTTCATTGCGGTTGGATCCGGTTGGGAATGCGCCGGCCCATGCCCGGCAGGAAGCTGGCGGCGACCGCGGCGTCGGCGTGGGCCAGGCCCTGGCGCACCGCCTCGGGCATCTCCAGGCCACGCGCCAGCTGGGCGGTGATGGCGGTGGCGGCCAGGCCGCCGGCATCGCCATTGCGGTCGGGCGGCGCCTGCCAGGGCAGCGTGGTGGTCTGGCCATTGGGGC
>LXNH01000021.1_pt1 | contig 31683 bp, 31 predicted proteins | sample 809111 | NCBI WGS metagenome assembly LXNH01 (sample SAMN04870528, study PRJNA318959) | seawater metagenome | biome: 00002010; material: water; isolation source: marine seawater | place: Greece: Milos, Mediterranean Sea | collected 2013-05-29 | depth 5-7 m
CGCTGGAATACGGCATGCCCCCGACGGGCGGCTGCGGCATCGGCATCGACCGCCTGGTCATGCTGCTGACCGACAGCCCCAGCATCCGCGACGTCATCCTCTTCCCGCATCTGCGCCGTGAAGACTAAGCCGCAGGCGGCATCATGATCGTCAAGATCCTGATGCTGGCCGCGGTGGTGGCCGCGCTGTTCTACATGGTGATGCAACCGCGCCGCAGCCGCGGCGGCTACGGCGCGCCCCCCGCGCGCCGCGCGCCGCTGTTCATCGCCCTGTGCCTGGCCACCGCCCTGTCCGTGACCGGCGCGCTGGTCACGGCGGTGCTGTGGATGGGCAGCGTCGCCGGCGGCGTGACCGGCGGCGGCTATCACGGCGAAGCCGATTTCCTGCTGACCATCGCCGGCGCCCTGCTGGCGTTCGCCGTCGCCTGCGGCGTCGGCGCCTTCCTCAAGCGCAAGGGCTAGGGAGCTTCGCCCTCTCCATGGCTGCGCGCGGCCACGCGCGCCCTGCCGCCTACTTTCTGCGCAAGACCGCCGCCAGGCGCCGCACGGCCAGGTCGATTTCGTGTGCGCTGAGCGAAGCGTAGCCCAGCAGCCAGCCCTGCAATGCGGGTGTGCCGGCATACAGGCGCTGCAGTCCCGGCAGCACCAGTCCGGCCGCCGCCGCCCGCCGGATGGTGTCCGCTTCTGTCCAGCCCGGCTCCAGCAGGCAAGGCACCTGCAACCCGCCTTGCGGCCGCGGCGCGCGCGCCACGCCGGCCAGGTGCCGGCCCACCGCCTCCAGCATCGCCTCGCGCCGCGCGCCATACAACTTGCGCATGGCGCGCACATGAGCGTTGTAGTGGCCATCATCCATGAACCGCGCGAGAGTCAATTGCAGGATCTGCGGCGTATGCCCGTCGATGATGCTGCGCGCGCGGCTGAAGGCGGCCACCAGCGCGTCCGGCAACGCCATGTAGCCCACGCGCAGACCGGGATAGAGCGTCTTGCTGAAAGTGCCCAGATAAAGGGTGCGGCCGTGCTTGTCCAGCCCCTGCACGCAGGCGGTCGGCAGGCCGTCATAATGGAACTCGCTGTCGTAGTCGTCCTCGATGATCCACTTGCCCGCCTCGCCCGCCCAGCGCGTCAGTTCGAGCCGGCGCTCCAGCGACAACGTGGCGCCGGTCGGATACTGGTGCGACGGCGTCACATAGACGCACGCGGCGCCGCTGCGATCGGCCCGCAGCAGATCGGTGCGGATGCCCTGCGCATCGACATCGATCGGCACCACGCGGGCTTCGGCGAACTCGAATGCCTTGCGCGCGCCGAAATAGCCCGGGTTCTCCAGCAGGATCGGCCTGCCGGCATCCCCCAGCAGTTGCGCGCACAGGAACAGGGCCTGCCGCGTGCTGCTCAGCACCACGATCTGGTCGGCCCGCACCTTGGCGCCGCGCTCCAGGTTCAGGTAGGTGGCGATGGCCTTGCGCAAGGGCTCGGCGCCTTGCGGATCGCCGTGCAGCAAGACATGGCCGCGATGATCCTTGAGCACCTGGCGCTGCAGCCGCTCCCACACCGCGACCGGAAAGGTACGGGTCTCGGGCAGGCCGGTGGCAAAGGCCTGGATCGACTGCTGGTCGGCCACGCCGCCGCTATCATGGATCGCCTGTCCGCGCCGGCTCAGGCCGGGGCCGCCTGCCACCGCCGCGGGCCGCACGCCGGCCGCGTGCCGCGCCGGCGTGCGGCCCCGGCGCCGAGCCGCGCCACGCAGCTCGGCGCCAATGCTCTCGGACACATAGCTACCCGAGCCTTTGCGCCGCGCGATGAAACCGTCGCGCTGCAATTGCACGTAGGCGTTCTCGACCGTGTCGCGCGCCACACCCAGCGATTGCGCCAGCGCGCGGGTCGCCGGCAGCTTCACCCCCGCCGCCAGGCCGCCATCCAGGATCAGCGCGCCCAGCGCGCGCTGGATGCGCAGATGCAGGTCGAGCGCGCGCAAGTCGGCGTCGGCCATGCGGATCTTCAAGGTCTCCAGCGCGAATGTCTTGCTCATGCGGTCGGCCCCGATGGCGCAGGCTATATAGGTTAGAACTCCGCCATTCTAGCCGCGCCCTGGCGGACAGCTCGAAAAAAGTGGTCTGGTCCATGAAGGGAAAGCATACGGTCTAGCCAGTCCAATATGGCGCTACAAAGACCGCTTCCCCCAACCTTCGCCGACTCCATCCGTTCCGCCCATGGCTTCTCCGCACTCCCCCAACACGCTGCAAGCGCGCGATCTCCTGCACCCCGTCGTCGCCGGCCTGATCTCGGTCATCGTCAACTATGGCGGCACCTTCGTCCTGGTATTCCAGGCCGCCAAGATCGCCGGCCTGAGCCCGGCGCTGACCGCCTCATGGGTCTGGTCCGTGTCCATCGGCGTGGGCGTGACCGGCATCCTGCTCAGTTGGGCCGCCCGCGAGCCCATCATCACCGCCTGGTCCACCCCCGCCGCGGCCTTTCTGGTCACGGCGCTCGCCACCACGCCCTACCCTGAAGCTGTTGGCGCCTACCTGCTGTCGGCGGCGGCCTTCGTCCTGCTCGGCCTGTCCGGCTGCTTCGACAAGGCGATCCGCCTGATTCCACCTGGCGTGGCCGCCGGCCTGCTGGCCGGCATCCTGCTGCCGTTCGGCATCGGCGCCTTCGGCGGCATGACGCTGGACCCGCTGCTGACGGGCTGGCTGATCCTGGCGTACGTAACGCTCAAGCGTTTTACCGCGCGCTACGCCGTGGTTGGCATCCTGGTGTCGGGGCTGGCCTTGCTGCTGTTGCAGGACCGGATCGATCTGTCCGGCCTGACGCTGGCCTTTGCCGCCCCCGTCTATACCGCCCCGGCCTTCTCGCTCAACAGCTTGCTCAGCGTGGCCCTGCCCCTATTCCTGATCACACTCACCGGCCAGTACATGCCCGGCATGCTGGTGCTGCGCAACGACGGCTTCAGGACCAGCGCCAATCCGATCGTGACGGTCACCGGCCTGGGTTCGCTGCTGATGGCGCCGTTCGGCTCGCACGCGTTCAACGTGGCGGCGATCACGGCCGCTATCTGCACCGGCAAGGAGGCGCACGACGATCCGGCCAAGCGCTGGGTCGCGGGCATCGCCGCCGGCATTTTCTACATCCTGGTGGGCGTGTTCGGCGTAACCCTGGCCGCCGTGTTCATGGCCCTGCCCGCCAGCTTCATCACCACCCTGGCGGGCCTGGCCCTGCTGGGCACCATCGGCGGCAGTCTGGCCAGCGCCCTGGCCGAGCCCAAAACGCGCGAAGCCGCGCTCATCACCTTCCTGGCGGCGGCCGCCAACATCAAGCTGTTCGGCATCGGCGGCGCCTTCTGGGGCCTGGTGATCGGCCTGGCCGCGCACGCCCTGCTCAATGGCCGCCTGCCGCAACGCCCGCGCCCGTCGCGCTACGCCGACCTGCCGCGCCCCGCCGCCGGCAAGGAAATGGTGAAATGATGGCATCCCAGCCCGATCCCGGCCCCTTGGTGGCCTGCGCGCCCGATACACCGACCCGTCACGACCGGCACGGCCGCTACCCCCAGGCCCTGAGCGTCGCGGACTTTCGCCGCAACCTGGCCGCCATCCACGCGCGCATGGATGCCGCCTGCCGGCGCGTCGGCCGCGATCCGGCCGGCGTGCGGCTGCTGCCGGTCAGCAAGACCATGGACGAATCGCGTATCCGGCTGGCCCATGCCGCCGGTTGCCGCCTGCTGGGCGAGAACAAGATCCAGGAGGCGCACCGCAAGTGGGCGAGCACCCCCGACCTGGCCAATCTGCGCTGGTCGGTCATCGGCCACCTGCAGACCAACAAGGCCAAGCTGATGGTGCAATTCGCCAGCGAGTTCCAGGCGCTCGACAGCCTGCGCCTGGCCGAAGCGCTGGACCGCCGCCTGCAGGCCGAAGGCCGGGCGCTGGACGTGTATGTGCAAGTCAACACCTCCGGCGAACCCAGCAAATATGGCCTGGCCCCGGACGACGTAGCCGCTTTCCTCCAGGCGCTGCCGGCGTTTTCCTCATTGCGGGTGCGCGGCTTGATGACGCTGGCGCTGTTCTCCAGCGAGGCCGAGCGGGTGCGCCAGTGCTTCGTGCTGCTGCGCGGCCTGCGCGACCGCCTGCGCCAGCGGGCGCCGGTGGGCATCGTCCTGGACGAACTGTCGATGGGTATGTCCGGCGACTTCGAGATCGCCATCGAGGAAGGCGCCACCGTCGTGCGCGTGGGCCAGGCCATCTTCGGCGCGCGGGCGCTGCCGGACAGTCATTACTGGCCCGGCGCCGCGTAGCCCGCCCGGCGTTCAGTAGGTCACGACAGGCTCGTTGCGCGAGACCGGCGGCGCGGCGGATTCACCCGCCGCGCCCGAACCCTGCAAATGCCGGCCGGGCAGCCCGAACTGGCTCATCAGCTCGCCATAGGCCGCTTCCGCCAGGCTCTTGGACGCCTCGGCGATCACCTTGGGCCGGCTGAACGTGGCCCGGTCGCCGGGCCGCGACACCACCTTCACGTCCTGCCCCGATCCCAGCGCCGTAAAGGCCGCCTTGATTTCGTGGGTCCGGGTGTTGATAAGACTGAAATCGACGGTGATATCCAGCCCCAGCGTGGCCGACGTGGCCGAGCCGCCGAACGACATTGCGTTCTGGTTGAACTGGATGTCGCTGACGGTTCCGAACAGCACATAGTCGGCGCCGGCGAACTGCCCCTGCCTGATCCGCGCCAGGATGTCGAACACCTTTTCGGTCGGCTTGCCCTGATAGGCCTTGCCCTGCACCAGCCGCACGCCTCCCCCCTTGAGCATGGCACCCTTGAGATCGGCGGTGTACTTGCGCAACTCGCCGTACTCGATATACGAATAGGTGCCCTCCTCCTCGTAGTAGTGGCTCTCCGAGCGGGCGCTCAGGCGCCCGCGCTCGGAGTACGAACGCGGGCCGTCATGCACGCTGCCGCTGGCGTTGACGCTGCGTTTGCTCGACGCGGACACGACGCGAAAGTACTCGCTGACGCGCTCTTCATAGGCAAGGTCGGTGACCGCGATCTTGGGCTCGGCAGCGCGCGCCACGGGAAGCGCCGCGGCGCACAGGGACAGCGCGGCAATCAAACGGTAGGTTTTCAACATTGAAATGCCTCGGCTGGACGATGGGGTCAACGGCGCGTGGTCTTGCGGATTTCCTTTTCTTCCTGCCATTCGATGGTGCCTTCCTGCACGTCGTACAGCTTGAGCGTCATCTTGTAATAAACGTCCTTGACGCCGCCGGCGCGCTTGACGATGGAACCGATCTCACCTTCCAGCGCGTACTTGGCGCCGACCATGTTGCCCATCTTGGCCCTGCCCTGGTTCTTGTACAGGCCGCTCTGATTCTGGCGCTGCAATTCCTCCACGCCGGGCTGCATTTCATCCATGCTGCGAGTGAACCGCACCTTGCCGCTCTTGACCAACCGGGTCTGGATGGTATTCATGATCGACTTGGTATCGATGTATTCGCTGGTCTTGTTGCGCACCGGCGCCAGGGTCAGCGTCGGCCGGCCAGTCAGCACCGGACTTTCCAGCAACGAGCCGGTCATTTTCTCGGCGATCATTTGCAGGTCGGTCGAACCGAACTCATTACTCACCGTCTCGACCGCCTTGGCATCGCCATAGCTCACGCCGGAAGACGAATCGACCGTCGGTTGCATCGTCTGGCAACCCGCCAGCAACAGCGCCGAGGACACGGACGCGCCGGTCAGCAGCCGGCGGAACAGAATGGAATGCATACAAACTCCGTGAGTACTTTTCTGGAATGTCGAAAACAGGAACCGGGGCCCGCGGCCCATGCCATCAAGGCGCGCCGGCGCTCATCTCGAGGCGGAAATCGGTCGCCTGCGGACCATAGGCCACGCCCTTGATGACGTGGTTCTGCCGATTCAGGAACGTCAACGGCTGCCAGGCCGCGTCGTCGCCGACCTGCATGCCGTCCGCGTCGAGCCAACGGAAGCGGTAATACATGCGAGTGCTCAGGCCGCTGGTGTTGACGATCTCGGCCTGCACCACCATCACGTCATTGCGGCGCTGCGAACGCAGGCTTTCGACGCGCAGGTCGCGCACCGAATCGCGCACCATCAGCTTGGCGGCAATGCCGGTCGAGGCCGCATACGAAGGCGCGGGATTGGCCTGGGCCGCGGCCTGGCCCGCCAGGGCCAGCCCCAGCACCAACGCCATCGAGCATTGGATGAATTGCTTCATGGGAGTCTTCCGATACGCGCAGGGCGCGCTCAGTTCAGGGAAACGGACTTGGGAGCGGGACGGCGTTTGCCCGGCGCCTTCGGCACGGCCAGTTCGCCAAAACGCCCCGGCACGCCGAAATAGGTCACCGATGCATACGTGCGAAGCGGCACCACCATGTGGCGCCCGCTCACCGAAATGGCGTGTGGCGTGCCCGTCAGGCCCGGCAGCGAGACGTTGTAGTCACCCGGCCGCAGGAACGCACGCGCCACGTAGACGCGCCCCGGCAACGTGCGCCACATGCGATCGTCGGCCGGCGGCTCGATCACCGCGGCCGCGATGTTGCCGAGCAGGCCGGCCAACACGCCGCCCTCCTTGTTCAGCACCACCTGCGCGCCCGCCTTGGCCAGCATGCGCACCGCCGCGCGGGCCTGCATGCCAGGCAGATCATCTTTCAACGCACGGCGCGCCATGACATTGAAATCGGCGACCAATCCGGTCTCCAGCATCGTGTCCCCCACCGCGATCCGTGCCACATCAGGGGCGTCCGACAGCGCATTGATCACGGGATAGGACATGCCCACGGTCACCAGGCCCTGCGGCGTCGGCACCGGCAACATGAACTTCTTCGATTCGCGCGCCGGCGCATTGCCCGACTCGATCACGAACAGCACATCGGTCAACCCGTTCTTGCGCTGCTGACCACGGCGCTCGTCCAGTCCCTTGAGACCGGCTTCGAGCACCGCGCTGCCCGGCCGCAACTGGATCGCCTGGCGGTAGCCCGGCGCCGCTAGGCTGGGCTCGTTCAACGCTTCATAGACGAAACCCGACAGGTAGTGGCTCAGGGCATTCTGATAGCCGTTCTTCAACCCCAGCACTTCGGGGTCATTCAAGGTCTCGATGGGATAGCCCTGGAGCTCCGCGCTCTGGACCTCGGCGCCGTTTTCCTTGGCCTTGGCTTCAGCCGCTTCGGTTTGCTTGGCGCGCACCTGCGCGATAAGGGCTTCGCGCTCGTGGGTACGCTTGATATCGACGCGGGCCGTGTCCAGATCGCCCTGAGACAGGCGATTCATCGCCATGAGCGTGGTCAGCATGACCTTTTCGTAGTCCTGCACTTCGTAATCGCGGATGCCGTCGCCGAGCAACGTCGCCCCCACCTGGGTGGCGACTTCGGTGGTCAGACCGCGCGCCTGCGCTTCCCATTCCTTGACCGCGCCATCGGCGATCTCGAAGGCCGACATGCTTTCGCCGTAGTTCGAGGCGATGCGCAGCAATTCGCCTTTCTCCAGGTTGAGCAGCACATCGTTGGCCTTGTCACCCTGCAACTGTCCATCCACATTGACAATTGCTTCCTGCAACCGTCCCTGGCTGGCGTCAGCCGTGCTCTGTCCCACTTTGCTCTGGTGTGTCGCAGCGCAGCCGGCCAATAGCAACGCCAGGCCCGAAGCCGTAAAGACTCGCAGCATGTTCCTCTATCCCTCCCGGAGTGATCCCGGATTATGTTTCTAAGAGAAACAAGCTTTTAACATTATTTCTACATACTTAACAAATGAACAACAATATTTGCATTTGTTTCAGCAACTTCCCGTACCCAGACCGGCCGCCAGCGGCCAAGGGCCCGCCCCCTGCGGCAAGGCCGGCAGGCTGGCGCGCAGCATTTCATCAATGAAGGCGGCCGGCCGCAGCCGCCCATCCGGCTTGTACCATTGCACCGTCAGATTCATGGCCCCCAGCACGCAGCGCTTGATGACCCGCGCATCGCCGCTCAAGACCCCGGCCTCGACCGCGGCCGCCACGGCGTCCTGCCACATCGCCTCGTAGCGGTCGCTCAATACCTTGACCCTGGCCTGGCTCGGCGCCGACAGGCTGCGCCACTCGTAGACCAGCGCGTTCATCGCGTCGCCGCCGGCGCCGTGCAACATGCTCCACATATGCACACGGAACAGCGCCGCCAGCCGGTCGGCCGGCGTGCGATACTGCGCCAGCGCCTGGCGGCCGGCGTCCAGGACTTCCTGGATGCCATTGTTCATCACCGCCACCAGGATTTCCTCCTTGCTGCGGAAATGATGAAACAGGCTGCCCGATTGCAGGCCCACGGCGCGCGCCAGCTCGCGCACCGTGGTGCGCTCATAGCCATGCTGGCGAAACAGCCGGGCCGCGGTCAGGACAACCTCGGCCCGGCGCAACGATTCGGCGCCGTCCTCGTGGCCATCCGGCGCAGCCGGGCCGCTCATAGCCGTTCGACGATCGTCGCGGTCGCCATGCCGTGCCCGATGCACATGACCAGCAAGCCGAACTGACCGCCGCCGGCGCGCAGGCCCGCCAGCATTTTCGCCATCAACGCCGCGCCGGTGGCCCCCAGTGGATGTCCGTGCGCGATCGCGCCGCCCCACGGATTGACGCGCGCCGGGTCCGCGTCCAGCGTCTTCAGCCAGGCCAGCACCACGCTGGCAAATGCCTCGTTGATCTCGATCCAGTCCAGATCCTGCAACCGCAGCCCGGCACGCTCTAGCGCGCGCTCGGTGGCCGCGATCACGCCGGTCAATTGCAATACCGGGTCCGAGCCGATCGCCACCCGGGCGCGAAAGCGCGCTTGCGGCTGGAGCCCGTCCGCAAGCGCGGCCGCGCGGTCCGCCAGCAACACCGCCGCCGCACCATCGGCCAGCTGGCTCGACTGCGCCGCCGTCACGTTGCCCTGCCCCGGCGGCCGCAGCGCCGGCGGCAACGCCGCCATCTTGGCCGGATCGGCCCGTTCACGGATCCCCTCGTCGCGCGCGGGCGTGCCAACCGGCCCCGGCAGCAATTCGCTGTGACGGCCGGCGCTGGCCGCGGCCCAGGCGCGCGCATGGCTCTGCATCGACCACGCATCCAGCTCGGCGCGTCCCAGTTGCCACTGCTCGGCAATGCGTTCAGCGCTCTCGATCTGATGGATCAGCGGATAGCGCTGCAACAGGCCTGGGTTGAGCGATTCGAAGCCGCGGAATTCGCGCTGGCCCAAGGTCACGTCCAGGAACATCGGCACGCGGCTCATGCTCTCGACCCCGCCGGCGACCACGTAGCGCATGTCGCCGGCCGCGATGGCCTGCGCCCCCGCATGCACCGCCTGCTGGCTCGAACCGCACATGCGGTTCAGGGCCACGCCCGGCACCGTCTCCGGCAGGCCGGCCAGCAGCGCCGCCAGGCGGCCGATGTTGGCGCCCTGCTCTCCGGCCTGGCTGACGCAGCCGGCGATCACATCGTCTACCTGGCCGCCCGGCAGGCCGGCACGCGCCAGCAGGCCCTGGATTACCTCGGCCAACAGGTCATCGGGGCGCTTGTCAGCCCACCAGCCGCCGCGCCTTCCGAACGGCGTGCGCACCGCTTCCACGATCACCGCTTCATTCATGCTGGCGTCTCCTCGGCGTAGAGCCGTTCGATCTGGTCCGCGTAGCTGCGGTAAATGCTGGCGCGGCGCACCTTCATAGTCGCGGTGACCTCGCCGTCGTCATGGTCCAGCTCTTTGGTCAACAGGTGGAAGCGCTTGATCTGCGCCACCGGCGCCAGCCCCGCGTTGGCGCGCGCCACTTCGGCCGCCACCAGCTCGCGCACCTCGGCGCATTCGGCCAGCGAACGGAAATGGGTAAAGGCGATGCGGCGCGATTCGGCCCACTTGGCCACCGTCTCGAACTCCAGCTGGATCAAGGCCGCGACATAGCGCCGGCCGTCGGCCACGATCACGCACTCCTTCACGTACGGGCTGCTCTTGACCGCGTTCTCGATTTCCGACGGCGTCAGGTTCTTGCCTCCAGCAGTGATCATGATGTCCTTCAGGCGGTCGACGATGCGCAGTTGGCCGTCGCGCACCTCGGCCACGTCGCCCGTATGCAACCAGCCATCGCGCACCGTGTCGGCGGTGGCGGCCGGGTTCTTGTAGTAACCGGCAAACACCATCTCGCCGCGCACCTGCAATTCGCCCGACGCCCCCAGGCGCCAATCCACGCCCAGGATCGGTTCGCCCACCGTGCCCGCCATCACCCGGTCCGGATGCTGGCCGAAGATCATGCCGGTCGATTCGGTCAGGCCATAGACCTCCACCAGCGGCACGCCCAGGTTGCGGAAGTAGCGCACCACCTCCGGCGCGATCGGCGCCGCCCCCGTCATCGCCACCCGCGCGCGCCGCAGGCCGATGAAGTTCTGCAAGGCGCGCAGCACCAGCCAGTACCACAGCGCATAGGTCAGGCGTTCGCGCGGCCCGCGTTGCCGCGGCGACTTGTGCGCGAACGGCGCGCACGCCGCCAGGGCGCGCCGGTACAACCATTGCTGTAGGCGGCCGGCTTCCTGCATCTTGATCGAGATCGACGCATGCAGCTTTTCCCAGATGCGCGGCACGCCCAGGAATATCGTCGGCGCCACCTCGCGCAGATCCTCCTGCACCGTGCGGATCGACTCGCCGAAATTGACCTGCGCCCCGAGGTAGATCGGCACGAAGGTCGACAGCATCTGTTCGGCCACGTGGCACAGCGGCAGATACGACAGGTGCACGCTGGCCGCATCCATCCCCAGGCGCTCGGCGATGCCTGGCGCCACGCCCCGCATGTTGCGGTAGCTGAGCATCGCGCCCTTGGGCTTGCCGGTAGAGCCTGACGTGTAGATCATCAGTCCCAGGTCGTCCAACTGTTGCGCGTCGAGCCATGTGTTCAGCGCCGCCAGGCCATCAGGCTCGAGCCGCTGGCCATCGGCCTCCAGCTCGGCAAACGCCATGATGCGCGCGCGCTCGGCCGGTGCGTAGGAGCGCAACCCCTTGGTCTCCATCACCACTATCCGCCGCAGCAGCGGCAGCCGGTGTGCCACCTGCAGCACCTTGTCGGTCTGCTCCTGGTCCTCGCACACCACCAGTTCGACATCGGCATGCTCCAGCACATAGCCCATTTCCTCGGCCGGACTGGTCGCGTACACGCCGACCGCCACGCCGCCGACAGCGCCCGCGCCCAACTGGGTCAGCAGCCACTCCAGCCGGTTCTCTGCAACCACCGCCACGCGCCCGCCGCGCGACAGGCCGGCCGCCTGCAGGCCTAGCCCGACGTGGCAGGCGCGGCGCCAATACTCCGCCCATGACACGGGCCGCCAGATGCCGAAGTCCTTCTGCCGGAGCGCAATGGCGGCCGGCTGCCGCCGCGCCTGTTCGCGCAGCATCTGCGGCAACGTCAGTGCCGGCCACTTGTCCGGCGCGGCGCCGGAGGGTGCGCGGGCCGGGCTCATGACAGCCAGCGCTTGCGGCGCTTGTAGTGCTTGATATCGCGAAAGCCGCGCGCCTCGCCCGCGCCCCCCACCCCCAGGTAGAACTCGCGCACGTCGGGATCGGCCGCCAACTTCTCTGCCGTGCCGTCGATCACCACCTTGCCCGTTTCCATGATGTAGCCGTAGTGGGCCACCGCCAGCGCCACCGACGCGTTCTGCTCGACCAGCAGCATCGACACCCCCTGCTCGCGATTGATGCGCGCGATGATGGTGAAGATCGCCTCCACCAGCAGCGGCGACAGTCCCAGCGATGGCTCATCCAGCAACATCAGCTTAGGCTGCGCGATCAGCGCCCGCCCGATCGCCAGCATCTGCTGTTCGCCGCCCGACAGATAGCCCGCCAGGCCGCGGCGCCGCTCGTACAACCGCGGGAAATAGCCATACACCAGATCGAAGTCGGCCTTGGCGCCGGCGCGGCCGCTCAAGGCATAGGTCGCGGCCACCAGGTTTTCCTCCACCGACAGGTCCTCGAATACGCGGCGCCCTTCCATCACATGCGCCAGGCCCGCCCGCACCAGGTTCTGTGGCCGCGCCCCGGCGGTATCAGCGCCGTCGAACAGAATGCGCCCGCGCGCCAGCTCGCCGTCCTCAAGGTCGAGCAGGCGCGACACCGCCTTCAGCGTGGTCGATTTGCCGGCGCCATTGCTGCCCAGCAGCGCCACGATGGCGCCGGCCGGCACCGACAGGGACAGTCCGCGCAGTACCTGCACCGCCTTGTTGTAGACCACCTCGATGTTGTTGATGTCCAGCACCGTCGGCGGCGACGCATCGTGTTCCGGGCTCACGGGCGCCTCACTGCAGCACGATCCAATCGGATGCCGGCACCATCTGCTTCTGCTTGGTGTCGGCCCGGTAGATACGGCCCACCGGGATAGAGTTGCCCTTGATGCTGATGGGCACGCCGATCAGTCCACCGGTGTCGAAGTCCTTGATTCCTTCCAGCGCCGCCTTCATGTTGGCGCTGGTCAATTCCTTGCCTGCCTCCAGCGTGCGCTTGGCCACTTCCGAGAACAGCATCGCCGCCAGGAAGCCCTGCATGTAGCCGGTGCTCTGGTATTGCGGACGCATCTCGCGGATCTTCCTGAGCATCGGCGCATCGGCCGCCTGGTCATAGTAGTAACGATAGGGCATCACGCCCATGAAGCCCTCGGCATCCTCGCCCATCTGCATCACGGTGGAATTGTCCATGGTCCAGAACGTACCCATGTAGCGCGTCTTCAGGCCCATGCGCTTGCCCTGCCCGACGAACTCGGGAATTGGCGCCAGCACGTAGCCGTGGAAGATCGTGAAGTCCGGATCGGCGCGGCGCAGTTTGATGACCTCCGTCGATACGTCCACGCTGCCTGGCGGCGTCATGATCTCGGTGGCCACCGTCAACCCCAGCTTCTGCGCCACCGCGCGCGAACTGGCGATCGGATCGCGGCCGAACTCCGTGTCCGAGTACACGAACGCCACCTTGGCGCCCGGCTTTTCCTTGGCGATGTAGCGCAGCAGGATGCCGAACATTTCCGTGTAGTCCGGCCCCAGCATGAACTGCGCCGGATACTTGGCCGGATCGTTCAATTCGGTGGCGAACGAGGCGCCCGTCATCAGGATCTTGCCCGAGCGATCCAGCTCGGCATTGATGGTCTTGGAAAATCCGGTCGAATCGCCATAGTAGAAGTTCACCTTGTTCTGGCTGGTGATCTTCTTGAAAGCCGCCACCGACGCGTCCACCTTGTAGGCCGTATCCTCCGGCACATAACGCAGCTTGCGGCCCTTGATGCCGCCCTGCTCGTTGATGATCTTGACGTAGTCGGTAATGCCCGCGTGAATGCCCTGCCCGGCAAACGCGAACACGCCGCTCAACGGGATCGAGCCGCCCAGCACCAGGTCCTCCTCGGCCTGGGCCGGCGGCGCCACCGCCAGCGTCATTGCCACGCCCAAGGGCGCCAGCAACTTCGATAAACCGCTGCCTATCCGGATGCGCTTCATGGTTTCGTCTCCTGGTTATCTTGGGAATGGCCTACGTGCGGAAAGGCCAGAGGTGAAAATAGCGGCGCACGCGGCGCCAGATTTCCGCGAGCCCGTGCGGCTCGAAGATCAGAAAGCCCACGATCAGCAGGCCGAACACGATGGTTCGCACCGGCGAAATCAAACGCAGCGCGTCGCCGCCCACCGGCAGCCAGCCCACCACCAGCTTGAGCAGCTCGGGCACCATGGTCATGAACACGGCGCCCAGGATGGCGCCCAGGATCGACCCCATGCCGCCGACGATAATGGCGGCCAGAAAGAAGATCGACATGATCAGCGGAAAACTCTCCGGCGTGACCACGCGGAAAAAATAGGCCCACAGCCCGCCGGCCACGCCCGCGTAGAACGACGACAGGCCGAACGACAGCAACTTGTAGCGCAGCAGGTGGATGCCCAACACCTCGGCCGAGATGTCGCGGTCGCGGATCGCGATGAAGGCGCGGCCGATGCGGGTACGAAACAGGTTGGCCGCGCCCAGCACCATCAACACCGTCAAGGGCACGATCAGCCAATAGAGCTTGAACGAGGTGTCCAGGTCGATCCCCAGCAGCCGTGCCGGCGGCACCTGCAACCCGCCCGTGCCCCCCGTGAAGGCCCAGTTGGCGAACACGAAGTGCGCAATGAACGACGCCGCGATCGTCGAGATCGCCAGGTACAGGCCCTTGACCCGCAGCGACGGAATCCCCACCAGCAGCCCGCCCAGCATCGCCACCACGCCGCCACCGGCCAGATTCAGCAGCACCGGCGTGCCCAGCCGCAACTCCATCACCGCCACCGTATACGCGCCCAGCCCCATGAAAGCCGCTTGCCCCAGGCTCACCAATCCGGTATAGCCCGTCAGGATGTTGAGTCCGGTCGCGCTGGCCACGTTGATCGCCACCAGGCACGCCAGGTACAGCCAGTAGGCGTCGGCCACGAATGGGAACAGCGCCAGCGACGCCGCCAGCAGCGCCAGCCACAGCCGTTGGGTGTGGGTATCGAACAGCGCCTCGTCGGCGCGGTAGGTCTCTTTCGCGGTCGCGATGCGCATGGCTACAGCCTCTCGATCTCACGCGTGCCGAACAAGCCGTAGGGCCGCATCATCAGCACCGCCACCAGCACCACAAAGGTCGCCAGCAATTTGTATTCGCCACCCAGGTAGGCGCCGGCCCAGGCCTCCAGCAGGCCGATGAAAATGCCCCCGACAAGCGCCCCCGCCACGCTGTCCAGTCCGCCCACGATCACCACCACCAGCACCGACAGGCCAAACACGCCCATCGACGACGAGATGCCGCCGATCGCGCCCACGATCACGCCCGAGACCGCCGCGATCGCCCCTGCCGCCGCCCATGACAGCGAGAACACCCGCGGCACATTGATGCCCATCGCGTAGGCTGCCCCCTGGTCCGACGCGGTGGCCCGCAAGGCCACGCCGCCGCGCCAATAGCGAAACACCGCCAATACGAACAAGGCCATTGCCAGCGCCACCCAGAACCCGTAGAACACCTTGGGCGCGACGAATGCCTCGCCCAGCATCACCGGCGCGCGCGGCATGAACTCCGGCAGCCGGCGCTGGTCCGCCGTCCAGATCAGTTCCACCACACCCACCAGGATCGAGGCCAGCCCCACTGTGATCATGAACACCGAAATCGGCGACTCGCCCAGCATCGGCCGGATCGTCACGCGCTCGACCAGCGCGCCCAGCGCGGCCGACAGCGCCACCGCGCCGGCAATCGCCGCCCATATCGGCCAGGCCATGCCGGCGGCAAAGGCATAGAACACATAAGCGCCCATCATCAGGAATTCGCCGATGGCGATGTTCACCACCCGTGTCGCCTTGTAGACAATCACGAACGCCAGCGCCGCCAGCGCATACAGGCCGCCGCTGCCCAGCCCGGCCAGCGTCACCTCCACGAAGAACAGGCCGTCCATCAAGCCGCCTCGCGCAGCCGCCGACGCAGATCGCCGACGTCGCCCGCGCCCAGATAGGCCTTGATGACCTCCGGATCGGCCTGCACCGCCGCGGGCGTGCCGTCGGCGATGACCTGGCCGAAGTTCAGCACCACCACGTGGTCCGACAGATCCATCACCATGCCCATGTCGTGCTCCACCATCAGCACCGTCACGCCCCACTCGGCGCGCGCGTCGAGGATGAAGCGCGCCATGTCGTCGGTCTCCTCGCGGTTCATGCCCGCCACCGGCTCGTCCAGCATCAGCACCTTGGGCTGCATCGCCAGCGCCCGCGCCAGCTCCACCCGCTTGCGCAACCCGTACGACAGCGCCGCCACCGGCGCATGGCGGATGTGGTCGATTTCCAGGAAGTCGATGATGCGTTCCTCGATATCGGCGCGCAGCGCCATTTCCTCGCGCCGCGCCCGTCCCAGGTACAGCAGCGCGTCCAGCACATTGGTGCGCAGGTGGGCATGGCGCCCCAGCTTGATGTTGTCCAGCACCGTCATGCCGCGAAACAGCGCGATGTTCTGGAAACTGCGCGCCAACCCCAGCCGCGCGCGCTCGGGCGCCGCCACGCGCGTGATGTCGCGGCCCGCGAAGCGGATGGCTCCCGCGGCCGGACGGTAGAAACCCGATATGGTGTTGAACAGCGAGGTCTTGCCCGCGCCATTGGGGCCGATGACCGTGGTGATGGACCCGGGCGCGACACGAAAGCCCACGCCGGTAAGCGCCTTGATCCCGCCGAACGCCAACGTGACCCCATCCACCTCCAGCAAGGGAGGGCTATCGGATTGATCCACCATTTGTCTCCTCGCTGTGATCGCGAAGCTGTTTTTTTTAATGGCGGTGAATCAGCGTAGCCCCGAGGCAGGCGATGCGGCGAACCTGTCTTTTACCTACGCTGTACAGCGCCGGAAAATCGTTCTATGCGTTACGCTTGCGGCTCGGACGGCAACCGAGCAAGCGCTTGGTTGCGACCTTAGCATCGTGGTTTTTGGATCGAAAGTTGGTATTTACCCGATAACGGAGACAAGCCATGACCCCTGCTCTGCCGGTATTTCCCACCCTGCTGCTGGAGGCCGGCGACGGCATCGCCACGCTGACGCTGAACCAGCCCGCCACCTTCAACGCCATCGACATCGCCATGGCCCAGGACCTGCAGCGGGCGGCCCAATGGCTCGATACGCGCGCCGACATCCGGCTGGTGCTGTTGCGCGGCGCGGGCAAGGCCTTCTGCGCGGGTGGCGACATCTCGCTGTTCGAAGGCGACGTCAATGCGGTGCGCGCCAGGCTGCTCGAGCTGTTCACGCCGCTCAACAACTTCGTGGCGCACGTCGCGCGCATGGACAAGCTCTGGCTGGCGCAGGTCCACGGCGTCGCGGCCGGCGCCGGCCTGTCTCTCGTCCTGGCCTGCGACCTGGCCATCGCCGATGCCGACACGCGCTTCATGACCGCCTACCTGAAACTCGGCGCCACGCCCGACGCCGGCATGACCCACGGCCTGAACCGCCTGCTCGGCCCGCGCCGCGCGCTCGACCTGCTGCTGCGCCCCGATGCCTTCACCGCCGCGCAGGCACATGCCTGGGGGCTCATCAACCGCGTCGCCGACGCCGGCCAACTGGCGCCGCAAGCACAAGCCTATGCGCAACAGCTGGCCAGCCACGCACCGCACGGCATCGCCGGCGCCAAGCAGCTGCTGCGCAGCGCCGCGCAGGCATCGCTGGAGACACAACTGGCCGAAGAAACCGCCTGCTTCCTGCAGACGGCCCGGCGCGAGGATTTCGCCGAAGGCGTGCGCGCCTTCCGCGAAAAGCGCGCGCCGCGCTTCCAGGGCCGCTGACACGCGCGCAGCCCCGCGTCAGAACTTGTAGGTGACGCTGGCGATTGCGCTGCGGCGCGCGCCATACCAGCAATCGCCGCGCGACAGACACGTGGCCAGATAGGTCTTGTCCGTCAGGTTGTTGACGTTCAAAGCATAACGCCAGTGGCTGGTTTCGTACGCCATCATGGCGTCCACCAGCCACACCGGCGACAGCTTGGGCGCGTCGCCATCGCGGAACGATGACATCCAACGCGTGCCCGCGCCCACCGTGAAACGCCCGTCCAGGTTGTCCAGCGCGAAACGGTACCGGCCCCATGCCGCCGCCTGGTGGCGTGGAATGCCTTCGAGCTGTGGATCCAGGTCGATGTAGTTGTAGTGCGCGATCACGTCGAACGACGACGTCACCTGGCCGCGCCATTCCAGTTCCAGGCCGCGCGTGCGCGTCTTGCCGGTCTGCACGTTGTTCAGCGCCGACGTCGGATCCGGCACCAGGCGGTTCTTCTCCCGCAAGTCGTACACCGAGGCCGTCGCCAGCTGACCGCCATCGGCGGACTGGTACTTCACGCCCGCCTCCCACTGCTTGCCGCGCAGTGGCTGGTACAGTTCGGGCACGTCACCATCCGGTGTGCGGCGCGTGGTGCTGGCCACCGGCGTGAATGATTCGCTGTAACTGATGTAGGGCGACCAGCCATTGCTGGCCGCGTACATCAGGCCGAAGCGCTTGGTGGTGGCCTGGGCCTTGTCCGTATTCCCGCCCTCGAGCTGGCTGCGCGCGCGGTCGTGCCGCAGGCCAGCCGTCACGATCCAGTGCTGGCCGATTTTCATCTGGTCCTGCAGGTAGATGCCCGTCTGGCGCTGCGTGAAACGCGGCTCGCCGGTCAGCTCGGGGATGTAGCCATTGCCGTACACCGGGTCGTACGCATCGATCGTATCCTTGCCGCTGCCGCTCTCGCGGTCGCGTCGATAGCGCACCCAATCCAGCCCCAGCAGCAACTTGTGCGTCACCCCGCCGGTGCGCACCTCGCCGCTCAGGTGCTGGTCCAGCGTATCCATGCGCACCTTGGTGATGGTGTCATCGGCATAGCGGCCGATGATGCGCTGGTTGACCGGGTCAGCGGCCCAGCCGCCGGGCAGGCTGAACGAATCCGCATAATGCGTGAAGTACGTCACCTTGTTGTTGGCGTGCCGGAACCCCTGGCTGAACGCCCACTTGTCGTTGAACTTGTGCTCGAACAACCAGCCGAACGTACGGCGTTCGGAATCGTAGCGATCATGATCCGGTTCACCGATGAAACGATAGGTCGGAATAGTGCCGTTGGGATTGGGCGTGCGCATGCCGGACCACGGCATGAACTGCGCGGTCGAACCCGACTTGTCCTTCTGATACAGCGCCTGCAAGGTCAACGTCGTCGCCGCACTCGGCCGCCACGTCAGCGATGGCGCCACCAGCGTGCGGTCATCCGGCACATGATGCACCTGGGTATCGGCATCGCGCTGCAACGCCACCAGGCGATACAGCCATTGGCCATCCTCGGTGATGGGCCCCGTCAGGTCGATCTGCGCCTGCTTGCGCCCGTGATTGCCCAGTTGCACCCCAACTTCGCGCTGTGTCTCGGCGAGCGGGCGCTTGCTGACCAGGTTGATGAGGCCGCCCGTGCTGCCCTGGCCGTACATCATGGCCGCCGGCCCGCGCAGCACCTCGATGCGCTCCAGCATGTACGGATCCGGGCGGGTCGTGCTGGTGTAGTAATCGAACGCCTGGCGCATCCCGTCCAGGTAGACATCGACATCGGTCCCCCGCACCCGCACGCTGTCGCTACGCGCATCCAGGCCGTAGGCATCGGAGCGCACCCCGGCCGCATAACCGAGCGCATCCTGCAGGCTGGTGGCGCCCTGGTCCACGATCTGGTCGCGCGGCACGACGGTAATTGACTGCGCGGTCTCGTTCAGCGGCGTGTCGGTCTTCGTGGCGGTGGCCGAGCGGGTGGCGGCGTAGCCCAGGACCGGGCTGGTGGCCGTCTCCGCGCCCCCCTCCACCCTGACCGACGGCAGTGTGGTCGGTTCCACAGGCGCCGGCTGTGCTGTCAGCGCTGCCGGCAAGACACTCAGCGCCGCCACCAGGCCGGCACGGCGGGACATGGCAGGATGAAACATCGACGTAGCTCCCCTTGACGAATTTTAGAGATCCAGATGTTAATGTTTCTCGTTATTGAAATGGTTCCTTTTCCCTACAAAGGAAAAGGCTTCTCCTGCCCGAAACGGGGCTCCGCCTTCCGGCGCATCAGGGAAAACGACAAGAAAAAGGCGCCCCGAAGGGCGCCCTGCCGGCAGGCTGGCGGCTCAACCGCGTCCTGCCCGCAACTCCACCGCCTGGGCCCAGCGCCGCGCCACCGACGGCGAGGTCGCGCAGGTCGCCGACTCGGTCACCACGCGCACCGCGCGCTCCAGCAGTTGGATGTCGGCCTCGTGCTGGCGCGCCACATGCGGATCCTCGAAGAAGATGACGCGCTGGCACTGGTGCTCCAGCACCAGTTCCGCAATTTGCGCATCGCCGCCCAGCGGCCCGCTCAGGTAACGATGCACCCACGGCGTGTCCTTGGGCCAGCCGCGCGACCATGCCAGTTCGTTCAGGCGGCCGCCGGTGGTGCCGGTGGCCACGCGCCGCGCGAACTGCGACAACACGTCGAAGTGCTCGGCCGCGAACGCCACCATCTCGTCCTTGAGCGCATCGTGCGCGATCAGCGCCAGTGTCTGGCCGGTGTAGTTGAACAGGCGCGACGCCGACACGTCCGGCGCCAGGCCCGCATGCACGCGCTCGACCTCCATCCATTCGATGGCGCCGGCCAGCGTCGAGATGAACGGCCGGCCGTGCGTGATGCACTGGCGCTTGAGCGCCAGCGCCTCGGGGAAGATCGACGACGGATCGACCGGATCGATCAGGTAGATCGCGCCATCGAACGGCGCCTGGCCATCGCGGCCCTCGGTCACGCGCGCCACCAGCTTCATCAGCCCACCCTCACGGCCATACGGGTAGCGGATCAGGCCGGAATAGCCCTGCAGCATGCCCTCGCGCACAATGGCATCGTGCGTGCGGCCCACGGTATGCAGCTGCACCCCCAACTCGCGGATGGTGGACGAACAGGCCCGCAACCACGTGAACAGGGCAGCGTCGGGCGTTTCATGGTGCAGTCGATTGGCGGCCAGGCCAAAGCGCAATGGGGCAGCGGGCATCGGTAGACTCGAATGACAAGGACAACGAAAAGAGCCTTGATGATACCCCGCGCGCCCCGCCCCAATGAAAAAAACGCCCTTCGGGAGCGTTTCGCAGGCGGATCAGTCGGCCTCGTCGATCCAGGCCATCTGAATGGCCTCCAGGATCTTCTCGCCGCTGCGTTCCGGATCATCATTGAAGCCGGGCAAGGCCAGCACCCATTCGCGCAACTGCGTGAAACGCAGCGTCTTGGGGTCGACGTCCGGATGGGCGTCCACCAGCGCCTCGGCGATCTGGTAAGTATCAGTCCACTTCATCAATGCCCCTCTTTCGCGTGGTTGATGGTGTACTTGGGAATCTCCACCGTCAGGTCGGTATCCGCCACCAACGCTTGGCACGACAGGCGCGAGGTCGGCGTCAGGCCCCAGGCCTTATCCAGCAGATCCTCTTCGTCGTCGGTCGCGTCTTCCAGCGACGAATAGCCCTGCTTGACCACCACGTGACAGGTCGTACACGCGCACGACAGTTCGCAGGCGTGCTCGATGTCGATGTGGTTGTCCAGCAGCACGCGACAGATCGACACGCCCTTGGGCGCGTCCTCGATCACGGCGCCTTCAGGGCAATAGTCGGGATGAGGCAGTACGGTCAGTTTCGGCATAGCTTCCTATCAGGCAATCTCGTCAAGTTTGCGGCCGGCCAGCGCGGCGCGGATGCTGCGGTCCATGCGGCGGGCGGCGAATTCATCGGTCGCGGCCGACAGGGCCTCGACCGCGGCCTTCACCGCGTCCACGTCCTGCGCCTCCTGGGCGCGGGTGGCCGCCTGCAGGCAGTCATCGACCCGTTGGCGTTCCTCGGCATTGAGCAGGTCACCATCGACCGCCAGCGCGGCCTGCACCGATTCGACCAACTGGCGCGCTTGCACCTGCTGCTCGCGCAGCATGCGGGCGCGGGCATCGCTGTCAGCCTGCGCCACGCTGTCGGCCAGCATGCGCGCGACTTCGTCGTCGCTCAGTCCGTACGACGGCTTGACCGACACCGCCGCCTCCACGCCCGTGCTCTGTTCACGCGCGGTCACACTCAACAGGCCATCGGCGTCCACCTGGAACGTCACGCGGATGCGCGCGGCGCCCGCCACCATCGGCGGAATGCCGCGCAGTTCGAAACGCGCCAGCGAACGGCAATCCGTCACCAGGTCGCGCTCGCCTTGCAGCACATGGATGCTCATGGCCGTCTGGCCATCCTTGAACGTCGTGAATTCCTGCGCGCGCGCCACCGGAATGGTGCTATTGCGCGGAATTACGCGCTCGACCAATCCGCCCATGGTTTCCAGGCCGAGCGACAGCGGCGTCACGTCCAGCAGCAGCCAGTCCTCGCCCGGCGCGCGATTGCCAGCCAGCAGATTGGCCTGCAGCGCGGCGCCCAGCGCCACCACCTGGTCCGGATCCAGATCGGTCAGGGGCTCGGTGCCGAACATCTCGCCGACCGCGGCGCGCACCACCGGCATGCGCGTGGCACCGCCCACCATCACCACGCCGCGCACATCGGCCGGCTTCAGCGCGGCATCGCGCAGCGCCCGGCGCGCGCTGTCCAGCGTGCGCTGCACCAGCGGCTGCGCCAGCGCCTCGAACTGGTCGCGGGTCAACGTGTGGTCGATCACCTGGCCACTGGCCAGCGCCAGTTTCAGATTGGCGTCCTGCGCGTCGGACAGCGCCTCGCGCGCCGCGCGCGCCGCCATCAGCAAGCCGCGCCGGTCGGCGTGCGTCAGGCCGGTCGCGCCCGCGGCCGCCACCACGTGATCGACGATGAGCGAATCGAAGTCGTCGCCGCCCAGCGCCGTATCGCCACCAGTCGAGATCACCTCGAACACGCCCTGCGTCAATCGCAGGATGGAAATATCGAAGGTGCCGCCGCCCAGGTCATAGACCGCGTACACGCCCTCGGCGGCATTATCCAGACCGTAAGCGATCGCCGCGGCGGTCGGCTCGTTCAGCAGGCGCAGCACGTTCAGGCCGGCCAGGCGCGCCGCGTCACGGGTCGCCTGGCGCTGGGCGTCGTCGAAATACGCCGGCACCGTGATGACGGCGCCCACCAGATCGTCGCCCAGCACGTCCTCGGCGCGCTGGCGCAACACCGCCAGGATCTGCGCCGACACCTCCACCGGGCTCAGGTCGCCCTGCGCGGTGCGGATGCGCACCATGCCGGGCGCCTCCACGAATTCATACGGCGCGCGGGTCGCGCGCGCCTCTTCCAGCGAGCGCCCCATGAAACGCTTGACCGACACCACCGTGTTCAGCGGATCCTCGGCCTGCTGCGCCAGGGGTTCGCGGCCCGTGGTGACCTTGCCGTCGGGGTAATAGCGCACCGCCGACGGCAGCAGCACATGACCCTGCGCATCGGGCAGGACTTCGGCGACGCTGCTGCGCACCGCGGCCACCAGGGAATTGGTCGTGCCCAGGTCGATCCCCACCGCCAGCTTGCGCTGGTGCGGCGCGGGCGATTCACCGGGCTCGGATATCTGCAATAAGGCCATGATTGTTTTTTCTGTTCAGTAGGCGGCGCGGTCCAGGCGCCCGGTGGCCGGGCCCTCCCCTGCCGCCTGGGGCTAGGGATGAGCGTGGGCCAGCTCTTGCGCCAGCTTTTCCACGAACATCCATTCCCGCACCTTGAGGCCCGCGGCGGCGTAGTCGCGTCGTTCATCGAGCAGGCGCTTCAACTCGCCGCGCATCTGCAGGCGGGCTTGCTCCAGCTCGGTCCGCAGCTCGGCCAGGACATTGGCATCGTCACGCGCGTCGTCCATCATTTCGCGCCAGGTCATCTGCTGCATCAGGAAAGCCGTGTCCATCGACGTATTGCTCTCGGTCTGCAGATCCACGCCGGCCTGCTCGCACAGGTAGCGCGCCCGCAACAGCGGATCGCGCAACTGGCGATAGGCCTCGTTGGCGCGCGCCGCCCACTGCATCGCCACGCGGCGTTCCGCGGGGCTAGCGGTGGCAAAGCGGTCGGGATGCACCTGCGCGGCGACGATGCGCCACGCCGATTCCAGTGCCTGGGCGTCCAGGTCGAAGCGTGCCGGCAAGCCGAACAGGCTGAAGTGATCGTCTCCAGCCAAGACTTACACCGTGAACGACTCGCCGCAGCCGCAGGTCGCCTTCTCGTTGGGGTTGCGGAACTTGAAACCTTCGTTCAGGCCTTCGCGGGCGTAGTCCAGCTCGGTGCCGTCCAGGTAGGCCAGGCTCTTGGGATCGACGAATACCTTCACGCCGAAGCTCTCGAACACCTGGTCCTCGGGCGCCGCGTCGTCCACGTACTCCAACTTGTAGGCCATGCCGGAACAACCCGTCGTCCTAACGCCGAGGCGCAAGCCGATCCCCTTGCCGCGCTTTTGCAAGTAGCGGCCGATGTGGGTGGCAGCCTGTTGGGTCAGGGTAACGGACATGTTCAGCTCGCAACAGCTTCGGCCGGAACCGAATGCTTTTCCTTGTAGTTCTGCACGGCGGCCTTGATCGCGTCTTCGGCCAGGATCGAGCAGTGCACCTTCACGGGCGGCAGGGCCAGTTCCTCGGCGATCTGCGTGTTACGGATGTTCATCGCCTCGTCCAGCGTCTTGCCCTTGACCCATTCGGTCACGAGCGAGCTCGATGCAATGGCCGAGCCACAGCCGTAGGTCTTGAAACGCGCGTCCTCGATGACGCCCGCTTCGTTCACCTTGATCTGCAGCTTCATGACGTCGCCACAGGCCGGCGCGCCGACCATGCCGGTACCCACCGAGTCGTCCGACTTGTCGAACGAGCCGACGTTGCGGGGGTTTTCGTAGTGATCCAGGACTTTGGTGCTGTAAGACATGTTAGTTCTCCACGTATTCTTTGGCGCGGGCGCTCAGTGCGCGGCCCACTGCACGGTATTCAGATCGATGCCTTCCTTGGCCATTTCCCACAACGGCGACATGTCGCGCAGCTTGCCGACACGGCTCTTGAGCAGTTCGATGGTGTAGTCCACTTCCTGCTCGGTGGTGAACCGGCCCAGCGTGAAGCGGATCGAGCTGTGCGCCAGCTCGTCGTTGCGGCCCAGGGCGCGCAGCACATAGGAAGGCTCCAGGCTGGCCGAGGTGCAGGCCGAGCCGCTGGACACGGCCAGTTCCTTGATCGCCATGATCAGCGACTCGCCTTCGACGTAGTTGAAGCTGACGTTCAGGTTGTGCGGCACGCGGTGGTCCATGTCGCCGTTGAGGTAGACCTCTTCGATCTGCGACAGACCGGCCCAGAGGCGATCGCGCAGCATGCGGACGCGCTCGTTCTCGGTTCCCATTTCCTCGCGGGCCAGGCGGAAGGCCTCGCCCATGCCGACGATCTGGTGCGTGGCCAGCGTGCCCGAGCGGAAACCGCGCTCGTGGCCACCGCCATGCATCTGCGCCTCGATGCGCACACGCGGCTTGCGGCGCACGTACAGCGCGCCGATGCCCTTGGGGCCGTAGGTCTTGTGGGCCGAGAACGACATCAGGTCGACCTTCAGCTTCTGCAGGTCGATCTCCACCTTGCCGGTGGCCTGCGCGGCGTCGACGTGGAAGATGATGCCCTTCTCGCGGCAGATCTCGCCCAGGGTTTCGATGTCCTGGATGACGCCGATTTCGTTGTTCACCATCATCACCGAGACCAGCACGGTGTCGGGGCGCAGCGCCGCCTTGAACACGTCCAGGTCGATCAGGCCGTTGTCCTTGACGTCCAGGTAGGTCACTTCGAAGCCCTGGCGCTCCAGTTCACGACAGGTGTCGAGCACGGCCTTGTGCTCGGTCTTGATGGTGATGATGTGCTTGCCGCGTTCAGCGTAGAAGTTGGCGGCGCCCTTGATGGCCAGGTTGTCCGACTCGGTGGCGCCGGAGGTCCACACGATTTCACGCGGATCGGCGTTCACCAGCTTGGCGACTTCCTCGCGGGCGCGCTCAACGGCATCCTCGGCTTCCCAGCCGAACGAGTGGCTGCGCGAGGCGGGGTTGCCAAAGCTCTCGTACAGCCAGGGAATCATTTTTTCGACGACGCGCGGGTCGACGGGGGTCGTGGCCGAGTAGTCCAGATAGATCGGGCGGTTGGTCATTTCTACAACTCCTACTGCTTATACGGTGGCATTGGCCGCGACGGCGGTGGTCGGGGCGTTGGCGGCGGTATTGTTGGCGCCTCCCACCCGGTTCACCCGCACCGCGCAGGCCTGCGCTTGATTGTTGGCTTCCTGCAATTGGCGCACACGCTGTTGATCGACCAGATCCTGCAGCGACACCGAATCCAGGTAATCGACCATCTTGCGATTCAGCGTGGCCCAGAGTTCATGCGTCATGCACTTACCGGGCTTGCCGTCGTTGCCGCTCGTACAGTCCCGCTTGCCGCCGCAGCTGGTGGCGTCCAGCGGTTCGTCGACGGCAAAGATGATGTCGGCCACGGTCACGTTGCGCGCCAGGCGCGCGAGCGAGTAACCGCCGCCGGGGCCGCGCACGCTGTCCACGAGTTCGTGGCGGCGCAGCTTCCCGAACAGCTGTTCCAGATAGGAAAGCGAAATATTCTGACGCTGGCTGATGGCCGCAAGAGTGACCGGGCCGCTATGTTGCCGCATAGCCAGATCGATCATGGCAGTCACGGCGAAACGCCCTTTGGTAGTTAGCCGCATGGTGAATTCCCTGTGATTCGGCAATGGCCGCCGGCGAATCCGACGGCCAATACCCGAGTAATTGGCTCAAGTATAGCAAATTCCCGAGTAATTTGGTATGACTCCCGGCTAGAAAAAACCGCGCAATTGCGCGGTTTTTCACTGCCTGTTCGCCAGGCGCCCCACAGGGCGTCCCGGCACACCAGGGGCCTCAGGCCGCCTGATATTGGGTAGCGCGCTTGCGGACCAGTTCGAGCACACCTTGACAGGCATCTTCGAGGTAGTCCAGCACCTTGCCAAAGCCGTCGGCGCCGCCGTAGTAGGGATCGGGCACGGTGGCCTCTTCGAACTCATTGGCAAAGCGCATCAGCAGCATCAGTTTGTGCTGGTAGGCCTTGGGGCACTGTTGCTGCATGGCGGACAGGTTGTCCCAGTCCATGGCAAGGATCAGATCGAAATCGCGGAAGTCCTCCGCGGTGACCTGACGGGCCTCACAGTGCGTGATCTCGTAGCCGCGCTTGCGCGCCGCGGCCTGCGCCCGGGCATCAGGCGCCTCGCCGATGTGAAACGCGTGCGTGCCCGCGGAGTCGATGCGAACCACATCGCCCAAACCCGCGTCGTTCACCAAATGGCGAAACACGCCCTCTGCGCTCGGCGAGCGACAGATATTGCCCATGCAAACGAAAAGTACCTTGGTCATCATGGAAGTAAGTGTGCGGGAAAACCCGAGATAAGGCAAGCTTTTTTTGTGTCCCGGGCGCCCGTTTCAGCTCAATACGTCCCCTTGAATATTTCCTAAAAATCAACTAGTTGAAGGCTCTATTTAAGGTTAATCCGAAGATAAGGACGGGATCAGTTACGCAAATTCCGAGCCCACTTCCGCAACACTCCGATTCCGCTCGCTATTCAGCGGCCTGTCAGCGAATGGATACATCCAGATACCGGACTCCCGTCACACGGCGCCATCCAGCAGCACCCGCTGCTTCAGTGCCGTCAGGGCATCGCGGGCAGCGGCGGCCTGCTCGAATTCGAGGTTGCGGGCATGGTCCATCATCAGCTTTTCGAGACGCTTGAGCTCGCGCGCCAGGGCCTTCTCGTCCTTCAGCAATTCGGCCGGCACCGCGGCTTCCAGCGCATCATGCTGCACCGGCGCGACAATGCCGTCGATCAGCTCGCGCACCGCCTTCTGCACACCACGCGCCGTAATGCCATGGTCGATATTGAATTGCAGCTGCCTGGCGCGGCGGCGGCTGGTCTCCTCCATGGCGCGCTGCATCGAATCGGTAATGCGGTCGGCGTACAGGATGGCGTGGCCATTGAGATTGCGCGCCGCCCGGCCGATGGTCTGAATCAGGCTGCGCTCGGAACGCAGGAAGCCTTCCTTGTCGGCATCCAGGATGGCCACCAGAGACACCTCCGGAATATCCAGGCCTTCGCGCAGCAGGTTGATGCCCACCAGCACGTCGAACGTGCCCAGGCGCAGGTCGCGGATGATTTCCACCCGCTCGACCGTATCGATGTCCGAGTGCAGGTAGCGCACCCGCACGCCGTGCTCGGACAGGAAGTCGGTGAGGTCTTCGGCCATGCGTTTGGTCAGGGTCGTGACCAGCACCCGCTCGCCCTGCCCCGTGCGCAGCTTGATCTGGCCCAGCAGGTCGTCAACCTGCGTGCGCGCCGGCAACACCTCGACAATCGGATCGACCAGGCCGGTCGGACGCACCACCTGTTCGACCACATTGTCGGCGTGCTCCTTCTCGTAGGCCGCGGGCGTGGCCGACACGAAAACGCACTGGCGCATGCGGGCCTCGAATTCCTCGAGCTTGAGCGGCCGGTTGTCCAGCGCCGACGGCAGGCGGAAGCCATACTGCACCAGGGTCTCCTTGCGCGAGCGGTCGCCCCGGTACATGGCGCTGAGCTGGCCAATGGTGACGTGACTTTCGTCGATGAACATCAGCGCATCGGCCGGCAGGTAGTCGATCAGGGTTGGCGGCGGTTCGCCCGGCGCGGCGCCCGACAGGTGGCGCGAGTAGTTCTCGATGCCTTTGCAGAAGCCCAGTTCCTGCAGCATTTCCAGGTCGAAACGGGTGCGCTGCTCGAGCCGCTGGGCCTCGACCAGATGGCCGTCGTCGACGAAGCGCTTGGTGCGTTCGCGCAGCTCTTCCTTGATCGTCTCGATGGCACGCAGTACGGTATCGCGCGGCGTCACATAGTGCGAGCCAGGGTAGACCGTGAAGCGCGGCAGCTTCTGGCGAATGCGGCCGGTCAGCGGATCGAACAGCTCGAGGCTTTCGATTTCATCGTCGAACAGCGTCAGGCGCAGCGCCAGCTCGGCGCTTTCGGCCGGAAAGATGTCGATGGTTTCGCCACGCACGCGGAACACGCCTCGCGTGAATTCCGCGTCGTTGCGGGTGTATTGCATGGCCACCAGCCGCGCCAGGATCTCGCGCCGCGAGATCTGGTCGCCGGCGCGCAGGATCAGCACCATGGCGTGGTAGTCACCCGGGTTGCCGATACCGTAGATGCACGACACGGTGCCGACGATGATGGTGTCGCGCCGCTCCAGCAGGCTTTTTGTGGCCGACAGGCGCATCTGCTCGATGTGCTCGTTGATCGACGAGTCCTTCTCGATGAACAGGTCGCGCGTGGGCACGTAGGCTTCCGGCTGGTAGTAATCGTAGTACGAGACGAAGTACTCCACCGCGTTCTTGGGAAAGAACTCGCGCATCTCCGCGTACAACTGCGCCGCCAGGGTCTTGTTGGGCGCCAACACCAGCGCCGGCCGCCCGAGCTGGGCGATGACGTTGGCCATGGTGTAGGTCTTGCCCGAACCGGTCACACCCAGCAGGGTCTGGTACATGAGGCCGTCCTGCACACCCTGGACCAGCCCCGTTATCGCGTTGGGCTGGTCGCCAGCGGGCGGATAGGGCTGGTACAAGTGAAACGGGCTGCCGGGAAAATCGACATAGCCGCCTGTCGCCCCGGCGTTCGCTCCTGCGGTTGCCCCAGCGACGGCAACGGCCGTCGCTTCAGCGGCCGCGGCACCCGCCGCGCTCGGGTCTATCGGGCTCTTAGGCATGCTAGACTGTTCCCAGGGTAAACCCCCCATTATCCACAGCACTTCCGACTGCGTCCACTCACCCTCAGCAGAGTCCCATGAGCACCCTTTTCGATTCCGTCGAACTCGCGCCGCGCGACCCCATCCTTGGCCTGAACGAACAATACAACGCGGACACCCGCCCCGGTAAAGTCAATCTGGGCGTGGGCGTGTATTACGACGACCAGGGCCGCATTCCGCTGCTGGGTGCGGTGCGCAAGGCCGAAATCGCCCGCGTCGAGGCCGCCGCCGCCCGCGGCTACCTGCCGATCGAAGGCATCGCCGGTTACAACCAGGGCGCGCAAGCCTTGCTGCTCGGCAAGGACTCGCCGCTGGCGGCCGCCGGCCGCGTCCTGACCACCCAGGCCCTGGGCGGCACCGGCGCCCTCAAGATCGGCGCCGACTTCCTGCGCCAGCTGCTGCCGGCCTCCAAGGTCCTGATCAGCGATCCCAGTTGGGAAAACCACCGCGCGCTGTTCGAACGCGCCGGCTTCGAAGTGGGCACCTACGCCTACTATGATGCTGCCACCCGCGGCCTGAACTTCGACGGCATGCTGGCCGCCCTGAAGGCCGCCCCGGCCCAGACCATCGTCGTGCTGCACGCCTGCTGCCACAACCCCACCGGCGTTGACCCCACCTTCGACCAATGGAAGCAGATCGCCGCGGTCGTCAAGGAAAACAAGCTGGTGCCGTTCCTGGACATCGCCTACCAGGGCTTCGGCGACGGCCTCTATGAAGACGCGGCAGTCGTGCGCCTGTTCGCCGATCTCGACCTGACCATGTTCATCAGCTCGTCGTTCTCGAAGTCGTTCTCGCTGTACGGCGAGCGGGTCGGCGCCCTGACCGTCGTGGCCGGCAGCAAGGACGAAGCCACCCGCGTGCTGAGCCAGCTCAAGCGCGTCATCCGCACCAACTACTCCAACCCGCCCACCCACGGCGGCACCATCGTCTCCACGGTGCTGAACTCGCCCGAGCTGTTCGCCATGTGGGAAGAAGAACTCGGCGCGATGCGCGATCGCATCCGCCTGATGCGCAAGCAGCTGGTCGAGAAGATCAAGGAACACGGCGGCAAGCAGGACTTCAGCTTCGTGCTGCAGCAGCGCGGCATGTTCTCCTATTCGGGCCTGACCTCGGCCCAGGTCGACCGCCTGCGTGAAGAGCACGGCGTCTACGCCGTCTCCAGCGGCCGCATCTGCGTGGCCGCGCTCAACAGCGGCAACATCGATCAGGTGGCCAAGGGCATCGCTGCGGTGCTGTAGGGCATCCAGAAGGCTGGCAGTATCCAAAAACGGGACCCACGGGTCCCGTTTTTCATTGGCGGCCGCCGCCGCGATCTGATCAGCGCTTGCATTTTTGCGTTATGTCCCCCAGAATGCCGCTGTATATATGTACAGTCCGCTTCCAATCGGATCACCGCCATGGCCAGCAAACTCACTGATCGTCAACAGCAAATCCTGGACCTCATCCGGCAAACCGTCGCGCGCACCGGCTTTCCGCCCACCCGCGCCGAGATCGCCCAGGCCCTGGGGTTCCGCTCGCCCAACGCGGCCGAAGACCATCTCAAGGCCCTCGCGCGCAAGGGCGCCATCGAGCTCACCGCCGGCGCCTCGCGCGGCATCCGCCTGAAAGACGCCTCCTCCGCACCGGCCCAGGCGCCGCTGCCTTTGCCCGGCCTGGCACAACTGCTGCTGCCGCTGGTGGGCCGTGTGGCGGCCGGCAGCCCGATCCTGGCCGCCGAACATGTCGAGCGCGAGATCGGCGTCGATCCCAGCCTGTTCGCCCAGGCTCCCGATTACCTGCTCAAGGTGCGCGGCATGAGCATGCGCGATGCGGGCATCCTCGAAGGCGACCTGCTGGCCGTCAAGAAGGCCTCTGAAGCACGCAACGGCCAGATCGTGGTGGCCCGGTTGGGCGACGACGTCACCGTCAAGCGGCTGCAGCGCCAGAACGGCCGCGTGGAATTGCTGCCCGAGAACCCCGACTTCAACGTCATCGTGGTCGAAGCCGACCAGGAATTCGCCCTGGAAGGCATTGCCGTCGGCCTGATCCGCCCGCACGCCCTGCACTGAGTCCCGCCCCTTCCGGAAACGGACGCCGGCCCAACGGCCGCGCTAAAAAAGAAACCCCGCACGAGCGGGGTTTCTTTTTTGGGCAGACCCTTGCGGGCCGCCTCGGGACGGGATCAGTGCTTGAGCACCGGGTCCGTCGAGCCAGGTTCGGCCGGCTTGGCGACCAGCGGTTCCTTGACCGCTTCGTCTTCCGCCAGCGGCTCGGGCAGGCGTTCCAGGGCCAGCTCCAGCACCTTGTCGATCCAGCGCACCGGCACGATCTCAAGATGGTTCTTGACGTTGTCCGGAATCTCCGCCAAATCCTTGACGTTTTCTTCCGGAATCAAGACCGTCTTGATGCCGCCACGATGCGCGGCCAGCAGCTTTTCCTTCAAGCCGCCGATCGGCAGGACTTCGCCACGCAGCGTGATCTCGCCGGTCATGGCGACGTCGGCGCGCA
>LXNH01000022.1_pt1 | contig 31566 bp, 30 predicted proteins | sample 809111 | NCBI WGS metagenome assembly LXNH01 (sample SAMN04870528, study PRJNA318959) | seawater metagenome | biome: 00002010; material: water; isolation source: marine seawater | place: Greece: Milos, Mediterranean Sea | collected 2013-05-29 | depth 5-7 m
AAAAACTCTTCCGTGTCCGTGGGTTCCTGGATCCGATCCGGCCGAATAGTATGGCTTTGCCTGTGCTCCGGACCGCACAGCGCCGCGCGTCGCGGCCACCGTCCGGGGCCCACCTTCCAGGAGCAAGACCATGAAAATCGCATTGATCGGAATCACGGGCCGTGTCGGCTCGCGCGTGGCGGACGAACTGCTCAAGCGCGGCCACCAGGTCACGGGCATCGCCCGCAACCCGGGCGACGTCAATCCCCAGCCCGGCCTGACCGTCCAGCAGGGCGATGCCACCGACCCGCAGGCGCTCACACCGCTGCTCAAGGGCCATGATGCCGTCATTAGCGCCTCGCGCTTTGTCTCGACCGACGCCAAGCCGTTGCTGGCCGCCGTCAAGGACGCCGGCGTGCCGCGCCTGCTGGTGGTCGGTGGCGCGGGCAGCCTGGAAGTCGCGCCCGGCAAGATGCTGATCGACACCCCGGAATTTCCTGACGCCTACAAGCCCGAGGCCCGTGCCGGCGTGGTGTTCCTGGACACGCTGCGCCAGGAAAGCGTGCTGAATTGGACCTTCCTGTCGCCGTCGGCGCTGTTCGAGCCGGGCGAGCGCACCGGCGCCTTCCGCCTGGGCGACGACAGCCTGCTGGCCGATGCCGACGGCAAGAGCTGGATTTCGATGGAAGACTACGCCATCGCCCTGGCCGACGAGATCGAAGCGCCCAAGCACTCGCGCCGCCGCTTCACCGTCGGCTACTGAGCCGGTCCGCGCCGCTTTGCGGCGCAGGGCTGGCACGGCCTGCCCGCGCGGCGGGCGGCCGTGTCATTCTCAGGCGAATGCCGTGGTCGCGGTAGGGTCGAATCGGCCGGTTTTGTTTGTAAACTGGCAAACCGCCAGCCGGCGGCCCTACCCTGAGTCGTTCGCATGAGCATGAAGTTGAAATCATTGGTCTTTTGCCTGTTGCTGGCCGCCAGCTGTGTGGCGCCGGTCCAGGCGGCCGCGCCGCAGTCCAACAAGGACATCGTGATGGCCTTCTTCCGCATGATGTTCCAGGACCGCGAGATCGACGAGGCGGCACGCCTGTACCTCGGCAAGCCCTACATCCAGCACAATCCCTACATGCGCGATGGCGTCGAGCCGATGCTGGACTTCTTTCCCCGGTACTTCGAACAGCACCCGCAGGCCAGCGTCGACATCAAGCGCGTCATCGCCGAGGGCGACCTGGTGATGATCCACAACTTGTGGAAGGAATCGCCGGAAGACCGCGGCCAGGCCGTGGTCGACATCTTCCGCGTCGAGAACGGCAAGATCGTCGAGCACTGGGACGTGAGCCAGGAAATCCCCGACAACCCCGCCAACCAGAACGGCATGTTCTGAGCCGCCCGCCCATGTCCGCCATCGAACCCGTCGACCTGCCCCGCGCCTACCTGCTGCTGAACCATGGCCCCACCGTGCTGGTCACCAGCGCCCACGGCGCCGAGCGCAACGTCATGGCCGCGGCCTGGGCCATGCCGTTGGATTTCAACCCACCCAAGATGCTGGTGGTGGTGGACAAGAACACCTACACCCGCGCCCTGATCGAGGCCTCCGGCGAATTCGCGCTGTGCATCCCGTCGCGCGCGCAGGCCCAGGCCACCCTGCAGGTCGGCTCGCATTCGGGCCGCGACGAAGACAAGTTCCAGGCCAGCGGCCTGACCACCTTCCCCGCCAGCAAGATCGGCGCGCCGCTGATCGAAGGCTGCCTCGGCTGGCTCGAATGCAAGGTGGTGCCCGAGCCGCACAACCAGCAGGCCTACGACCTGTTCATCGGCGAAGTGGTGGCGGCCTGGGCCGCGCCCGACGTGTTCTCCGGCAACCGCTGGCACTTCAACGACGACGCGCGCCGCTCGGTGCATTACGTCGCCGGCGGTTCGTTCTTCGCCACCGGCGAAGCGTTTGCCGTCTCCGACCCGGAGTAAGCCCATGCGCCGTGTCTACCTCGCCGGCTTCGACGTGTTCCTGCCCGACGCGGTGGCGCACGGCGAACGACTCAAGGCGCTGGCGGCCGCGCATGGCTTCGAAGGCCTCTACCCGCTGGACAACGCGCCGCCGGCCGGCCTGTCCGGCGTGGCGCTGGCGCAATGGATCTACCAGGCCAACGTGGCGATGATCCGGCGCGCCGACCTGGTGATGGCCAACCTCAACACATTCCGTGGCGCCGAACCCGACTCGGGCACGGCCTTCGAGGTCGGCTACGCCATCGCCCTGGGCAAGCCGGTGTGGGGCTATACGTCGCAGGCCGGCAGCGTGCGCGAGCAGGTCGCCGTGGGCGTGGCCGCCGACGATGCGGCGCGCGCGGTGGACGCGCAAGGCTTCACCGTCGAGGACTTCGGCTTGAACCTGAACCTGATGCTGGCGTGCAGCGCCCGCATCGTGGTGGGCGACGCCGCCGACTGCCTGGCGCGCATGGCGCGCGGCTAGCGCGCCGTCTTGCGGGCGCGGGCGGGCCGGGTCGTGGCGCGGGCCGGCGCCATGCCCAGATATCCCATCACCGCGTCCACCACCGCCTGTTCCAGCTGCCCGGCGCTGAATCCGGCCGGCGGCTCCAGCGCGGCCGCGTGCACCATGGATTCCATGATGCGCAGCACCACGTAGGTGGCCAGCTCGCGGTCGGGCTGCGCGATCTCGGCGCGATGCAGTTCCAGCAGGTGGCGCATGCGCCGGTGGATGTCCTGGTCGGCGCGGCTGTGGTCGCGCGGCGGGTCGAACAACGGGAATTCCCGCTCCAGCACGCGGTGCAACGCCGGCTCCAGCAGGTGCGCGCGCAGCGAGGCGGCGACGATGGCCGCGACCCGCTCGCGCAGCGTGGCCGCGGGGTTGCCGTCCAGCACCTGGTCGATCAGCGCCAGCATCTGCTGGTCGTGGCGGTCGTGCAGCGCCGCGATCAGCGCGTTCTTGTTGGGGAAGTACTGGTACAGCGAGCCGATGCTGACGCCGGCGGTCTCGGCGATCCGGTTGGTGTTGGTGCCGGCGTAGCCGTGCTCGGCCAGAACGCGAGCTGTCGCCTGCAAAATGGCGTCCACGGTTTGCTGTGAACGCTGCTGGCGCGGCGATTTACGGGGCTGCGGAATGGATGTCATGGGCGGCGGGGAAAGCGAGTTTCAAACCTGAGTACGGGCTCATAAAATTTCGATACGCAATGCAATTGCGTCGAGCACCGGCGGATTATGCCATCGCTGATTACAGCGAGCCGGCCGCCCGGCGCCGCTTTTCCCCCTCTTCAAGGAATCCTCATGTCGAGTGCATCGAAGGCCGCGGCGCTGCCCGCGGCCGGCGGGGCCGCGCGCCCCGTATTCATGCAGATATTGCCCCTGGTGCTGGCGGTGTTCGTTGGCTTCTTCATGGTCGGCCTGCCAATGCCGGTGCTGCCGCTCTTCGTCGATGGCGTGCTGGCGCAGGGCGCGCTGGTGGTGGGTATCGTGGCCGGCCTGCAATTTGCCTCGGCGCTGCTGTCGCGTGCTTACGCCGGCGCGCTGGCCGACCGTCGCGGCGCCCGGCGCGCCGTGGTCAGCGGCTTTTTGCTGGGCTCGGTCGCCGGCCTGCTCTACCTGCTGGCCGACGACCTGGCGCGGCAGCAACCGCGCGCGGCGCTGGCCGCGCTGATGGCGGGCCGCGCCATCATGGGCTGCGCCGAGAGCCTGATTGTCACCGGCGCGCTCAGCTGGGGCGTGGGCCGCGTCGGGCCGCAGCACGCTGGCCGGGTCATGGCCTGGATCGGCGTGGCGATCTACGCCGCCTTCGGGCTGGGCGCGCCCGCCGGCATGCAGCTGTACGGCGCGGCCGGTTTTGGCGGCATTGCCTGGGCCACGGTGTTCATCCCCGTGGTGGCGTTGGCGCTGGTGCTGCCGCAACGCGGCGCGCCGGCGGCCGGCGGTGTGCGCACGCCGTTCTACCGGGTGCTGGGCCTGGTGGTGCTGCCCGGCCTGGGCCTGGCGTTGACCAGCGTCGGCTTTGGCGTCATCACCGCTTTCATCAGCCTGTTGTTCGCCGAGCGCGGCTGGAATGGCGCGGCCTGGATGTTCAGCCTGTTCGGGGTGGGCTTTATCGTGGCGCGGCTGTTCTTCGCGGGCCTGCCGGACAAGCTGGGCGGGGCGCGCGTGGCGCTGGTGTGCGTGCTGATCGAGGCGGCCGGCCAATGGCTGATCTGGATGGGCCCGACGCCGGCATGGGCGTTCGGCGGCGCGCTGTTGAGCGGCGCGGGTTACTCGCTGGCGTTCCCGGCGTTCGGCGTGGAAGCGGTGCGGCGCGTGCCGCCGGCCAGCCGGGGCGCGGCAATGGGGGCGTATGTGGCGTTCCTGGATGTGGCGCTGGGCATCGCCAGCCCCGTTGCCGGCTGGTTGGCGGGCATGCAGGGCTATGGCGCGGTCTATGCGCTGGGCGGCGGGTGCGCGCTGGGCGCGATGCTGGTGGCGATGGCGCTGCGTGGCCGCGCCGCCGCCGCATAGGCTGCGCCCAGCGCAGGGCCGCGCGTGGGGCGATCTGATTGACGGTTACGGCGCCCGCCGCGGCGGGCGCCGTTTGCGTTCAGACGGTGGCGGCCATTTCCAGCACTTCGTCGTCCACCGGCGCTGCCTGGCCGTCGCGCAGCTGCTGCAGGTGGTCGGCCAGTTCGGCGATGGTCAGGGCGACCAGGCCATGTTGGGCGGCATAACGTTCGAGCGCGGCGCCGCGCATCATGGTGCCGTCGGCGTTCATCAGTTCGCACAACACGCCGGCCGGACGCAGGCCGGCCAGGGTGGCCAGGTCGACCGAGCCTTCGGTGTGGCCGCGGCGGGTCAGCACGCCGCCGGCCTGGGCCCGCAGCGGGAAGACGTGGCCGGGGCTGACGATGTCGTCGGCCTGGGCGGTGGGCGCGATGGCGGCGCGGATGGTGGTGACGCGGTCCACGGCCGACACGCCGGTGCTGACGCCTTCGCGCGCCTCGATCGAGACGGTGAAGGCGGTGGCGAAGCGGCTTTGGTTGCGCTGGACCATGGGGGCCAGGTCCAGGCGGTCGAGCACTTCGCCGGGCAGGCACAGGCAGACGATGCCGCTGCCGTCGCGGATCAGCTGGGCCATGACGGGCACGGTCAGCTTGTCGGCGGCGACGATGAGGTCGGCCTCGTTTTCACGGTCGAAGTCATCCATGAGGATGACGGGACGGCCCAGGCGCAGGTGATGCAGGGCGCGTTGCAGGCGCACGGCGAAGGGCTGGGCGGCCAGGCTGGGGGACTGCGGGGTAAGGGTAACGTTGGACATTGAAACGCTCTCGCGAAAAAGTGGGCGAAAAACGTTTCAGGGCTCATCGACAGCCGAACGCAAACCGTCTGCCCAGGCGTTTGGCGCCCGGACAGGGGGTCATGTGACGGCACATCTTCTCTCATCCGGACTGTGACCGTCGGCCCTGGCATCTCACCAGATCTGCTGACCCCGGTGTCCGTGATGGACGCCGGGCGCTCGCGGGCTCGCCAAATTGCTTGGCATACCGCCGGTGGGGAATTTCGCCCCGCCCTGAAGACGTACTGCTTGTTTGTCGTGTTAACGACATCGGGGATTTTACGCCTGTCTTGGGAATGGGGCGGAATATGCTTATTCGGGGTGGGGGTTTGTTGGCGTCTGGGTGGGGTTCTTGGGACGCCGGGGGAGCGGGGCTGGGGGGGCTGGATATCGGGTGTCGGGCGAGCGCAGCCAGCGTGGCTGCGCGGTTGGCGCCCTCGCCGCTCGATTACTTCGCGGCTTCGGTTTGCGCTTCAGCCTTTTTCTTTTTCTTCTTCTCCGGCAGGGCCAGCATGGTGCCGCGGCACGGCGGGGTGCCGCAGAGGCATTTGTAGCCTTCTTTCAGGGCCTTGGTGATGCGGCCGTCCAGGACCAGGCCGTAGTCGTACGACAGTTCGGTGCCGCGCGGGATGTCTTGCAGGGCGACGATGTAGACGCGCTTGCCGTGCTTGCCTTCCTGGGCTTCGCAGTTGGGCTCGCAGGAATGGTTGATCCAGCGGGCGTCGTTGCCGTTGTCGCCGCCGTCGATGACGCGGCCGGAGCTCAGGGCGAAGAAGAAAGTGTGGAAGGGATCGTCGGGGTTGGTGGGGTGGCGGCGATCGGCTTCCTTGGCGCTGATGCGGGCGCCGCCGTATTCGATGATGCGGGTGCCCGCGGGAATCTTGCGGGCGGCGAAGACGCCGTTGCCGTGCAGCTTGGAGCGGCGCACGACGTACCAGGGCTTGATGGGGGTGTCTTCGGTGGTCATTGATTGGCGGCAGTGGGGCGGTGAGACGAAACAGAATTATATCGGCGCGCTCATGACACGATGACAGGCGTATAGTGAGCGCCGCCTTGTTTTTTTCCGTACCCGCACCATGATTGTCCGTCCGCGGCCTTCCGCGCTGGCTCTGTTCTTTGTCTTGCGCGGTTCGATCATCCCGCGCATCTTCAGCCGCATCCTGGTGATCACCGTGTTGTCGTGCGTGGTGGTGTGGATGTATCACCGGCACGGGTTCTCGCCCGCGCATCTGTCGGCGGTGCCGTTTTCCCTTTTCGGGCTGGCGCTGTCGGTGTTCATGGGGTTTCGCAACAACGTCTGCTATGACCGCTGGTGGGAAGCGCGCAAGCAATGGGGCGACCTGATCGTGCAGGCGCGCAGCCTGGCGCGCGAAAGCGCGGTGCTGCTGGCGGCCAGTACCGCCAATCCGGTGCAGGAGCGGCTGGTGCGGCGCTGCATCGGCTTCGGTTATGCGCTGGCGGCGCGGCTGCGAGACCAGGACATGCTGGCGGCGGCGCAGCCGTGGGTACAGCCGGACGAGCTGGAGACACTGGCTGGCAACCGCAACGTGCCTGACGCGTTGCTGCTGGCGATCAACCGCGACCTGGCGGCCTGCCTGCGGCGCGGCGAACTGACCGACATCCTGTACCAGGCGCTGACCCAGCGGGTGGCGCAATGCGCGGCGATCCAGGCGGCCTGCGAACGCATCAAGTACACGCCGACGCCCTTCGCCTATTCGCTGCTGCTGCATCGCACCGCCTGGCTGTTCTGCCTGCTGCTGCCGTTCGGGCTGGTGGGCACGCTGGAATACATGATGCCGGTGGCGGTCACCATCATCGCCTACACCTTCTTCGGGCTGGACGCGCTGGGCGACGAACTGGAAGATCCGTTCGGCCTGGAGGAAAACGACCTGCCGCTGTCGGCGCTGGCGCGGGTGATCGAGATTGACCTGCTGGACGGGCTGGGCGTGCGGCCGCTGCCCGAACCGGCGCAGCCGGTCGATTGCGTGCTGCGCTGACATCGCCGCAGCCGTCGCGTATTCAGGGACGCGGGATGCGTTGCCTGGGCCGGCCCTGCCTGCTGCCTGCTCAGCCCGCCGGCCCGTTCAGCGGCAGCATGGTTTCCTTCAGGCGCCGCAGCACGAAACAGGATTTGCTGTGGCGGATGCCGGGGATGCGGTACAGCTGCTCGCGCAGCAGCCGCTCGTAGTCGCGGGTGTCGCGCACGGCGATGCGGATGTAGTAGTCGTAGTCACCCGACACCAGGAAGGCTTCCAGCACTTCCGGGATCTGCGCCAGCGCGCGCCCGAATTCATAAAGCGTTTCCTCGCTGTGGCTTTCCAGGGTCACGTGGACGATGACCGTGTCCATGAAGCCCAGGCTGGCCGGGTCGATGTCGACCGTGTAGCCGCGGATGACGCCGGCCGCCTCCATGCGCTTGATCCGGTTCCAGCAGGGCGTGGACGACAGGCCGACCGCCGCGCCGATGTCGTTGAGGCTGGCGCGGGCGTTCTCCTGCAGCACGCGCAGAATCGCCAAATCAAACTTGTCCAGGTTCATTTTCTTTGTTTTCTCCTATCCAAAGATAAATTTACTGCGTTTGCCGGCAATTTGCGGAAAAGAAGATAAATATTCTCCCGGATTCCCAATAAGATGGATAGCATGAACGATCGCCTGCACCCCTCCGCCGTCGCCGCGCTTGCCGCGCCTGAAACTCCCCCCGCGAATGGGGCCAGGATTCTGCTGGAAACGCTGATTGCGCACGGCGTGGACACCGTGTTCGGCTATCCCGGCGGCGCCGTGCTGCCGCTGTACGACGCACTCTATGCCGAGCCGCGCCTGCGCCATGTGCTGGTGCGCCATGAACAGGCCGCCGTGCATGCCGCCGAGGGCTACGCCCGCACCACCGGCCGCACCGGCGTGGTGTTCGTGACTTCCGGGCCGGGCATGGCCAACACCACCTCGGGCCTGCTGGACGCCATGTGCGATTCGATCCCGGTGCTGTGCATCAGCGGTCAGGTCGCCACCAGCGCCATCGGCACCGACGCCTTCCAGGAATGCGACGCCATCGGCATTTCGCGCTCCGTGACCAAGTGGAACACCCAGGTGCGTGCGGTGGACGATGTCGCCAGCGTCACCGCCCGCGCCTTCGAACTGACGCGCCAGGGCCGCCCCGGCCCGGTGCTGCTGGACTTTCCCAAAGACGTGCAACTGGCGGTGCCGCGTGACGCCGACGACGATGCGCCTTATGCGCCCTCACAGCAACGTCTGGCGGCGCTGCGCGCGCGGCGCCAGTCGGGCAAGTTGGCGCCCAAGCTGCCGCAGTCGGCGGTGCGCCGCGCCGCCGCGCTGATCGCGCAGGCCAAGCGCCCCATCTTCTACGGCGGCGGCGGCCTGGTGAACGCCGGCCCCGAGGCCTGCGCTGCCTTCACCGAGCTGGTGCGCGCCACCGGCGCGCCCTGCACCCTGACGCTGATGGGCCTGGGGGCGTTCCCCGCCTCCGATCCGCAGTTCGTCGGCATGCTGGGCATGCACGGCACGGTCGAGGCCAACCTGGCCATGCACAACGCCGACCTGGTGGTATGCATCGGCGCCCGTTTCGACGACCGCATCACCGGCAAGCTGTCCGAGTTCTGCCCGCATGCGCGCAAGATCCACATCGACATCGACCCGGCTTCCATCAACAAGGTGGTGCGGGTGGACGTGGCCCTGGTGGGCGACTGCCTGCCGCTGGTGCGCGCCCTGCACGCCGAACTGGGCGGGCCGCTCGACGCGGCGCGGCTGGCGCCGTGGTGGGCGCGGGTGCAGGCCTGGCGCGCGCAGGACTGCCTGGGCTACACCCCGGCGGCCGACGCCATCCTGCCGCAGCACCTGATGTCGCGCCTGAACGCGGCGCTGGCCGGGCGCGACGCCATCGTCTCGACCGACGTCGGCCAGCACCAGATGTGGGCGGCGCAGTACCTGCGCTTCGACCAGCCGTACCGCTGGCTCACCTCGGGTGGCGCCGGCACCATGGGCTACGGCGTGCCCGCCGCCATCGGCGCGCAGGTCGCGCATCCGGACAAGACCGTGGTGTGCGTCAGCGGCGATGCCTCGGTGCTGATGAACATCCAGGAACTGTCCACCGCCATGCAGCACCAGACGCCGGTCAAGGTCGTGCTGTGCAACAACGGCTACATGGGCATGGTGCGCCAGTGGCAGGAACTGATCCACGGCGGCCGCTACAGCCACAGCTACAACGCCTCGCTGCCCGACTTCGTGGCGCTGGCGCGGGCCTTTGGCTGGGGCGCGGCGCGGGTCGAGGACCCGGCGCAACTGGATGCGGCGCTGGCCGAATGCCTGGCGCACGACGGCCCCTACTTCCTCGATGTGGCAGTGACGGCGCAGGAGAACTGCTTTCCCATGATGCCGGCCGGCCATGGCCATCACAAGATGATGCTGGCCGAGGGCGTCTGGTACCAGGACGAGACGACCTGATCGCCCGCTAGAACTGGATCGACAGGCCGCCGTCCACCACCAGCACGTGGCCGTTCACATACGAGGCCGCCTTGGACGCCAGGAACACCGCCGCGCCGGCGATCTCTTCCGGGTCGCCCCAGCGCCCGGTGGGGTTGCGCGCCGCGATGCGCGGTCCGACAGCCGGGTCGGCCACCATGCCGGCATTGGTCTCGGTGGCGAAGGTGCCCGGCGCGATCGCGTTGCTGGTGATGCCGCGCCCGCCGAATTCCGCCGCCAGCGCCCGCACCATGCCGGTCAGCCCCTGCTTGGCGGCCGGATAGACCGCGTCGCCGGCGCGCGCCAGTTCCCCCACCACCGAGGTGATGGCGATCAGCCGGCCGCCGCCCTGGCGCACCATGCGTTCGGTGGCGTGCTTGGCCAGCAGGATGCCGGCCACCATGTCGGTGTCGATCAGTTCGCGGATCTCGGCGGCGCTGGTGGCGGCCAGCGTCTTGCGGTTGCGCGCGCCGACGTTGTTCACCAGGATGTCCAGGCGGCCGTGCTCGGCGTCGATGCGCGCGAACGCCCGCGCCATGGCCGCGTCGTCGCTGACGTCGAAGGCCAGCGCGTGCGCGTCCAGGCCGTCGCCCCGCAGCGCGGCGGCGGCGCTGGCGGCGGCCGGTTCGTTGCGGCCGTTGATCAGCACGCGCGCGCCGCTGCCGGCCAGCGCGCGGGCGATACAGAAGCCCAGCCCGCGGGCCGAGCCGGTCACCAGCGCGACCTGGCCGCTCAGCTCGAAGTTGCGCAGGTAGGGCAAGGAAGTCGTCATGGTCGGGCTCGGTTCATTCGCGGAATTCGGGCGCCCAGTGCAGCAGCCGCCGTTCCAGCCAGGTCACGCAGTACACCAGCGCGATGCCGACGATGGACAGCAGCGTGACCGCGGCGAACATGTCGGTGGCGTTCAGTGTAGCCAGCGCGGTGATCATCAGGTAGCCCATGCCGGTGGTGGAACCGACGAACTCGGCCAGCACCACGCCGATCAGCGCGAAGCTGATGGCGTTGGGCAGCGCGGCGAAGGTCCAGGCCGCCGCGGTCGGGATACGCACGCGCCACAGGATCTGGCGCGGCGAGCCGCCCAGCGTGCGGCAGAAGTCGACCAGCTCGCGCTCGACGCTGCGCCCGCCCTTGTAGGTGTTGAAGAACACCAGGAAGAACACCACGAACCACGAGGTCACGACTTTCGAGGCCAGCCCCAGGCCGAAGAACATGGTGATGAGCGGCACGAAAGCGATGCGCGGCATCGAGTTGAAGGCCACGATGAACGGGTTGAACACGTCCGCCAGGAAGCGGCTGCGGCTCAGGGTCATGCCCACCAGGAAGCCGCTGCCCACGCCCACCAGCAGCCCGATCAGCGTGGCCTGCAACGTCAGCCACAGATGCGGCCAGACCGAGCGCGGTCCGGGCTGCAGCCATTCCCACAGCCGCACCGCCACGCGCGAAGGCTGGCTGATGAAGAACGGATCGAACAGCGTGTTCTGCGTGAACCACGGGATGCGCGTCAGCGTTTCCCAGGCGCCCAGGATGAGGGCCAGGATCAGGACCTGCCACAGCGTGATGCGTACGCGCCGCAAGGCGCTGGCGCGGCGGTCCAGCCGCAACTGATCCTGCAGGCTATCGGTGAATTCGGGAGCGGTCATGGCGGAATCAGGCGGCGGCGCGGAACTGCTGGCCCAGCACGCTCCAGAGGCTTTGCACATGGGCAACGAACTGCGGCGTTTCGCGCAGGGTGAAGACGTCGCGCGGATGCGGGATGGCGATGCGCTCGTCCAGCAGCACGCGGCTGGGCGGGCCGGACAGCACCACCACGCGGTCCGACAGCAGGATGGCCTCGTCCAGGTCGTGCGTGACCAGCACCACGGTCTGGCCCAGTTTGCGCCAGATCTCCATCAGCTCGCGGTGCAGGTGGGTCTTGGTGTGCGTGTCCAGCGCGCCGAATGGCTCGTCCAGCAGCAGGATGCGCGGCTCCACCGCCAGGCTCATCAGCAGCGCCACGCGCCGCCGCATGCCGCCCGACAGTTGGTGCGGAAAGGCGTCGGCGAAGGCCGTCAGGTGGCCCAGTTCCAGCAGCTCGGCCACGCGGCTGGCGATGCGCGCGGCCGGCACGCCCTGGAACTTCAGGCCCAGCGCCACGTTCTTTTTCACGCTGAACCAGGGCAGCAGCGTGTCCTTCTGAAAGATGTAGCCCAGCGCCGGCGGCACCTGGCCGTCGACCACCTGGCCGTCCACCACGATGCGGCCGGTGGTGGGCGGCAGGAAGCCGGCGATCATGTTCAGCAGCGTGCTCTTGCCGCAGCCCGAGGGGCCGACGATGGACACGAACTCGCCCGCCGCGATCTCCAGGCTGACCTCGCCCACCGCGTGGGTGGCGCCCTGGCGCGTCTGGTAGGCCTTGCCTACCCGGTCCAGCGTGATCATCAAAGGCCCCGGGCGCGGCGCACGAAGCCCATGTCGACGCACTTGGCGTAGGGCACGGTCTTGATCTCGTCGTTCGAGAACTGGCGGCCGTCGCCCATGATCGCGGTCATGCGATCGTAGGCGTCCTGGGTGATGAGGTTGTCCTTCAGGAACACCGTGTCCTTGTACACCCCGAGCGTCTTCTCGATGGCGGCGCGCGGGAAGGCGTTCAGATAATCGTCGTAGATCGTGTCGGCGATCTCGGCGGCGCTATGGGCCGTGATGAAATCCTGCGCCCGCACCAGCCCGGTGACGAAGGCCTGCACCGTCTCGGGCCGCTTCTGGATAGTGTCCTGCAGTGTCAGCGCGGCGATGCCCGGCACGTCGCCGCCCATGAACTCGTTCCACGAGGCTTCGGTGGTGGCGTCGAAGATCGGCACGCCCCAGCCTTCCTGTTTGGCTTGTTCCATCATCGACATGGTGGCCATGCTGGCGGCCACCGAGCCGGTCTTGAGCGCGCCCAGCATGGTGGCCAGGTCGCCCAGGGGGCGGATGTCGACCTTGTCGGCCACGCCGGCCTTCTGCATCAGGTACAGCGCCATCAGCCAGGTGCTGGACTGCGGCTGGGTCGCGCCCACGCGCTTGCCGGCCAGGTCCTTGAGCGACGTGATCTTGCCGCTGTCGAAGTCCTCGCGCCGCACGATGACGTTGGCGTAGGTCAGCTTGCGGTCGAAGCCGAACACCAGCGTGGCCGGCTTGCCAGCCAGCGTCAGGGCCGGCGCGGCGGTGGCGGCGGTGGCGCCGAAGGCGATCTGGCCGGCCGCCAGCAGCTGGTTGGTGCGCGGGCCGCTTTGCGAATTCAGGTACTCGACCTCCAGGCCGGCTTCGCCGAAATAGCCCTTCTTGAGCGCCACGTAGCCGGCCGCGAAAAACGGATCGATGCTGCCCTGCCCGTAGACCACGCGGCCCAGCTTGGGCTGGGCGAAGGCGACACGGCCGCCGATCAAGGTCACGCCGGCCAGCGCCCCGGTGGCGGCCAGCACGCGGCGGCGGGTGGTGAAGTGGGGGCTGGTGCTCATGTCGTCCTCGGTCTTGATCGGGTTGTGATTGTTTGGCGTCAACAATACCGCAGCGGCGCTTGCCGTCCAACAATGGAAAACGCCCGGTTGCCCGGGCGTTCTCGTCGTGCCACGCCAGTGTAGACCGTGGCGGCTCAGGCCGCGGTCTTCTTGGGCGCGGCTTTCTTCACGGCCTTCTTGGCGGCGGTCTTGGTTGCCGCTTTGGTCGCCGTCTTGGTGGCCGTTTTCGTTGCGGTCTTTTTCACCGCGGCTTTCTTGGCCGGCGCTTTCTTGGCCGCCGTCTTGGTCGCGCTGGCGGCGGTCTTGGCGGGGGCGCGGCCACGGCCGGGCTTCTCGGGACGCGGCTCGAACTCGAAGCCGATCTTGCCGTCGGGCTGGCGCACCAGGAAGGCCTTGAACTTGCGGTTGGTGCGGCTGGAGACAAAGCCGTCGAGCAGGTCGGTGCGGCCGTCGGTCAGCAGCTTTTCCATCTGCTCGCGCGAGATTTCCTGCTGCAGGATGACCTTGCCGGAGCGGAAGTCGCAACTCTTCTCAGGGCCGACCGACTTCTCGCAGACGTAGCTCATGCCGTGCTCGAACACGCGCGACTGGCACTTGGGGCAGTTGCCCACCGGCGTGTGGCCGGAGAAGTCCACCGCCTCGTTGTCGTCCTCGTCGTTCTGGCCGAAGTCGAATTCCAGCTTGTACTCGTCGCTGATGCGCAGGATGGCGGCGAACGGCCGGCCCATCTTGCTGATGAAGCCCTGCAGCGGCCCGATCTCGCGCTTGGCCAGCAGTTCCTCGACTTCCGGCAGCTCGAAGGTGCGTCCGCCCGGGTGCTTGCCGATCGAGAAGTCGCAGTGGGTGCAGGCAAAGCGGCGGTAGTTCTCCTTGACCACCGCGCCGCACTTGGGGCACGGCGTCTGCAGCGTGGCGTAGTCGCCGGGCACCGTGTCGCGCTCGTATTCCTTGGCGCGCTTGACGATCACCTGCGTCATCTGGGCGATCTCGCGCATGAAGGCCTGGCGGTCCAGCGCGCCCTGCTCGATCTGCTTGAGCTTGTGTTCCCATTCGCCGGTCAGTTCGGGCGAGGTCAGTTCTGACACGTCCAGGCCCGACAGCAGCGTCATCAGCTGGCGCGCCTTGGCGGTCGGCACCAGGTCGCGGCCCTCGCGGCGCAGGTACAGCTCGTTGAGCAGGCCTTCGATAATGGCCGCGCGCGTGGCTGGCGTGCCCAGGCCGCGCTCGGACATGGCCTCGCGCAGTTCCTCGTCGTCCACCAGCTTGCCGGCGCCTTCCATGGCCGACAGCAGCGTGCCTTCGTTAAAGCGCGCCGGCGGCTTGGTGGTCAGGCCCACGGCTTCGACGTCCTCGGTGCGCACGGTCTCGCCGTCGCCCACCGGCACCAGGTTGGCGTCCTCGCCCTGGGCTTCCTTGCCGTACACGGCCAGCCAGCCCGGGTTGACCAGCACCTTGCCGTCGGTGCGGAAGCGATGCCCCTGCACTTCGGTCATGCGGGTGGTGACGCGATACTCGGCGGCCGGGAAGAACACCGCCAGGAAGCGCTTGAGCACCAGGTCGTAGAGCTTGGCCTCGGCCTCGCTCAGGTCGTGCGGGATCTGCAGCGTCGGGATGATCGCAAAGTGATCCGACACCTTCTTGTTGTCGAAGATGCGGCGGTTCGGCTTGACCCATTGCTGGCTGACCACGGTGCCGGCATGGCGCGACAGCCCGCCGACGGCGTTCGAGCCGCCCTGGGCCAGCGCGCGCATGGTTTCCTGCACCGTGCCGATGTAGTCCTCGGGCAGATAGCGCGAATCGGTACGCGGATAGGTCAGCGCCTTGTGACGTTCGTACAGGGTCTGGGCCAGCGCCAGGGTGGTCTTGGCCGAGAAGCCAAAGCGGCCGTTGGCCTCGCGTTGCAGCGAGGTCAGGTCGTACAGGGCCGGCGACATCTGGGTCGACGGCTTGGATTCCTCGGTGACGCTGCCCGGCTGTTCGCGGCAGGCGGCCACCACGCTCTGGGCGGCGGCCTGCGACCACAGGCGCGATTCGCGCTTCTCGGGGTCGCGCTCGTCCTTTTTGAAGTCCGGATCGATCCAGCGGCCCTCGTACAGGCCGGCGGCCGCCACGAAGGTGGCGCGCACTTCCCAGTAGTCGCGCGGCACGAAGCGGCGGATGCGTTCCTCGCGCTCGGCCACGATGGCCAGCGTGGGCGTCTGCACCCGGCCCACCGGCGTCTTGAAGAAGCCGCCGTCCTTGCTGTTGAAGGCGGTCATGGCGCGCGTGCCATTGATGCCCACCAGCCAGTCGGCCTCGGCGCGCGAACGGGCGGCGGCCTCCAGCGGCTTGAGCTGGGCGTCGTCGCGCAGATTGGCGAAGGCCTCGCGGATGGCGGCCTGCGTCATGGATTGCAGCCACAGGCGCTGGATCGGCTTTTTCACCCCGGCGTACTGGATGATGTAGCGGAAGATCAGCTCGCCCTCGCGTCCCGCGTCACAGGCGTTGATGATGGCATCGACGTCCTTGCGCTTGGCCAGCCGCACCAGCAGCTTGAGGCGCTCGGCCGATTTCTTGTCGGTCGGGCCCAGTTCGAATTCAGGCGGAATTACGGGCAGGTGCGTGAAGCTCCACTTCCCCTTGACCGGATCGTTGGGCGCGACCAAGCTAAGCAAATGGCCGATGCTCGACGCCAGCACGTAACGTTCGCTTTCAAAATAGTCGCCCTCGCGCGCGAAGCCTCCCAAGGCGCGTGATATATCAAGGGCCACCGAGGGCTTCTCGGCAATAATCAGCGTTTTATTCATGTGTATCCAGTGGCGGCAGACCCGCCGTAGTAGCGCGGATAATAAGATCGGAGTTTCGCGATATGCAAGTCGGCATTGAACGGCAAGTGGGATCGGAACTTCACGCATGGCGCCAATTCCTGGCACGCAGCACCCTTTGGCTGGGGGTGCTGCTGCTCGGCAGCGCCGCCATTTGCTGGGTCGCCGCGAACTGGCAGGACATGACCAAAGTGCAGCGCTTTGCCGGCGCGCAGGGCTTGCTGGCCCTGTGCGCGCTGGCCGCGGCGTGGGCCGGGTTGCGCCTGCGCGGCACCCCCGGCGTACGCCGCAGCATCCCCGGCGCGCTGCTGGCCCTGGCCGGCATCCTGCTAGGCGCGCTGCTCGCGTTATTAGGTCAAACTTACCAGACTGGCGCCGATACCTGGGAATTGTTCGCCTGGTGGGCGCTTCTGCTGCTGCCCTGGGCGCTGGCCGCGGCCAGCCAGGCGGTCTGGCTGCTGTGGGCGCTGGTGACCAACGTCGCCCTGGTCCTGTGGCTGGGTGAGCACGCCCTCAGTTGGTGGCTGATCCTCGGCGGCCCCGAGGTCGCCAGCCTGATCGTGGCCGCCTGGAACCTGCTGCTGTTGCTGGGCTGGGAACTGGCCGCGCACCGCTGGCGCGCCAGCACCTTGGTCGGACCGCGGGTCCTGGCGGCGCTGGTGATCAGCGCGCTGGTGACGGCACTGGTGTTCGGCCCGATGGTGACGGTGCTGGTGATCGGCAACGGCATGGCGGGCGGCCTGGGTTCCATCAACGGCCTGGCCTGGATCGCGGTGACGCTGGGCCTGGGTTTCTATTACCAGCGCGGCCGCCGCGACTTGGTCATCCTGGCCATGCTGGTGGCTGGCGTCATCTGCGTGTCGCTGCGCATCGTCGGCGAATGGCTGCTGCGACTGGAGCCCGGCGTCTGGGCGGCCCTGCCCCTGGCGGCGCTGCTGATGGCCGAAGGCGTGTGGGCCGCGCGCTGGCTGCGCGGGCTGGCCCAGCCGGCGCGGGCCGCCGCCGCCGCCGCTGCCGCGCCCGCCGATGCCGAGCCGGCCGCGGCCTCGGCCGGCAACGCGGTCGACCCGGCCGAGGCGGGCGAACCCGTGGCCCAGGTCGCGCCGCCCGCCGTGCCGCACACCGAGCCGCCCTGGTACGTGCAATGCATCCTGGGCCTGAGCGCCTGGTTGGCGACCCTGTTGCTGCTGGCGTTCGTGGCCTTCTCCGGCATCGTCAATTCCGAGGAAGGCGCGTTGGTGGCCGGCCTGGTGCTGTGCGCCGTCGGCGTGGCGGTGCTGCGCAGCGACGCCGGTCCGTTCTGGCGCCAGTGCGGCACGGCCATGGCCTTCGCCGGCCAGATCCTCATCATCTACGGCATGTCCAGCTCGACCTCGTTCGCCAGCGCCTGCCTGTTCGTGCTGCTGATGGCCACGGCGGTGTACGCGCTGGGGCCGGACGTGATCCTGCGCTTCCTGAGCGGCGGGCTGATCGCGGCAGCCGGCGCCGGCCTGATCTGGCGCGTCCTGGCGCCCGAGCTGCTGCGCGACGATCTGCTGGACGCCCTGCTGGGCTTCGACATGGCCCGCGCCGCCTTCGTCTGGCTGCCGATCGCCGTCACCGGCGCCTGGGCCACGGCGGTGATCCTGACCCTGGCGCACCGGCTGGGCGGCAAGCGCGGCCATGCGCTGCAACCGCTGGCCTGGGCCTTCCTGCTGTCGGTGCAGGGCATGGTCTGGCTGGCCAGCGGCCTGTCGGTGCTGCAACTGCCGGTCATGTGGCAATTGCACGCGCAGACCGCGCTGCTGGTGTGCGCCGGCGCCCTGCTGCCCGCGGCGGCGGCGATGGCGGTGCTGTGGCCGCGCCGCCATGTGCTGACCGCCGGCGTCACCTGGGGCGTGCCGATCGCCCTGCTGCTGTTGGCGCTGTTCTGGCTGCCCAGTCCCGGGGTCGGTTTCGCGCTGGCGTGGCTGTTGCTGGGATTCGGCCTGAACCAGTTGGGCGTGACGCTGTTCGGCGTGCTGAGCCTGCTGGCCTACCTGGGCGTCTACTACTACCAGCTCGACGTGCCGCTGCTGCAGAAGGCGCTATGGCTGGGCGGCGGCGCGCTGCTGCTGTTCGTGCTGCGGGCGCTGGTGTGGCTGGTGCCGCGGCTGATGCGCACGCAAGCGCCTTCGCGCCGCGCGCCGCTGCCGCCCATTTCGGCGCCGTTGCGCTGGCGCACCCTGGGCATCCTTGGCGGGCTGGCGCTGGCGCTGGCCTTCGCCAATGGCGGCATCTGGCAGCGCGAGAAGCTGCTGGCCAGCGGCAAGGTGGTGATCCTGGAGCTGGCGCCGGTCGACCCGCGCTCGCTGATGCAGGGCGATTACATGGCGCTCAACTTCGCCGCCGCGCGCGAGGTCACGCGCTTGCGGCTGGGGGGCGAGCGCCAGGACGCGGACGCTTCCATCCTGGACGAAGCGTCCGACGGCTACGTGATGCTGACGCTGGATGCGCGCGGCGTGGCGCAGCCGGTGCGCATCCAGCAGGCCGCCGATCCGCGCGCCGACGGCGAGGTGCCGCTGCGCTATCGGGTGCGCGACAACCGGGTGCGCATCGTCACCAACGCCTATTTCTTCCCCGAAGGCCAGGCCAAGCGCTATGAAGCCGCCAAGTTCGGCGAGCTGCGCGTGGCCGAGAATGGCGATGCCCTGCTGGTGCGCATGCTGGGCGCGGAGCTGCAGCCGTTGTAGGGCCCGCCGCCCGCGCGCCCGGCCGGCTGCCTGGCGCCGTGCGGGTCCGCCCGCCACCCGGTGGCGGGACCGCGCATCAGGGCAACGGAAAGCGCGCCGCCCAGCGCGCCGTCGCCTCGCGCAGGAACATGCCCAGGTCGGGCGCGTCCAGCGGCGCGAAGCCCAGCGCGCGCCACGCGTCTTGCAGCGCTGCCAGCGGCGCGCCCGTGTCGATGGCCGGGGCGCCGTTCTGCTTGGACAGCTTCAGGCCGCTGGCGGCGTCCAGGATCAGCGGCACGTGCAGGTAGCGCACCGGCGGCAGCCCCAGTAGCCGGCCCAGCACGCGCTGGCGCGCGGTCGAGCTGAGCAGGTCGGCGCCGCGCACCACGTCGGTCACGCCCTGCGCGCCATCGTCCACCACCACCGCCAGTTGATACGCCCACAGGCCGTCGGCGCGCTTGACGGCGATGTCGCCCACCGCCTGCGCCACGTCTTGTTCCTGCGGCCCGAGCCAGCGGTCCTCGAAGCGTTCCAGCCCGGCTGGCAGGATGACGCGCCAGGCGCGCGCCTGGCGGCCGGGCGGCAGGCCGTGGCGGCAGGTGCCGGGATAGGGGCGTTCGCCATCCGCGCCCGGGGCGGTCTGGCCGCGTAGCGCGGAATCGGCGATCTCGCGGCGGGTGCAGCCGCAGCCATAGACCAGGCCGCGCGCGGCCAGCGTGTCGAAAGCCGCCTGGTAGGCATCGCCGCGCGCCGATTGCCACATGACGTCGCCGTCCCAGCGCAGGCCCAGGGCCTGGAGCTGGCCCATGATGGTCTCGGCCGCGCCCGCCACGGTGCGCGGCGTGTCGACATCCTCGATGCGCAGCAGCCAGCGCCCGTGATGGGCGCGCGCGTCCAGCCAACTGGCCAGTGCGGCCACCAGCGAGCCGGCGTGCAACGGGCCGCTGGGGCTGGGGGCGAAGCGGCCGATGTAAGTCACGAAGCGAATGAAAGCAGTGGGGTTGCGGCGATACGGCGCCGCGCGCTCGCGGCGCGCGGGCCAGGCGGATACGGACGCCGGCGTGGGCCGGCGCCGTCAGTGCAGCAAGCGGGCGCCGTCTTCGTCCAGCAGCTCTTCCAGGACCAGGTTATCGATCTCGGCTTCCTGGCTCCAGAGAACCATGAGGGCGATGATCTTGATCTTGGCGAGCGGCACGGGCGATTCCGACGCGGCCAGGCCCCGGTCGATGACGATCTCGCGCAGCGGCGCGGGCAGCACGCCGGCCGATTCCAGGAAGGCGATGAAGCCGATGGATTCGGAGCCGAGTTGCTGGTATTCGTTATCGGTGTAGATGCGGGTGCCAGTGGTGGGGGCTTGGGCGAGATCCACACAGCGTTCGGTGGTTTCGGCCAGGCCATACAGCCAGCCGAGCGCGTCGTCGATGTCTTCGTGCTCGAACCCGGCGGCAGCCAGCCGCTTGGCCAGTACGTCAGCGGCGGGACAGGCTTGCGGCGTGTAGTAATTCTCGTACAGATAAACCAGGATATCGAACATATGGCGCAGTCTTGTGCCTGTTTGCACAGTCGGCCCGCATATCGGCAGACCAGCAAACATGGATTTTACTGTACGCTGATTTATATCCCCGGGCAACCGCCGCAAAGGCGGAGTAAAGGGGGCGTAGCGGCCTCGCGACAGTCGCGAAATCCCCGCCCCGATGCCGGCAGAATCGAGAATTCCCCAGGCGGGGCGGACTTTCCTGGGTCCGCCCCTCTTTAATACCCCTGAGGCCTATGCGGTCTTCGGCGCCGACACCAGCTTGTACTGCGTCAGCTGTCGCATGAACACCGGGATGCAGACGAGCAGGCCGATCAATCCGCTGGTCAGGCCCGGCAGAATGGTCAGCAAGGCGCCCAGGGCGCACAGCCAGCGTTCCCAGCGCTTCATGCCCACCAGCAGATAGCGCGAGAAGGCCGCCGACAGCAGCACCAGGCCGATCATGCAGCCGAACAGCGTCACGAAGAAGTCGTACCACGTGAAGCCCTGCACCGAGATCAGCAGCGATGGCGAGAACACGAACACGAACGGCACGATCAGCTTGGTGATGCCTAGCCGGAACGCGGTATTGCCGGTCTTGAACGGATCACTGCCCGCCATGCCCGCCGCCGCATACGCCGCCAGCGCCACGGGTGGCGTGATGTCGGCCAGGATGCCGAAATAGAACACGAAGAAGTGCGCGGCGATCGGCTGCACCCCCAGTTGCACCAGCGTCGGCGCGGCCACCGCCACCATGATCAGGTAGTTGGCGGTCGTGGGAATGCCGCAGCCCATCAGGATGCAGACCACCCCCGTCATGATCAGCGCCGCGACCAGCGTCAGTGACTGGGTGTTGGCGATGGCGTCGGGAATGATCGCGCCCGCGACGCCGGCGATCGATTGGGCCGCCGAGATCACGATGTACGAGATCTTGAAGCCCACCCCGGTCAGCGTCACCACGCCGATCACGATGCCCACCGTGCCGGCCGCCGCGCCCACCGCCAGCGCGTATTTGGCGCCGGTCTCGAAGGCCTCGTACAGGTCGCGCCAGTGCAGCCGCTGGAACGGGTTGAGCAGGCCCACGATGATGCAGCCGGTGATGCCGGCGAACGCCGCCAGGTACGGCGTGCGGCCGCTGGCCAGCACTCCGATCAGCAGCGCCAGCGGGATCAGCGTCGGCCAGCGCTTCTTGAAGGACTCGCGCAGGCGCGGCATTTCTTCCGGCGTCAGCCCGCGCAGCCCTTCGCGCTTGGCTTCGAAGTGCACCTGCATGAACATGCCGAAGAAATACAGCAGCGCGGGGAAAATGCCCGCGATGGCGATCTGCTGGTACGGGATGCCGAGAAACTCGATCATCAGGAACGCCGCCGCGCCCATGATCGGCGGCGTGATCTGGCCGCCGGTGCTGCTGGCCGCTTCCACGCCCGCGGCGAAATGGCGCGGATAGCCGATGCGGATCATCGCCGGGATGGTCAGCGAACCCACCGTCACCGCGTTCGCCACCGACGAGCCGGACAGCATGCCGAACATCGCCGAGCCGAACACCGACACCTTGGCCGGGCCGCCGGCATAGCGGCCGGCAATGGTCGAGGCCACGTCCAGGAACAACTGGCCCAGGCCGATGCGCGTGGCCAGCACGCCGAACAGCACGAAGTGGAACACGTAGGTGGCCACCACGCCGACCGCCACGCCGTACACGCCCTGGCTGGTCAGGTACATGTGGTTGACGATCTGCGACCACGTATTGCCCGCGTGCTGCAGCAGCCCGGGGAAATACGGCCCGAACGCGGCGTAGGCCATGAACACCAGGGCGATGATCGGCAGCGGCCAGCCCATGGCGCGGCGCGTCGCTTCGAGCAGCCCGATCAGCAGGATCGACCCCATGAACACGTCCTGCGGCAGCGGATTGCCCACGCGGAACGCCAGGTCCTCGAAGATGTAGGGGATGTACAGCACCGACAGGGCCAGCGCGATGGCGATGATCCAGTCATACAGCGGCACGCCGCCGGGCGCGTACCAGGTCGATTTCGGCTCGCGCTGGTAGTGCGCCTTGGAAAAGCCGAACACCAGGAAGATCAGGCTCAGCACGAAGGCCAGGTGCACCCCCCGGTGCGTGGCTTCGCGCAGCAGGCCGAAGCCGGCGGTGTAGTAATGGAACAGTGACAACGCCACCAGCAGGCCCGAGACGATCCAGGTGGCGCTTTTGTGCAGCGGCCGGAAGCGGATTTCCGAATCGTATTTCTCCGCCAGCTGCTGCGTTTTTTCGTGGTCTATTTGCATAGCCGTGCTTCTCATGTGATTCCGTGAACAGGGCCGCCCGCGGCGGCCCTGTGCATTCGCGGCGCTGGGCGCCGCGCACTCCCGCAAGGGAGACGACCGGCGCTTACTTCAGCAGGCCGATTTCCTTGTAGAACTTCTCGGCGCCCGGGTGGAACGGGATGCCGGCGCCCTTGACCGCGTTTTCGCGGGTGATGAGCTTGCCCTTGGCATGGCCGTTGTCCAGCGTCTTGCGCGTGGCGTCGCTGTACAGCGCCTTGGTGACTTCGTACACCACCTGCTCGGGCAGCTTGGCCGACGTCACCATCTGCGCGTTGACCGAGATGGTCTTGACCTCGCCCACGTTCTGGTAGGTATTGGCGGCAATGGTGTCGGGCGTGAAGAACTCCTGCTTGGCGCGCAGCGCATCGATTTCGGGGCCGACCAGCGGCACGATGTCGATACCGGCGCCGCTGGAGGCCAGTTCGGCGATGGCGCCGGCGGGGGCGCCGCCGACGAAGAAGAACGCGTCCAGGCCGCCGTCCTTGAGCTTGTCACCGGCCTGGTTGGGCTTGAGGTATTCGGCCTTGACGTCCTTGTCGGTCATGCCATAGGCGCCCAGGATCAGGCGCACGTCCACCAGCGTGCCCGAGCCCGGCTCGTCCATCGACACGCGCTTGCCCTTCAGGTCGGCCACGCTCTTGATGCCGGCGCCCTTGCGCGTCACCAGGTGGATGCTTTCCGGATACAGGGTGGCGATCAGGCGCAGGTCTTGCGCCTTGGGCTTGCCTTCGAAGGTGCCGGTGCCGCTGTAGGCCCAGAAGGCAACGTCCGATTGCGTGAAGCCTGCTTCGAACGACCCGCCCATGATGCCGTTGATGTTGGCCACCGAGCCATTGGAGGCAACCGCGGTCGCGATCAGCTTGCCGGGCTGGGACACGGCGTTGGCGATGATGCCGCCGATGGGGTAGTAGGTGCCGGCGGTACCGCCGGTACCGATGCGGAAGAACTGCTGTGCCTGTGCCGATCCGGTGGCGCCGACGGCGGCAACGGCCATGGCCAGGGTAGCGATCCAATTCCTGAGTTTCATGCGAGCTTCTCCAAAATAAGTGGAAGTAACCTATTGTTTGTTGTGTTGAAATTCTGGCATGCCGGCCGCCGCGCGCCAATGGCCTGGAGGCTATCGTTTACCAGGGGGGTGCTGCACCGCGGCAAAATCCCCCGCCGAGCGGGCCGTCGCAAGCGCGCTGGCCCACGGCGGCGCAGCAGGTTTTATCACGGAGCCATTCGATGTCCCAAGAAGTCATTCGCGGCATTGCGCTGCCGCCGCCCGCCCAGGCCGGCGATCCCCTGGCCAGCGTCGATACGCCCAGCCTGGTCCTGGACCTGGCCGCGTTCGAGGCCAACCTGCGCACCATGCAGGCCTGGGCCGACCGCCACGAGGTCGCGCTGCGCCCGCACGCCAAGGCCCACAAATGCCCCGAAATCGCCCGCCGCCAGCTGGCGCTGGGCGCGCGCGGCATCTGTTGCCAGAAGGTCAGCGAGGCGGTGCCCTTCGTGGCCGCCGGCATCACCGACATCCACATCAGCAACGAAGTGGTCGGCCCGGCCAAGCTGCGCCTCTTGGGCCAGCTGGCGCGCGCCGCCAAGTTCAGCGTCTGCGTCGACAACGCCGCCAACCTGACCCAGGTCTCGCAGGCCATGGCCGCGGCCGGCGCCGAGATCGACGTGCTGGTGGAGGTGGACGTGGGCCAGGGCCGCTGCGGCGTGGCCGACGACGCCACCGTGCTGGCGCTGGCGCAGCAGGCGCGCGCCCTGCCGGGCGTGAACTTCGTCGGGCTGCAGGCCTACCACGGCTCGGTGCAGCACCTGCGCACCCGCGAGGAACGCGCCGCCGTCTGCCGCCAGGCCGCGCGCATCGCGGCGTCGTACCAATTGCTGCTGCGCGAAAGCGGCATTGCCTGCGATGTCATCACCGGCGGCGGCACCGGCAGCGTCGAATTCGACGCCGCCAGCGGCGTCTTCACCGAATTGCAGGCCGGTTCCTACGCCTTCATGGACGGCGACTACGGCGCCAACGACTGGGACGGCGCGCTGGCCTTCCAGCACAGCCTGTTCCTGCTGTCGACCGTGATGAGCACGCCCGCGCCGGACCGCGTCATCCTCGATGCCGGCCTGAAGTCCACCACCGCCGAATGCGGCCCGCCCGCGATCCACGGCGCCCCGGGGCTGCAATACGCCGCCATCAACGACGAGCATGGCGTGGTGCGCGTGGCGGCCGATGCGCGGGCGCCGGCGTTGGGCGACACCTTGTTGCTGGTGCCGTCGCACGTCGATCCCACCTTCAACCTGCACGACGGGCTGGTGGTCTACCGCGACGGCATCGTGCAGGACATCTGGGAGATATCGGCGCGCGGCTTCTCGCGCTGAGGCGCCGGGCCGGCCGCCCGGACGCGCGCTCAACGCGCCAGGTCCGTCATCCCCAGGAACTGCCGCAGCTCCGGCGTTGCCGGCGCCGTGAACAGTTCCTCGGGCGGCCCGATCTCATGCACGCGGCCCTGGTGCATGAACACCACCCGGTCGCACACTTCGCGCGCAAAGCGCATCTCGTGCGTCACCATCAGCAGCGTCATGCCGTCGGCGGCCAGTTCGCGCACCACCGCCAGCACCTCGTTGACCAGCTCCGGGTCCAGCGCCGAGGTGATCTCGTCGCACAGCAGCGCCAGCGGCTGCATCGCCAGGGCGCGGGCAATCGCCACGCGCTGCTGCTGGCCGCCCGACAATTCATCGGGCCAGGCGTCGAACTTGTGCTCCAGCCCCACCCGCGTCAGCATGGCCCGCGCCAGATCGGCGGCCTGGTCCTGCGGCATGCGCTTGGCCACCATCGGCGACAGCATCACATTGCGCCCCACCGTCAGGTGCGGGAACAGGTTGAACTGCTGGAAGATCATGCCCACCTTCAGCCGCAGCGCGCGCAACCGCAACTCGTCGTCGCCCAGTTGCGCGTCGGCCACCATGATGGCGCCGCCGTCGATCTGCTCCAGCCCGTTGATGCAGCGCAGCAGCGTGCTCTTGCCGGAACCGCTTTTGCCGATGATGGCGATCACCTCGCCGGGCTCGACGCGCAACGTCACCCCTTTCAGGACTTCGTTGTCGCCGAACTTCTTGCGGACGTCTTCAAGGGCGATGAGGGGCATGCAACTTCCTTTCCAGCAGCAGGCTGAGGCGCGACAGGGGCCAGCACAGCGCGAAGTAGATCAGCGCGGCGCAGGCATAGACGGTGAAGGGACTGAAGGTGGCGTTGGTGATCACCGTGCTGGCCTTGGACAGTTCGGTGAAACCGATGATGGAGGTCAGCGCCGTGCTCTTGACGATCTGCACCGCGAAGCCGACGGTGGGCGCCACCGCGATGCGCAGCGCCTGCGGCAGCACCACGTAGCGCATCTGCTGCACGTAGCCCAGCGCCAGGCTGGCCGAGGCTTCCCACTGGCCTTTCGGAATCGCTTCCACGCAGCCGCGCCAGATCTCGGCCAGGAAGGCACCCGCCCACAGCGTCAGCGCCGCGCCCGCCGCCAGCCACGGCGGCACTTCCAGCCCCAGCAGCGACAACCCGAAGAACGCCAGGAACAACTGCATCAGCAGCGGCGTGCCCTGGAACAGTTCGATATAGGCCCAGCTCACGCGCCGCATCAGCGGCACGCGCGAGGTTCGCATCATCAGCGCCAGCCCGCCCATCAGCGCGCCGCCGACGAACGCCACCAGCGACAGCACAACGGTCCAGCGCGCCGCCAGCAGCAGATTGCGGACGATGTCCCAGGTAGAGAACTCGATCATCGCACCGCCCTGCGGAACAACCGCTTGCCCGTCATGCGCAGCAACTGGCGCAACGATACCGCCAGCGCCAGATAGATGCCGGTGGTCACGAAATACACCTCGAACGCGCGGAAATTGCGCGACTGGATGAAATTGGCCGCGAACGTCAGGTCCTCGGCCGCGATCTGCGAACACACCGCCGAGCCCAGCATCACGATCACGATCTGCGACGACAGGGCCGGCCAGATGCGCGCCAATGCGGGTTTGAGCACGATATGGCGGAAGACCTGCCAGCGCGTCATTGCCAGGCTGGCGCCAGCCTCGTACTGGCCCCTGGGCGTGGCGTCGATGCCGGCGCGGATGATCTCGGCGCTATAGGCGCCCAGGTTCAGCGCCATCGCCAGGCAGGCCGCCTGCATCTCGCTGAACTGCACGCCCAGCGACGGCAGCCCGAAGAACACGAAGAACAGCTGAATCAGGAACGGCGTATTGCGCACCACCTCCACATAGGCGGTGACCGGCGCGCGCAGCCAGCGCGGCCCCTGCGTGCGGGCCCAGGCGCAGCCGATGCCCAGCGCCACGCCGGCCACCGCGCCAAAGGCGATCAGCTCGACCGTCACGCCGATGCCCTTGATGAGCACCGGCGTGTAATCGAACACGGAAGCGAAGTCGAATTGATAAGCCATGAACCGCGCTCCGACGCGCCCGCCTTACAGGTCCTTGGGCAGGTCGGCGCCCAGCCACTTCTTGGAAATCGCCGCCAGCGAACCATCGCGCTTGGCGTTGGCCAGGATCTCGTTGACCTTGGCGCGCAGCTTGGGCTCATCCTTGTTCAGGCCGATGTAGCACGGCGAATTCTTGATCAGGAACTTGGTCTCCGGCTTCTTGGGCGGGTTGCGCGCCAGGATCGCGGCGGCCACCACGTTGCCGGTGGCGATCAGCGGCACCTGGCCCGACAGGAAGGCGGTGATGGTGCCGTTGTTGTCTTCATAGCGCTTGAGCGTGGCCGTGGGTGGAGCGATCTTGCTCAGTTCGATGTCCTCGACTGCGCCGCGCGTCACGCCGATGGTCTTGCCCGCCAGATCGGCGGCCGACGCCACCTTCAGGTCGGCCGGGCCGAACACGCCGTTGAAGAACGGCGCATACGCGTCGGAGAAGTCGATCGCCTTTTCGCGCTCGGCGTTCTTGCCCAGGCTGGAAATCACCAGGTCCACCTTGCGCGTCTGCAGGTAGGGAATGCGGTTGGCGCTGGTCACCGGCACCAGTTCCAGCTTCACGCCCAACTGCTTGGCAATCAGCGCGGCGGTGTCGATGTCATAGCCCAGCGGCTTCATGTCGGCGCCGACCGAGCCGAACGGCGGAAAGTCCTGCGGCACGGCGATCTTGATGGTGCCGGCCTTGACGATATCGTCCAGTGTGTCGGCATGCGTGAGCGGCGCGGCCAGCAAGGTGGCGGCGGTGCAAAGGGACAGCAACAGGGTTCTACGGTTCATGAGGAACTCTCCAGGGCGCGCCGCCCCGGGAGCGGGGTCGAGCGTTGCACACCAATTCGGTATACAAAACGGGAAAAGCAAGTTCCGTGCCATTTCGCGGCCCCCGGACCACGCCCGGCCGAGGCGGATGTGTCCGCACCGCCGTGGTGCGCCGCGCGCCACCGTGGCGCAGCGCGCGCACCGCCATGGACCGCGCCGGCCCCGCGCCTCCACGTGTCTGGAAATTGGCCACGCCGGTTGGTATCCACTACTATCGGCCAGTGTTCTCGCGGACGCATCGCAGGTTGGCCAATTGTCGAATCCATCCCCCTGAAGGAGATTTCCATGAGTGGTTACTACGAGTTGAAGCGCAGCGGCGATCAGTTCATGTTCAACCTGAAAGCCGCGAACCATGAAGTCATCCTCACCAGCGAGCGCTACACCAGCAAGGCCAGTGCCCAGGACGGCATCGCCTCGGTCCGGCAGAATTCGCAGGTCGACGCGCGCTACGAGCGCAAGACGGCCACCGACGGCTCGCCCTACTTCACCCTGACCGCCACCAATGGCCAGACCATCGGCCGCAGCGAGATGTATTCGAGCACCGCGGCCCGCGACAACGGCATCGCGTCGGTCAAGACCAACGGCCCCAGCACCACGGTCAAGGACAACACCTGACCCGTCCGTCCGGCCGGCCTCGCGCCGGCCGAATTCGTAACGCCACGGAACCGGGGCGGCCTCCCGCGTTACTCACGCCTTGTCTATCGATCCAACCCAAGGAGAATGGCAATGGCGTTTCATGACCTCATCAACGCGGCCGCCGACCGCTTGCAACTGGGCGGCGGCGTCGACGCCAAGGCCCAGGCGCTGGACATCCAGTTCCAGGACGACCACCCGGTGCGCATCGAGCACCACGACAGCCGCGGCCAGATCAGCCTGGCCGGCGCCATCGGCTTCTATCCGCCGCAGGCGCAGCAGGCCCGCCTGTTCGAAACGCTATTGCAAGCCCAGCTGTACGGCCTGCTGACCGACGGCTGTGCCTTCAGCGTCGACGCCGACGCCAGCAAGATCCTGTTGTTCAAGACGCTGCCGCTGGACGGCCTGGACGCCGACGGCCTGGTGCGCGCGCTGGGCGACTTCCGCCTGGTGCAGCAGACCTGGCGCAAGGCCTACGCCGACGGCAAGCTGACCGCGCAGGACACGCCGGCCCCGGCCGCCGCGGCGCCGGGCATGTCCCCCGCCATCAACCTCGCCTGAAGGAGAACGACATGGTCGCAGGAGGAATCGGACAGGTCGGCGGTGGCCAGGTCAACGCCGTGGCGCCCGTCGGGGTGCAGCAGGCGCCGCAGAACGGCAACGTGCAGCAGGCGCAGGGCGGGTCCTGGGCCAGTACCCTCAACACCCTGGTGGAAAACGTGATCGGCGGCACCGTGCATGCCTTGTCGAACGTCGTGCGGGGAATCGATCTTTACGTGCAGTCCGAGGCCCATGCGCTCGGCAATGCGCCGGCGCCGGACCTGGACGAGATCTCGCGCACCACCGTGCTGGGTTCGCTGCCCAACGCTCCGGGCTTCCAGAGCGCGATCAACGATGGCGGCGTGCTGTCGGGGCGTTTCACCAACGCCTTGAACAACAATCAGGCGACCCAGCAGGAAACCGACGTCATGAACCGCCTGAACGGCGTTGCGCTCAATAACCTGACGCGCGGCGGCCAGGCCCTGCAAATGACCCAGCAACAGTTCCATGCCGCCCTGATGTGCGGCGGCCACTTCGTCGTCAACGACGGCGGCGCGCTCGCCAACCAGCTGCAACAGGATGGCGGCGGCCAGATGCAGGCGCGCGGCTCCAGCCACTACAAGGGCTCGCCGCACCAGCAACACGGCATGGACCTGCCCGGCGTCGGCCACCTGCTGATCGGCCGCACCAACAACGGCGACAGCTTCTTCCAACTGGAATCGCACGGCGTCGGCAACCCGCAGCAAGGTTGGGGCGAATGGGCCCAGGAATTCGGCGGTCACATGCTGTCGTGGGGCATGCACATCGGCTCCAGCGCATCCTACGTGCAGATCGGCCCGCACGGCGCCATTGAAGGCAGCGAGAAGGACAACAACCACGTCGTCATCAACTGACGCAAAAACGCCGGGCCTGGGCCCGGCGTTTGTCATTGCGCGGCTTGCTTTGGGGCAGGCGCCCGACGTGATGCCCCGCAAGGCCGCCGCGCCCGCCCTCCCGCCGCGCCGTCAGTCCACCTGCGCGCCCGACTGCTTGACCGCCTTGCCCCACTTCTCGACCTCGCTGGCGATGAAGGTGGCGGTGGCCTCGGGCGTCATCGGCATCGGTTCCGCGCCGCGGTCATGGAAGAACTTCTGCATCTCGGGCGTGCCCAGCACGTGGCCGATCTGCTGGCTCAGGTAGTGGGTCACCTCGGGCGGCGTGCCGCGCGGGGCCAGCACCGACGCCCAGCCAATCGCCTCGAAACCCGGATAACCGCTTTCAGCCACCGTCGGCACATCCGGCAGCTGCGGCAGGCGCTTGGCCGTCGTCACCGCCAGCGCCACCGCCTTCTTGCTCTGCACGTGCGGCAGCCCCGCCGTCACCGAATCCACCATCAGCGGCACCTGATGGCCCAGGAAATCCGCCTGCGCCGGGCCGCTGCCCTTGTACGGAATATGGCGAATGTCGATATTGGCCGCCGCCTTGAACATCTCGGCCGACAAATGCTGCGTGCCGCCAATGCCGGCGCTGGCATACGCCAGCTCGCCCGGATTGGCGCGCGCCTGCTTCACCAGCTGCTGCAGCGACGTGATGCCCGAGGCCGGCGTCGCCAGGAACATCAGCGGCACCGAGAACACCCCCGACACCGGCGCGAAATCCTTGGTCAGGCTGTAGTTGATGGTCTTGTACAGCGTCTGGTTCACCGCCGCGGCCGAACCCGCGATCACCAGCGTGTAGCCGTCCGGCGTCGCCCGCGCGGCCTGCTCCATGCCGATATTGCTGCCGGCGCCGGCGCGGTTCTCCACCACGATCGGCTGCTTGAGCGCCGTGCCCAGCTTCTCGGCCAGCGCGCGGGCGAAGATATCGGTGGCCTGCCCCGGTGGGAACGGCACCACCAGGCGGATGGGACGGTCGGGATACGCCGCATGCGCGGCCGTCGTGGCCGCCGCCAGCACCAGGCCGGCGGCAAGACTGGAAAGAATTCGTGTCATGATCGGTCAGTAAAAAGCGACAAAGGGCGGCGCCTGGCGCCGGCCCTGTTGCATAAAATAGGGAGCCCCGCGCAAGCGGCCCTTTTGAGGCGGCCGTGGGGCGGATCGGCTGGGGGTGCGTCACGATAGCATCCCGCCGCCGATGCTAAATTCGGCATTTACGCGTTTCCCCACCCTTTTTCAACCCGGTTCTCACAATTCAGCAGGCACCGCCATGGAATTCAGCCAGTACAACGTCAACGCCCTCATGGAGATCACCTCCCGCCCGGACCTCGTGTTCGTGCGCGGTCAGGGATCCTGGCTGGAGGATCACGCGGGCAAGCGATACCTGGACTTCATCCAGGGCTGGGCCGTCAACACCCTGGGCCACTGCGCCCCGGAAATGCAAAAGGCCCTGCTGGACCAGTCCAAGCTGCTGATGAACCCGTCGCCGGCGTTCTACAACCTGCCGTCCATCGAACTGGCCAGCCGCCTGACCGGCGCGTCGGTGTTCGACCGCGTGTTCTTCGCCAACAGCGGCGGCGAAGCCAACGAAGGCGCCATCAAGCTGGCGCGCAAATGGGGCCAGGTCAACAAGAAGGGCGCCTA
>LXNH01000023.1_pt1 | contig 30661 bp, 28 predicted proteins | sample 809111 | NCBI WGS metagenome assembly LXNH01 (sample SAMN04870528, study PRJNA318959) | seawater metagenome | biome: 00002010; material: water; isolation source: marine seawater | place: Greece: Milos, Mediterranean Sea | collected 2013-05-29 | depth 5-7 m
CCACCCTGCCGGCCGAGGCCGACATTCCCATCGCCTGGTACGGCACGTCCAACACCGGCATGCTCAAGCATGTCTATCGCCGCGGCCTGGCCGAGCGCTACGGCAAGACCATGCAGTGCATTGCCGGCGTGCATTACAACTTCTCGCTGCCCGAGGCGCTGTGGCAAGTGCTCGACACCCAGCCCGGCACCGACCAGGAGCGGCGCTCGCGCGGCTACATCGGCCTGATCCGCAACTTCACGCGCTACTCCTGGCTGCTGATGTACCTGTTCGGCGCCGCGCCCGCGCTGGCGCGCGACTTCCTGCGCGATGGCGAACACGGCCTGCAGCGGCTGGGCGACCACACCCTGTACCTGCCCCATGCCACCAGCCTGCGCATGAGCGACCTGGGCTACCAGAACAAGGCCCAATCGCAGCTCAAGCTCTGCTACAACGACCTCGACACGTTCCTGGGCCGCCTGTACGACGCGGTCACGCAGCCCTGGCCCGACTACCAGAAGATCGGCACGCATCGCAACGGCGAATGGATCCAGCTCAACACCAACGTGCTGCAGATCGAAAACGAGTACTACTCCAGCATCCGCCCCAAGCGCGCCACCGGCCGCTGCGAGCGCCCGATCACCGCGCTGGCCGAGCGCGGCGTGCAGTACGTGGAAGTGCGCTGCCTGGACATCAACCCCGATTCGCCCGTGGGCATCGACGCCGACACCAGCCGCTTCGTTGACGCCTTTCTGCTGTTCTGCGCCGCCGCCGACAGCCCGTTCTTCCCCGCCAACGGCTACTGTCAACGCAGCGCCGACAACTTCGCCACCGTGGTCAAGGAAGGCCGCAAGCCCGGCCTGCAGCTGAACCGCGACGGCCAGGCCATCGGCCTGGCGCAATGGGGCCAGGAACTGCTGGACCAGATCGCGCCCTACGCCGCCCTGTACGACGCGGCCCTGGGCGGCAGCGCCTACGCCGACAGCCTGGCCGTGCAGCGCGCCAAGCTCGGCCAGCCCGACGCCACGCCGTCGGCGCGCCTGCTGGCCGCGCTGAGCGACAGCGGCGAATCGTTCCACGACTATTCGCTGCGCCAGAGCCGGGGCCATGCGCAGGCCCTGCGCGCCGAGCCGCTGGCCGCAGCGGTCGCGGCCGAGTACCGCCAGGCCGCGCTCGATTCCAGCGCCGAACAATTGCGCATCGAGCAGTCCGATGACGTCGACTTCGACACCTACGTCGCCCGCTATCACGCCGCCCTGAAGGCCCCGCGCAAATAAGGCGTATTGTTAGGGTTTTGGATCAGGAGGCTTTCCCCATGCGCCGCATTGCAACATTACTGCTGGCCCTGGCCGCCGGCGCGGCCGGGATCTCCCACGCCGCGCCGCCGCCCATGCAGACCGTGGCATCGGTCGACCTGAAGCGCTATGCCGGCAAGTGGTACGAGATCGCCAATTTTCCGATGTTCTTCCAGCGCAACTGCGTGGGCGACACCACCGCCGAGTACACGCAACACCCGGACGGCACCGTCGGGGTGAACAACCGCTGCCGCACCAAGGACGGCGACATCGACTCGGCCTCGGGCACCGCCACCGTGGTCGAAGGCAGCAACAACGCCAAGCTCGAAGTGTCGTTCTTCAAGCCGTTCAAAGGCGACTATTGGATCATCGGACTCGATCCGGATTACCGTTGGGCCGTGGTCGGCACGCCCAACCGCAAGTACCTGTGGATCCTGTCACGCTCGCCGCAGTTGCCCAAGGAAGACCTGGACCGCGCCCTGGCGGCCGCGACCGCGCAAGGCTATCAGCTCGACGAGCTGCGCTATACGCCGCAGCAGTGACGGCCTCGGGGCGCCGCCCGCGGTCGACGACCGCGGCGCCGCGCTCGCCGTGCGCTGTGCGCGCCTTCAGCCCGCATAGTCACGCGCCAGCCGCACCACCGTCACGCCCGGCTTGAGCTGGCGCAGCGACGGCATCACCAGGGTGCAATTGTCATAGGGCGTGACGATCGCCCGGCCGTCGGCGCGGCCGATCTCCGACCCCGCCTTCTCCAGCGTTTCCAGGCCCTGCCAGGGTTGCGAGAAGCGCAGGTCCATCGACGGCGCAACCACCGCGTCGGTGACTTCCAGCACGCGCTGCGTGGCCGCGTCCGGCTGCCGCCAGCCGGCCGGCACATCGTCCGCATCGATCACGCCCGACTCGACCAACATGCGCGCCACCATGTCGCGCGCCACACCGCGCGCGGCTGGATCGCCATGAAACCCGCATTCGATCAACAACGCGCAGGCGTCGTCGTTCGATGCATCGCCGAAGCGGCCATAGTCGCGCATGCGCACGCCGTCCTTGTGGCCGGCGTCCACGATCACGTGCTGCGGCGCCTTCAGGCGTCGCGCCAGCGCAATATTGCGCGGCAGCACACCGGTCAGCAGCAGGGGTGCGCCCGGTTCATGCATGGAATGCAGGTCCAGCAGCCAGTCGGCGCGCTCGACCCAGGGCCGCAATTGCGCCGCGCGCCGGCGATCGCTGCTGGTGGGATTATCCAGCCGCTCGGCGCTCCAGACACGGTTCATATCCTCGTCCACGAAACGCGAGGCGTCGTGGCGCGCCAGATCGAAACGGTCGAACGCCGGCAGGTTGCAAAAGGCCAATGTCAGGCGCCCACGCCGCGGCCGCAGCCCCGCCGCCAGCAGATCCTTGAGCGCCCAGGCGCCGCATAGTTCGTTGCCGTGCACCAGCGCCGACAGCATCAGGGCGCGGCCCGGCAAGCCCGAATCGAAATGCCAGACGCCCGGTGTGTCGGTATTGCCCAGGCGCTCGGCGGCGAGGTCGGGGACGGGAAGCGTGAAATCCATGGTGTTGCCTGCGTTGCTGCGGAAAAGGATGATGGAAAACGTGTAGCCGGACACGGCGACGGCCGCCAAGGGGCGGCCGTCGCCGTCCGGCCCGGATGCGCGCTACTGCGCCTCGATCCTGGCGGCCTTGACCAGCGCGCCGTACTTGCGCGCTTCCTCGGCCTGGTAGGCCACCGGATCCACGCCCACTTGCGCCAGCACGCCGCCGGCCTCCTGCATCTTGGTGCGGAATTGTTCAGACTTGAGCGTGTCGGCCAGCGCCGCGCGCAGCTTCGATGCCACCGGTTCCGGCAGGCCGGCCGGGCCATACAGCGAGAACGACACGCTGACATCGACCGCTTCGAAGCCCGGAGTCTCGGCCAGCGCGGGGATGTCCGGCGCCACCGGCGAGCGCTGCTTCTGCGTCACGCCCACCGCCACGATATTGCCGCCACGGACCTGCGGCAGGCCGGATGACAGCACCAGCATGCCGAAGTCCAGCTGTCCGCTCATCAGGTCGGTCACCAGCGGCGACACGCCGCGGTACGGGACATGCTCGGCGCGCGTGGCAGTGGACTGGTTGACCATTTCGCCGGCCAGATGCAGCGACGTGCCCACGCCGGATGAGCCGTAATTGAAGGTGCCCGGCGCCGCGGCGCGCAGCTTCTGCAGATAGTCGGCCGCGTTCTTGACGCCCGACTGCTTGCTGGCCGCCAACAGCATGGGTTGGGACGCGATCACGCCCAGCGCGGTGAAATCCTTGGCGCCGTCGTACTTCACGGCGCTGTTGATCATGCGGGCGATGACCATCTCATTGGTCGCGCCCAGCAGCAGCGTGTAGCCATCCGGTGCGGCCCGGGCCACCCGCTGCGCGCCGATGGTGCCGCCGGCGCCGCCGGCGTTCTCGATCACCACGCTCTGGCCCAGGCGCTTGGCCAGTTCCTCGCCGAACAGGCGCGCGGTCAGGTCGACGCTGCCGCCGGCGGGATAACCGACGACCAGCGAAATCGGATGATCGGGGTAGCCGGCGGCGCCGGCCGGCGCGGCGATGGCCAGCGTCGACGCGGCGCAGAGCGCGGCCAACGCGCCGCGTAGCGGATGCGTAATGGAAATCATGAGTTTCTCCCTGGGGTGCTGTCGTGGACGGCGGCGCCGTCTCGTTTGAAATATCGGAAGACATTCTGCGGCGCGCTGCCCGGCCATAATGTGCCAAATCAGCACATTCCCGTGCTGATTGGGTTGGCAGGAGGCAAGCTTCACGATGTTCGCCCGTACGCCGGGCGGCCCGCGGCAGCCTCCCTGAAAGACGCCTCGCCCAGGCCCTAGGCCTTGCGGTTGGCGGTGGCTTCCCAGGCCGCCTCGGCCACGTCCGCCAGGCGCGCCCGCGAGCGGTACAGGCGCACTTCGAAAGCGATTTCGTCGCTGCGTCCGCCCAGCGATACCAGGGTGCCACGGCGGCAATCGGCCGCCACCATCGACCACGGCAGCCAGGCCACGCCCAGCCCCTTGGCCGCCGCGCCATGGGCGGCGTCGAGCGAATCACTGCGCACAAACGGCACCAGCGCATAGGGCGTGGATTCGAGCCGATCGCCGAGGATGCGTTCCATCGACAAGCCGCCGGCGTAGGTGATGAGCGGTACCGGATGGCCGCCTTCGCCCAACACGTAACGGGCGCGACCGCGGCCATCGGCCTGGCTCACCGGCACCAGCTTGTCGGTGCCCAGCGTCATGTAGCGGTAGCGCACCGGATTGAGCGGCATCGACAGGGCCGGATGCTCGTAGCAGCAAAGCAGGTCGACCTTGCCCTGCTCCAGCCGCACCGCCATGTCTTCCATCTTGCCCGTGGAGATTTCCAGCTGGGTGCCCTCGGTCAACACCTTGGGCGCGCGATGCCGCAGGCGCGCGATCCAGTCGGCCACCAGGGTGCGCGCCAGGCTGCGGCCGGTGGCAATGCGCAGCACCGCTTCGCCGCCCGCGCCGGAACTGCGGATCCGGTGGCGCACCAAGCCCATCTGCTCGACCACCTGGGTGGCGGTCTTGAGCAGCGCCTCGCCTTCGGCGGTCAGCGTGACCGGCACGCGCTGGCGGTCCACCAGCGGCGCGCCGGCCCAGGCCTCCAGGGCGCGGATGCGGCGGCCGAACGCGGGGTGCGTCACGTGCCGCGCCTCGGCGGCGCGCACGAAACTGCCGCTCTGCGCCAGCGCGATCAGGTCTTCGAGCAGCTTCAGGTCGGCCATGACGCGCCCGCTTACGGCTGCGGCGCCAGGCCCATCATCGCCAGCGTGGCGCGGGTCAGATCGCTGGCCGGGTCCTCCAGTTCGTTCACCAGGTCGAAGTGATTGCAATGCGGCGTGGGGACGCGCGTGGCTTGCAGGCCCGCGCCGGTCCAGGCCCGCTCGAACGCCTCGGTCTGGTTCTTGAAACCCTGCGTCTCCAGGCCACCCACCGCGAGCAGCATCGGGCCCGCGCGCTCGGGCAGGTTGAAGATCGGGCTGTGACGCGCCGCCTGGTCCGGCGTCAGCTGCAGCCAGGTATTGGGCAGGATGTCGCACAGCGGCCGCAGGTCGAACAGGCCGCTCAGCGCCAGCGTGCCCTTGACGATGTCGTCCGGCACCCCGTAGCGGGCCGGCCAGCCGGGCGCGGCCAGCATCCCCGCCAGATGGCCGCCGGCGGAGCTGCCGCCAACATAAATGCGGTCGGGGTCGATGCCGTAGGTGGCGGCGTTGCGGTACAGCCAGGCCAGCGCCGAACGCATTTCGCGCACCACTTCGGGCAGGGTCGCCTCGGGCGCCAGGGTGTATTCCGGCACCGCCACGGCCGCGCCGGCCGCGTTGAAGGCTTCGGCCATGACCGGCGCGTCTTCCTTGCGCTGCGCGCGCCAATAGCCGCCGTGGATGAACACGAACAGCGGCGCCGGCGCGCGGCTGGCGGCGGGCAGGAACAGGTCCAGCCGCTCGTCCTCGCCCATGCCGTAGCGCAGGTCCAGCAGGCCCGGGCGGCGCGATTTCACCGCGGCGGCCGATTCGGCGTAGCGGCGCACGCAGGCGTCGAAATCCGCCACCGACTCGCGAGCGTTGTATTGCACCTCGCGCTCGGCGATGGTGGGAAAAAAGAGATCGATAACCGAGTCACGCATGAATGGCCTGCCTGTCGTCCTGGGAAATGATGTGTTCGATGAATTGCGCGGTCTTGCGATAGTGCGCCGCCAGCATCGCCACCGAGCGCTCGGCATCGCGCGACAGCGCCGCCTCCAGCAGTTGGCGGTGCTCGTCGTCGACATTGCGTTCGGGGCCATAGGCGGTGGCGCCGGCGCGCGCCGGGCGCCGGTAGCGCTCGGTCTGCGCATACAGCTGCGTGGACAGGTCCAGCAGCCAGTGCGAGCGGCAGGCGCCGATCAGCGCGTGATGGAAATCCAGATGGCGCGCTTCCAGCGAGTCTTCCAGCTCCTGGCTGGGCGGCACGGCTTCGCTGGCGCGCTGCGCGGCCCGCGTCAGCGCGTGGTAGGCGCCGACCAGGCGCGCCTCCCAGGCGTCGTCGGCGTTGGCCAGCGAGCGCCGCAAGGCATCGCAATCGATCAGGATGCGGGTTTCGCAGGCATCCCACATTTCCTCGACCGATAGCGGCGCGATGCGAAAGCCGCGCGAGGTGGTGGTGATCACCATGCGTTCGCTGCGCAGGCGGTTCAGCGCCTCGCGGATCGGCGAGAAACTGCTGCCATAGCGTTGCTTGAGCAACTCCAGGCGCAACGACTGGCCGGGCGCGAACGCGCCGCTCATGATGTCGCGCCGCAGCAGGCGGTAGACCTGCTCGGACAGCGTGATTTCCTCGACCTCGGCGCTCCCGTCGGCGCCGGGCTCGTCCTGGCGGGAAGCTTTGATTCTTGGCTTCAACGTGCTCTCCAGATGTCAGCGGCCTGGGGCCGGGGCCGGCGGGCGCTCAGGCGGCCCATTCTACCCGCGGCCCGGCCGCCCTCACCCGCGCGCCTCGCGCGGCGCCTCGGGCAAGGGTTCGAAGCCGCCATCCAGGTCGGCCGCGCCCGAGTCGGCCAGGTCGTCATAGCGCGCCGCCTGCAGCGGCCGCCGGTTCACGCGCAGGTCGAACACATCGAAACGGTTGTAGTGGCCGACGATGTCGTGCATCTGGCGCGGCTGGATGCAGCGCGACAGGTCGATATCGGCATAGACGATGCCTTCGTCGTCGATCAGCGGCTCGCCGATCACGCGGCCGTCCGGCCCCAATATCCCCGAAAACGCACTGTTGCGGCGCGCCAGCATTTCGCGCGCCTCCGGATGGCTGGCGCTGATGGCGTCCTGGATTTCGGTGGAAATGGTAGAGCAGGACACCACCGTGAACACCTTGCCCTCGAACGAGTGCGCCGCCGCCCGCAGGCGGATGGCCTCGGCCATGTCGTAGTCGGGCGGCGCCACCGGCAGCGAGATATAGCTGGCGACGTGCACCATTTCGCCCTGCGCCAGCAGCGCGAAGCGCGCCAGCGTGTTGGTGTTCTCGCCGCAGGCCAGGCCGCCGAGCTTGCCGACCGAGGTGTCATAGACGCGCAGCGATTCGCCGTCGCCGTGGGCCCAGGTCAGCTTTTCGGCCCAGGTCGGCACCAGCTTGCGGTGGCGGCCGAGGATGCGGCCCTCGTCGTTGATGAAGACCATGGTGTTGTAGATCGTGCCCACGCCATGGCGGCTGCGCTCGTTCACGCCCACCACCACGTTGACGCGGTGCTGGCGCGCGGCCTGCGCGATGCGGCGGATCTCCGGCCCGGGCAGTTCGATCGCGCTCTTGCAGAGCTTCTCGAACCACGGACTGCCCTGCACCGGGTTCATCACCCAGCTCCAGTAGGGATAGGCCGAAACAAACACCTCGGGAAAGGCCACCAGGGTGGCGCCGTGGCCGGCGGCCTCGGCGATCAGCGCACAGGTCTTGTCGACGGTGGCGTCGGTGTCCAGGAACACCGGGGCCGCCTGGACGGCAGCGGCCTTGAAGACGGGCAGGTTCAACATGCGTATGGCTCCCAGATACGGTCAGATGCCGAGATAACGTTGCGCCAGTTCGGGCTGCGCGGACAATTCCGCGGGCGCGCCGGACCAGGCCACGCGGCCCTTGTCGACGATGTAGTGGCGGTCCACCAGCGTCGCCATTTCGGGCAGATTCTTGTCGATCACCAGGATGGTCTGGCCTTCGGCCTTCAACGCGCGCAGGCAACGCCAGATCTCCTGGCGGATCAGCGGCGCCAACCCTTCGGTGGCTTCGTCCAGGATCAGCAGCTTGGGATTGGTCATCAGCGCGCGGCCCACCACCAGCATCTGCTGCTCGCCGCCCGAGAGCGTGCGCGACGACTGCGCGCGGCGTTCCTTCAGACGCGGGAACAGCGCGTAGACGCGCGCCAGGTCCCAGCCGCCGGGCGCGGCGCGCGAGGTGGCCACCAGGTTCTCCTCCACCGAAAGCGAGCCGAACACGCGCCGCCCTTCCGGCACCAGCCCCACGCCCAGCCGCGCCACCGCGCTCGGCGCCGGCCGCGACAGCGCCTGGCCCCGGAATTGCACCTGACCGCCGGTGGCCGGCAGCATGCCCATCAGTGTCTTGATGGTGGTGGTCTTGCCCATGCCGTTGCGGCCGATCAGCGAGATCACCTCGCCCTCGGCGGCCTCGAAGGCCATGCCGAACAGCACCTTGCTCGACCCGTAGCCGCCGGTCAGGCCCTCAACCTTCAACATGTTCTTCTCCCAGGTAGGCGGCGCGCACTTCCGGATGACGCCGCACCTCGTCGGGCGCGCCGCTGAACACCACCTTGCCGTAGACCAGCACACTGATGCGGTCAGCCAGCGCGAACACCGCATCCATGTCGTGCTCGACCAGCAGGATGCCGTAGTCGCCCTTCATGCCCAGCAGCAGGCGCGTCATGCGCGCCGATTCCTCCGGCCCCATGCCGGCCATGGGCTCGTCCAGCAGCAGCAGGCGCGGCGCGCGCGCCAGGGCCACCGCCAGTTCCAGTTGGCGCTTCTCGCCGTGGGCCAGGTCCGCGGTGCGCACGTGGCGGCGCTCGGCCAGCCCGACGTGCGTGAGCCATTGCATGGCCTGCGCTTTCAGGCCGGCATCGCGACGCGGATCGGACCAGGCCCCAAAGGCGCGGCCGCCCTTGAGCATGCTGGACAGGATCACGTTTTCCAGCGCGGTGTATTCCTGGCACAGTTCGGTGATCTGGAACGAGCGCCCCAGCCCCAGTCGGGCGCGCTCGAAGGCGCGCAGCGCCGTCACGTCGCGCCCGTCCAGCTCGATGGTGCCCGAGTCCGGCTGGATCTCGCCGCAGATCTGTGCGATCAGCGTCGACTTGCCGGCGCCGTTCGGGCCGATGATGGCGTGGATTTCCCCGGCGCGCACGTCCAGGTCCACGCCATTGGTGGCGACCACCGCGTCGAACGCCTTGCGCAGCTGCGTCAGGCGCAGCAGGGAGGTGGGTTCAATCCGCATGGCGCGTCTCCAAGAGGCGGCCGAACAGACCCTTCTGGCCCCACAGCACCACCAGCACCAATATCGGCCCCATGTACAGCAGCCAATGCTCGGTCAGCGACGACAGCATCTGCTCCAGCCCCAGGAACACCGCCGCGCCGGCGATCGGGCCCAGCAGCGTGCCCACGCCACCGAGAATGACGATCGCCATCAGCTCGCCCGACTTGGTCCAGGCCGCCATGTCGGGCGTCACCAGCCCGGCGTAGTTGGCCCACAGCACGCCCGCCAGCCCCGTGCCCACCGCCGACAGCACGAAGGCGCTCAGGCGGTACGGCGTGGGCGCCACGCCCAGGTTGATGGCGCGCCGCTCGCTCTGGCGCAGCGCCTGCAACACCATGCCGAAACGCGAGTTGGTGATGCGGATGCACAGCAGCGTCCAGATCGTCAGCAGCGCCAGGCAGACGTAGTAGAACGTCAGCGGATTCTCCAGGTTGAGGCCTGGCAGCACGTTGCGCTGCGAGATCATCAAGCCATCGTCACCGCCATAGAACTGCAGCGACACCAGGATGAAATACACCATCTGCCCGAACGCCAGGGTGATCATGATGAACTGCACGCCGCGCGTGCGCAGCGCCAGGTAGCCGAACAACCAGCCCGCCAGCGCGCACACGACCAGCGCGATCGGCCACACCACCAGCGCGGCGTTGCTGCCGGCCCAGCCGAACAGCGGCCCGGCTTCCGTGGTGTGGAAGGCAATGATGCCCACCGCATAGCCGCCCAGCCCGAAGAACATCGCATGGCCGAAACTGACCATGGCGCCATAGCCGATCACCAGGTCCAGGCTGACCGCGGCCAGGCCGTAGATCAGAAAGCGCGTCACCACGCCGACCAGGAACGGCGTGTCCGTGGCCGCCGCCGCGCCCGGCAGCGCCAGCAGCAGGATCAACCCGGCCAGCCCCCAGCGCGCGCGATTCGAAAGTCTCTTTGCCATCATCATCCCCGCGCCGGGAACAGGCCGCCCGGCTTGGCGATCAGCACAATCGCCATCAACACATAGATACTGGCCGATGCCAGGCCCGCCGCCAGCGGATCGGCCGTGGCCGGGGAAAACACCGCGCCCAGCAGTTGCGGCAGGAAGGCCCGCCCCATGCTGTCGACCATGCCCACCAGCAGCGCCCCCGCCAGCGCGCCGCGCACCGAGCCCACGCCGCCAATCACAATGACCACGAAGGTGGTGATCAGGATGCGTTCGCCCATGCCGATTTCCACCGCCAGCAGCGGCGCCGCCATCACCCCCGCCAGGCCGCAGAGCAGAGCGCCCAGGCCGAACACCAGGGTGTAGAGCTTCTTGATGTCCACGCCCAGCGCGTCGACCATTTCGCGGTCGTCGGCGCCGGCGCGGATCAGCATGCCGATGCGGGTGCGGTTCACCAGCCACCACAGCCCCACGGCCACCAGCGCGCCGACCGCGATGAACGACAGCCGGATCAGCGGATACTGGAACCCCGGCGCCAGCGTCACCGCGCCTTCCAGGAAGGACGGGATGCCCACCAGCGGCGGCCGCCGCCCGAATATCAGGCTGACCGCCTCGTTGGAGAACAGCAGCAGGCCGAACGTCGCCAGCACCTGGTACAGGTGATCGCGCTTGTACAGTTTGCGGATCACCAGCAACTCCACCGACACGCCGTACAGCCCCGCCCCCAGCAGCGCCGCCAGCACGCCCGCCAGGAACGAGCCGGTGGTGCCGATGGCATAGGCCGCACAGTACGCGCCCACCATGTAGAACGAGCCGTGGGTCAGATTCACCACGCCCATGATCCCGAAGATCAGGGTCAGCCCGGCCGCGAGCAGGAACAGCATCGCGCCGAACTGCAGCCCGTTGAGCATCTGTTCGAAGAACAAGGTCATGACGGCATCTTGCAGAATTGGGCGTAGGCGTCCTTGTCATCGGACACCAGCTTGCGCACCCGGTGCGGCGCCAGGTTGCCGTCGGCATCCTTCTCGATCCGCATCAGGTACAGGTCCTGTACCGGGTGCTGGTTGGTGTTCATGCTGAACTTGCCGCGCAGCGAGGCGAACGCCGGCTGGCGCAGCGCAGCGCGGAACTCGGCCTGGCGCGACAGGTCGCCGCCGGTGGCCTTCAGGCCGGCGCCGATCAGCTGCGCCGTGTCATAGGCCTGCATGGCGTAGTCGGTGGGCACGCGGCCATAGGCCTCCTTGAATGCCCGCACGAAGGCCTTGGACTGCGGATTGTCGAAGTCCTGCGACCAGATGCCGGTGGTGTACGCGCCCAGCGACGCCTCGCCGGTGGCCTTGATCATGCGCGCGTCCATCGAGAAGCTCGGCATCAGCATCGGCACAGTCTTGTTCAGGCCCGCCGCCGCGTACTGCTTGACGAAATTGATGCCGGTGCCGCCCGGATGGAACTGGTAGACCGCGTCCGGCGCCAGCGACCGCACCCGCGCCAGCTCGACCGAGAAGTCCGACTGGTCCAGCTTGGTGTAGATCTCGGCGGCCACCTCGCCCTTGTAGGTGCGCTTGAAGCCTTCGATGGCATCGCGCCCGGCCTGGTAGTTGGGCGCCAGCAGCGCCACGCGCTTGTAGCCCAGTTCGTTGGCCGCCACGCCGCCGGCCGTGTGGAAGGCGTCGTTCTGGTACGAAGCCACGAAGTAGTTCTGGTCGCACTTCTCGCCGGCGAAGTTCGACGGCCCCGGGTTCAGGCTGACGTAGAACGCGCCCGACCTGACCACGCCCGGCACCACCGCCGCCAGCACGTTCGAGAAGTTGACGCCGGTGAACAGCTTGATGCCCGATTGCAGCATGCGGTCCGCCGCCTGCTTGGCGTTGGCCGGCTTCAAGCCATCGTCCTCGATCACCAGTTGCACCGGCACCCCGCCCAGCATGCCGCCGCCCTGCTTGATCGCCAGGTTGAAGGCGTCGCGCTCGTCCTCGCCGATATAGCCGGCCGGCGTCGACAGCGTGGCGATGAAGCCGATCTTGACCGGTTCGGCCGCCTGCGCCGCGCCGCCCAGCGTCCAGGCCAGGCCCGCCGCCCACAGTGTTTGCTTGATCATTGTTTTCCCCTTGGAGACCGCCGCGCGGCGCGCGCCGGAATTTCGCCTAGACCGCCACCACCGGATGGCGCAGCGTGCCGATGCCTTCCACGCACGCCACCACCACATCGCCCGGCCACAGCCATTCCTGCGGCTTGCGGCCCGCGCCCACGCCTTCCGGCGTGCCGGTGGCGATGATGTCGCCCGGCTCCAGCGTGATGCCGGCGCTGATGTCCGAGATCAGGAATGGCACCTTGAACAACATGTGGCGCGTGTTCGAGCCCTGCTTTTTCTCGCCGTTGACCGTCAGCCACAGGTCCAGCACCTGCGGATCGGGAATCTCGTCGGCCGTGACGATGCAGGGGCCGAACGGCGCATAGGTATCCTGGCCCTTGGAATAGATCCACTGGCCGGCGCGGCGGCAGTCGCGCGCGCTCATGTCGAGCATCACGCTGTAGCCGAACACGTACGACAGCGCATCGGCCTCGGCCACGCGCGAGGCGCGGCGGCCCATGATCACCGCCAGTTCCACTTCCCAATCCAGTTGCTGGGTGATCTTGGCGTTATGCTCGATGGGATCGCCCGGGCCGATCACGGTAGTGGGCGGCTTGGAGAAAATCACCGGCTGCTTGGGCAGGTCGGCCGAGGTATCCAGCGTGCGGCTCGATTCGGCCACGTGTTCGACGTAGTTCAGGCCGATGCCGAAGATGTTCTTGCGCGGGCGCGGAATCGGCGCCAGCAGCTTGACGTTCTCCTGTGGCAACGCGGTGCCCACGGGCCAGGCGCCGCGGTACGCCTCCATCAGCCTGGCGGCCTGCGCCACGGCCACGGGGCCCAGATCGATGAAGGCCAGCATGTCGTCCGGCAGCGCCACGCCGCCGGCCGCGCCCAACAGGGCCAGGTCGATCACATAGCCTTCGGCCAGCGCGCCCAGGCGGGCGGCGGCGGTGGGATGGGCGCGAAAAGTTACCAAGCGCATAGGAACTCCAGGAAATTCAAAACGAGTTGAGACAGGCGCCCGGCTTGCGCCGGGCGGCGGATAAAGATTCAGTAGGGTGGGCGCCAGCCGCTAGATCAGTTTCTGGTGGCCGTCGTTGTCCTTGACCGCTTCCTCGCGGTAGAGCGCCAGCGCGCGCATCACCGGCAGGTCGTTGAAACAGAACAGGCAGGCATCGTCGTTGGACGACAGGTTGGCGTGCTCGTGCACGGCCCACGACGGCACACAGAAGATGTCGCGCTCGGTCCAGTCGTAGCGCTTGCCGTCGATGACCGAAAAGCCGCTGCCCTTGGCCACCTGGTAGAGGAAGCTGCCGGTGTGGCGGTGCGCCTTGGTGTGCTCGCCCGGACGCAGCAGCTGCATGCTGGCGCCGATGGTCGGCATGACCGGGCCGCCGGTGGCGGGGTTGACGTACTCCATCAGGATGCCGTCGTAGGGGCTGCCCGCCGACACCCGCGCATGGCGGCGCAGCGCTTCGTAGGTGGGCTCCCATTCGTACTTGAACAGCGGCGAATACGGCTTGGTCCAGCCCGTCGTCTGCGGCCGCAGCGCGGCATTGCCCCAGGCGGCGCTGGTGTCATCCACCGGGTGCGTCACGGTCTGGTTCAGGTCGGGATGCACGGCATAGAAACCGGCCTCGAAGGCGTTGACCAGCGGGATGTCCAGGCCGTCCTGCCAGATGCAGGTGGTGCCGTCTTCGGCCACGCCATGTTCGTGCCAGGTGCCGTTGGGCGTGAGCACGAAATCGTTCGCGCCCAGCGTCATCTTGTGGCCGTCCACCACCGTGAAGGCGCCCTGGCCTTCCATGATGAAACGCAGCGCCGAATGCGAATGCTTGTGCGCCGAGGCCAGTTCGCCCGGCCGCATCACCTGCAGGCCCGAATACAGCCAGCCGACCGCGGCGGCGACGTCGCGCCGGCCCGGGTTGTTCAGGTAGATCACGCGGCGGCCGGCTTCTTCGGGCGACACCAGCTCGGCCGAGCGCAACACGTGGCCACGCAGCTCCTGGTAGCGCCAGACCACCGGCACCGACGCCGAGCGCGGCGCCCACGGTTCGATCTTGTTGGCGACGGTCCAGAGCGCGCCGGTTTCGAGCCGCGCCAGGTCCTGGTAATAGGCGATGCGCTCGGGCGAATCCGCCACGTTGGCGCGGCCGGCGGTGTCTTCCCGATAGGCGTCGTACCTGTTCGCTTCCATCCCTTGCCTCTTTTTATAAAAATCAAAAGATTTTCGAAAATATTAGAGGCGACGGTGGAATCGGGCAATGATTGCGCGCTAGGGGTTTTCCTTGAGCCCGTCATTCCTGGCGAAAAAAACCGTCAGCGCCACGAAAAATACTGTACAAAAACACAGTTCACCGTGCTACATTTCGCTCGCCCCAGAAACGTCGTCCAGGAGACTCCTGTGTCCGAAGCCGCCCATATCGCCCAGACTCACGTCATCCAATACATCGTCGTTCCCTACCGCGCCGCCGCCAATGGCGTGGCCCCCGGCGAGATCCGGCCCGCCAGCAGCGAGTTCGGCGCCATCCGCATCGCCAACGCCATGGCTGCCAAGTTCGCCGGCGTGGCCGCCTACGAGGTCATGATCGACAAGGAAACCGGCGACATGGAGTCGCCGCGCATCCTGGCGCAGATCGGCACGGTGCCGTCGCTGGACGACTGACCGCGCCGCCTTGGCCGCGCCCAATGCCAACGCCGCCGACGCCACATCGCGGCGCCGGCGGCGCATGGACCGCTGAACGTGTGCGCATCCCGCCGAAGTTGGGGTGAGCGGACTGAGAGTGGAGCTAGGGAGGTGGCCGCTTTTTTCGCGTCTGTGGCCGGGTAAGACGCCCAGTCCGCTCAATACAACCGCGGCGCTCCGGCAACGCACATCCCGCGCGCGCCGCCGGAGCGCTGGCCGCCGCTTAGAAGCGGTGACGCACGCCCACCATGCCGACGGTGCTCTTCACGCCGTCGACGAAGGCGAAGTTCGTCGCATACGACGCCAGCGCGTACAGGTTGGTGCGCTTGGACAAGTTGTAGGTGTAGCCCAAGCTGTAGATGTTCATGGTCGCATCGTCGCCCGTCAACGAGGTGTTGTTGGCGTCGGCACGCTGCCACGACACCATCAGGTTGCCAGCGCCACCGAGCGGCGCCGACAGGCCGACCAGGTACGCATTCGACTTGAAGTCCTTGGCGATCGCATTGGTGCTCAGGCCCTTGGCGGCGGGGCTGCCACTGCCGAAGGCGTTGATCGATTGGCCGCCGAACCAGCCGTCACGCGTCTGGCCATAAGCCAGGCCAAGCTTGACCACTTCGAAGTCATACGAAGCGCCAATGATCCATTGTTTCGGCGTCTCGTCGGTGCCGAGCTGGTTGGCCGGGTTCAACTGGTCGTAGGTCAGCGCCACATTCAGGGGACCGTTGACATAGCGCAGGCCGGTGGTGATGCCACGCGTGTTGTCGGCGGTCTTGAAGCCGGTTTGCGCGGAGGTCGTGTCGGCCACGTTGAACGAGTAGCCCAAGCCGAACTGGAAGCCGCTGAACGACGGGGTCTGATACATGACCATGTTGTCGTAGCGGACCGTGTTGGCGGCGCTGAAGGCAGCGCCCACGTTGGCCTGGCCGTAGCTGGCGCTGAACGGATCGATCGGGGCGATGTACTTCGAAGCGATGTTGGTCTGGCGGCCGAAGTCCAGCTGGCCCCAGGCATTGCTCTTCAGGCCGACGGTGGCTTGGCGGCCAAACAGGCGGCCGCTCTGGCCCGACTGGCCGTTGGTCGAGTTGAAGCCGCTTTCCAGCGTGAACACCGCGCTCAGGCCATCGCCCAGGTCTTCGGCACCGCGCAGACCCCAGCGCGAACCGCTGGACACGCCGTTGGACATGCCGACCTTCGATTCCTTGTAGCCATCGTTACCCTTGATGCGCTGGAAACCCACGCCGGTATCGATCAGGCCGTACAGAGTCACCGAGGTTTCAGCCTGCGCCACGCCGGACAGCGCGGCGAAGAGAGCGGTGACGAGCAGAGTTTTCTTCATTACAGATTCCCGTTGATTGACAAGACATGCATATGCGGAGCGGCACGCCACGCAGGCGGCGGCTTCCGCGCATGACCGGAACGGATTCTAGGGACGCTGTATGTCAGTCTTTTTGCGCGGCGCCGCAAAAGCCGCGCAATCCGCGCAATTCACGGGAATCGGACGGCATCGTGGCGCGCAGCCGACATCCGCCCTGGCCTCGCCCACGCGCCCAGGTCTGTCATTGCGATGTGCTATGAAAGTGCGCGCGGCTTGTCTGGCCCCGGCCGGCTGCGGCAAAATGTTCGTACCCTGCCTTCCCTCTCCTCCCCGCCATGACCGATTCGGTGACCCAGTTCGATCGTCATCGCCCCCGCCTGTATGCCATCGCCTACCGCATGCTCGGTGAAGTGGCCGAGGCCGAGGACGTGGTGCAGGATGCCTGGCTGCGCTGGCACGGCGCCGACCGCGCCCACGTGGACAACGCCGAGGCGTGGCTGGTCACCACCACCACCCGCCTGGCCATCGACCGCCTGCGCCTGGCCAAGGCCGAGCGCGCACGCTACGTCGGCGTGTGGCTGCCCGAACCCATGCTGATGGCCGCCCCGGCCACGCCCGAGCAGATCCACGAACAGGCCGATGACGTATCGGTGGCGTTCCTGTTCATGCTGGAACGCCTGTCGCCGGACGCCCGCGCCGCCTTCCTGATGCGCGATGTCTTCGACGCCGACTACGAAGACATCGCGCGGACCCTGGACAAGCGTCCCGCCGCGGTCCGCCAGCTGGTGCACCGGGCCCGCTTGCAGTTGCGCCAGGGCTCCCCGCGCGAGGCCGTGCCGCGGGCCACGCTGCGGCGCCTGCTGCTGGCCTTCGCCGACGCCATGCAGCGCAGCGATTTCCATGGCCTGCACGCCCTGTTGAGCGATGACGCCGAACTCATCGGCGATGGCGGCGGCAAGGTCGGCAGCTTCGCCAGCCTGGTGGGTGGCAAACGGTTGGCGCAATTGTTCTATGCGGGCAAGCGCCGCTACCGCGACGCGCTGCGCATCGAGGTGGTCGAAGTGAATGGGCAATGGACGCTGCTGCGCTTCATCGACGGCCAGCTCGAATCCGTGCAGTCCTACGACACGGATGGTGAACGCCTGACGCGCGTCCTGGTGCAGCGCAATCCCGACAAACTGGCACGCATCGCCGCCACGCTGGCCCACGCCTGAGCGCCCACCGCGTTGGTGCCTGGCGGGCAACATGGTGATCCCCTGCAGGGGACTACCGCCTGGCCGGCGGCACTTCTACGATGCGCCTGTCTCCATTGAATCGAGGACCGGCCATGTCAACGCCCAGGAAGATCGCCATCACCCTTGCCACCGCCGGCGTGTCGCTGCTAGGCCCGCTGGCCCAGGCCGCCGCCCCCCATTCCCCGCATACCGGCGGCGCGGCCGATCCGGTCGTCACGGAACTCATGAGTAAGGCCTTGCCGGGCGTCCCCGGCAAGGAAGCGCTGATGATCACCGTCGACTACCCGCCCGGCGCCGCCGACCCCATCCACCGCCATGACGCCTCCGCCTTCGTCTACGTGCTCGAAGGCAGCATCGTCATGCAGGTCAAGGGCGGCAAGGCGGTCACCCTGACCGCCGGCCAGACCTACTACGAAGGGCCGGACGACATTCACACGGTGGGGCGCAACGCCAGCCAGACCCGGCCCGCCCGCTTCCTGGTGGTGCTGATCAAGAATCCCGGCGCGCCCGCGCTGGTTCCCATCCAGTAGGCAATACCCATGGCGGCCCCGCATGCCCCGGGGGCCGCCGATGCAGACCGCTTTTTTTCGGGGACGATGTCACAAAGCCGGCGGGCGCCGCGTCTTGGAGGGTAGGATCAACCCACTCGCCGAGCCGCCATCATGTCGATCTCCCCTCTCGCCTCGTCTTCTTCCCCCGCGTGCGCCGCGTCGGATTCGCTGGCCGACAGTTTCGCCACCAGCTATGCCGGCGTGGTCGCCTTCATCGCCGTCGCCGCCGAAGGCAATTTCGCCAAAGCCGGCGACCGCCTGGGTATCGGCCGTTCGGCCGTCAGCCGCAGCGTCCAGAAGCTGGAAGACCAACTGGGCACGCGCCTGTTCCTGCGCACCACCCGCAGCACCTCGCTGACCGTCGAAGGCAAGCGCTTCTATGAACAGTGCCACCCCGGCGTGGAACACATCGTGCGGGCCCTGGACGACATGCGCGAGCTGCGCGAGGGGCCGCCCGCGGGCCAATTGCGGGTGTGCTCGACCGTGGGGTTCGGCCGCAAGGTGGTCGCGCCCCTGCTGCAGGCGTTCCGCGCCGCCCATCCGGGCATCTCGGTGGAACTGTTGCTGGACGACGGCCCCACCGACTTCACCACCGACCGCGTCGACATCTCGTTCCGCAATGGCCGCATGGAAGACAGCCAGGTGATCGCCCGCAAGGTGATTCCCATGCAGATGATGCTGTGCGCCTCGCCGGAGTATGCGGCACGCCACGGTCTGCCGGACAGCGTCGACGCCATCGGCCGCCACCGCTGCGTCAACTTCCGGCTGGCCTCGGGCCGGGTCTACGAATGGGAATTCAAGGTCGACGGCCGCCTGCGCAAAGTGACCCCACCCGCGATGCTCACGTTCAACGACGCCGACCTGGTGTTGCAGGCGGTACTGGACGGCCACGGCCTGGCGCAGATCGCCGGCTACCAGGCCTGTGAACACCTGCGCGCCGGCACGCTGGTGGCCTGCCTGCCGCACCACGCGCCGGACGACCGCGGACATTACCTGTGCTTCCTGAGCCGGCAGCACCTGCCGACGCGCATGCGCGTCTTCATCGACTACATGACCGAACGCATCCGCGCGCTGGACCTGCAGATCATCGACAGCCTGTCGCCGCCTGCCACGTGACGCTCATTGCGTCAGCGCCACCACGCTTTCGATGCCGCCTTGCGTCATCTTGGCGTAGGGACACAGGCGCTCGGTGTCGCGCACCAGCGCCTGGTCGACGCCGGGCAGATGGATGTTGACGTCCGCGCTCAACGCGAACAGGCCATCGACCGGGTCGCGGCCAAAGGCGAGCCCTTCGCTACGGTCGCGCGCCCGAGCGGCCGAACCAGGTATCGAAGTCGATCGCGCCCAGGCGCGCGCCGGCGGCTGGCACCAACGTCGCGTCATCGAGCGCCGCGCCGAAATAGCGCGCCTGCGCATCCGCCTGCACACTTCGCAGGTCGCCGATCCGGGCCATATAGCGCTGCGCCAGCTCGGCCAGGCGCACGCGCTCAGGCCCGGCGATTTCCACGATGCCATTGACCGGCGCGGCCAGCGTCGCATCGGCCATGGCCAACGCCACGTCGTCGGCAGCGATCGGCTGGACGTAGGCCGGCGACAGCCGCACCTGGTCGCCCTCGGTGCTCGACTGCACGATGCCGGCCAGGAACTCGAAGAATTGCGTGCTATGGACGATGGTGTAGGGAATGCCGGCCGCCTGGATCAGGGCCTCCTGCGCGATCTTGCCACGGAAATAGCCACTTTCGGACAGCCGCTGCGTGCCCACCACCGACAGCGCCACGTGGTGGCGCACACCGGCGCGCGCCTCGGCGGCCAGCAGATTGCGTCCCGACGTCTGGAAAAACGCCAATACGGCCTTGTCTTCGAACGATGGCGAGTTGGCCACGTCGACCACCGTGTCGACGCCGGCCAGCGCGGCGTCCAGGCCTTCGCCGGTAAGGGTGTTGACGCCCGTCGCGGGCGATGCGGCAATTGCGTCATGGCCGCGCTCGACAAGCCGCCTGACGAGTCTGGCGCCGATCAGGCCTGTGCCGCCGATTACCAGGATCTTCATGCTGTCTCCTCAGTTGAACTTGGCCTTGTCCAGGCCATAGGCTTTATCGGCCGAACCCGGCACGGTCCGGAAGCCCACGTTCAAGCGGTTCCAGCCATTGATCGCCATGATGGCGAAACTCAGGTCGGCAATCTCCTTCTCCGACAATTGCGTGCGCACGCGCTCGTACACCTCATCGGGCACGCCCTGCGCGCCCAGCGTGGTCAGGGCCTCGGTCCACGCCAGGCAGGCGCGTTCGCGCGGCGAGAATTCGGTCGACTCGCGCCAGATCGCGACGTGATGCAGGCGCAGTTCGCGCTCGCCGTGGATCTTGGCTTCTTTCACATGCATGTCCAGGCAGAAGCCGCAGCCGTTGATCTGCGAAGCCCTGATTTCGACCAGGGACAGGATTGACGGCTCGATCGCGCCGGATTTCACGAGCATGCCGAACTCGACGAATTTCTTGAACAGTTCGGGCGATTGGGCGAAAGCGTTCAGGCGTTGACTCATGGTGATTCCCTCGATGGACAGGTGCGTCCAGCCCGTACCGCGCCGGACGGCGCGCCTGCTGGAACAATGATGCCCAGATCGTAGGTCAGCCCGGCAGGCCGCGGTAGGTACGGCGCCGGGCACACGGTGTTGCCCTGGCGGCAACAATCAGCGCGTACCGGCGTGGGCGGAGGCCAGGAAAGCCGCGGCGCGGCGCCACAGTTCCGGCCACTGCGCTTGCCAGCAGCAATGGTGCGTCGCGTCCGGGACGCTGACGACCGGTGGCCGCGCGGCCTGGGGATAGCGGGCGGCATAGCCGCGCGCGAGCGCCGGCGGCACAACCGTATCGCGCGCGCCGGTGAAATGGTATTGCGCCACGCCCGCGAGCCGGTCCGTTTCCAGGGCGGGATCGAGCGATCCGGTCAATGGCGCCAGGTCATGCAAGCGCGCCCAGCCGGCCAGGTCGAGGTTACCGGCCACGGTCACCAGCCCGATCACGTCATGACGGCGAGCGGCGGCCAGGGCCGCAATCGCCGCCCCGCCCGAGTACCCGACGAGCACCAGATCGCGCGGCCCCAGCCGGCGTTGCAAGGCATCCAGCGCCGCATTGGTAGCGGCCACCACTTCCGGCGAGAAACGCCGCGCGGTCCAATACGCGGCAGAACAGGGCGGGCGTTGCGCGCCCGTGTACTGGCAGGGACGCGCCAGATAGGCGGCCAGCCCGTCGGGCTGCGCCAAGGCCAGGCGCAACCCGACAGGCTCTGCCGGCGTCGGATCCCCTGACGCTTGGGATGGCGTCAGCCACGCCAGGCCATCGCCTTCGATGTACACGGTCAGCCATCCCGGCTGCGCTGGCCGCGCCGCCGGCACATACGCGCGCAGCGCAAAACCGGCCGCGGGCAAGGTCAACGCGGTCCAACCGCGCGACGCGGCCACTGCGTCGGCGTGCGCGACGCGCGCATCCCGCGTCGGGGGCACACTACAGCCGGCGGCCAGCGCCAGCAGCGCCGCCAACGCGGCCCGCCAGGCCAGGCCGCCAGGACGACGGCGCGCGCCCTTAGAACAGCCAGCGGACACGCAGCGAAGCCGTCTGGCCGAAGAAGCCATCGCGACGTGTGGCGTCATAGCGGCCCGAGATCTCCGCGCCATTCTGCGTGGTGTACGCCAGGCCCGCCCCAGCGCGCAACAGCCAGGGAGACTGGCTGGTGCCGTAGGTCACGAAGGCCGCGTCGGCCGCGCCGGCGAAAGCGGCCGTGATGCGGGCATCGCGGTTGTAGAGGTCATAGCCGGCGCCCAGATTGGCCGTGGCGGTGAAGCGGTCCGTCAGCGCGTGCGTGAACTTGCCGTCCAGCCCGAGCACCAACGCATCCGTGCTGCGGGACTTGACCTGCAGGTTCAGGCCGCCCGCGCCCTGCTCGCGATAAGCGTCATCCTTGATCCAGGTGTAGTCCAGGCGCAACGACGGCGCGAAGACACTGCGTTCACTCAGCGCGTAGCGCCGGTCCACGCCAATCCCGGCATGCACGGTCTTGCTGTCATAGCGCGATTGCGCGCTCAGGCCGGCAAGGTCGATCTGTCGCTGGCCCTTGTTGCGCATCCGGCCGCCATCGAACTGGTAGAACAGGTCGGACCGGCTGTCCAGCGCCTGCGAGCCATAGGCAATCAGTTGATAGCTGTCGATGTCGGACTTCTGCCGCGGACCGCTCGGGTTGCTCGACACGTCGGTGTGCGAATAGGCAAAGGCCAGGCCCAGGTCGGTACCGGGCCTCAAGCTGCCATCCAGGCCGATGACCAGGCCGCCGGTATCGGCGCTGTAGCCGGTCACGCCGTCCTGGTCCTGCTGACGCGAGTGCGTGCCAAAAGGCTTGATCCAGATATGACGGTCACTGAAAAAGCCGTCGCCCGAGGCCATGCCGCGACCGGCGTCGATGCGCGCCTGCACCACCGAATTGATGGTGGCCATCGTATTGTTGGCCAGCGACAGCCCGTTGCCCGTCAGTAGCGGCAGCGTCTGCTGCACGACGGCGTTGACTTCGCTGCTGTTACTGCTGTTGACGATCGTGTCCAGCGCGCGCTGCAGCTCGGGCGAGGAGGTTCCCTGGGCCAGCAGCGCGTCGAAGACCGCGGCGGCGCCGCGAGCGCCGGGCGCCTGCGAGCCCACCGCACCCTGGATGCTGCGCATGCCAGTATCGCGCGCGGCCAGGTCCACGCCATTGGCGCCGAACACGGCCGAGAAGGCGTAGCGCAACGAATTGTCGGTCACCGCCAGGCCATTGTTGGTGACGCCGCCCGTTGCCGTGACCACATTGGCCAGGGTATCGCCGCCATAGCTCGACTTGACGTCCACATCAATCGTGCCGGCCAGCGTGGCGCTGCCGCCCACCGTCAGCTTGCTGTAGTCGCTGGCGCTGGCGGCCGCGATGCGCAAGGTGCCGCCGCCGGCCTGGGTGAAATCGCCGCCGACGCGGCCTGCGAGCGCGATACCGGTGTAGCGCGGATTGGCCAGGTCGGCGCCCTGCTTGAGCAGGATGACGCCGGCGTTCGCCAGGCGGGTCCGGTCGCCCAGCGACAAGCCGCCGGACAGCACGCCACCGGCCTGGTTGTCGACGCGGAAACTGACGCCATCGGCCACGCGCACGGCATCGCCCGCGCTGGCGATGGTGCCGCTGTTGGCCAGCGAGCCCCCCGCCGCCGCGGCCGTGACATAAACCCCGGCGCCGGTCGCATCGCTGACCGTCATGGTGCCCTGGTTGGTCAGGTTGACCTGGCCGCCGCTCGAGCTGGCCTGAATGCCATAGCGGGCATTGATGCGGCCCGCATTCAAGACCGAGACATTGCCCAGGTCGGTGGCGGCGTTGATCCCCGCGTCCGCCGTGGCGTTGAGCACGCCACTGGCGGTATTGGTGGCGGTGACCGCGCCATTGCCGTCGGTGTAGACGCGGATGGCCGAGAATCCGGGTCCGGTCTGCGGCTGGCCAGCCTGGCGATTGGCGGTGATCGTGCCGCTGTTGTAGACCAGGGTATCGGCGCCGGTGCCGGCGGCCACCACCGCATCATAGTGATCGGCGATCACCGTGCCGCTGTTGACGATTTCCGCGCCGCCATTGCTCGACCATGCGACCAGCCCCTGGAGGGTCGTCGAGCGCACGCTGCCCGCGTTTTCGATCCGCGACGTGCCCGCGTAATTGATCGCGCGCGCGGCGGCCTGGTAGGCCTGCACCGTGCCCAGGTTGCGGATCAGGACCGTGCCCGGCCGGGCGACGTTGCCGCCGTCGGCATACAGGCCGCGCGCCTGGGTGGAAGTCACGGCGCCGCGATTGATCAGGGTAACGGTGCCATTGTTGGAGGTGGCGGAAATGCCATAGGTATCGCTGCCGGTGGCGACCACGGTCGCCGCGCTGTCGATATAGATATCGTTGCGAAATGCCGTGTCCGCGCTTTCCGAGCGGATCCAGAGCGCGCCGAACGGTCCGGCCGAGCGCAACGTGACGCCCGTGCCGATATTGACGTTGACGCTCCAGTCATTCGCGCTCGAATTCAGGAATACGGCGGGATAGTCGTTGCGCTCGAGCGTGGTGTTGCCGCTGATGGTCAGGTTCTGCACGAACGGCCCCGTCGAAACGGACGGATCGTTGCGCAGGGACACGGACGAGGCGGTGACATCCTTGACCACCAGCGACGAAGTGCCGGCGCCGCCGCGAAGTTCGATCTCGGTGGGACCGCATTGCAGCGCGACGACGCTGCCGGTCGCGCTACAGCCATCCAGCGGCGCGGGCGCGGCGAAAAGCGGGGCCGAGCCCACGACGAGCAGCGCCGGCAACAGCGCATAGGAAAAGGGCAGATCTTTGGGCAGGCGCATCGCAATTTTTCAGATTTTGTAACAAAACGCTATTTAAAGATACCTCGGTCGGTATCGTCAATCGATTAGTTGTTTCCTTGATCTTGGTATAGGAAGCCTGCCAAGCCGCCTGAGCCTGCTTTGCCTCAATCTGAATCCGCGCCGCTCTCCACCCGCCAGAGCCTATAACAACAACTGAATAGCCGGCAGGCTGGCATCCGCGTTAAGCAGGACGACCTTTTTCATGCGCAGCTTGAATGCGCCCGGCGTGCCTTCAATGGTGTGATGGGCGGTTGCGGCCAGCATGCGTTGCGCATCACCTTGCGTCTCCACATACAGGAAGGGGGTGCGCGTCTGGTGCAAGGTAGCGCCGGGCTCGGCTTGAACCCACTGCGGCGCCTGCAGGATGCGTAGCCCGCGCACCGCCGGATGCAGCGAGTGTGCACGGGGATTGCCATACCGCTGCATGCGTAGCCGCAACAGCAGCAGATCTTCGTAGAGCAAGGATGGCGCCTCGTCCCCCAGGGGCTGGTCCGGCGACAGCGGCATCCAATACAAGCCCCCCTCCGCGTACAAAGACAGCCACTCGTCGTAGCGCTGCGTGTCCAGCAGCATGGCCTCGTGGTAGACGAATGCGCCCAGGGCTGCCTGTAGCGTCATGGTATCCAGGTCGATCCGATCCGTTGTCACGCCGTGTCTCCCATCAGGTTCAGCCAGCCACGGTGCTGGTTGCGTATGACCCACTCGTTATTGCCGCTCTCAATTGAACTGGCGCCGGCATGAAGTTCGCCTTCCCGATAGCCTCGGTGCAGGCTCAACCATTCATTACCGTCACAGGCCAGGCCACGTTGCTGGCTTTCGAACAGATGCACGTCATCATGCGCGACAACCGACATGGGCGAGAACACCAACCTGGCGTACGAAGCGGCGCGCTGGCGCAGGCGGGCCGGCGCGTTCTTGGGCGCGAAAGCCCAGGTTTCGATCAGGGTCTCATTGACCGCCAGCGGACGCAGCACGCGGAGGATCATGGGCGACGCCTTGGCTGCCAGGCTGGGATAAAGCACCGTGTTTTGCGGGGAAAACGCCAGGATCTGTTGCGCCCCCTCTTTGCCATGGCGCGCTTCCAGTTCGGCTTGATAGTCGGGCAGCGGGGCGTAGCCGGTATGGATGCTGAACTTCGTGCCCAGGATGCTGTGCCCGTGCGGCAGCACCCGCGCGCCCATCTCCGAATAAAAGCTGTAGCCCGCGCCGAAGGGAAGCAATTGCTCCATGGCCAAGACGGTGTCGCCGCCTTCGGGCAGGTCTTGCGCCACGTGCTTCGCGGCGCTGGCGGCCGATTCGTGCGTCGAGATGGGATGCACGGTGTCGTTGACGTTTTCCAGATAGAGCTTCCAGTTGCAGCCGATGCGGTTGCGCAAGGGCGCGCCCAGCACGCACAGTTCGCCGTCCGGCGCGCGCGCTACCATGTTGTCGAGCGTGGCAAGGGCTTCCCCGAAATAGGACTCGAAGTCCGGGCCGTCGTGGCTGATCCGAGCAAACACAAAGCCCTTGTAGTTCACGTAGGCGCCCGGCGATGCCAGGCCTTTTCCGGACGGGCAGGCAGACAGGTTCGTGCCCTCGTAGTCGTTCTTCAAGGGGATGGACAGCAGGCTGCCATCCAGGCGATAGGACCAGGCGTGATAAGGGCAACGCAATACCTTGCCGCAATTGCCCGCGCGCTCGTGCACCAACTGGCTGCCCTTGTGCGCGCACCGGTTCATCAGCACCACCACCTCGTTCGCGCTGCCGCGCAGCATAATCATCGACTGCCCGGCAATGTCAGTGGTGGTGTAGTCGCCCACGGCGGGCGTCTGGCTCTCATGCCCCACGTACACCCAGGCGCGCGTCCACAACCGGGCCTGCTCGGCGCGATACACATCGGGGTCGGTGTACAAGTCCCGGTGCACCTGGTCTGGCCCGACCAGATGTTCGAACCCCTGCTGAAAAGAACCGTCCTTCATAGCGTCTCCTGAGCATTCATGGTTTGGCGTCAAGCCGCCGCTTGCGCCAGGTTCGGCGCGGGCGTATCGCCAACGGATATAGGCGTCCAGGCGCGGCTGGCGGAATCCGGGGGCACGGCCGCGATCAGCGCGCGGGTGTAGGGATGCCGGGGCCGTTCAAAGACCTCATCGACGGGGCCTTGTTCCACGACGTTGCCCTGGTGCAGCACCAGCACACGCGTGCACAGATAGCGGACGACGGCCAGGTCGTGCGACACGAACACCAGGGCGATGCCCAGTTCCTGCTTCAACCGCAGCAACAGGTTCAGGATCAGCGCCTGTACCGACACATCCAGACCTGAGACGATTTCGTCGGCCACGATCAGACGCGGCGTCACGCATAGCGCGCGGGCGATGTTGACGCGCTGCTTCTGTCCGCCGGATAGCTGCGAGGGCAAGCGGTCCACGGCCTCCGGCGGCAGGCCGACCGACGCCAACAGGCGCAGCGCCGCCTCCAGGCGCGCCGAACGCCCCGTGCCGGCGCCTGCGTCGGCGGGCGCAGCTTCCAAGATCTGGGTTACCAGCGAACCCACGGTGCGCCGCGGATTCAGGGCGGAATCGGGGTTCTGAAATACCAATTGCACGTCATGCGGGTTCGCCAGCGGCGCGCGGCCAGTGGCCGGCCGCAACGGCTTTGCGGAAGGCGTGTTGGCGGGAGGCCCGGATGTGCCATACACAATGCGGCCCGCGCTTGCCGGGACCATTCCGGCGATAAGGCGGGCAAGGCTGGTCTTGCCGCTGCCGCTTTCACCGACGATACCCAGAAACTCCCCTTGCGCGACGGACAGCGACAAGGGCTGCAGGATCTGCAGTTGGGGCCTGGCCTTGAACAGGCGCGCGCGCCCGGGATAGCTGAGCGCAACGTCGCTGAGCGTCACGACCGGTTCCGCGCGTGAGGACGGCATGGCGCGCATCGCCAGGAACGTGGCTCCGCCGTCGTCTGCCGGAGCGCGCAAGGGCGGAATGGACGGCAGGCAACGCGCGGCGCGCTCGCCGCCACGGTCGAGCAACGCGATATCGCGCTGGCCGCAAACGTCTTGACGCGACGGGCAGCGAGACGCAAACCGGCATCCGCGTAGCGTCGCGAAGTCACGCAAGCCGGGCATGAAATCGGGCAAGGTGCGCAGGACCTGCGTCGGTGCCGTCATGCCTGGCGCGGATTCCTTCAGGCTGCGCGTGTAGGGATGCAGGGGCTCGTCCAGCACCTGGCGCGCCGAACCGAATTCCACCACTTCGCCCGCGTACAGGACGGCGATCGAATCGCAGACGTGCGCGGCCAAGCGCAGATCATGGGTCACCAACACCACCGACGTCTTATGGCGCCGCTGTTGTTCCGCCAGCACCCGCATAATCTGCGCCTGGGTGATGACGTCCAACGCGGTGGTGGGTTCGTCGGCAAAGATCAGTGCCGGGTCGCCGCAGAACGCCATGGCGATCAGAATGCGCTGGCACTGTCCGCCCGACATCTGGTGCGGATACCGCGCCAGCATGCCGGCCGCGTCGGCCAAGCCGACCTCGTGCAGGCGCTCCCTGGCATAAGACTCGTGCCGCGCCGCCGGGATGCCCACATGGCGCAGGTGTTCGAACAGTTGCTGGCGTATCGTCAGCGCGGGGTTGAGGCCGGACAGCGGCTCTTGCGGAATGAACGCAATCTGCCTCCCCAACATGGCGCGGTGCTGCGCGGCGGACAGCAGGGTCAAATCGACGCCACGAAAATATATCGCGCCCTGCGTGATCGTGAACCCGGGAGGCAGGTTGCCCGCCACCATGCGGCCAACCATGCTTTTTCCCGCGCCCGATTCGCCGACCAGGCCCAGCATGCGCCCCTCGGGAACCTCCAGGTCTATGCCGCGCAAAACGGCGGCGGGCAGGCGCTTGCCGCCCACGTCGACGGTTACGGTAAGCGTCAAGTTCTGCAAGCTCAACAGCGACATGGCCCTAGTTCCTTCCACGCTTGCGCGGATCCAGCATCTGGCGCATGCCGTCGCTGAGCAAATTGAATCCGAACACCGTCAACACAATGCCGGTCACCGGCGCGATCAGGGTCCAGATGGCTTCCTGCATGGTGCTGCGGGCGTCGGCGATCATGACACCCCAGGCAACAACATCAGCGGGCACCGACAGCCCGACAAAGCTGAGGATGGCCTCGACAATGATGGCGATGCCGATCTGCAGGCTGAACAAGGTGAGGATCAGCGGCACCAGGCCCGGCAGCATCTCGCGCACCATCACGCGCAGGTGGCCAAAGCCCATCAGCCGCGCCGCCGTCACATAGTCGTTGCGGCGGATCTTCAAAGCCTCGGCCCGCACCACCCGGCAGAACCGCGTCCAGTCCACCAGCACGATGGCAAGAATCACGTTACCCACGCCGGTGCCCAGTCCCACCATCAGGATCAGCGACAGCACCACCGGCGGAAACGACATCCACAGGTCCACCAGATAGCCGATGGCCTTGTCCACGCGGCCGCCGAAATAGGCCGCCACCAGGGCCAGGGTGCAGCCGACCAGCATCGCGCCCATGGCGGCGCAAAGGCCCACCCACAAGGCCACGCGCGTGCCGAAGATCAGGCGCGACAGCACACAGCGGCCCAGGCTGTCGGTACCCAGCGGGTATTGCGACAACCCGTCCGCCGCCCAGGCCGGCGGCAACAAGGGAGATAGCAGGTCCTGCGCCAGCGGGTCGTTCGGCGCAATGATGGGCGCAAACAGCGCCACCGCCAGCAGCGCCAGCACAATCGCCCCGCCCAGCGCCGCCTTGGGCGATGCACGCAGCGCAGCCCACCAGCCAGACAGGCGGACGGCAACCGGGACCGCGTGAAAATTCAGCGTCGTCATCAGAGGTCTCTCAGTCGTGGGTCGATCACGGCATACAGGCAGTCAACGCTGGCATTGATCAGCAGGATCACCGCGCAAAAGACCAGCGAAATGCCCTGGATCAACGGCAGGTCATGGTTGCGCACCGCCTGCACCATCATGTTGCCCAGGCCGGGGAAAGAGAAGATCATCTCGATCAGCAAGGTGCCGCCAAACAGAAAACCGAACTGCACGCCGATCAGCGTCAGCGTGGGCAAGAACGCGTTGCGCAGCATGTGGCGCAGAATCACGCGCCGTTCGGGCTGACCGCGCAGCCGCGCAACGGTTACGTATTGTTCGTGGCTGGCTTCCAGCAGGCTGGCGCGCAGCACCCGCACGATCAAGGGGCTGAACCCCAGCGCTAACGCCAGGGCCGGCAACACCAGGTGCGATGCCGCGTCGCCCCATGCCGCCCAGCGTCCCTGCAACAGGAAGTCCAGCAGCACGAAGCCGGTTGGCCCCGACATGGCCACGTCCGAACTGAACCTGCCCGAGAACGGCAGAATGGGCCAATGCACGCCGAAGCCCAGCATCAGGAATATTCCCCACAGGAACCCGGGAATGGAGATCAGCAGCACCAGTCCCGTGTCGGCAATCAGTTCGCCGCGGCGGTCGTGCAGCGCGTACAGCAGCAAGCCGCCCGGAACGCTGATGGCAAGCGCCATGATGAGCGCGACGATCGATAGTTCCAACGTGGCCGGCAAGGTGGTTGCGATCAGTTGCGTGACCGGCACGCCGGAGCTGATGGAACGCCCCAGGTCGCCGTGCAGCACCTGCCCCAGCCAGATGCCGTATTGCATGATCAGGGACCGGTCCAGCCCCATCGTGTGCCGCAAGGCCTCGACTTCAGCGCTGGTTGCGCTGGGCGGCAGCATCATGCCCAAGGGGTCCGCGGGCAACAAGCGCAACACCACGAAGACCACTACGGACAGCGCCAGCATGGTGGGCACCGCCACCGCCAGCCGCCGCACAAAATGGGATACCAGCGCAGCCCACATCAGCGGCTCCAGCGATAGGTCGCGGGCAGGATGTAGCCGGTTTGATAGACCTGCATGTCCACGGATTTCTTGGACGCCACCGTGGCCACGGACTGCAACAGCGGCAGGCTCCAGGCGTGTTCGGTGGCCAGGCGCGCCAGGTCGCGGTAGCCCTGGATGCGCTTGTCAGGGTCGGCCTGGGCCGCCAGCGCGTCGATGGTCTTGGCCAGTTCCGGTTCTTTCCAGGTGGAAAAGCGCAGGCGCGGGTCCAGGATCTTGCCGGCGAATATTTCGGGGTCGCCGGTGGCGTTGGCCCAGCTGTACAGCATTACGCCGG